>Ga0081455_10003727_pt1 | contig 17419 bp, 18 predicted proteins | sample TabmetS3T2R1_FD_70207 | JGI IMG/M metagenome (GOLD analysis project Ga0081455, IMG submission 70207) | Tabebuia heterophylla rhizosphere microbial communities from the University of Puerto Rico - S3T2R1 | ecosystem: Host-associated > Plants > Roots > Rhizosphere ...
ACGAACCGCGGCCGGATCATCACCCCGCTGAAGGACCGGTTCGGTGCGGAGGTCCGGACGCACTACCCGTTGCGGCTGGACGACGAGCTCCGGCTCGTCGAGCAGGAAGCGGTGCTCGGCTGGCCCGGGCGGCTCGGCCACCCGGTGGTGCCCCGCCATCTGCTCGAGGTCGTCGCCCGTTTCACCAGGGCCGTGCGGACGTCGCCGAACGTCGACGTCCGCAGCGGGGTCAGTGCCCGGTTCGCGGTCGCGGCGACGGAAACCGTTGCGGCGTCGGCGGTTCGGCGGGCCGCGATCACCGGCGAGAGCGACCCGGTCGCCCGGGTCAGCGACCTCGCAGCCGTCGTCCCGTCGGTACGAGGCAAGGTCGAGTTCGACCAGCTGGAGGAGGGCCGGGAGGCGGAACTCCTCGCGCATCTGCTCCGGAAGGCGGTCGCCGACACGTTCCGAGCCCGGCTCGCCGGCACCGACTTCAGCGGCCTGCAGGAACGTTTCGCCGAAGGCGCCAGCGTGGAGACGGGCGATCTGGTTCCGGCCGCCGAACTGCTTGCCCGACTCGGCCCGGTCAGCGGCCTCGCGCAGATCCTCGCCGCGCTCGGCGTCGGACAGGAGTCCCCCGGTCTGGCCGCGTCCGCGCTGGAATTCGCCTTGGAGGGCCTGCACCTGCAGCGCCGGCTGTCCAAGGAGGAGTTGCCCGGCCGTTCGGTGTACGGCGGCTGACGATGGCGGCGGACCCGTGGGCCGGCGAGTACCGGTACGGAGCCTGGGACGGGGGGCCTGACCCGCTCGCACCGCCGTTCGACGTCGCGGGCGCCCTCGATCGGATCGGGGAGGAGGTGATGGCCGGCGCGACCCCCCGGCAAGCGCTGGACTCGCTGCTGCGGGACGGCGACCAAGGCCGGCGAGGGCTCGACGAACTGCTCCGAAAAGTCCGCCAGCAGCAACGGGAACTGCGGAGCCGCAGCCGGGTCGACGGGACGCTCGAAGAGGTGCGGCGCCTGCTCGACCAGGCGATCGGGCAGGAGCGGGCCGCCCTGTTCCCCGACCCGGACGACTCCGCACGTCTCGCCGAGGCAGAACTCGACGCGTTGCCGAACGACCCGGCGCGCGCCGTCCGCGAGTTGTCGAACTACCCGTGGCGAAGCGAGGAGGCGCGGCAGTCCTACGAACAGATTCGCGACCTGCTGCGTCGCGAGGTCCTCGACAGCCAGTTCCGCGGCATGAAGGAGGCGATGGCCGGCGCGACGCCCGAGGACATGGCGGCGCTCAAGGACATGCTCGCCGACCTGAACGCGATGCTCGAAGCCGAAGCGCGGGGCGAGGACACCACCGGGCGGTTCGAGGAGTTCATGCGCAAGCATGGGCAGCACTTCCCGGAGAACCCGCAGTCGCTGGAGGAACTGACCGACGCGCTCGCCCGGCGCGCGGCAGCCGCGCAACGGATGCTGCAAGCGCTGACCCCCGGGCAACGGCAGGAACTTTCCGACCTCATGTCGGCCGCGCTGGAGGACCTCGGCCTGGCGGCGGAGATCGCCCGGCTGAACGCCGCACTCGAAGCCGCTCGCCCCGACCTGGGCTGGGGACGGCGGGGCCGCGGGGAGCAGCTGCGGGGGGACGAAGCGCTCGGGATCGGCGACGCCACGTCGACGCTGCAAGAACTCGCCGACCTCGACGAGTTGGCGTCCGCCCTCGGACAGGACTACCCGGGGGCGAGCCTGGAGGACATCGATCCGGAGGCGGTGCGGCGCGCGCTGGGCCGGCAGGCCGTCGACGACCTGCGAGCGTTGCAAGCGCTGGAGCGAGAGCTGGAACGGCAGGGTTACCTCACCCGCGACGGCGGACGGCTCGAACTCACGCCGCGGGCGGTCCGCCGCATCGGCGCCGCCGCGCTGTCGCGGATCTTCCGCGACCTGGACACCCGCGGTCGCGGCAACCACGACCTGCAGGACGCGGGCGCGGCCGGCGAACGGACCGGGGCATCCCGGCCCTGGCAGTTCGGCGACGAGCAGCCCCTCGACGTGGTCCGCACGATCCGGAACGCGGTGCTGCGTTCCGGAGCCGGGCCGGTTCGACTGCACGTCGACGACTTCGAGGTCGTCGAGACCGAACGGCGCACCGCCGCGGCGGTCTGCCTGCTCATCGACCTTTCCTGGTCGATGTCGCTGCGCGGGACCTGGGGGGTGGCGAAGTCGACCGCGTTGGCGCTGCACAGCCTGATCACCACCCAGTTCCCGCAGGACGAGGTGATGGTCGTCGGCTTCAGCGACTACGCCCGGGAGATCCGTCCCGCTGAACTCGTCCAACTCGAAGTGCAGATGGTGCAGGGCACGAACCTGCAGCACGCGCTGGTGATCGCAGGCCGGCACCTGGCGCGCTTCCCCGACCACGACCCGGTCGTGTTGTGCATCACCGACGGTGAGCCGACTGCCCACCTGATGCGGGACGGAACCCCGTACTTCTGCTGGCCGCCCGATCCCGAGACGATAGAACTCACGATGGCCGAGGTCGACCGGATGACCCGCCGCGGCGCCACCATCAACGTCTTCATGCTCGACGGCGAGCCCCGGCTGGTCGAGTTCGTCGAAGGTCTCGCTCGGCGCAACGGAGGCCGGGTGTTCTCCCCGTCCCCCGAACGGCTGGGCTCGTACGTGGTCCGCGACTTCCTGCGGATCCGCGGCGCCCGGCGCCGGCGGGCCGGCTGACCTCAGCCGGTCCCGGCAGCGGGACGAAGCCGGCGCGCCGTCCCGCCGGCCCGGATAGGGTCAGGCCGTGCGTTTCGTCGTCTCCCTCCATGTCGCCACCGCGATCTTCCTGCTCGGGCCGCTGGTGTTCGCCGCGTCGGCCAGTCCCCGCGCGCTGCGCGCCGGCCCGGAAGGCCTGGGAACATTGCGGTTCCTCGCCAAGACCACCCGCTTCTACGGCTACGCCGGGCTGCTCGTCGTCGCTCTCGGCATGGCGAACGTGCAGCACAAGTACGGGTTCTCGTTCTCGCAGACCTGGGTGTGGCTCTCGCTGATCCTGACGCTCGGCGCGATCGGGGCGTTCGTGCTGCTCGTGGCACCGGCACAGTTCGCGGCCGCGGCGGACGTCGAGTCCGGCCGCGACCCGAAGGCGCGGGTCCCGCTGATCGCCGCGGGCAGCGGCCTCGCCTCGCTCGCCCTGCTGGCCGTCGTCTTCCTGATGATCTACAAGCCCGGCCTCTGACCGGATACCGCGAAGCGAAGCGCGTAGCAGTCAGTCCGAGGTGACGCCGGTGCCGACCGGGCAGGAGACGCCGGTCGCGTGCACCGGGCAGTAGCCGAACGGATTCTTCTTCAAATACTGCTGGTGATACGCCTCCGCCAGGTAGAACTCACCCGCCGGGATGATCTCCGTGGTGATCTCGCCATAGCCGGCTTCACGCAACCGGGGGGCGAACTGCTCCCGGCTCGCCTTCGCCGCTGCCAGTTGGGCGTCCGACGTGGCGTAGATGCCGCTGCGGTACTGGCTGCCGACGTCGTTGCCCTGTCGCATCCCCTGCGTCGGGTCATGGTTCTCCCAGAAGTGCTTGAGCAGCCGCTCGTAGCTCACCTTCGACGGATCGAAGATCACCCGGACCGCCTCGGCGTGCCCCGTCCGCCCGGAACAGGTCTCCTCGTAGGTCGGGTTCGGGGTGAAGCCGCCGGTGTAGCCGACCGCGGTCGTCCACACGCCCGGAATCTCCCAGAACTCCTTCTCGGCACCCCAGAAGCAGCCGGCGGCGAAGATCGCGGTCTCGAAACCTTCCGGTGCAGGCCCGTCGATCGGCGTCCCCAAGACCTCGTGAACGCCCGGCGTCATGATCGGCTGCGCCCGACCCGGCAGGGCGTCGGCGGGATCGGGCATCGAAGCATGGGCGCGACCGAACAGCATCCATCCATTATGGCTCCCACCGGACCTCCTCACAGGTGCCTATCAGAGGTAATCCAGTGATCCGCCACCAACCGGGCCGCCGCCGCCGGTACTGTCGTTCGCATGCCGACCCTGGCAGCTCCCGGGCCCCGGAGCGTCCGCCGGCGAGTCCTCCTCGGATTCGCCGCGACGGCTGCCATCGGCCTCGAAGTCCTTGTGGCACAGGCGATCGCGGCGTCCCGCCGGGAGTATGCATCGGCCGATTCGGCCCCGGCGATCGACGGCCGGTTCGGCGATCCCGACGATCCGCCGCTGCACCTGATGATGCTGGGCGATTCCACCGCCGCCGGCGTCGGAGTGACCCGCGCCGAAGAATCGGTCGGCGGACACCTCGCCCGGCTGCTCGCGGCAGAACGGCGATACGTCCAGCTCTCCGGCGTCGCGGTGTCCGGATCCCGCGTCGGCGACCTGGGGCCGCAGGTGTCCCGCGCGCTGCTGGCCAAGCCTGACGTCGCTGTGGTGCTGATCGGCGCGAATGACGCGACGCACGGCACCGCGCAGCGCAAGCTTCGGCCGGCGCTGGTCGGCGCGATACGACGCCTACGATCGGCCGGCGTCCCCGTCGTCCTCGGCGCCTGTCCCGATCTGGGCGCGGCCCGGGCCGTCGCCCGCCCGCTTCGCGACCTGCTCGCCGCGTACGGCCGCATCGTCGCCGACGTCGAGACGCAGGCAGCAAGACGGGAGGGCGCGATCGTCGTCGACCTCGCCGGGACGACCGGCCCGGCGTTCCGGGCCGAGCCGGGTGCCACCCTTTCCAGCGACGCCTTCCATCCCAGCGACGCCGGCTACGACCTGTGGGCGCGGGCGCTGCTTCCCGGGTTACGAGAAGCGATCGCGATCAAGGTCTGAGCGGCGGCCACAACTCGTCGTAGCAGCGACCGACCGCCGCCGCGGCGGCCGGCACGACGTGGTTCGCCCCGGGCGCGAGCAGGATGTCCTCGACGAGGACCGCGACCTGATCGGCGATCGCGTGCGACCCGACGTCGTGCGGCACCGCACCGTCCGGCACCCCGGAGCCGGCCTCCCGACCCAGCTCGGCGAGCAGCACGACGAGCTCGCGGAGGCGCTGCGCCCGGGTCTGCCCGCCGGCCTGGGCCCGGTACCAACCCGGGTTCGTACCGCTGAGCCGATCGACGAGGCGCCGGCACTCGGCGACGAGTCGGCCCGAATCCGGCGAATCGGGCGCATCGGTCTGGTCGGACACGGATCGAGGTTGCCACGACACGCCGTGCCCGTCCGCACGACCCGCCAACGCCCCTTGCGGGGCACCGCCAGATCGCGGCACTCTCGGGGCTGCGGGGGACGGAACGCTGGTGCTGCCTAGTCCCGGGCGTAGTGCCCGACCTGACCGACACCGAGTGCCACGGAGGCGCCGATGCATCACAACCCGCAGACGCATGCCGGCTTGCTCGCCCGGATCCCGGAGGTCACCGGACAGGGCCTCTCGCACTGGTTCGCCTGTGTCGAGGCCGGCCCGAACCTGCTGAGCGCCGAACAGCGCGCCCACTGGCTTTCCGACGAGCACACCCTGCCGGCGGCCTACGCGGCCGCGATCGTCGACGAGCACGACCGGCGCCGGCTTGCCTCCCGCGCCTGACGCGGCGTCGCGTCGGGACGTCGCCCTGGCGTAGCGTCGCGGCCATGGATCCGAGCGACGCGCTCTCGTACGTCACGAAGAATCACCACGCCGTCATCGCCGTTCGCCGGCAGGACGGCACGCCCGCCATGTCCCCGGTGCTCGCCGGCGTCCTCGACGGCACGATCGCCATTTCGAGCCGGGAGACCGCGTACAAGGTTAAGAGCCTGCGACGGGATCCGAAGGCGTGGCTGTGCGTCGTCCCGGACAAGTTCTTCGGCACCTGGATTCAGATCGAGGCCGACGTCGAGATCGTCTCGCTGCCCGACGCGCAGGAACCGCTCGTCGAGTACTACCGAGCCGTTGCCGGCGAGCATCCCGACTGGGACGAGTACCGGTCGTCGTTGATCAGCGAGCGCCGCGTCCTGCTGCGATTGACACCAACCGCCGTCGGTCCGACCGTCTCCGGCTGACGCCGACGGCCGCTCAGCACCCGCCCCCTATCCCAGCTCCGGCTTGTGACCAGATCGAGGCCGGGAATCGGGTCACAGACCGGAGCTGTGGAGCAACAACCCGAAGGCCGAGATCAGTGCTTGCCGACGAGCAGGCCTCGCGTGCCCAACACCCGTCGTTCCAGCGGTCGGAACACCACCAGCTCAACAGCCAGGCCGACCAGCAGGATCACCCAGATGACGCCGAACTCGGTGCTCATGTCCGAGAGCTGACGTCCCTGGTCGAGCAGCTGTCCGAGGCCGGCGCCCAGTCGGGGCGACTGGGCGATCAGCTCGGCGGCCATCAGCGACCGCCACGAGAACGCCCAGCCCTGCCGTAGCCCGCCCATGTACGCGGGGAGCGCCGCCGGCAACAGGACGTGCCGCGCGAGCGTCAGACCGCGGGCGCCCAGGATGTGGCCGACCCGCAGGTAGAGCGGCGGCACCTGCTCCAATCCGCTGGCCGTCCCCGCGGCGATCGAGGGCACCGCCCCGAGCAGCACCACGAAGTAGAGCGTGGTGGGCGTGATCCCGAACCAGATCACGCCGACTGGCACCCAGGCGACCGACGGCAGGCTCTGCAGACCGGACACGATGGGGCCGATCCCGGCCTTCACCAGTTTGATCCGGCCCATCGCCAGCCCCAGCGGGGTACCGATGCCGATGGCCACCAGGAAACCGAGGGCGCAACGCCCGAGGCTGTTGCGGATGCCTTCCCAGAGTGCTCCGCTGTCCCAAAGACTGCGCAGGCTGTCCCAGCTCGAGCGGGGGCTCGGCAGGTTGTAGTCGGGTTGGACGTGCAGCGCGAAGACCAGCTGCCAGATTCCGACGACGATCGCGACCGCGACGAGGGGAGGAAGCCCCGACGCGAGAGCGGTGCGCCACCACGGGCGAGACTCGTGCTCACCGATCTCCAGCGCGTCGAGCGCGGCGAGGTCGCTTCCGTCCTGGACGTCGGTCGACGTGGCGAGACCCGCTGCGCCGCCGGCCGCCGGAGTGTCAACGGGCATGTCGGGCGATCTCCTTCCGTAGCGCGTCGGTGATCTCGCCCGCGAGGTCCGCGACCTCCGGGTCGCCGATCCTGCGTCCCGCCTTGGCGCCGACCTGCCATTCGGCCAGCACCCGCCCCGGACGGGACGAGAGCAGCACGATCCGCTGTCCCAGCCGGACGGCCTCGCGGACGTTGTGGGTGACGAAGATGACCGTCAGCCCGGTCTCGTGCCACACCCGCTCGAGTTCGTTGTGCAGCGCGTCGCGGGTGATCGCGTCCAGCGCGGCGAACGGTTCGTCCATCAGCAGGACGGACGCGTCCTGGGCCAGCGCCCGGGCCATCGCGACGCGCTGGCGCATCCCGCCGGAGAGTTCGTGCGGTCGCGCCTTGCCGATGTCGCCGAGCCGGACCAATTCGAGGAGTTCCTGGGCTCGAGCGTGACGGGCCCCCTTGTCGACACCCCGCAGCCGCAACGCGAGTTCGACGTTGGCCCGCCCGGTGAGCCACGGATAGAGGGCGGGCTCCTGGAACATCAACGCCGGGCGCGAATCGCCGACGTCGATCGTCCCGGCGGTGACCTTCTCCAACCCGGCGACGAGGTTCAGCAGGGTGGATTTGCCACAGCCGCTCGCCCCGAGCACGCAGACGAACTCGCCGGGCGCGACGTCCAGCGAGATGTTGTCCAGGACGACGTGCCCCCTGCCGAAGCGCATGCTCACGCCGTCGATCCGTACTGCCGACGAAGCGGTCCGGCGCGGCGCGGCTGCCCCGGAGACGGTGGAAGCCGCGGAAGTGGCCGCCAGCGCCACCGAGGCACCGTCGGGGGTCGTGACCGTCATGTTCGTCCTCCTGCCACCTGCGTCTCGTCCATACCCAGGGTCCGGTTCGGCGGCCGGCTCAAAGACCGGCACTGTCGACCGGCTGCTTCCCGCCGGCCGTCAGCAGACTGTTGAGGATCGCCAGGTCGAAGATCCCCTTCAGATCAGCCGCCTTCGTCGTCCCGGCGGCAACCGCGTGGTCCTGTTCGGTCTTGAGTGACGACGCAATCGGGTCCGCGGTGGCGGTGATCTGGCCGAACGCGCGGTCGATCACGTTTTGCGCCAAGGGTTTTCCGGTGAGGGTCATCAGCTGTGCGTTGACGGCAGCCTCGGCGTCGGTCTTGCTCGCCCCGATGTAGTCGATGGCCTGCAGCTCACCGGCGAGCAACGCCTTGATCGTCTGCGGGTGTTCCTTCACGTACGACTTCTTCGCGACGAGGACCGTGGTGGTGAACCTCCCGCCGGGCCAGAGCGAACTCTCGTTGACCAGCTCGTGGCCGCCGCCTTCGAGGATCAGCCGAGACGCGAACGGTTCGGGCACCCAGGCCCCGTCGACCTTGCCCGCCTTGAACGCGGTCACCGTCGTCGCGTTGTCCTGCGGGGTGACGTTGACGTCCCCGCCGGTCGTGCTCACCTTGTAGCCCTTGCTCGCCAGGTACGCCCGCAGCGCGACGTCCTGCGTGTTTCCCAGCTGCGGCGTGGCGATCGTCTTGCCCTTGAGCTGGTCGGGCGAGGTGATCGACGGGTTCACGACCAGCGCCGCGCCCCCGGACGCCGCCCCGGAGACGATCACGAAGTCGCCGTGGCTTTGCACGAACGCGTTGATCGCCGGACTCGGACCGATGAAGCCGGCGTCGATGCTGCCGCCGAAGAGTGCCTCGACCTCGGCCGGACCGGCATTGAACACCTGGGTGGAGAACTTCGTGTTGCCGAGCTGCTGGGCGAAGAAGCCCTTCTCGACGCCGACCAGCGCCGGTGCGTGGGTGATGTTCCCGAAGTACCCCAGCCGGAGCTCGGACGCGGGCGTACCGGCGCCGTCGGCCGCTCCCGCTTTCGCGCTCGAACCGCTCGATCCACAGGCCGTCAGCGCAGCCGCGACGAGCGGAGCGAGGACGAGGATCGCGAGCGGGGAACGACGGCCAGGCATGAAGGTCCTTTTTCGGGAGACTCGACGAGGAGCCCGACCACCATTCCACTCGGAACGACAATCCGGATCGGGCTGGTCAACTTTATCGGACGATACCCGAAACGCCAAATTCGGACCGGATCGGGTCGGTCGGGCGACCCCGAGCTGGCTCAGGTCTGGAGACGTTGCCGCCGGACGCGCGTCAGCGCCGCTGCCAGGCGTCCTCGTCGGCGACGAGCCGCCGCACCGTCGCCGGCAACTTCCCGGCGGCGACGTCCGCGATCGTGGTGTGCTCCAAGACCAGCCGCATGCTGGCTCGTACCGCAACCCAGATCTCGCGCAAGGCCGCCGCCGCACCCGGGTATTCGAGCGCGTCCGGATACTGCCCGGAAAGCGTCGCCAACGGCCCGTCGATCGCTCGGATCACGTCAGCGATCGTGATCTCCTTCGCGGGCCGGGCGAGGACGTAACCGCCCTCGGGACCGCGCACACTGCGAACCAGGCCCGAAAGCCGGAGCTGACCGAGGATCCCGGCGAGGAACGGCGCGGCGATCTGCTGGTTCTCGGCGAGCCGATCGGCCGGGACGGGTCTCGCGTCGCTGCCCCCGGCGGTCAACGCCGCGAGTTCGACGAGTGCCCGGACCGCGTAGTCGGCCTTCGCTGGAATGCGCACGTTCCGGGCTGATTCGAGCTCAGACGCGCACGGCACATCGAGCGGCGGCGACACAGCATCGCGTCGAGACCTGCACGTCGTGCTCCTGCCTTGGCCGGATGGGTGAGCCGACCCTACCGGTTCGCCGGCGACGGGTGGTCGATCCAGGAGGGCGTGCCACGACTGCGCTCCCGACACCCGGTCAGAACGTGAAGCGAGTCAGGCCGCCCGGCTCGGCGCCCAGCACCACAGTCGCCGAACGCGCGTCGACGCGATACACCTGCCACGGCGGCGGTCCTTGCGCGGGTGCGTTGAACGGCGCGGTGATGCCCGCACCGCTTTCGTCGGGTTCCACCGGCCAGCCGCCGTCGGCCCAGGCCTTCGCGACGCGCGCCACGGTCGCCGGATCGGTCACCCTCGTCGCCGTGCCCTCGACGACGACGTCCGCGTCGCGGATCGACAGTGCGACCGAGCAGTGGGGGTTGCGCGCGACGTTCCGGCTCTTGCGGGTGCCCGAGCCGGTCTGGAACCAGAACGTGCCGTCGAACCAGACCGCGCCGACCGCGGTCACATGCGGGCTGCCGTCCTCGTTCGCGGTCGCGAGCCAGGTGCTGCGAGCGTTGTGCGCGTCCGGGGCCGGCGCCGATCCCGCTTCCAGCTTCGCGACCGTCGCGGCCCAGTCCACCGGCGGCAAGCCGTCGTCCGCGCCCAGGTTGATGATTTCCATGGGCCGAATCTAGGCCCATATAGCGATTTGCTAAAGCCCGATAAAGAGCTACAACTCCGCGAGACCACTACGTAACCACTGTGTACCCGGGGTGGGACTCGAACCCACACGCCCTCGCGGGCCACGGCTTTTAAGGCCGCTGCGTATGACCATTCCGCCACCCGGGCGCTGGCCGCACAGCTTAGAGCCGAACGTGCCTCGTTGCCCACGATCAGTGCGAGACCGTGCCTGCCGAGGGCCGGTCGCTGGAGGCTGCCGCCCGGAAAGCTGCTCTCGGGTCGGCGAACTGGCCGAGTGAGACCGCCTCGCGCCGGAAGAACAACGCGAGCGTCCAGTCGCTGATGACGCGGGCCTTCCGGTTGAGCGTCGGCACCCAGATCAGATGGTAGGAGCGGTGCATGAACCAGGCGAGCGGCCCGCGCAGCTTGACGCCGTAGATCTCGGCGACGCCCTTGTGCAGACCCAGCGAGGCGACCGATCCCGCGTACGCATGCTTGTAGGGGCGAAGTTCTTCGCCGCGGATCGAGCGGACGAGGTTGGCGGCGAGCACCTTCGCCTGGCGGACCGCGTGCTGGGCGGACGGGCCGCACAGCGCGCCCGGTTCCTTCGTCAGGTCGGGTACGGCCGCACAGTCGCCCGCACTCCACGCGCCGTCGACACCGTCGACCGCGAGCGAAGCCGAACACGGCAGGCGACCCTTCTCGTCGAGTGGCAGACCGTAACGGGCAAGGTCCGGGTTCGCCTTCACTCCGGCTGTCCACACGAGGGTCTCGGCGTCGAATTCGGTCCCGTCGGAGAGCGCGATCCGGCCGCCGACGCAAGATTCGAGGCGGGTGTCGAGGTGAATCTCCATCCCGCGGGAGCGCAGCCGGTCGATGGTGTAGCGCCCGAGCGCCGCGCTGACCTCGGGCAGGATCCGGTTGCTTGCCTCGACGAGCACCCAGCGCATGTCCTCGGGCCGGATCCCGTCGTAGTAGCGGCAGGCGTCCCGAGCCATGTCTTCGAGTTCGGCGAAGGCCTCGATCCCGGCGTAACCCCCGCCGACGAACACGAAAGTCAGCGCGCGACGCCGCAGGCCCTCCGCCACGCTGGAGGCGGCGGCGTCCATCCGGGACAGCACGTAGTTGCGCAGGTACACCGCCTCGGCGACGGTCTTGAAGCCGATGCCCATCTCGGCCAATCCGGGGATCGGCAACGTGCGGGCGATCGAGCCCGGTGCCACGACGACGTGGTCGTACTCGAGCTCGAAGGGCTCGCCCTCGCCGGGCTGGACCGTCGCCCGCCGCCGCTGGTGGTCGATCCCGGACACCGAGCCGGTGATCACCCGGCAACGCCGCAGGACCCGGCGCAGCGACACCACGACGTGGCGGGGCTCCAAGCTGCCGGCGGCCGCTTCCGGGAGGAACGGCTGGTAGGTCATGTACGAGTGCGGGTCGACGAGCGTGATCGTCGCTTCGCCCCGGCGCAGCCTGAGTTTTCGTTGCAGGTGCAGCGCGGTGTACATGCCGACGTAGCCGCCGCCGACGACCAGGATCTTGTGCGGTTCCCGGGGTCGAGACACGCGAAAACGCTACCCCTGCCGAGCCGTCCGACGCCCGCCCTGCGCGAGCTCGTTCGCGCGGGCTGCCCGACGTGGGTCGTCCTAGAGGCCCAATACAAGACGAAGCGCTGCGTCCACGCGACGGAGTTCGTCGAAGGTGAGCAGGCCTGCCCTCTCGCCGAGGCGAGAGGGATCAACCGCGGCAGTCTGTTCGGCAAGGACGCGCGTCGTGGCACCGTCGATCAGGACTTCCGGCCTAAAGGTTGCCGCTTTCGCGGAGGTCGAGGTTGGAGCCACCAGCCAGGTGGACAGAGGCAACTGATCACTTTGAACGGCGACCGCATAACGAGCGCCGGTCTGCTCATACCCTCGTGCATCGCGCGGCGCACGAAGGCGATAGACCTCACCACGCACGCAGGGTCTCCATGTCTCGCAGAACCTGTGCCGACTCGGCCCTATCCTCGGGATCAGCGGCCAGTGCCTCCGCCTCCTCGCGCAACGTACGAGCGGCCCGCTTGCGGGCAGCGTCGATGAGCGCCTCGCGGACGGCCGCGGAAACCGATGTGCCGTCCCGGGTCAGAACATCCAGCGCCCGGGAGGCATCCTCGTCCGGTCGGAACGTGATGGTGTCAGCCATGAATCCATCGTGTCACGAAACGTAAGACGACGCCTGCCAAGGGATGAGCTGATCGGAGATCACTCAAGACCACGACCAATCGAAGCGGCTCGGCCTATGACTGCATCCAACATCGGGACCGTCAAGCGCCCGGTGAAGGTGTTCTGCTGGCTCGGGTGGTAGCTGCCGAGCATGGTCAGCCGGCCGACGACCGCTTCGGCGCCGTGACCGAATTTCGTCCGCGTCGCGGGCGTTCCGAAGCCGCCCCGGGCGAGCGCCGCGAGCGCGGCCTGCCAAGCGAACGAACCGAGGGCGACCACGACGCGCATCGTCGACGCGACCGCCGCGAGCTCGGCGTCGAGCCACGGAGCACAGGCGTCACGTTCCTCCGGCGCGGGCTTGTTGGCCGGTGGGGCGCACCGAACCGCCGCGAGGACCCGCGCGCCGGTGAGCCGAAGCCCGTCCCCGGCCTGCACCGACGTCGGCTGGTTCGCCAGACCGGCCCGGTGCAGCGCCGCGTAGAGCCAGTCGCCGGACCGGTCACCGGTGAACACGCGCCCGGTCCGGTTCGCCCCGTGCGCCGCCGGCGCCAGACCGACGATGACGACGGACGGCCGCGGGTCGCCGAACCCGGGCGCCGGCCTGCCCCAGTAGTCCTCGTCCCGGTACGCGGCGCGCTTCTCGACGGCGACGAGCTCACGCCAGGCGACGAGACGCGGGCATGCTCGGCACACGCTGATCCGGGCGTCGAGGTGCGCAAGGGACGGGGCGGAGGCGGCCAACCGGACGACGTCGGCAGGGGTGTGGGCAACCGGGGTCGAGCGGGAGGCGGGATCGCCGGGCCAGCCGCCCCCCGGCGTCGCGAACGCGTCCGTCACCGGGCGGTGCCCGTTCGGACACAGGACTTTCCCAGGAACACGGAAACTCCGTCCCACATGCGACTCAGACCGCATTCAGCGTCGGGGACGAGCCTATTGGGCGAAGAACTGCCGCCCCAGCCGACAACACACGAACGAAGGACGATCATGGACGAGGATCGGACGAACGACCCACAGGACGCGGCGCCCGGGGACGAAGTCCCGCAGAGCCAGTCGTCTCCCTGGTTCGACGCGTTCCCTCCCGGCGAGAGCACGACGCATCGCGTCGGCACGGGCGACGCGCCGGCCACGGATGTGACCCCGACCGATGTTCCGCCCGGCGAGGTAGCGACCAGACGGCGTCGCACCCACGGCCTGCTCCGGCACCGCGGCTTGCAGAAGACGGCCGCGTTGACCGCGCTCGTGATCGCGACCGCGGCGACCACCGGGGTGGTCGTCCACTCGCTGGACGACCACTCGACCCCGGTCGTGCGCAGTTCGGTCGCGTCCGTGGCGAAGACCCAGACGACCACGACGATCAAGGCGGCGATCGCGAAGATCACACCGTCGGTCGTGCTCATCAAGGACACGATCACCTCGTCCGGCCGCGGCGGCTTCGGCGGCCCCGGTTCGTTCGGTAACAGCACGACGACCGCCGCCGGCACCGGGATGATCATCTCCTCCGACGGTCTCGTCCTCACGAATGCGCACGTCGTGAACGGCGCGACGAACATCACGGTCACGATGTCCGACGGCAGCACGCACTCGGCGAGCATCGTCGGGTTGGACGCGACCGCCGACATCGCGGTCGTCAAGATCGCGAACGTCTCCGGGCTGACCCCGGTGACGTTCGCGAAATCGGCGGACGTGCAGGTCGGCGACGCGGTGATCGCCGTCGGGAACGCGGAGGCTCTGGGCAATACTCCGTCGGTCACCGCCGGGATCATCTCCGCGACGAACAGGACGTTGAGCGACAGCTCCGAATCGCTCACCGGCCTGTTGCAGACCGACGCGGCGATCAGCCCCGGGAACAGCGGCGGCCCGCTGGTCGACAGCAACGGCGACGTGGTCGGCATGAACACCGCCGTCGAGACGGGGACCTCGTCCGAGCCGGCCGCGAACATCGGGTTCGCGATTCCCAGCGACACGCTGACGAAGGCGCTCCCGGACCTCGAAGCCGGAAAGTCCAATGGTTCCAGCGGTTCCACGAACAGCAACCGCGGCTTCCTCGGCGTCTCGGTCACGGACGCTGACTCCGGCGGGGCGAGCGTCGACAGCGTGCAGAGCGGCAGCCCGGCCGATCAGGCGGGCATCCAGCAGGGCGACGTGATCACCGCCGTCGACGGCAAGCAGGTCGCCGACGCGAACACACTGGTGTCGATTCTCTCCTCTGACACGCCGGGCACGACAGTCACCGTGACGGTGAGCCGTGATGGCGGCAGCAAGCAGTTCAAGGTGAAGCTGGGTAGCGCGAACTCGACGACCGGCTGACCCACTTCCGTTACGGTGCAGTATGAGCCGACCGAAGCCGTTCTCGTTGCACGTTCCCGACGCTGACATCGCGGAGCTCGAGTCCCGTCTGTCGCGCACGCGCTGGCCGGACGAGCCGCCGCTCGAACCCTGGTCGACCGGCACGAGCTTGGCCTACATGAAGTCGCTCACCACATACTGGCGGAGTGGTTTCGACTGGCGCAGCTGGGAAACGACGCTCAACGGCTTTCCGCAGTTCACGATGCCGATACAGGGCGTCGATCTTCATTTCATTCACCAGCCTTCGGCCAAGGCGGACGCGATGCCGCTGCTGATCTCGCACGGCTGGCCGGGTTCGGTGTTCGAATTCCACAAGATAATTCCGCTGCTCGCCGAGCATTTCACGGTGATCGCGCCGTCGTTGCCGGGCTACACGCTCTCATTCCGGCCCGGCCAGCGGCGGTTCGGGATCTCCGAGATCGCGGACATCTACGCGCAGCTGATGACCACGCTCGGCTACGAACGCTTCGGCGTGCAGGGCGGCGACTGGGGCGGCTACGTGGCCTCGGTGCTGGGCCACAAGTATTCCGAACGGATCATCGGCCTGCACCTGAATCTGCTCGCCATGCGCCGCGACGCCACGACGTTCACGAACCCGACCGACGAGGAGCAGGCCTTCCTCGACGATCTGGACCGTCTCGTCCGCGAAGAGTCCGGCTACCAGGCGATCCAGGGCACGAAACCGCAGACGCTCGCGTACGGTCTCACCGACTCGCCGGCGGGGCTCGCGGCCTGGATCACCGAGAAGTTCCACGGCTGGACCGACAACGACGGCAGCCTCGAGGACGCGGTCAGTCGCGACGAGCTGCTCGCGAACATCTCGCTCTACTGGTTCACCGGCGCGATCGGCTCGTCCTTCTGGCCCTATTACGCCCGCTCGCACGGAGCATGGCCGATCCCGGCTGGAGAAGTCATCAAGGCACCGACCGGCTATGCGGAGTTCCGCGAGATCGTCCGCCCTCCGCGTTCACTCGCGGAGAAGACCTACGTCGACATTCGTCGGTGGACGAAGATGCCGAAAGGCGGTCATTTCGCGGCGTTGGAGCAACCGGCCGCGTTGGCGCATGAGGTGGTCGAGTTCTTCGGCGGCCTCTAGTCGGACCCGACTCGGCGGAGCCGACGAAGGGTGGGAAGGGTGACGGAAAGGTCGTCGGTGAGACCAGCCGCGCCGTAGGCGAGTTCCGCGACGTAGATGTTCCCGTGACTGTCGACGCTGATCCCGTGCGGGCCGATCATCTGCCCGGGTTCGATGCCGGTGCCGTGGTTCATCAGCCTCGCGACGAGGCTGCCGTCGAGAGTGCGGATGGTGACCCGGTGGCCTAAGCCGGCTCGTGAGGACCAGCCCGGGTCGACGTTGTAGCCGGATTTCACGACGTGCGTCATGTTGCCGATCTCGACGAGATAGGCGAGCTGCGTCCCACTCACGGTGTCGATGTGCAGGCCGCAGGGCAGCGCCATTCCGTACCAGATGTGCTCCAGCTTTCCCCGCCGGGTGAACACCTGGACCCGGGCGTTGTGCCGGTCGGCGACGTACACATAACCGTCGCGGTCGGTGGCCACGTTGTGCGGCAAGGAGAATTGGCCGGGGTCGGTCCCGGCCTCGCCCCAGGAGAAGAGATGGCGGCCGTCAGGGGTGAATTTGTGCACCGAGCCGTCGGTGTAGCCGTCGGTCACGAACACGCATTCGTCGTCCGGATCGATGGCCACGTGGGTGCACTGCCCGAAGGGCTTCCCGCTGAACGACGGCTGGGATTGCCCGCTTCGGCCCAGCGTCAGAAGCACCTCGCCGGCCGCGTTGCACTTGCGGACGGTGAAGTCGGCGACATCGGTCAGCCAGATGGCGCCGTCCGGACCGACGGTGACTCCGTGTGGCCGGGGAAACATGTCCCGGTCACCCCACGCGTGCGAGAACTTCCCGTCAGCGTCGAGCACGAGCACCTGGTGCATCGAGCGACTGAACAAGAAGACGTTGTCCTGCCCATCCACCCCGACGTCGGCGATATCCGCCCGGCTCATCTCCTCCGGGAGGATTGCCCAGTCGTCCTGCACTTCGTAGGTGTGGAATCCAGTTCCGGTCAACTTCATCAGGTCGCCGGACCTCCGTCCTTTTTCGCCGGTTGAGCTCCGACGTCCCTGCCGACCTACTCGAAATCTTCCTCCGACCGGCACTCTCCGGGACGCTACCCGCACGTTCCGGGATCGTTGCCTCTGTCATCTAATTGCCACGTCTGCCATGAGCAGAACACGGCACGTGCTACAGAGTGCGCCTCGAGTCCCCTCCCTGGCAACACATTTCTTCGGGCAATTGCCCGATCGGGCAGCACCAGCTGGCACGCAAGCGCCGCGGCGAGTTTCGGCCGGATGCGTGGGGATACCGGAGTAGGGGCCTGGGGAGTGAGGAGTCCACCATGGGCAGCGGGCGGGTTGCAGAGGTCGCCGGGGCGAGCGCGGATCGGCAGCAGGAGACGCAGGCGCGGGGTTGGTGGCAGATTCTCAAGCGTGCGTGGGCGGAGGCGAAGGTCGATCAAGTGCCACTGCTGGCCGCCGGGGTGGCGTTCTTCGGGT
>Ga0081455_10003728_pt1 | contig 17416 bp, 16 predicted proteins | sample TabmetS3T2R1_FD_70207 | JGI IMG/M metagenome (GOLD analysis project Ga0081455, IMG submission 70207) | Tabebuia heterophylla rhizosphere microbial communities from the University of Puerto Rico - S3T2R1 | ecosystem: Host-associated > Plants > Roots > Rhizosphere ...
AACGCGCTCCAGGCGAACGGCCGCCCCGACGAAGCCCTCGTCGTGTTCGAAACCGTCGCCCTCAACGTCAGCGAGGGTCGTCGGGCGGGCGAGCGCCTGGTCGGACTCCCCCGGGCGCGACGGCCGACGGCCGCCTTCTGCGCCAACGACCTGCTCGCCCTCGGTCTGCTCCAGCAGATGACCCGCATGGGCGTCGACGTCCCGGGCGAGCTCGCCATCGTCGGCTACGACGACATCGAGTTCGCCGGAGCCGCCGCGGTGCCGCTCAGCTCGGTGCGCCAGCCTCGGCAGCTGCTCGGCCGGACCGCCGCCGAGCTCCTGTTCGCGGAGAGCGACTCCGACGAGGCCCACGTACACCAGCAGGTGCTGTTCCATCCCGAGCTGGTCGTGCGGGCGTCCTCGATCGAGCCCGCCGTCACGGCGCGGGCAGACGCTCGGCCAGCACGTCCCAGTCGAGCATCGGCTCGGGGGTGACCTCATCGACGACGAGCGCCTGTTCGACCAACCGTCGTCCGTGGGCCACGTCGGCGAGTGCTCCCGTCGCCGTCGCCTGGACGATGGCATTGCCGACGACGGTCGCCTCGGCCGGTCCGGCGATCGCCAAGCGGCTGGCCCCGATTGCCGCGGTGCTGCTCGTCGTGCTGCTGCTCGTCCTGCGCCGCCGCCGCTCGTCCTGATCCCGGTCTCTTCCCCATGATCAACAGGGAGAAATGGCTGCTTTAGCGACTACTTCTCCCTGTTGATCATGGGAGGGGCAGCCGGAAGGGCGTCGGCTCGTCCGGGAGAGCCCGCCTGCCCGATCGGATCACCAGCGGCGGCGGTATCCGGAGCGGGTCGGCTCATCGGGGAAACGAGGCGGTCGCGGCATCCGGAGCGGGGCGGCTCGTCGGGGGAAACGGGGCGTTCGCGGCATCCGGCGGTCTAGCCCCGCCGCTCCCCGGCTGAGATTGCCGTCTGCGGCGGCCCGATGTGGTCGGCTCGGCCGGGAGGCCGCCGCTCGTCCCGGAGTCCGCGCTTGACAGTCGGCGCTGCGAGACGCACTATCTTTATCTATGGTGCTAGATAAACAGGGTAGTGGGGCAATCGCGTTCCGACTCGACCCGGCGTCGGGCGTACCGCCGTACCAGCAGATCGTGCGGCAGGTCGAGGACGCGCTGCGGCTGGGCTACCTGTCGCCGGGCGATCAGTTGCCCAAGGTCAAGGATGTGGTGGCTGCCCTGGCCATCAACCCGAACACGGTGCTCAAGGCGTATCGGGAACTCGAGCACAAGGGCCTGGCGGCGGGCCGCCCCGGGCTGGGCACGTTTGTCGAGGCCGGGCTGGACGTGGTGCCGCTGCGCGATCTGCACGCGCTGCGCCGCAAGCTGGTCAAGTGGCTCGACGAGGCGGAGGCGGCCGGGCTGGACGACGAGAGCGTCAGCGCCCTGATCAGCAGCGCCCGGCACGAGATGAGCTCATCCAAAAGGATGACGGCGTCATGAGCGCCGTCGAGGCTCAGGCCGTCGGCAAGCGGTACGGGCGCACCTGGGCGTTACGCGACTGCACGCTCGCGGTCCCGTCCGGGCGCGTGGTGGCCCTGGTCGGCCCGAACGGTGCCGGCAAGTCGACGTTGCTGAACATGGCGGTCGGGCTCACCGTGCCGACCACCGGCCGGGTTACCGTACTCGACGGTACGGATCCGGGATCGCCGACCGCGCTGGACCGTATTGCCTTCGTTGCGCAGGACACCCCGCTGTATCCGAACCTCAGCGTGGCCGACACGTTGCGACTGGTCGCCAGCCTCAGCAACCGGTGGGACGAGGCGAATGCCCAGCAAAGGCTGGCCGATCTCGACATTCCGCTGGGCCGCCGGGTCGGCAAGCTGTCCGGCGGCCAGCATGCGCAGGTGGCGCTGGCGGTGGCGCTGGCCCGTCATCCCGACCTGCTCATCCTCGACGAACCGGTGGCTCGCCTCGACCCGCTGGCCCGGCACGACTTCATGGGCGCGCTGATGGCGGCCGTCGCCGACGAGGGGCTGTCGGTGCTGCTCTCCTCGCACGTCGTCGCGGAGCTGGAGCGGGTGTGCGACTACTTGGTCGTGCTGTCCCGAGGGCAGGTGCAGGTGGCCGGCGACGTCGACGACCTGGTCGGCTCACATCGCATCCTGACCGGTCCGGCCGGCGAGATCGACGCTGTCTCGGCCGCCTTCGACGTCGTGCACGCGCACTCGGCCGAGCGGCAGGCCAGCGTGCTGGTGCGGATCACGCGGCCGATGCCGGTGCCGGCCGGTTGGCAGCTGGCCGAGACGAACCTGGAGGAACTGGTGTTGTCCTACCTGCGAGCGCCCCGGGCCAGCGCATTGCCCGGTCCGCTCGGCGAGCGACGGGCGGTGTCGGCATGACGATCGCCGCCGGCAGCACCGGCTGGACGCTACCCCGCGTGAAGGGCCTGACCTGGATCACCTGGCGCCAGCACCGAACGGCGCTATTCGGCGCGGTGGCCGTGCTCGGTGGATTCTCCGTCTTCATGCTCATCCACGGGCTGGCGATGCACCGTGACTACCACCGACTCGGACTCGGGTCGTGTGGCTCGTTCAGCACCGACGCCTGCCAGAACGCGCTCGGTACCTTCCAGCACCGCTACCAGAGCGTCGCCGACTTCCTGCCGGTGCCCCTGGCGTTCGCCCCGGCACTGATCGGCGCGTTCGTGGGTGCCCCGATCATCGCCCGCGAGTTGGAGAGCGGCACGTTCCGTTTCGCCTGGACGCAAGCCACCGACCGCGTGCGATGGACCGTCGCCAAGCTGACACTGCTCGGCGCGGTGCTGGCCGGGCTGGCGCTGGTGTTCTCGGCGCTGTACGGCTGGTGGTTCCACCCGTGGGAGCCGATCCTGGGCCGCATCCAGAGCGGCAAGGCCTACGAGGTCGAGGGCGTGGTGTTCGCCGCCCGCACGGTGTTCGCGTTCGCGCTCGGTGCGCTGCTCGGGGCCGTCTTGCGGCGCACCCTGGTCGCGATGGCCGCGACGTTGGCGGTGTGGATCGGTGTCGTGCTGCCGTCGGCGATCTACCTGCGCCCGCACATCATGGCGCCAGAGGTGGCCCAGCTGAGCAAGGGTGGCTTCGTCCGCAACAGCTGGGAACTCAGCAGCTGGATGCAGAACGCGGCCGGGCATCACCTGAGCAGTGCTCAGCAGGACGCGCTGTCGCGGGAGGCCGGTAACGCGGCGCTCAACGCGGCCGATCCGCGCGCGGCGTACGACCAGTGGTTTGTACAGCACGGCTACACGAATTGGGTGAAGTATCAGCCGAACTCGCGGTTCTGGCACTTCCAGCTGGTCGAGGGCGTGGCCTACCTCGTGCTGACGCTGCTGCTCGGCGCCGCGACCGTGTGGTGGGTCCGCCGACGGGCCGCGTAACGCCTGCCAGGATGGGGCGATGACGCCTCGCTTCGATGGGAAGGTCATCGTCGTCACTGGCGGCAGCTCGGGCATCGGCCGGGCCGTCGCGCAGCGCATCGCCGCCGAGGGAGGTTGCGTGGTGATCGGCGCTCGCGGAGCCGAGGCCGGCGAGGCGGCCGCCGCGGTCATCCGCGCCGATGGCGGCCGGGCCGAATTCGTCGCCACCGACGTTACCGTCGAGGCCGACGTGGCCCGGCTGGTCGGCACGGCGCTCGAGCGGTTCGGTCGGTTGGACGGGGCGTTCAACAACGTCGGCGGGGTGACCGCGGCCGGACCGATCGCCGATCTCGACGCGGCGGGCTGGCAGGCCGAGCTCGACCTGAACCTGACCAGTGTCTTCTACTGCCTCAAGCACGAACTGCCGGCCCTGCAAGGGAATCACGGCGGCGCGATCGTCAACAACGCCTCGGCGCTGAGCGTGACCGGCGCCGGAGGCATGGCGGCCTACACGGCGGCGAAGCACGGCGTGGTCGGCCTGACCCGGGCGGCTGCCCTGGAGAGCGCCCGAGCCGGGATCCGGGTCAACGCGCTGGTCACGCACGCCGTGGACACGCCGCTGTTCCACAGCCTGGCTGGAGACAGCGTGGACGCCACGGTGTTCAGCCCGGCCGGGCGGCTGTCCCGTCCGGATGAGGTGGCCGCGTTCGCGGCGTTCCTGCTCAGCGACGAGGCCGGGTTCGTCACCGGCGCCGCGCTGGCCATCGACGGTGGCTACACGGCGCAGTAAGGACTACAGGACCGCGCCGGGATTCAAGATGCCCGCCGGGTCGAGGGCGTCCTTGATGCGGCGGGACAGGGCCATGACGTCCTCGCCGACGTAGGACGGCAGCCAGTCTTTCTTCAGCCGGCCCACCCCGTGCTCGCCGGTGATCGTGCCGCCGAGCGTGATCGCCAGGTCCATGATCTCGCCGAACGCCTTCTGCGCGCGGGCCGTCTCGTCCGGGTCGGCCGCGTTGTAGACGATCAGCGGGTGGGTGTTGCCGTCGCCGGCGTGCGCGACGACAGCGATCAAGACGTCGTTGCGGTCGGCGATCTGCTCGACGCCGGCCACCAGGGCGGGCAGCGCGGGCAGTGGCACGCCGACGTCTTCGAGCAGCAGATCGCCCTTGCGCTCCAGGGCCGGGAACGCCGCCCGACGGGCCGCCGCGAACGCCTCACCCTCGTCCTGGTCGGCCGTGGTGAACAGCTCGGTCGCGCCGCAGGCCTGGCAGGCCGCCTCGACGACGGCGATCTCCTCGGCGGCCGCGGTACCCGGCGCGTCCGACCGGGCGAGCAGGAGCGCGCGGGCCGACCGGTCCAACCCCATCGACACGTGGTCCTCGACCGCGTTGATCGACGCGTTGTCCATCAGCTCGAGAGTGGACGGTCGCAGCTTGGTGGTGATCGCCAGCACCGCCTCGGCGGCCGCCTCGACGGATGCGAACGACGCGACCAGCGTAGACATCGGCGCCTGTGCGGGCAGCAGGCGAAGCGTCAGCTCGGTGATCACGCCCAGGGTGCCCTCGCTGCCGACGAACAGTTTGGTGAGCGACAGCCCGGCGACGTCCTTGATCCGCGGACCGCCCAGCCGCACTGCCGTGCCGTCGGCCAGCACGACCTGCATGCCCAGCACGTAGTCGGTGGTGACGCCGTACTTGACGCAGCACAGCCCGCCCGAGTTGGTGGCTGCGTTGCCGCCGATCGAGCACATCTCGAACGACGACGGATCCGGTGGGTACCACAGCCCGTGCTCGGCGGCCGCCCGCTTCACCTCGACGTTCAGCGCACCGGGCTGGACCACGGCCACCCGCATACCCGGGTCCACGGAGATCGAGCGCATCCGCTCCAGCGACAGCACGAGGCCACCCTCGACGGCGGTCGCGCCACCGGACAGCCCCGAGCCGGCACCGCGCGGCACGACGGGCACCCGGTGCGAAGACGCCCAGCGCAGTGTGGCCACCACGTCGTCGGTGCACGTCGCCCGGACGACGGCCAGCGGCTGGCCGGCGTTCGGATCGCGGGCCCAGTCCTGCCGGTACGACGCCGTCACGTCCGGATCGGTGAGCACGGCGCCGTCGGGCAGCGTCGAGGTCAGCGTGGCGAGATCGGCCTGCGTCGTGGTCATGCCTTCAGTCTTCCCCTGTTCGGCCCGCCGCGGGGCTGCGGCTGCGCTCGGCCGCCCACTGGGCCCACTCGGCGAGTGCGGTGTAGATGCGCGCCCCGGCCTCGACGGCCACCCGCAACGACTGCGTCTGCGGACTGAAGCCGAAGTCGCCGCGGTCCTTGGCGTCGGCGTACTCGCGATAGGTGGTGGCCAGCTGCCGGTAGGACGCCGACTCGCGGTCGAGGTGGGCGGCCAGCTCGTCCGGCTCCATCAGCCAGAAGAAGAACGACCGCAGCAGCGGCTCGAAGCGCAACGCCTGAGCGGGATCGGTATCGACCAGCCAACGCCGCACCTCGGCCAACCCGGCGTCGGTGATCTCATACGCTTTGCGGCCGCGGGGGCCTTCGCTCTCGACCCGGATGAGCCCCTCGGTGGCCAGCCGGCCGAGCTCGGCGTAGATCTGCGGATGCTTGGCCGGCCAGACCGGGCCGACGACCTTCTCGAAGCGCTGGGTCAGGTCGTAGCCGCTGGCCGGGCCCTCCGCGAGCAGGCCGAGCAGTCCGTGGCGCAGCGACACCGGCCACCCCTTTCCTTACGTAACCAGCTTGACATGTCGAACGGTACGTGTGAAAACTTCGACATGTAGATAGTGACATGTCGAGAGGAACTCGTAATGAAGTCAGTCCTGATCACCGGCGCCGGAGCGGGAATCGGTGCGGCCACGGCGCGCGCGCTCGTGCAGCGGGGTTACGACGTCCACGCCGGGGTACGCCGCCTCGACGACGCCCCGCCCGGCGCGACCCCGGTGCAGCTCGACGTCACCGACGACGCCCAGATCGCGGCCGCCGTCGCGCAGGTGAGCCGCGCGACGGGCGACGCCGGCCTGCATGCCTTGATCAACAACGCCGGCATCATCGTGCAGGGTCCGCTCGAAGTCATGCCGTCCGGCGAGTGGCGTGACCAGTTCGACGTGAACGTGGTCGGCCCAGCGGCCCTCATGCGGGCGTTCCTGCCCTTGCTGCGTAAGGGAAACGGCCGCGTCGTCAACGTCAGCGCGCCGACCGCTCGGGTGGCCATGCCGTTCCTCGCGCCGCTGTCGGCCAGCAAGGCGGCACTTGAGTCCCTGTCGCACGCCGCCCGGCTCGAGCTCGCGCCGTGGCGGATCCCGGTGGTGCTCGTCGTCCCCGGCGCGATGGACACCGGGATCTTCGCCCGGGCCGGCAAGCGGTCCGAGGCCACCCTCGACACGGCCACGCCCGAGCAGCGCGCCCTGTACGAGCCGGCGCTCGGTGCGCTGTCGCAGGCGCTGGCCAAGACGAAGCTGGGCGACGTCGCCCTCGTGGTCGACGTGATCGTCGAGGCCGTCGAGGCGCGTAAGCCCAAGCTGCGCTACGTCGCCGGACGCGACGCCCGCAGTGCCGGGCTGCTGGCCCATGTTCCGATGCGCACCCGCGACCGGCTGCTCGCCTCGTATCTCGGGCTGCGATAAGCGGGTGCGGCCGGCGCGGCCGTCCCGCACACTGATCGATCGTGGGTTACATCGACGTGGCCGGAGCGCGCCATCAGCTGCCGGACGGGCGGACCTTGTTCGACGACGTCAACTTCCGGGTGGGTGAGGGCGCCAAGGCAGCGTTGGTCGGGGCCAACGGCACCGGCAAGACGACCCTGCTGCGCATCATCGCCGGCGACATCCCGGCCCAGGCCGGCGCGATCGCGCGTTCGGGCGGGCTGGGCGTGATGCGGCAGTTCATCGGCTCGGTCCGCGATGCCACGACCGTGCAGGAGTTCCTGATCCAGCTCGGTACGGATCGGGTGCGTGATGCCTGGCAGGAGCTCGAGGCGGCCGAGATCGTCCTCATGGAGCGCGACGACGAGAAGACCCAGATGGCTTACGCCCGGGCGCTCGCGCAGTGGGGCGACGCCGGCGGTTACGAGGCCGAGGTGCTGTGGGACACCGTCACGGTCGCCGCGCTCGGGTTGCCCTACGACGAGTGCAAGTACCGCGAGCTGACCACCCTGTCCGGCGGCGAGCAGAAACGCCTTGCGCTGGAGGCACTTCTGCGCGGACCGGACGAGGTGCTGCTGCTGGACGAGCCGGACAACTACCTCGACGTGCCGGGCAAGCGCTGGCTGGAGGAGCGGCTGCGCGAGACGCCCAAGACGGTGCTGTTCGTCAGCCACGACCGCGAGCTGCTGGCCCGGGTGGCCGACCGCATCGTCACCGTCGAGGGAAATACAGCCTGGGTGCACGGCGGCGGCTTCGAGTCCTACCACGAGGCGCGGGCGCACAAGCACGAGCGGATGGCCGAGCTGCGCCGCCGTTGGGAGGAAGAGCACAAGCGGCTCAAGGATCTCGTGCGCACGCTGCAGCAGCAGGCCAAAGTCAGCGAGGTCATGGCTCAGAAGTACCGGGTGATGGCGGCTCGTCTCGAACGCTTCGAGGCGGCCGGCCCGCCGCCGGACAAGCCCGAGGACCAGACCGTCTCGATGCGGCTGCGCGGCGGGCGCACCGGCAAGCGGGCGATCACCTGCGCCGGGCTGGAGCTGGCCGGCCTGATGCAGCCGTTCGACACCGAGATCTTCTACGGCGAACGGATCGGCGTGCTGGGGGCCAACGGCGCCGGCAAGTCGCACTTCCTGCGGCTGCTGGCCGGTGAGGACATCGTCCACAGTGGACAGTGGCGGCTCGGCGCCCGGGTGGTGCCCGGCCTCTTCGCGCAGACGCACACCCATCCGGAGTGGATGGACCGCACGCTCGTCGACCTGCTCTGGCACGGCGAGCCCGGCCGACCCGGCGTAGATCGCGGGCGGGCGATGGGCGCGCTGCGGCGATACGGCCTGAACCAGCAAGGGGATCAGACGTTCGGGTCGCTGTCCGGCGGGCAACAGGCGCGCTTCCAGGTCCTGCTGCTCGAGCTGTCGGGGTCCACGTTGCTGCTGCTCGACGAGCCCACGGACAACCTCGACGTGATCAGCGCCGAAGCACTCGAAGAGGCGCTGGAGGCCTACGACGGCACGGTGCTGGCCGTGACGCACGACCGGTGGTTCGCGCGTTCGCTGGACCGCTACCTGGTCTTCGGCGCCGACGGCACCGTCTACGAGGCCGATCAGCCCGTGTTCGACGAGGGCCGCGTCGCTCGCTGACCCCGATTCGGGTATGAATGCCCGATGCCGGATCCGGTTGTCGCGTCGCTGGTGTCGTGGCTGCGCTCGAACGGCGCCCCGGCACTGGTGCCGAATCGCACCAAGCTGCAAGCCGTGGGAGCTTTCGTCACCGGGCCGTTCCTGCTGATCGGCTTCATGCTGCGCTCGCTGGTGCAGACGGTGATGCGGCGCAGCAGTTCGATGCTGCAAGTGATCCCGCTGCTGCTCGTCGCGCTGACGTTGTCGTTCTTCAGCACCGAGGTGTGGCAGACGATCGGCCGGCTGCACGGACCGCCCCTGGTGCTCACGACACTGCTGTTCGTGGCGCTGGCCGCGGCGTTCGCCACCCGGCAGGGCCGTCCGGACTTCGACAAGCTCGGCGCGTTTGCCGATGCCGACGAGCTGCGCACGGCGCTGCCGATCCGGCTGGTCAGCGGCAAGCTGGCCGATCGGCAGCTGGGGACGGTGGCGCCGCCCGGGCTGCGGCGGCGCGAGCGGGCCAACCTCGTGGTGATCTCGGTGCTGTCCCAGGTCGTAACGGCCACGGTGATCGCGCTGATCGTCTTCGCGTTCTTCGTCGTGCTCGGCGTGCTCACGGTCGACCGGGTCGCGATGGTGAGCTGGCTCGGCCACAACCCGCAGATCGCGGCCCGCTGGGTGGTGGCCAGCCACGAGTACATCCTGACCAACGAGCTGCTGCGGGTCAGCGCCTTCCTCGGCGCGTTCACCGGCTTCTACTTCATCGTGTCGTCCAGCACGGACGGGGCGCTGCGCACCGACCTGGCGGCGACCCATCAGCGGCACGTGCGCACCTGCCTGGCCGTCCGGCACGCCTACTGGGACGTACGGCGCCCGCCCGATGACGCCGGGGTCGGATTTGGCCCGGACGCCGAGGCGCCGGTATCGTGAGCGGTCGGACGTAGCTCGCTGGTAGTCACAGCAGCCCGTCCACCGGCCATGTCCCGGGGTCGCCGACCGCGGGGGCGGCGCGCAGACGCCGTGAAGACCGATTAGAGAGAGATCATGCCTACCTACAGCCCCAAGCCCGGCGAGGTCACGCGCGCGTGGCACGTCATCGACGCCAACGACGTGGTGCTCGGCCGGCTGGCCACCCACGCGGCCATGCTGCTGCGCGGCAAGCACAAGCCGCAGTTCGCCCCGCACGTCGACACCGGCGACTTCGTCGTGGTCGTCAACGCCGAGAAGGTCGCGCTGACCGGCACCAAGCGCGACGGGTACCGCTACCGCCACTCGGGCTACCCGGGCGGTCTGTCCCGGCGCACCGTCGGCGAGCTGCTCGAGCGGCGTCCCGAGCGAGTGATCGAGCTGGCCGTCCGCGGCATGCTGCCGAAGAACACCCTGGGCCGTAAGCAGCTCAAGAAGCTCAAGGTGTACGCCGGCCCCGAGCACCCGCACGCAGCCCAGAAGCCACAGCCCTTCGAGATCAAGCAGGTCAGCCAGTGACTAGCCCCGCCCCGACCGTCGGCCGCCGCAAGGAGGCCATCGTCCGCGTCCGGCTGGTGCCGGGCACCGGCGAGTTCAAGCTCAACGGCCGCACGCTCGAGAAGTACTTCCCGAACAAGGTGCACCAGCAGCTCATCCGCTCGCCGTTCGTCACCCTGGAGAAGGACGGCCAGTTCGACGTCATCGCCTCCCTGCGCGGTGGCGGCGTGACCGGTCAGGCCGGCGCGCTGCGCCTGGCCATCGCCCGGGCGTTGATCGGCCTCGAGCCCGACGACCGTCCCGCCCTGAAGAAGGCCGGCTTCCTCACCCGCGACCCCCGGGTCAAGGAGCGCAAGAAGTACGGCCTGAAGAAGGCCCGCAAGGCGCCCCAGTACTCGAAGCGGTAACCCACGTCGGTGGGCCGGTACTTCGGTACGGATGGTGTTCGCGGCCTCGCGAACGGCGACCTGACGCCCGAGCTCGCCCTGGCCGTCGCCGGGGCGGCCGCCCGGGTGCTGATCGGGCACGACCCGACGCATCGCCCCCGGGCGGTGATCGGGCGCGACCCGCGGGCCAGCGGCGAGATGCTCGAGGCCGCGGTGGTGGCCGGGCTGACCTCGGCCGGTGCGGACGTGTTGCGGGTGGGCGTGCTGCCCACCCCGGCCGTCGCTTTCCTGACCGCCGACTTCGACGCCGACCTGGGCGTCGTGCTGTCGGCCAGCCACAACCCGATGCCCGACAACGGCGTCAAGCTGTTCGCCCGGGGCGGGCACAAGCTGCCCGACGGCATCGAGGCCGAGATCGAGGCGCTGGTCGACGCCGGCCCGCTGACCGGCCGGCCCACGGGCACCGCGATCGGCCGGGTGCACGACGCCGACGACGCCCCGGAACGCTACATCGCCCACCTGCTGGCCGCGATGCCGCAGCGGCTGGACGGCCTGAAGGTCGTGGTCGACTGCGCCCACGGCGCCGCCTCGCACGTCGCGCCCGAGGCGTACCGGCGGGCCGGCGCGACGGTGGTGGCCGTGGCCGCCGAGCCGGACGGCCTCAACATCAACGACGGCGTCGGCTCGACGCACATCGAGTCACTGGCCAAGCGCGTCGTGGCCGAGGGCGCCGATCTGGGCATCGCCCACGACGGCGACGCCGACCGCTGCCTGGCCGTCGACGCCGGCGGCGACATCGTCGACGGCGACCAGATCCTGGCGCTCGGCGCGCTGTCCCTGCGCGCTCAGGGCCGGCTGCGCGACGACACGATCGTGGCCACCGTCATGAGCAACCTCGGCCTGCACCACGCCATGCGCGACGCGGGCATCTCGGTGCTGACCACGGCGGTCGGCGACCGCTACGTGCTGGAGGCGCTGCGCGCCCGCGGGCTGTCGCTCGGCGGCGAGCAGAGCGGGCACGTCATCTTCACCGACGCGGCCACCACCGGCGACGGGCTGCTGACCGCCCTGAACGTGATGGCCTGCGTGGCGTCGTCGGGCCAGTCGCTGGCCGAGCTGGCGTCGGTGGTCCGGCGGCTGCCCCAGGTGCTCGTCAACGTGCGGGTGGCCGACCGGGCGCGCGCCTGCGAGGCGCCCGAGGTCAAGGCGGCGGTGGCCCAGGCCGGCGCCGAGCTGGGCGACGACGGCCGCATCCTGCTGCGCCCGTCGGGCACCGAGCAGCTGGTGCGGGTGATGGTCGAGGCGGCCACACACGAGCGCGCCGACGAGATCGCGCACCGGCTCGCCGCGCTCGTCGCCGCGACCTGAGCCGACCTGAGCCCGCCTCCGTCGCGTCCGTCGCGTCCGCCCATTCCGTCGCCTCCGTCGATGATCAACAGGGAGAAATGGTCGCTCCAGCGACCAACTTTCCCTGTTGATCATGAGGGGGAAGGAGGGGGAAGCGGGGGAGACGGGGCTCAGTCAGGCGACGGCGTAACGGGCCACGCCGTCCACATCGGTCACGGTCAGCCAGCCACGCAGGGCCAGGACGTCCAGGTGGGCCATCGTCTCGGTGGTGGCCAGGATCTGGTTGAACAGGTCAAGGTCGTCGAACGGGCGCAGCCGCCTGGTCCAGCGCAGCAGCTGGGCCGCCGCATAGGCGGTGTCGGCGCCCTGCTCGACCGCCTTGGCCGTTTCGGTCAGCCGCCGCTCGTGGTGGTCGAGCAGCTCGTCCACCCGGGCGTGCACGCTCGGCGTGTCGGGGCCGTGCGCCGGCAGCAGCCGGGCGTCGGGCAGCGAGCGGACCAGGCGCAGCGACTCGAGGTAGTCGCGCAGCGGCGAGTCGGCCGGCGGGACCTCGAAGCCGATCGACGGGGTGATGTGCGGGAGCACGTGGTCGCCGGCGAACAGCGCGCCGGCGCCCGGGTCGTAGAACACGACGTGGCCCCGGGTGTGGCCGGGAGTCGCGATCACGCGCAGGGTGCGCGTCCGCAAGGGCAGCTCCACGCCGTTGGCCAGCCAGTCGTCGGGCAGCTCCCAGACGCCGAGCGGGTCGCTCATCGCCGACGGCGGGCCGAGCCGGGCCAGCAGCAGCTGGGCGCCGGCCCGCACCAGGTGGGCGGTGCCTCGGACGGCGCCGGTGCGGATGGACTCCCGCATCACCTCCAGGCTGGGCCGCTCACCCTCGCCCAGGGCGATCCGGGTTCGGTGCTCGCGCCGGATGGCCACCGCCTGGGTGTAGTGGTCGCGGTGCACGTGGGTGACCAGGAACTCGCGGATGTCGCCCAGCCCGTAGCCGATGCCGTCCAGGGACTTGGCCAGCAGGTCCACGCTGTCGGCCAGCGCCCAGCCGCTGTCGATGAGCACGACCTGGTCGCCGTCGGCGATCGCGTAGACGTTGACCGCCCGCAGCCCGTCCTGGGGCAGCGGCAGCGGGATCCGGTAGACGCCGGCCCCCACCGGGTACGCGCCCGCCTCCGTCCAGGCCGTGCGCGCGTCGGTCACTTGTCCCGTCTACCACACGATGCCCGCTACGCGAGCGCATCGTGGTGAAGCAGACTCCCGTACCCTGCATGCGGTGAGCTCTCGCGCGAAGATCTGGGGGGAACGATGTGCGGGATCGTAGGTTATGTCGGCCCGCGACAGGCACTCGACGTCGTCGTCGAAGGGCTGCGCCGGCTGGAGTACCGCGGCTACGACTCGGCCGGGGTGGCCGTCGTCGGCGAGAAGCTGCAGATGGCCAAGAAGGCCGGTCGGATCGAGAACCTGGACAAGGAGCTGGCCGGGCTGACGATCACCGGAACGACCGGTATCGGGCACACCCGGTGGGCCACCCACGGCGCCCCGAACGACCGCAACGCGCATCCGCACCTGGACGCTAGTGAGCGGGTGGCCGTCATCCACAACGGCATCATCGAGAACCACGGTGAGCTGCACGCCGAGCTGGAGGCCCAGGGCGTCGAGTTCGGCAGCGACACCGACACCGAGGTGGTCGCCCACCTCGTCGCGGCCCGGCTGCGCGAGGGGGCCGACCTGGCCGACGCGCTGCGGGCCACCTGCCGGCGCCTGGACGGCGCGTTCACCCTGGTGGTGGTCGACCGCGAGCAGCCCGACATGGTGGTGGCCGCTCGGCGCAACTCGCCGCTGGTCGTGGGCATCGGTGAGGGCGAGACGTTCCTGGGCAGCGACGTGGCCGCGTTCATCGCGTACACCCGCAACGCCGTCGAGCTCGGCCAGGACCAGGTCGTCGAGATCCGCCCGGACGGGTACACGGTCACCGACTTCGACGGGGCACCCGTCGACGGCAAGCACTTCCACATCAACTGGGACCTGGCCGCCGCCGAAAAGGGCGGCTTCGACTACTTCATGCTGAAGGAGATCGAGGAGCAGCCCAGCGCGGTGGCCAACACGCTGCGCGGGCACCTGGTCGACGGCCAGGTCGTGCTGGACGAGCAGCGCGTCGACAAGCAGGAGCTGCGCGACGTCGACAAGGTGTTCGTGGTCGCCTGCGGCACGGCGTTCCACTCGGGGCTGATCGCCAAGTACGCCATCGAACACTGGACGCGGGTTCCGGTCGAGGTCGAGATGGCCTCCGAGTTCCGCTATCGCGATCCGGTGCTCGACCGGCAGACGCTCGTCGTGGCGATCAGCCAGTCCGGCGAAACCGCCGACACGCTTGAGGCGGTTCGTCACGCCCGCGCGCAGAAGGCCCGCGTGCTGGCCATCTGCAACACCAACGGCGCACAGATCCCGCGCGAGTCCGACGGCGTGCTCTACACGCACGCCGGCCCCGAGATCGGCGTGGCCGCGACCAAGACGTTCACCGCGCAGGTGGCCGCCGTCGAGCTGGTCGGCCTCGCCCTCGCGCAGGCCCGCGGCACCAAGTACGAGGACGAGATCGCCCGCGAGTTCGACACGCTGGCCGCCGTCCCCGAGCTGATGGCCCAGACCCTGGGCGTGGTCGGGCCGGTGCGCGCCCTGGGCCGCGAGATCGCCGCGTCCAAGGCGGTGCTGTTCCTCGGCCGGCACGTGGGCTACCCGGTGGCCCTGGAGGGCGCGCTCAAGCTCAAGGAGCTGGCCTACATGCACGCCGAGGGGTTCCCGGCCGGCGAGCTCAAGCACGGCCCGATCGCCCTGATCGAGGACGACCTGCCCGTGGTGGTGGTCATGCCCTCGCCGATCGGCCGGCCGCTGCTGCACCAGAAGATGCTGTCCAACATCGCCGAGATCTCGGCCCGGGGCGCCCGGACCGTGGTGATCGCCGAGGAGGGCGACGAGACGGTGCGCCGGCACGCCGCCCACCTGATCGAGGTGCCGGCGGTGCCGACGCTGCTGGCCCCGTTCGTGGCGACCATCCCGCTGCAGGTGCTCGCCGCCGAGATCGCGCAGGCGCGCGGGTACGACGTCGACAAGCCACGGAATCTCGCCAAGTCGGTGACCGTCGAGTAGCGACCCAGCTCACTCGACGCGCCGCGCTCGGATCGGCGAGGATGGGCTTGTGGCAGATGGCGTGAAGTCGGTTGACCTGCTCATTGTCGGCGCCGGGCCGGTGGGCCTGTTCGGTGCCTACTACGCGGGAGTGCGCACGCTGAAGACCGCCGTGCTCGACTCGCTGGAGGAGCCGGGCGGCCAGATCACCGCGATGTACCCCGAGAAGGCGATCTTCGACGTGGCCGGCTTCCCGGCCATCCGCGGGCGCGAGCTCGTCGACGAGCTGGTGAAGCAGGCGGCGCCGTTCGACCCGGACTACGTGCTGGGGCACCAGGCAGTGGGCCTCGAGCGCGACGGTTCCGATCACGGCCCGTTCGCGGTCACCACGTCGCAGGGTGTGCGCATCGAGACGCGCGCCATCGTCATCACCGGCGGGATCGGCACGTTCTCGCCGCGGCCGTTGCCGGCCGGCCAGGAGTTCGTGGGACGGGGCGTGGTGCACTTCGTGCCCGATCCGTCCGTCTACAAGGACCTGAACGTGGTCGTGGTCGGCGGTGGCGACTCCGCTCTGGACTGGGCGTTGATGCTCGAGCCCATCGCCAAGTCGGTCACGCTCGTGCACCGGCGCGCGCAGTTCCGCGCCCACCCGCACTCGGTCGAACTCGTGCGGTCGTCGTCGGTGCAGATCCTGACCGACGCGCAGATCAGCGGCCTGCTCGGCAACCCCGCCCTGTTCGAGGCACAGGTCGCGGTGAACGGCGACACCACGTCGCTGCCCTGCGACAAGCTCGTCGCCGCGCTCGGCTTCACCGCCAACCTCGGCCCGCTGCTCGAATGGGGCGTCGAGATCGTCGGCAAACGGCACATCAAGGTCGATACCAAGGGTGCGACGACGGTGCCCGGCGTGTTCGCCGCGGGCGACATCGTCGACTACGAGGGCAAGGTGCGGCTGATCGCCACCGGGTTCGGCGAGGTGGCCACGGCGGTCAACAACGCAGCCGCCTACCTGAACCCCGACGTCTCGGCGTTCCCCGGCCACCTGTCCGACTACGCGCCGCCGGGCGCGGCCGGTTCGCCCACGGCATGATCGTCGGCGTCGGGATCGATGTCGTCCCGGTCGAGCGCTTCGCCGAGGCGCTGCGGCGCACTCCGTCGCTGGCCGCCCGGCTGTTCACCGTGGACGAGCAGGTCACCGACACCGGCGGCAAGCGGACCGCCGAGTCGCTGGCCGCCCGGTTCGCGGCCAAGGAGGCGCTGGCCAAGGCACTGGGCGCGCCGGGCGGCATGCTCTGGACGGACGCCGAGGTGATCACCGACCCGTACGGCCGGCCCCACCTGTCGGTGCGGGGCACCGTCGCCGCGCGGGCGGCCGAACTGGGTGTGACGCACTGGCACGTATCGCTTTCCCACGACGGCGGGATAGCGTCGGCAACGGTGATCGCGGAGGGGGACTGAGGCCGTGCGCGGTGTCTGGCCGGTGAGCGACGTCCGGGCCGCCGAGGCGGCGCTCATGGCCCGGTTACCCGACGGTGCATTGATGCAGCGGGCGGCCTTCGCCCTGGCCGTCCACTGTGGACAGATGCTCGGCCGGGCGTACGGGGCGCACATCGCCCTGCTGGTCGGTAGCGGCGACAACGGCGGCGACGCGCTGTACGCCGGCGCGCGGCTGGCCGATCGGGGCGCACGGGTCACCGCCGTGCTGATCGACCCCGACCGCGCCCACCGCGGAGGGCTGATCGCGTTGCGGATGGCCGGTGGGCGAGCCGTCTCGGCGAAGGTCGGCGCCGACGTGATCGAGGCCGCCGACCTGGTCGTCGACGGCATCCTCGGCATCGGGGGGCGGGGCGGGCTGCGCGGTGACGCCGTCGAGCTGGCCGAGGCGGCTGACGCCCGGATGACCGTCGCCGTCGACCTGCCGTCCGGCGTCGATGCCGACACGGGTGCCGTCGCGGGCGAGGCGGTCCGCGCCGACGCGACGGTGACGTTCGGGGCGCTAAAGCCCGGTCTGATCAGCGGCGCCGGCGCCGAACTGGCCGGTGAGGTGCACCTCGTCGACATCGGCCTGGAGTCCGAGCTGGTTGCCCGCCGGACGTTCGTGCTCGAGGAGCCGGACGTGGCCGCCCTGTTGCCCGTGCCGGGACCGTCCGACGACAAGTACACCCGCGGCGTCGTCGGCGTGGTCGCCGGATCGCCGGCCTACAACGGGGCGGGTGTGCTTGCCACGGGCGCCGCCCTGCACGGCGGGGCCGGCATGGTGCGCTACCTCGGCCGCGCGCCCGGGGCGATCCGCGAGCGCTACCCCGACGTCGTGGTGCACGAGGACACCCGGCCGGCCGACGTGCGGGTGCAGGCCTGGGTCGTCGGTCCGGGACTGGGCACCGACGACGCCGCGATGAGCCTGCTGACCGACGTGCTGCGCGCTCGCCTGCCGGTAATCGTCGACGCCGACGCCATC
>Ga0081455_10003729_pt1 | contig 17413 bp, 14 predicted proteins | sample TabmetS3T2R1_FD_70207 | JGI IMG/M metagenome (GOLD analysis project Ga0081455, IMG submission 70207) | Tabebuia heterophylla rhizosphere microbial communities from the University of Puerto Rico - S3T2R1 | ecosystem: Host-associated > Plants > Roots > Rhizosphere ...
AGAGCTGTCTTCGTTGGGGGGCGCTCGCGTGTACATTTGGATCATTGTCCTTGCTTACTATTTAGGCGGCTTAAAATCGGACGGGGACCCCTACGAGGTACGTGCGAGAGCGCTAAAGTATCAATCAAGCCACGACCACTGTGAAGTCATTTCGAAAGTGATGCATGAGAACGACATAAAGGCACTTTCAGAAATCAATGAGCGATATAACGATGCTTATCGCCGACTTTTTGCAAAGGTGGGACTAGACTTTGATAGCGCCCCGCCGAATGTGTTATTCGACGCGTTTGTCACGATGGTAAACCAGCTTCCGAAGCAATGGTTGAATTGGTTAAGGTCCAATTTACAGCAATGGTGTCCCGATGCCGAGATCGCCGTCGGCTCCAATCTCCCGCATCGACTCTCTTGTGATAATTTCCTTTCATTCTGAGAGATGAGCTTTGCGTAATTTTCGCGTATTTACGCAAAGTTGCGCGGACCCCAGGCTCGCGATCACCACGCCGGCAGGGTACGCTCGCTTCGCGGCTTCCTCCGCCCGCCTTTCGCCTTGTGCCGAGAGCCTTCTTCGGAGCCTAGCTTGCTCACAATTCCCCTAAGCATTCAGGCCCCCATGCGCCATCCCGAGTTGGTGACGCCGGTTTCCTTGGCTTAGCGGCCTTCGCGCATCCAGGTGGCGGCGAGAGCGCCGACGAGGAGCAGGAGCCCGATCAATCCGGCGAATACCGGCAACACGCCGATGCCGCGCACCACGCTCGCCTCGCGCGTGCGCAGCCCCAACCAGTCGTCGCCGTGGTAGGTGTCGCTCGAGCGAACCGCGACGATGCGCGGCAAATGAACGCCGCTGCCGCGCTCGACCCGTACGGCGTCGCCTCCGGTCGCATTGGCGAGCGGGGCGAGCACCTCGGTCGTCGACGTCACCTCGGTGAACTCGCGCGGATTGGCGGGGCCGACATTGGCGAGCGCGTTGAGGGTGCCATCGCTCGCGCGCCACAGGCCGAGCTCGTTTGCCTCAATTGTCGTGCGCCACACGCCCGGCTCCGCGGGCGAGAGCGTCACGGTGCGGGTCTTGCCCGACGGCGTCGTCAGCGTCACGTCGCTGACCGTATCGGACATGGTCTGGCGCTGCACCGTGAGGTCGCGCCCTCGCACGATGAGGCGAAGCGCCTCCTCCTCGAGATCGGGTTGCTTCATCAGCCAGTGCGACAAACGCCGCAGCAGGTCGATGTGCGGTCCGCCTCCCTCGTAGCCGCGCGCCCACAGCCAGATGTGGTCGGAAAGGAGCAGCGCGACGCGCCCTTCGCCCTCGCGCGACAGCAGCAGCAGCGGCTTATTGTCCGGCCCCTGCATCACGGTCGTGCCTTTGGCCACGCGGCTGTCGACGAGGCGGAACCAGCGACTCCAATGCGGCGGGTCTTCGCCGGCGCCTTCGAGGCCGCGCGTCACCGGATGGCGCTTGCCGAGATCGGTGAGCCGGGGGAGAAACGCGCCGTCGCTGGTGCGGCCGTTCGGCTCGGCCGGCAGGATGACGTCGAGCGGCGTGCGCCAGATGCTGGTCGGGCTGGCGTAATCGGGCCCGGCCGCCACCAGCACCGCGCCGCCCTGGCGCACGTAGCGCGCGATATTGTCGAAATAGATGATCGGCAGCACGCCCTGGCGCGCGTAGCGGTCGAAGATGATGAGCTGGAACTCGTTGATCTTCTGCTGGAACAACTCGCGGGTCGGAAACGCGATCAGCGACAATTCGTTGATCGGCGTGCCGTCCTGCTTCTCCGGCGGCCGCAGAATGGTGAAATGCACGAGATCGACGCTGGCGTCGGATTTGAGCAGGTTGCGCCACGTTCGCTCGCCGGCATGCGGCTCGCCGGACACGAGCAGGACGCGCAGCTTGTCGCGCACGCCGTCGATGGAGACGACCGCCCGGTTGTTGACGAGCGTGAGCTCGCCGTCGAGCGCAGACGCCTCGATCTCGATGATGTTCGCACCGGCGTGCGGTATCGGCACCGTGACGTTGCTATTGGCGCCGACGCGCACGGTGCGGGTTTCGATCGGCTCGCCGTCGCGCCGCACCGTCACCTGCGCCGGGCCTGCCGCCGCGCTCTGATCCTCGATCCGAAACGTGATGGTCTGCGTCTGCCCGACGATGCCGAAGCGCGGGGCGGTCACCAGCACGACCCGGCGGTCTCGCTCGTCCTTGTGGCCCGTGACCAGCGCGTGCACCGGCGCGGCAAAGCCGAGCGCCGCGACGTCGCTAGGCACGTCATGCACGCGTCCGTCGGTAATCAAGATCGCTCCGGCCACGCGGTCGGAAGGTACGTCGGAGAGCGCCGAATAGAGCGCGGTGAACAATCGCGTGCCGTCGGTCTCCCCGTCCGCTTGCCCGGCCTCGACGAAGCGCACTTCCAACCCCGCGATGCGGCCGAGGCGTTCGGCCAACGCGGCGCGCACAGCTTCGGTCTGCTGCTGGCGCTCCCCGAAGTCCTGGCTCGGGCTCTTGTCGACGATGACGGCGGCAACCGAGGTGAGCGGTTCGCGGTCTTCGCGCGTGATCGACGGATTGGCGAGCGCGAGCACGAACAGCGCGAGCGCAATGGCACGCAGCAACGCCGCGCGGGTACGGGCGAAGACAAGCAGGAGCGAGAGCGCCAACGCAACCGCAACCGCCGCCCACACGATGTAAGCGGGAACGAGGGGGGAGAATGAAATACCGAGATTCAACCGTTCAAGTTCCTTCTCTTGTCGTCCCCGCGAAAGCGGGGACCCATAACCACCGCCTCTGGAATATGGTCCCCACTTTCGCGGGGACGACATCATTCTTACTGTCCCAGCCGCTCCAGCAACGCCGGAACGTGGACCTGGTCGGCCTTGTAGTTGCCGGTGAGCGTGTACATCACGATATTGACGCCGGCGCGGAACGCGAATTCGCGTTGGCGCGGCTCGGCGGAGACGAGCGGCAACATCGCTTGGCCGTCCTGGCGCATCGCCCAGGCACCGGCAAAATCGTTCGATGTGATGATGATCGACGATACGCCGTCGCCGGCGCGCGCCGGACGGCTCGGGGGCTCGTCCTCCTCGGCCGCAGGCAATGCTTCCACCCATAGCTGTCCGGAGTTGAAGCGGCCGGGAAAGTCCTTCAACAGATAAAACGTCTTGGTCAGCACGTGATCGCGCCGTACCGGTTCGAGCTCGGGAATGTCGAGCGAGGAGAGAATGGCGCGCAACGCCTGCATGCCGGGACCGCGGGTCTCGCCGCCGACGCCGGAAGGGGCCTCGACCGCGTCGCGCGTATCGAACAGGACGGTGCCGCCCTGCTTCATGTAGGCGTCGATGTGCTCGAGCGCCTCCCGCGAAGGCTTTGGCGCGCTCGGCACGATCGGCCAATAGATCAACGGATAGAATGCAAGCTCGTCGCGCGCGGGATCGAGACCGATCGGCTCGCCCGCCTCGAGCGCGGTGCGCTGGGCGAGGAACAAGGTGAGGCCCTGCAATCCGGCTTTGCTGATGCGGTCGACCTCGGCGTCGCCGGTGATGACGTGGGCGAGCCGCGTCTCGAGCGTGGATCTCAAGGCTTGCTCGTCGGCGCCCGCCGCGCGTGCGGGACTTTGGCCCTGCGCGAAGGCCTGCGGCGAGGCGAACATAGCCGCGGCGAAGATTGCGAGCGCAAGCGCGGTCGCCGCCGGCCGTGGCCGCCGCAAGAGCTGCCCGATTCCGCCGGCGAGCAGGAATGTGACGAGGGCATCGAGCGCCAGCAGCGCGAGCGCAGCGAGCAGTATGGCCCCGCGTAGATCCTGCGGCTCGCTCGTTCGGTAGGTTTCCCGCTGCGCGTTGAGCGCGGAAATATCCAACGGCGCGAGCCGGTCGTTGGGCGCCAGCGCGTTGACGGCCAACAGTCCTTCCGGCGGTCCATAGAAGCCGGGCGGATGATCGGAAGTCGCGCGCCCGCTAAACGTCGCCGGCACCGCGCGCGCGGTTGCCGGCGGCGGTCCGAACACGCCGAAGCCGTCGAGGATGCGCGTCGGCGGCAACACCTCGCGCGTGCCGCGGGAATTCGCCGCGGCGCCGTCGGCGGCCGCCATCGAGCCCGCCAAGGAGACGATTCGCTTGAGCATATCGACGAATGTGCCCGATAGCGGCAAGTCTGACCAGCGCGTATCGGCGGTGACGTGAAACAAGACGATCAGGCCCTTGCCGCGGCGCTGGGCGGTAACGAGCGGAGTGCCGTCGGCGAGCGTCGCCCAGGTGCGCTCGGTCAGCGTCGCATCGGGCTCGGCCAGCACTTGCCGGCTGACGCTGACGTCGGTCGGCACGGTCATGCCGAAGAACGGGCTTTCGCGCGGGAAAGCGCTGAGCTGCTGCGGCTGCTCCCACGACAGACTGCCGCCGAGAACGCGCCCGCCGCGTCTGAGCCTCACCGGCACGAGCTCATCGTCGCCGGCGGCAAGACGGGGGCCGGCAAAGCGCACCAGCACGCCGCCGTCTTCAAGCCAGCGCGTTAAGGGCTCGCGTGCCTCGGCCACGTTGCCCACGTCGGCGAGGACCAACATGGGCAGATGCTGCTCGATGAATTGGCTCACCGCCTGGCCCGGCGAGCCGCGTTCGGAGAGCCGCACATCCGCGAACGGCCCGAGCGCGCGCGTGAGGTAATAGGTCGAGGCGAGCAGCGGCTGCGCGGTATCCACTGTCGAGCCGGTGATGACGCCGATGGAGCGGCGGCGCCAGCGCTTGTCGAGCAGCGCCACCGCGCCGGCCGAATGCTCGGCTGCGATCTCCAGCCGCGCAATGTCGTTGCGGATCTCCACCGGCAGCGTGAACTCAGCCTCGCTTTCGCGTCCGTCCTCGTTGAACGTGAATGAGGTATCGCCGAGCGGCAGGCCCTTGAGATCGAGCGCGCGTACGGTGCCGGTTTCGGCATTGCCGCCTACCGAGCGCAAGACCTTCACCGTCAGCGCGCCGGCCGAATTCTCGGCGCCGACCAGCGCATGCGCCGGCGCGAGGCCGCCCTCGACCACGGTGATGGGCCGCTGCTCGACGAGCCGCCCGAGCGCCGCGACGAAATCGCTGCCGCCGCCGAGATCGACGCCGTCGGTCAGCCAAACGAGCTCGACCTCGGGCGTGGCAGCGAGGAAGCGGCCGAACGCCGGCAGCGCGTCCGCCCGCTCGACCGCGTACGGCTTCGGCTTGATCTGCTTGAGGCGCACGCGCGCGGCTGCCGGCGCCTCGAACGAGATGTCGCGGGAAGGCTCGGAGAGCGGGATTAGCGCGACGCCGCGATGATCCGCCTCCGCGCGCCCGATCAGATCCTCGGCGGTGCGCATGCGCGCATCCCAGGTGCCTGCGGCCGGGAAGCCGTCATCGATCAAGATTCCGAGCGGCGCCTTGCTGGCCGACGTCGCAACCGGCGGATTCCACAACGGTCCGGCGGCCGCGATGATCACCAGCGCGGCAAGCGTCAAACGCAAGAGCGTGAGCCACCACGGCGTGCGCTGCGGCGTCTCTTCGCGGGGCGCGATGTCGAAGAGGAGCCGCGTCGGCGGGAACGCGATGCGGCGCGGCTGCGGCGGAATGAGGCGGAGCAGCCACCACAGCACCGGCAGGCTCAACAGCGCGAGCAACACCAGCGGCTGGGCGAAGCCGAGCGGAAGCCCCGCGATCATGCGTGCCTCCCGGGTTGTCTCGCCACGCTCAATCGGTTGCCGGTCACCGCGCCGGGCGGCGGCGCGCCCAGCCGTGCGTGGAGCGCGAGCAGCAATTCGGTCGCCGGCCGGTCGGTGCGATGGATGGTGAAGCTCCAGCCGACCTTGTCGGTCTCGGCGCGGATCGCCGCACGGTGAGCGGCCACGCGGCTCTCGTATTCGCCCTTCCAGGCCTCGGCGCGGCCGGCGGTGATGGAGCCCGCACCTTCCGGCTCGATGAACTCGACGCGGCCGGAATAGGGAAACGTCTCTTCGGCCGGATCGACGATCTGCACGGTGTGGCCGTGGGCGCCCGTGCCCGAAAGCTGCGCCAGCGTCGCGCGCACTTGCGCGATCGGGCTCCAGAAATCCGACACCACCACAATCTCGGCGAGCGAGGAGGGCGCAAACAGCGGCGGCAGGCTGGGGCGCTCGGCGACGTCGTGCACGATCGCATTCGCCATCTTGTCCAACACATTGCGGCTGCCGGTCGGCCGCATCAGGCCGGGTATGCCGACGCGCTCGCCCGCCTGCACGAGAATTTCGGCGAGGGCGAACGCCACGACGAGGCATCGCTCGAGCTTGGAGTCCTGGGCAAGTTGCGAGCGAAACAGCATGGACGGGGAGCGATCGGGCCACAGCCAAACCGTATGCGCAGCCTCCCATTCCTGTTCGCGCACATAGAGCTGTTCATCGCGGGCGGAGCGTCGCCAGTCGACGCGGCGCGCAGGCTCTCCCGAGAGGAAGCGCCGGTACTGCCAGAAATTTTCGCCCGGGCCGGCGCGTCTTCGGCCGTGCAGCCCATGGATGACGGTGGCGGCGATGCGGCGCGCCTCGAGGATCAGGCGGGGCATGGATAGGGCGTGCGAGCGGGCATCGCCGCTCGCGCGTTGCGTTGCCCTGATCTCCTGCTTGTCCGCGCGCTGCCTTACCGGTGCCATCCGATTATCCGATGCGCGCCTTGAGCCTGCCGATGACGCCTTCCATGGTTTCGCCGTCGGCGCGTGCGGCGAAGGTAAGCGCCATGCGGTGCTTGAGGATCGGCTCGGCCATCGCCATGACGTCGTCGATCGACGGCGAGAGCCGTCCGTCGATGAGTGCGCGGGCGCGCGCGACCAACATCAGCGCCTGGCTCGCGCGCGGGCTTGGACCCCAGGCGATCGACTTGCCGAGTTCGCCGCTGTCCGGGCCCGGGCGCGCCGAGCGCACGAGGTTGAGGATCGCTTCCACGACCGACTCGCCGACGGGTAACCGGCGCACCAGACGCTGCGCGGCCAAAAGCTCGTCGGCGGTCATGGTCGGTTGCGGCTTGCTCTCTTCCGTGCCGGTGGTGTCGAACACAATTTTGCGCTCGGCCTCGTGGTCGGGATAGTCGACGTCGATCTGCATCAGGAAGCGGTCGAGCTGCGCTTCCGGAAGCGGATACGTGCCCTCCTGCTCGATCGGGTTTTGCGTGGCGAGCACGTGGAACGGGCGTGGAACGTCGTGACGGTTGCCCGCGACCGTTACGTGGTGCTCCTGCATCGCCTGCAGCAACGCCGACTGGGTACGCGGGCTCGCGCGGTTGATCTCGTCGGCCATCAAGAGCTGCCCGAAGATCGGGCCCGGGATGAACCGGAAGCTGCGCTTGCCGCCGGGGCTCTCGTCCAGCACTTCACTGCCCAGGATGTCGGACGGCATGAGGTCGGGGGTGAACTGGATGCGGCGGGCGTCCAGTCCGAGCACGATGCCCATGGTCTCGACCAACTTGGTCTTGGCGAGGCCGGGAAGACCGATCAGCAGCGCGTGCCCGCCACACAGCACGGTGATGAGCGCCTGCTCGACCACCGGCTCCTGCCCGAAGATCACATTGCCGATCGCGGCTTTCGCGGCGGCGACCTGGGCGCCGGTCGCTTCCGCCTGGCGCACAATCATGTCTTCGAGCTTTTCCAGCCCATCGCTGGCTACGGCCATGACGTCAGCTCCTTGTTATTCATGTATGCCATCTACGACCCGGGCCCGCTGCTGGTTCGGATCGTCTCGCCGGGGCCCGTCCGGTTCGAACGAAAAACGTGCAATATTCAGACCCCGCGCCCATGACAATACCGAGCGCTTTCGTCCGAATCCCACACAAGTCCAGGAGATTACGCTGTTTTCCACTGGGTGCGATCCCCGCCTCGGCGCAGGTCTGTCACGATCGCCCCAGAACCCCGGCCGCTCCAATAGGGCGTGAATGCTTGACCTCCTTGAGCTTTTTGCCCCCGACGTTTGCAGGGCAGGGGAAGAAGCTCGCTCGCAATCACGACCACATGGGCAAAACAGCCGGTCACCGCACAAGTTCCATCGAGACAATGGCAGACCAAGGGCGCGGACGCACTCAACTCATCGTGAGGCTGCAAGCGCTTGGTACTAGGCAGCTTTCCGCTTTGTGCAGGGAGGCAGGACCGTGAGTGCCGACAGCGCGAGCCGCTCGGATGGCGGTCCCTCCCGCGGCCGCGAATTGCACAAGGGCAGCCCCTTTTTCCTCGCGCTCACCGCGATCGGTATCGTGTTCGGCGATATCGGGACGAGCCCACTTTATACATTTTCCGTCACGCTGAGCGCCGCCGGCAATCCGGAGCCGACTGCAAGCGACGTCCTTGGGATCGTCTCCCTGATCTTCTGGGCGCTGATGGCGATGGTGTCGCTCAAATACGTGGTTCTCGTTCTGCGCGCCGACAACGACGGCGAAGGCGGAATTTTCGCGCTGCTGTCCCTGGTGGCCTCCGAACGGATTGCGCACGCGCCCGAGCTTCCGATTCTGGTCCTGTTCGGCGTCGCGGGCGCGGCGCTGCTCTATGGCGACGGCGTCATCACGCCGGCCATTTCCGTGCTTTCTGCCATGGAGGGACTCAAGCTCGTCACGCCGGACTTCGAAAAATTCATTCTGCCGCTGACTCTCGCGATCCTGATCGGGCTGTTCATGATACAGCGGCGGGGGACCGCGACCATCGGCCGACTGTTCGGCCCGGTTATGGTCACCTGGTTCATCGCCATCGGATTGCTAGGCGCCGTCAATATCTGGGCAGCGCCCGAAATTCTCAAAGCGCTCAGTCCTGGGGAGGCGGCGCGTTTCGTGCTCGCGAATCCGCTCATCGCTTTCGCGGTGATGGGCGGCGTGTTCCTGGCGCTGACCGGGGCGGAGGCGCTCTATGCCGACATGGGCCACGTCGGGGCGACCGCCATTCGTCGCGCCTGGTTCGGCCTGGTTCTGCCGGCGCTGCTGCTCAACTATTTCGGCCAGGGCGCGCTCGTTCTCACCGATCCCAAAGCCATCGACAGCCCGTTTTACAAATTGGCGCCGCATTGGGCGGTCATTCCGCTGATCGGTTTGGCGGCGCTGGCGACCATCATCGCCTCCCAGGCGCTCATCTCCGGTGTCTTCTCTCTTACGCGGCAGGCGATGCAGCTGGGACTTTGCCCGCGCATGCGCATCGTGCCGACATCGAGCGACGAAGCCGGCCAGATCTACATTCCGACAGCGAATTGGCTGTTGATGATCGGCACCTTGCTGGTCGTCGTACTGTTCAAGACATCCGAGCATCTGGCAGGCGCCTATGGCATCGCCGTGTCCGGCACCATGTTGGTCACGACCATCCTGCTCTATCGCGTGGCCATCGAGTGCTGGAAATGGCCGCCCGCGCTCGCCATCTTCATCATCATGGGTTTCGGCGCGGTCGACGCGACCTTCCTCGCGTCCAACTCGCTGAAGATCATCGATGGCGGCTGGTTTTCCCTCACCGTCGGCGGCGCCATGGTGTGGTTGATGCTCTGCTGGCGCCAGGGCTCCTTCCTCGTGCGCCATCGCCTGCAGGAGATGTCGATGCCGCTCGACCGCTTCGTCGACAATATCGACAAGATGGTGGTGGCGCGCCCGCCGGGCGTGGGCGTGTGGCTGACCAAGGTCGCGCATGGCGCGTCGCCGCTGCTGCTGCATCACGTCAAGAATAACAGCGTGCTGCAGCAGACCATGATCCTGCTGACCTTCGTTAACGACCGGCGTCCGCGGGTCCCGTTCGCCGAGCGCCATGTCATCGAATCGCTCGGCCACGGCATCTATCGTATTCAGATTAGGCTCGGCTTCATGCAGGCCCCGGACATTCCCGTAGCGCTCAAGAGCTGCAAGATGCATGGCTTCGAGGTCGATCTCGACCAAGTGCACTATTACATCGCGCACGAAATCGTGGTCCGCCGCGCAAGGAAGTCGGCGATGGGAGCGGTGCCGTTTGCGATCTACGCGTTTCTCACCCGGATCGCGAGCCGGGCTCCCGACTTCTTCAAACTCCCGCATGAGCGGGTGCTGGAAGTGGGCTTCCACATCGAGATCTGACGTTGTGCCGGAGGCCGCGCTGATCGCGCCGCAACGCATCCGAAAAACACGTTTCCCTGCCGGGCCGGCTGCGCCGCCAAAAATGCTACACTTGATAGGCGAGCAGTTCGGGCACAGATCGAAGCCATGACGCAGCAGACACAACAGGCGCGGCGCGGACTCGACGCCATCGCTGGCGTGGCACGCGAGGCCTCGCGCAAGGGACCGCCGCCGGTGCACCTGTGGAATCCGCCGTTTTGCGGCGATCTCGACATGCGCATCGCAGCGGACGGCACCTGGTTCTATCTCAAGACGCCGATCGGACGGGCGGCGCTGGTGAAGCTCTTCGCCTCGATCCTCAAGCGCGAGGGCGACAAGTATTTCCTCGTCACCCCGGTCGAGAAATGCGGGATCATCGTCGAAGATGCGCCGTTCCTTGCCGTCGAGCTCAAGGCGGAGCAGGACGAGCAAGGCCAGCTCTTGCATTTCCGCACCAATGTCGACGACTGGGTGACGTGCGGACGCGGCCATGCGCTGCGGTTTGAGCCCGAGCCGGAGACCGGCGGGCTCAAGCCATATCTCCATGTTCGCCGCGATCTGTGGGCAAAGGTGACGCGCGCGCTGTTTTACGATCTCGTCGAACTCGGCGAGGAGCGAGAGATTGACGGGCAGCGCATGTTCGGAGTTGTCTCGGGGGGAGAGTTCTTCGCCATGGCGCCGGCCGCAAGCTTGCGGGATTTCCGATGACGGATGTGGCGCTGCGAAGCGGCGCAATGGGCGACAACTTCTTTCGTCGCGCCCGCGCGCGTCTTACCCTGGATGTGCCGGCCGCGCTCAATGATATTGCCGCGCAGGCCAAGCGTGGTGATCTCGATCTCGACCCCGTGTCGTGGGAACGGGCCGGCGTGAAGGCGACCCGCCCGGCGGCTGTTCTCGTTCCGGTCGTCGACCGCAGCGAGCCCACCGTGTTGCTCACGTTGCGCACCGAGCTTCCCAGCCATCCCGGGCAGATCGCGTTCCCTGGCGGAAAGATCGATCCGCAGGATCGCACGCCGGCCGACGCAGCGCTGCGCGAAGCGGCAGAGGAGATCGGGCTCGCCCGCCCGCTGATCGAGCCGATCGGATATCTCGACCTTTATCTCACCTTCTCCGGCTACCGCATTTTGCCGACGGTCGCGCGTGTCCGTCCGGACTACAAGCTCGTGCTTTGCGCGGCGGAAGTCGCCGAGGCTTTCGAGGTACCGCTCGCCTTCCTGATGGACGCGCAGAACCACGCGCTCCACAGCCGCGATTGGAAGGGCGTGACCCGCAGGTACTACGCCATTCCTTTCGGCGAGCGCTACATCTGGGGCGTGACCGCGGGAATTTTGCGGAATTTGTACGAGCGGATTTATGAAGAGTAGGCCGATTCGGCGAAATGGACTCAGCGCGTTGTGCAAAGCTCGGAACAGAGCATCGTTGACTAGGCCCTCGCCCCGGACAGCAAAGCGATGATCCGCCCCATCCTTACCGAGATCGCGCTGTTTCTGGCGCCGTTCCTCGTTTACGCCCTCTTCTTGTGGGCAACGCGCGCGGGCGTGTTGCATCCCGACGCCTGGAGCCTGCCGCGCGTCGCCTGGTTGCTGCTCGTGGCGTTCGTGCTCGTGATCGGCAGTTTCATCGTGTTGGCACAGTGGGGCGGCTCCCCGACGGGCTCGACCTATGTTCCGGCGCACATGGAGGACGGCAAATTGGTGCCGGGCACGACGCAGTGACGCGGCGCGTCGCCGCCGCTTGGCTTCGAGACGCGCCGCTGCGCGACGTTCTCGCCGCGCTCGACGGCGACGGCGAGGAGGCGCGCATCGTCGGCGGCGCGGTGCGCAACGCGCTCCTCGGCGAGCCGCATGGCGACATCGACATCGCCACCACCGCGCTTCCGCGTGAAGTGATCCGCCGGGTGGAGGCAGCGGGCTTCAAGGCGGTGCCCACCGGGGTCGAGCACGGCACGGTGACCATCGTCGCGGCCGGACAGCCGTTCGAAGTGACCACTTTGCGCGAGGACGTGGAGACGTTCGGCCGGCACGCGACAGTCGTCTTCGGGCGCGACTGGAAGCGCGACGCCGAGCGTCGCGATTTCACCATCAACGCGCTGTCGCTGTCCCGGGACGGGACCGTCCACGACTATGTCGGCGGTTTCGCCGATATCGAGGCGCGGCGCGTGCGCTTCATCGGCGACGCGGCCAGGCGCATCGCTGAAGATTATCTGCGCATCCTGCGTTTCTTCCGCTTCCACGCCGCATATGGCGAGGGCACCCCGGACCCGGAAGGCCTCGCCGCCTGCATCGAAGGCCGCGCCGGCCTCGAGCAACTCTCGCGCGAGCGTGTGCGCATGGAGATGGTCAAGCTGCTCGTTGCCAAGCATGCGGTGCCGACGCTCGCGCTGATGACGGAGATGGGGCTGCTCGAACAGGTGCTCGGCGGCGTGCCGCTGCTTGCGAGTTATGCCAACATGACCAAGCTCGAGGCGGCGCTCGCGCTCGCAGCCGATCCCGTGCGCCGTCTGGGCGCGCTTGCCGTCTCGGTCATCGAGGACGCCGAGCGTCTGCGCGAGCGCTTGCGGCTCACCAATGCCGAGTACGAGCGGCTGGCCTCGATGGCCGACGGGTGGCGGCAGATTTCAACGAGTTGGAGCGAGCACGCGGCGCGCGTCCTGCTTTATCGGCTGGGAAGCGCACGTTTCACCGATCGCGTGCTGCTGGCCTGGACGCGCGCGCCGCAAGGCGCGGCGGATCCGACGTGGCATGCGCTCGCCACGCTGCCGGAGCGCTGGAGCGCGCCGGCGTTTCCGCTCAAGGCCGCGGATTTCATCGCGCGCGGCGTGCCGAAGGGGCCCCGGCTGGGCGCGGCGCTGGCGGCGGCCGAGGAGGCGTGGATCGCGGCGGGATTCCCGGTCGATGCGCCGGCAGTCGTGGCGATCGCGGACGCCACAGCGGGCGAAACACGGTGATGGTGGGCGAGGAGTAGCCGCGCGAGCCGTTCCGCCCTACATTCCGGGGTGAGGCCGGTCATGAGTAGCAGCAGTCGCCGTCCCGCGGATATCGCTCGCCGCTCGGCGCAAGCGCTGCGTGCGCGGCCGCGCGACGCGTTTCGACGCGAGACGTTCGCGTTGCCGCGCGAGCAAGCGCGGGAGAAGGCACGCGAAATGTTTCGCCGCTTTCCCAAGGCGGCCTACATGACTGAGATCGAATCCTGGCGCGAACTCCCCGGCGACCGCATCGAGTTCACCATGCGGCGGCTTCCGAGCGCGGACTGACATTGCGTGTCCCGGATGCGGTGCAGCGCGAAGCGCGCTAGCGCTGAGCGGTGCGCCGCTGATCCGGGACCGCCGCAGACCGTAGCGGTCCCGGGTCTGCAGCGCATCATTCCGCTTCGCTTCATGCTGCGCTGCGCCCGGGACACGCGTCCAGTCGCAGTCGTGTATGACTGAACGTCATGCTCGAATCGATTTCCTCGGCTTTTGCCGAAATTTCCTTGCCGCAACTTGCCGTGATTGCCGGAATGGCGCTCGTCGCCTCCGTGGTCGGCGGGGTCGCCGGCTACGGCACCGGCGCGCTGATGCCGCTGGTCTTGGTGCCGATGGTGGGCGCCGAGCCGGTGGTGCCCATCCTTTCCATCTCGGCGCTGTTGACGAATACGAGTCGCGTGGCGGCGTTTTGGAATTTCGTCGATGGGCGGCGCGCGCTGATCGTGCTCGTCGCCGCAGTGCCCACCTGCGTGCTCGGCGCCTGGGGCTATACCATGCTCACCGGCAAAGGCGCTGCGCTGGTGATCGGCGCCATGCTGGTGGCGAGCGTGCCGCTGCGCCGGCTGATGCGGCGGCGCGGCCTTGCGCTCTCGAACCGCGGCTTAGCGGCGGCCTGTTTCGGCTGGGGGCCGCTCGCCGGCGGCACGGTCGGCGCCGGCATCATCCTGCTCTCGCTGTTGATGGCGGCGGGGCTCGAAGGCGCCGCCGTGGTCGCAACCGATGCGGTCATCTCCATCGGCATCGGCTTCGCCAAGCTCGCGACCTTCGGGCTCGCCGGCGCGGTGAACGCGCAGGTCATCGCGATCGCGCTGCTCATCGGCGCCGTGGCGTTTCCCGGCGCCTTTCTGGCCAAGGTGCTGATCGGGCGCCTGTCCGTGCATGTCCATACCGCCATCCTCGATGCGGTGGTGATCGGGGGCGGTGCGGCGATGATCGTCAACGCATTCGCGCAGTGAGGCGGGCACTACGGCCATTTCACCACCGGTGGCAGGGAGGAGAGGATCGCCTCGACATTGCCGCCGGTGCGCAGCCCGAACACGGTGCCGCGGTCGTAGAGCAGGTTGAACTCCACGTAGCGGCCGCGGCGCACGAGCTGTTCCTCGCGCTCGGCCTCGCTCCAGGGCGTGGTGAAGTTCTCTCGCACCAGTTCGGGATAAATCCCGATGAAGGCGCGGCCCACCTCCTGGGTGAAGGCAAAATCCGCCTCCCAGTCCGCGCTGTCGAGATAGTCGAAAAAAATGCCGCCGACGCCGCGCATCTCGCCGCGGTGACGCAAGTAGAAATACTCGTCGCACCATTGCTTGTATTTCGCATAGGGCGCTACGCGCGCATGCGCGTCGCAAGCCGCTTTCATTGCGGCATGGAACGCAACCGTATCGGGATCGTCTTGGCGGCGGCGGGCCTCGAGCACGGGCGTCAGATCCGAGCCGCCGCCGAACCAGGCTTTGCTGGTCACCACGAAACGCGTGTTCATGTGGACCGCCGGCACATGCGGGTTCTGCGGATGGGCGATGAGCGAAATGCCGGAGGCCCAGAACCGCGGATCCGTCTCGGCGCCCGGGATCTCCTTGCGGAATTCGGGTGCGAACTCCCCGAACACCGTGGACACGTGAACGCCGACCTTCTCGAACACGCGGCCACTCATGCTCGCCATCACACCGCCGCCGCCCGGGTCGCCTTTCGCCGACCCGGTACTTGAGTTGCCGATTTTGGGTACCCCCGATGTCGGTCGGTCAACGCTGTGATCGGCGCGCCGCCAAGGCGTGCGACGGAACCGGCCCGCCGGGCGGTCGGCGAGCGGCGCGTGCGCCGGCAAGTCGGTTTCCAGCCCTTCGAACGCGGCGCAGATGTCATCGCGCAATGCTTCGAACCACGCTCGCGCGCGTGCTTTGCGAGCTTCGAGCACGCTCATAGGATCTCCCACGTCCCTTCAGCGGTTGGTGCGCTACCCGTCACTGTGGCGACGCCATTGCATGCGAGCGGCCGTGGTGCAACGTTTTGTGGCAAACCAAGATTCAGCCGAGCTTTTTTTGCCATCTTTTGGGCCGGGGAAAATTCCAGCCGAAGCTTTTTTTTGCCATTCTTTCGGGAAACGCTGTCGGCGTGGGGGACGTTGGGGGTGTGATGTCCGACCCCGCTTGTGTGGGGACCTGGCAAGCGGTGGTTAGCGACGGAGCGCCAGCGAGCGATGCGGGTGAGGGGTAGCGCCTTGGGGCGTGAGAATGTCCCTCACCCGCTTCGTCTTTTTGGGTACCCGCCTTAGCTCTGCGCTTGTGTTTGCCGTATCGCTTCACCCACGGCCATTGCGGCGGCCATCGCCACGTTGAGCGAGCGCAATCCTTCCCGCATCGGTATCACGAGCCGCGCGTCGGCCGCCGCGTGCACCTTCTCGGGCACGCCGGAGGTTTCCCGGCCGAACAGCAAGATGTCGCCGAGCCGGAACGTGTGCTCGAGATAGGAGCGACGTGCACGCGTCGTGAACAGAATGAGCCGCGCGGCCGCACCCGCCCGCCAGGTTTCGAACGCGTCCCAGCTGACGTGACGGACGATCTCGACTTGATCGAGGTAATCCATGCCGGCGCGGCGGAAGGCGCGGTCGCTGGTGGGAAAACCCGCGGGCTCGATAATGTGCGCCTCGAGGCCGAGGCAGGCGGCAAGACGAAGAATCGTGCCCGTGTTCTGGGGGATATCGGGCGCATAAAGCGCAATGCGCAGCGGCAAGATTGCAGGCATGCAGCGAACGGCGATGGCGGCCGAAATTTATGACGGATAAACGATTTGCGCGACATTCGGTCGTTGCGGCATGAACCCGCATTGCCCACTTGCGCTCCCCTGGCAAGGGTGCCAATAAAACGCCGCTGGATGAAGCCGCTTGGCCCTCGCTTGCAGAGAGGAGAGCGGCCGGTTCGCCCGCCGCCGCCAGGCGGCGTCTTTCGTGTCGGGCGCTGCGGGAGCGCGACGGCCCTCAGCGGCGAAAGCTCACGCAGCCGGCGTAAGCAGGCTGCGGGCGGACTAACGGACAGAAAGGAACGACGCACGTGACGACGATGTCTTCGGCCGAGCCGACACGTCGCGATTTTCTTTATATTGCGACTGCCTCCGTCGCCGGGATCGGGGCCGCGGCGACACTCGTACCGCTGATCACACAGATGAATCCCGACGCCTCGACCATTGCGGCCGGCGCCCCCATCGAAGTCGATCTTTCACCGATTGCCGACGGTCAGGTGATCAAGGTGTTCTGGCGCGGCAAGCCGATTTTCATCAATCACCGCACCCAGAAGCAGATCGAGGAGGCAGAGAACGTCGACGTGGCGAAGCTGCCGGACCCGCAGCCGGATTCGGCGCGCATCAAGCCCGGTCACGCGCAATGGCAGGTGCTGATCGGAATCTGCACTCACCTCGGCTGCATTCCGATCCCCCATCAGGGACAATACGACGGCTATTTCTGCCCCTGCCACGGCTCCGTCTACGATACGTCCGGACGCATCCGGCAGGGACCCGCGCCGTTGAACCTCGCCTTGCCGCCCTACGAATTTCTCTCCGACACCAAGATCAAGATCGGCTGACGGCTTCGATCATGAGCGGACATCCGACCTATCAGCCGCAAAACGCGTTCATGCGATGGCTGGAGCGGCGGCTACCGATCGGCGGGCTGATCTACTCGTCGTTCGTCGTTTATCCCACCCCGCGCAACCTGAACTACTGGTGGACGTTCGGCGGCATCCTCACCTTCATGCTCGCCGCGCAGATCGCCACCGGCGTGGTGCTGGCGATGCACTACACGCCGCACGTGGACTACGCCTTCGATTCCGTCGAACAGATCATGCGCGACGTGAACTACGGCTGGCTGTTGCGCTACCTGCACTCGAACGGCGCCTCCATGTTCTTCCTCGCCGCCTACATCCACATGTTCCGCGGCATGTATTACGGCTCCTACAAGGAGCCGCGCGAGGTGCTCTGGATCCTCGGCGTGATCCTCCTGCTGCTCATGATCATGACCGGCTTCATGGGCTATGTGCTGCCCTGGGGCCAGATGAGCTTCTGGGCCGCGACCGTCATCACCAACCTGTTCTCCGCCATCCCGCTGGTCGGCGAATCGATCGTCACCTGGCTGTGGGGCGGCTATGCGGTCGG
>Ga0081455_10003730_pt1 | contig 17412 bp, 16 predicted proteins | sample TabmetS3T2R1_FD_70207 | JGI IMG/M metagenome (GOLD analysis project Ga0081455, IMG submission 70207) | Tabebuia heterophylla rhizosphere microbial communities from the University of Puerto Rico - S3T2R1 | ecosystem: Host-associated > Plants > Roots > Rhizosphere ...
GATCGAGAAGAACGACACCGCCCGCTGCTCGTCCGCGACGGCGATCGCCGAGACCAGGTTCAACGCCAGGTAGGCGCCGACCAGCAACACCGCGCCCGGGATCACGCGCCGGAGTCGGAAACGGCTCGTGATGAACCCGACCGCGATCAGGATCGCGAAGACCACATCCGTCGGCGCGGGCTCGAACCGAACCGCCGCCAGGAGGACGACCGCGACTGCGAGGGCGGTGTCGTAGGCGACGATCGCCAGCCAGAGCGAGCCGAGGACGACGATCGCGAAGCCGAGGACGATCAGCGCGCTCGGCGGATTGCGGTAGAGCAGCAGCGTGAGCGCGGCCCCGAACGCCCCGAGTGCGACCGCCGCGCCAACCCAGCCGCCCGCCACGAGGGCGCGCGGCGTCCGTGCACGGACGAAGGCGGGTACTTGCGGTGCGTACTCCATCAGCGGCCCGCGGTGACGGCGGTGACCGCCGGCTCCGAGCCCTCGCCGTAGCGGAAGCGTCGGTAGACGCCGCGCAGCGGCAGCGGCGTGTCGTGGCCGCCGCCGACCTTCGCGCGGAAGTCGAGGCGGCGGTCGCGCGGATCGATCTGGCGCCGGCGGAGAGTCAGCAGATCGGCGCCCGGCACGTTCACGCCGGGCTCGCAGGTCACCGCGACGCGGTAGCCGGCCTCGTCCACGAAGGTGCGCTCGCGCTCGCCGAAGAGCCCCGCCGGATAGCAGAAGGCGTCGACCGTGCGGCCCAGCCGGGCCTCGAGGTCGAGCTTCGACTCCGTGATCTCGCGGCGCGACGCTTCGTCGTCGAGGAGGAGCAGGTTCGGATGCGTGACGGTGTGCGCCTCGAAGCTCAGCGCTCCCCCGTCGAGCTCGCAGACCTCCTCCCAGTTCAGGAGCGCGGGCTGTTCGTCGTGATACCACGCAAAGGTCGACGTCCCGTCGATCACGCCGGTCGGCAGGAAGACCGTCGCGCGGAAGCCCAGCCCTTCGAGCACGGGCAGCGCGTTCTCGCCGATATCACGGAAGCCGTCGTCGAAATTGAGCGCGACGACGGACGGCGCCGGGACTCCGCGCTCGAGCAGCCCCACCGCGGTCGCGAGGTCGACGACCTCGTATCCCTCGCGGGCGAGCAGCTCCATCTGCTCGCGGAAGCGGCAGGGCGGGACGGCCAGCGGGTCGTCGTCCTCGGAGACCCGGTGGTAGAAGAGGATGCGAAGCCCGCTTCGGTCGGGGCGGCCGCGGCTGCGCACCAGCCACCAGGAAGACCGGACGTGCGTGACTCCGGCCTTGACCGGGGCCGGGAGCGTCGCGCCGACGCCCGGAATCGCGCCCTTCCGCGTCCAGGCTCCGGACATGGCTAGTCGCCCGCGCGCCGGACGCCGCTCGGCCGCAGCACGTCCCGGCGCCTGGACAGACGGCGACGGAGCGGCGCGGAGCCGTAGTACATCTTTCGCGCGAGCTGCGAGTCCTTGCCGCGCTGGCGCAGGCCGAGGTACCGCGCCCGCGTCCCGGCGACGGCGCGGCCGGCCGCGCTCCCGGGCAGCCCGAGCCCGAGGTGCAACGGCTCGAACCGGTCGGCGAGCTCGGTCTTGTACCGCTCCGCACCGCCGAGAAACTCGACCCGCGTGGCCCCTTCGTCGGCAGCGATCTTCAGCGAGTCGAGCGCGTTCACCAGTCCCGGTGAGCAGCGCGAAAAGGCGGGATCGAAGGCCATCCGGTGGAGGAAGACCCGGTCGCGAATCACGAAGTACCAGGCAAACGCGACGGTGCTTCCGTCGATGAGGAGCGAGACGATCCGCGACGCGCCCAGCTCGGCGAGCCCGGCGTTGGCGGCACGGTTGAACGCCTTGCCGGTGTCCGTGACCAGCCCGGAGCCGTCCGGGCGGCCGCGCCAGCGCAGCTCGTGGATGCGGAAGCCTTCCTCGAGCGCGGGCTCCAGCTCGTCGAGCGTGTGGGCGCAGACGGTCTCGACCTTGCCGAGCTCGGCCAGCTGGCGGCGCCGCCGCTTGTGGTGCGCCCGCTTGCGGGAGTCCGTCTTCGCGCGGTAGGTCGCCTCCCACCCGCGGTGCAGGTCGAGCACCGGGGCCTCGACGCGCTGGAACAGCCGGAGCTTGCGCGGCCCGTCGAGCGAGGCGAGGCGGCAATCCGCCGAAAGCCCGAAGAGGTCTGCGTAGTCGTTCTCTCCGGCCCGCGCGCGGTCGACGAGGGCCTCGACCAGCTCCTGGCCCTCGCCCTCGGCGAGCAGCACGTCCCCGAGGCACGACTGCCGCGCCCCGACGAACGTCGCGACGCGCAGGCCGTGATGCGAAAACGTGACCAGCGGGAGCGCGCCCACGAGCCTCCCCCCTCGGTAGGCCGTCTCGACGGCAAGACGACAACCCTCCCCGTAGAAGCGCCACCACTGGAGGAGCCAGCAGTGGAGCATGAACGGGCTCGGGCGCGGCATCGCGTAGACGAGTTCGTTCCACTGGTCGCCGAGGCGCGCGAACGCGTCCTCGGAGTCCACCGTCTCGAACTTCAGCGGCGCGCGCTCCCGCGTCGTCTCGAGAACAGATGTGTGCTCGGAGACGAGTGCGGTCACGGATGGGTAATTACCCCGTCGGGAGGTGTTGGGCGTCATGGGGAGAACCGTCACGTCCCTCGGGATAGCGTTGGTCGCCGCTGCCGCGGGACTGTTCGCCGCGACGCAGGCCGGCTGTGGTGCTGACGAGCCCAGAGGAGCGGCCGTGCCGGCGGCAACGACGAGCGTGCGCGTCACGCCGCCGCGGGTGCGGCAGCCCGCGCGGCCCCGGCCCTACACCGTCCCGGTTAACGCCCTCCTCGTGTCCTCGTCGAGCGAGCTCGCCGCCGCACTGGCGAACGGGCACCGCGAGGCGATCGTCCTGGCGCCCGGCGTCTACGACAACCCGCACCCGTTCGCCGACCGGGACGGCGACCGGCTGTTCGCAGCCCGGCTCGGGAGAGCGGTGCTGAAGGCGGGAGTCGTGCTCGGCGCAAACGCGGGCGCGCCGGGCGCCTCCATTCGCGGGCTCACGTTCAACGTGACCGAACCCGCCAAGACCCTCCACGGGGCGATCGTCCACGTGTGGGGGTCGGCCTCCCACGCCTCGGTTCTCGACACGCGCTTCTACGGCCACGGCCGCGTCAGCACCGGCCTGCTCGTCCGCCAGCCTCTCGGCTTCGTTGCGCAGCGCATCATCGCGGAGGGCTTCCGCAGCTACGGAGTCCTCGTCGACCCGAACGATCGTCACTACAGAACGCGTGCGCCCTTCTCGCTGTCCGACCTCTCCATCTCGCGCGTCCGGCGGGCGCTGCGCGGGTCCTCGAACGGCCGGGCGGAGGCGTGCCTCTGGCTCGGCAGCACCGGGACCGCGAAGCGGGTGAGCGTAAGGCGCTGCGGCATCACCGGGATCTGGACGGGCACCGCGACCCACGGCTCGCGCGTCGTCGACGCGACGATCAACCACACGCCGGTCGGGATCTACATCGAGCACTACACGACCGGCACGACCTTCAAGCGCCTTCGCGTCGGGCCCGACGTCGACCGCGGCGTGAACGCTGAGTGGTCGAACCTCGCGGCCGGGCGAAAGCCTGCGAGCAGCGACAACGTGATCGAAGACGCCTATCTCAGGACGACGCACGTCGGCGTCTACCTCGACGAAGGGACGACCCGCACGGTTGTCCGAGGCAGCGTGTTCGTCGGCCAGGACTGGGCGGGGATCGGCGACTACCTCGGCCGGAGCAACACCTACTACGACAACGACTTCGACGCGATCGGCCCGACGGCGGTCGCCGTCACACAGGACCACGACACAGGATGAAAGGCAGCGTCGTCGTCACGGATGCGGAAGAGCGGGCCGCGCTGGGAGCGTGCCGCGGCCTGACGCGCGCCGGCTACCGGGTCTGCGCGGTCTCACGGCTGAGCCCGGCCGCGACCCACTGGTCGCGCGCCTGCGCCGAACGTGTTCGCCTTCCGGACCCGCGCGAGAGCGTCCACGCCTTTGTCGACGGTCTCGGCGAGCTCCTGCAGCGGAGCCGCTACGACGCGCTGATCCCCGGCAGCGACGCGTCGGTGCTCGCGGTCTCCGAGAACCGCGACGAGCTCGAGCCCTTCACGCGGCTGGGGCTGCCCTCGCGCGAGGTCGTCCGGCGCGTCGTCGACAAGGTCGTGCTGCTCGACGCGGCGGCCGCCGTGGGCCTCGGGTCCCCGGCGAGCTGGCCGTGCGCGGACGTCGAGGAGGCTGAGGCGGCGGCGGCTGAGCTCGGCTTCCCGGTCGTGGTGAAGCCGATCCAGTCTTTCGCGCCCGTGAACGGCGGCCTGCAGCAGCGCGGCGTCTCGATCGTCGACGACTCCGAGGCCCTCGCCGAGGCCGCGCGCGACTTCGCCTCCCCGTTCATCGTCCAACGCTTCGAGCGCGCCCAGTTCCTGTCGTGCACCGGTGTCTTCGCCGACGGCCGGCTGCTCGCGCTCACCACCTCTCGCGTCCCACGGCTCTGGCCGCCGATCGCAGGGATGCACGCCTACTCCGAGACGGTCACGCCGCCCGACGGCCTCCCCGAGCGCGTTCGTGAGCTGCTCGGCTCGCTCGGATGGCAGGGCATTTTCCAGCTGCAGCTGCTCGAGCTCGCCGACCGCCTCGCGGTGATCGACCTGAACCCGCGCGTCTTCGCCTCGATCCTGCTCGATGCCGACGCCGGAGCGAACCTCGCCGCCGTCTGGGTCGACTGGCTCCTCGGGCGCGACCCGGCTCCGGTGACCGCCCGCCCCGCCATGCGCTACCGCTGGGAAGAAGGCGAGCTCTGCCACTTCGCCTGGCAGCTCCGCCATCGCCGGCTTCGCGCCGCTGCCCGCGTGCTGCGGCCGCACCGGCGCGTGACGCATGCGTGGTTCCGCGCGAGCGACCCCGGCCCGCTCTTCGCCCGCGGCCTCAACCTGGTCGTCGGCCGCCGCGCGTACAGGAGGGCTGCGTGAGCGTCGCGCCCGAGACCCGGCCGCAGCCGGTCGAGCGCAGCGGCTACCATCCGCTTTCCTGGCTCGAGCGCCGGGCCGCCGCGTTCGCGGGGCCCAGAGACCAGGTCGGGTGGCTCGTCCTGGCGGGCCGCGTGCTTCTGATCTGGCTCCCCGTCTACTTCCTCTTCATCCAGAGCCTCTCGCCGATTCGAGCCGTCTTCGCCGCGACGGTCGTCTCCGCGGTCTGGACGATCGGGCTCCGCGCCGCGCTGAGCGCGTACTTCACGCTCGGCCCAGCGGTCGCCTCGGCGGTCGGAACGATCACCGGGCTGGTCGCGATCTCGGCGCTCGACCTCTGGATCCCGGATCTCGACCTCCGCGCGGCGGGTCTGGCGGAGGCCGCGGTCGCCGTGTTCCTTCTGTCGGCGGCCTGGGAGCACGTGGTGCGCAGCATCGCCAAGCGCCGCGTGCTCGTCGTCGGCACGGGCGGCTGTGCCTCCGAGGTGCTCGCGGAGCTGAACAACGGCCACCGCACGCCGTTCACGATGCTCGGCCTAGTCGGGGAGCGCCCGGAGGGCACGACGGCCAAGGTCCCGCAGCTCGGCTCCTTCGAGGAGCTGTCGGAGATCGTCGCGGAACAGCGGCCCGACATCGTGATCCTCACCGACGAGCGCGTCAGCGCCTGGGCGGTCGACCCGCTGCTCGACCTCGCGCCGGCCGGCTTCCGCGTCGTCGGCGTCTCCCACTTCATCGAGCACGCGCTCGGCCGTGTCCCGCTGCGCCATCTGACGCCCACGTGGTTCATGAGCATGCTGCACCTCCGCCAGAAGCCGTACACACGCATGGCGAAGCGGGCCTTCGACCTCGCGATCGCCTCCCTCGGCCTCCTGCTGTCCCTCCCGCTGCTGCCCGTCCTCGCCCTCCTCGTACGCCTTACTCCCGGCCCGGTGATCTATCGGCAAACGCGAGTCGGCGAGGGCGGGCGGCACTTCACGATCTTCAAGTTCCGGACGATGCGCGAGGACGCCGAGAACGAGGGCGCGCCGCGCTACGCCCAGGTCGACGATTCGCGCGTGACCCGGGTCGGACGTTTCCTGCGCCAGACCCACCTCGACGAGCTGCCGCAGCTCTGGAACGTCGTCCGCGGCGAGATGTCGATCGTCGGCCCGCGGCCCGAGCGCCCGGAGTTCGTCGACCTGCTCGAGCACACGGTGCCGTTCTGGACGCGACGCCTGCTCGTCAAGCCCGGGATCACCGGCTGGGCGCAGCTCCGCTGCGGGTACGCGTGCGACGCCTCATCCGCGGCCGAGAAGCTGTCCTACGACCTGTGGTACCTGCGCAACCGCAACGTGGTCGTCGATCTCGCTATTTGCTTCAAGACCGTCTCGTCGCTGCTCTTCCGTTCCGGACGCTGACTTGTAGCGGGCGTACAATCCGTCCCGTGGCCGACGGCAACGGGAGCGAGAACGTCGACCAGCGGCCTGCCGAGGCGCCGCGACGCGTCTGGTTCCACGTCGAGGAGGTCGAGCTCAAGTGGCTTCGCATCAGCGAGACCGCGTTCCTCCTCTGGGTGCTGGCCGGCCTCGTCCTCGCGTGGCTCGTGGTCGCGCTGGTCTTCTTGCTCCTCTAGCCCGCGAAGAAGAACGAGCTGCGGCCGATCATCCGGCCGTACTTGTTCGCCGATCGCGCGCCGAGGCCGGGCCAGACGTACCAGCGGTAGACGCCGCGGTGGAGCCGCTGGCGCTTCCCGTGGTAGACCCAGCTGCGCGGGAGCTTCAGGCTCGTCCCCTTCGGCCAGGCGCTGAAGATCGTCCCGTTGCGGACGAGCAAGACGTTGTAGTAGGTCGCGCCGCGAACCGCGGCCCACTCGAGGCGCGGCGCCCGCTTGACGCCTGCGCCGGGGGCCGGGGCGAAGAGCTTGCCCGTGCCCGTCATGCGAACCGTGCGGCTGACCTTGTTGGCCGCGGCGTCGAACACGCTGACCGTGTAGCGGTACTTCGTGCCGACGTGCAGGCCCTTGTCGCGGAACGAGCTTGCCTTGCCCGAGTAGACGGTTGAGGCCAGCCCGCGCTTTTTCCTCCCGGGCGTCCGCGTGACCACGATGCGCTGCGTGTCCGCCGAGACCTGCCACTTGAAGATCACGGCGTGGTTTCCGTGCTTCGCGCGCAGCTTCCTCAGCTGCGGCGGCGTAGCGTCGTACGCAAGGGCAAACGACCCGCCCGCCGAGTTCCCGGCGCGATCCGTGCACGTCCCGGGCACGACTGCCCGGGAGCTGTCGGGGCCTGCATAGGTCTTCGCCGAGCAGCCGGCGATGCCTGACGTCCCATCGCTGCCGAAGAACGCGATCCCGACCGCGTGGTTGTACCAGCCGTTCGAGTCCGCACTTCGGCTCGCCTTGGCGGTTATCGAAGGTGCTGTCTTGTCGACCCTAATGTCGCGGCTCTCGGATTTTCCGACCGTGCCCCACTTGGCGGAGCAGGAGACCGTCGTGCCCCTGGTGTCGGCGGCGATCGTGACCGGTTGGCAGCCGACAACCGTTCCCGGATCCGGCGCGGGCTGAATCTGCCACACGACCGAGACTGCGCTCCGATACCAACCGTTAGCGCCGACTGTCCCACCAATCAAGGGCGTTATCGAAGGCTCGGCGAGCGCCTGGGCTGAACCTGCATTGGGGAGGAGCACTACTGCGGAGACGGCGACCAGAGCCGCAAGCCGCCAACCGAGGCCTCGGCTAGTCCACCGGTTGAAGTGTGTCCCCCTCCGCCGCACCGAGGGTCGGACCTCGCTCTCTCGCACAACCCTTCCCCCAAGCCGATCGCCGCGACGCCATCTTGAATGAGCCATCGAACCTACTTCCTCGTCTCGAAACAGTCAATTACCCCAATTTGGGCGGGATTGATACACGTGACTACCGTCTGAGGATGTCGCAACCAGCTGCTCCGGCCCCTCGTGGCCCGCTTCGACGCTCCCGCGCGTGGCTCGAGCGGCGGCCGTTGTTCGTGCTCGTCGTGCCGACGGTTCTGGCGCTAGGAGCCGTCGCGCTGCTCGCCGAACTGGCCGGTGCGGAGCCGCTCCACCGCGCGCTGCGCCACCTGCACCCGGAGTGGCTGCTGCTCTGCTTCGGCGGCCAGCTGCTCGCGTACTTCGGCTATGTCCTGGCCGTGCGCGACACCGCGCGGGTCGACGGCGGTCCCAGCCTGAGCTTCGGCCGGACGGTGCAGGCGGTGGTCGGCGGCTTCGGCGTCTTCGCCGCGACCCGCACCAGCGGCGGCTTTGCGGTCGACTACTGGGTCCTGCGCAGCGCCGGCGAGGATCGCGACGGCGCGGTCGCCCGTGTGCTGGCGCTCGGGGCGCTCGAGTACGCCGTCCTCGCTCCGGCCGCGCTCTGCTCGGCGATCGCGCTCCTCGTGAGCGGCGCCGACGTGTCGATGACGCTGACCCTCCCGTGGCTGCTGGTCATCCCGGGAGCAATCGTGGCGATCTGGCTGAGCTCGCCGAAGCGTGCGCCTCGCTACTCGAAGGCGCCTGCCCACGGCCGGGTCCGCCAGGCCTTCGCCCACTTCGTGGCAGGGCTGTCGATCCTGCGGTCGATGTTCGTCGCCCCGCCCCGCGAGCACGGGCTCGGCGTGCTCGGGATCGCCATGTACTGGGCCGGCGACATCGCCTGCCTCTGGGGCGCGCTGCAGGTCTTCGGCAACCCGCGACTCTCGGTGCCGGCGCTGATCCTCGGCTATGCAACCGGCTACGTGCTGACCCGCCGCTCGCTCCCGGCCGGCGGCGCGGGCGTTGTCGAGATCGCGCTCACCTTCGCGCTGCACTGGATGGGCTTCCCGTTCGTGCGTGCGCTGCTCGGAGTGGTCGTCTACCGGATCTTCAATCTCTGGCTTCCGATCCTGCCCGCACTTGCGGTGCTACCGGCCGTGAACGACCTCCGACGGGAGCTCGAAGAGGCCGAAGCGGCCGAAGCAGCCTAGGAGGGTTCAACGAAACACTGCTCGCAGTGTTCCGCCAAACCCTCCCAGATAGGTCATCTTTTGCGGTTCCCCTTTCCGGGGGATCTCCTGGCGCTTGTTCATCGGGAAACTATGGCCGTGCGGCATCTCTTTGCGGCTGTGTCCCCTGCGCACGGGCCGGACGTCGACGCGTCCGTGTACAAGCCCCTGCCCCTGGACCCGCTGGTCCAGTCCTACCGGCAGCTCGCGGACGTCTTCCACCACATCCTCTCGGAGCAGAGCCTCGACAACCTGCTCGAGCGCGTCGCGGACACGCTGGCGGAGCTCGTCCCCCACGACACGCTCTCGATCTACCAGGCCGACGAAGCGCAGACCGTCCTGATCCCGGTCCTCGCGCGAGACACCTGGGCCGACAAGATCATGAGCAGCCGCTCCGAGTTCGGTGTCGGCATCACCGGCTGGGCCGCCCTGCACCGCGAGCCAGTGCGGACGAACCAGGCTCACCTCGACCCGCGGACGGTGACCGTCCCAGGAACTCCCGAGGACGAGCCCGAGGCGCTGATCGCCGTCCCGCTGATCGCACGCGGCATCGTCAAGGGGACGCTCAACATCTATCGCCTCGGCGAAGACGCGTCGTTCAGCGACGACGAGTTCGAGCTCGCCTGTCGCTTCGCCGACGCGGCAGCGCTCGCGCTCGACAACGCGCAGATCCGCGCGCGGCTGGAGTACCAGGCTCAGACCGACTCGCTGACCGGCCTCTACAACCACCGCTACTTCCACGACCGCCTGCGCGCCGAGCTGACCCGCGCGAGCCGCTCCCGCGACACGGTCGCGGTGCTGATGCTCGACATCGACGACTTCAAGCGCGTCAACGACGTCCACGGCCACGGCTCGGGCGACCAGGTGCTAACCGACTTGGCGGAGCTGTTGCGCGGCGCGCTGCGCGGCTCGGACGTCGTCTGCCGGCTCGGCGGCGAGGAGTTCGGCGTGATCATGCCGAGCGGCGACGCGGGCGACGCACTCACGTTGGCCCGCCGCCTGACCGACGCGCTGGACGGCGTCGAGTTCGGCCCGGCCGGGAAGATCACGATCTCCGTCGGCATCTCGCAGGGGCCGGAGCACGCGATGAACCCGCGCGAGCTGGTCGCCTGCGCGGAGGCCGCGATGATGACCGCGAAGGCGCGCGGCAAGAACCAGATCGTCCTCTTCGACGAGCACTCGGACGAGCGACCGGACGGCACGCCGATCATTGGGCGCGACGTGCGCTCGATCGCGCACATGAAGATGCTGCAGAGCCTCGCCGGGAAGCTGAACCGGCTCAACGACATGCGCCAGATCGGCGAGGTGATCGCCGACGAGCTCCGGCTGCTGATCGACTACCACAACTGCCGCGTCTCGGTGATCGAGGGCGACGAGGTCGTGCCGATCGCCTTCCGCGGCGAGCTGCTCTCGCGCAGCGGCGAGCGAGTCGACTTTCCGCGCTCCCGCATCGGCGAGGGCATCACCGGCCACGTCGCCGAGAGCGCCGAGCCGCTGCTCGTCCCGAACACGCTCGAGTGCGAGTACGCCGTGATGATCCCCGGGACGCACATGATCGAGGAGTCGCAGATCGCGGTGCCGCTCCGCTACGGCGCGCGCGTGATCGGCGTGGTCGCGATCTCGAAGCTCGGCGTCGGGCAGTTCGACGAGGACGACGTGCGGCTGCTGGAAGTGCTCGCCGGCCACGCGTCGGTCGCGCTCGAGAACGCGCGGCTCTACGAGGCGCAGCGTCGCGAGGCCGACCACCTGAAGGCGCTGCTCGAGTACACCGGCGCGATCTCCGAGGCCGAGACACCCGATGCGATCGGCACCGAGACGGTGCGAGCGGCCGCGCGGATCCTCGGCGACAAGAAGTGCTCGCTCTGGCTCCCGGACGAGAACGGCGACTTCCGGATCGGCGCGCACACGGACTACGACGCCGACCCGGAGCTGCTGCCGATGCTGTCGGTGCGCATCCCGGCGGCCGCCGTGCGCGCCGTCGTCGGCGACCGCTCGAGCCCGTTCCTCGTGACGGCGGCGGAGGCAGAGACTCTCGTTCCGCCCCCGTCAGGCCTCGCCTGGCCGGAGCTCGCCCTCGCGCCTCTTCGCAACGACGGCAAGCTCGCTGGCTTCATCGCGGTGCGCGAGCCGACCACCGACAGCGAGCACACCGTCGAGGACATCGTGCGACTGCTGCGCGGCATCTCAGACCAGGCGGCCGTGGCCCTGGCACGCGCGCGCAGCTACGAGAACCTCGAGGAGACGTTCGTCTCCACGGTCGAGGCTCTGGCGAACGCGCTGGAGGCCAACGACGAATACACCTCCTCGCACACGCGCTGGATCACCGACATGTCGCTGCGGGTCGGAGAGGCGCTCGGGTTCGAGGGCAACGACCTCAAGCGACTCGAGCTCGGCGCGCTCTTCCACGACATCGGCAAGATCGGGATCCCGACCAGCATCCTGCTGAAGCCGGGGCCGCTCTCGTCAGAGGAACGGGCGGTCATGGAGATGCACCCCGAGCTCGGCGAGCGGATCCTCGAGCCGATCGACCGGCTCGCCGAGGTGCGCACGATCGTCCGCAGCTGCCACGAGCGCTGGGACGGCGCCGGCTACCCGGACGGCAAGGCCGGCGAGGAGATCCCGTTGGAGTCCCGCATCATCCTCGTCTGCGACGCCTTCCACGCGATGACGACCGACCGGCCCTACCGCAAGCGGCTGAGCTGCGAGGAGGCCTGCCGGCGGATCCGCGGGGGGTCCGGCACGCAGTTCGACCCGGCCGTCGTCGACGTCTTCCTGAGCCTCTCGCTCGAGGTCCCGGTGCCTGACGAGCCCGCGGACGAGCGGCTCGCCTCCTAGTCCCTCGAACGAGGGCGGAGGGCGCTGCCGCGCCTTCCGATGACCGCAACATGCGGTTGGTGACCTTGGTTTGCGCGTCCGTGGTCGCGCTCGCGCTTGCCGGGACGGCCGGCGCGTCGCAGCTGATCGCGCGCAACGCGTCCCACATCAAGCTCGCCGTCAACAAGAAGGGGACGGCGATGGTCACGTACTCGGTGCGCGGCAGGGTCACGCATCTGCTCGCTTGGGGCGCCGTCAACGCGCGGCGGCGGCCGGCGACGCCGCGGATCCGCCAGGTCGAGTTCAAGGTCGACTACTCGGGCGGCTGGAAGCACCGCCGCATGACCTGGAAGCACTTCAAGAACAGGTGCCGCGCCTACGACGGGCCCGAGCTCGCGTGGCTCGTGACCGCGTGCAAGGCGCCGAACGGCTCGTACTGGGCGCTTCAGAGCTGGCAGACGGCGCTGCCGAACCTCGGTATGGCGCCGTGGCTCAGGCAACAGAAGACGTGGTGGCTGCGACTCTCGCACTGGACCGGCTCGCTCGCGAAGCTCGACGTCTACACGGACTGGATCTACGGCGGCCGCTTCCAGGAGGTGTTCGGCCGGTACACCTACAACGGCCAGGGTGTGCGCGGCTTCGGCACGACGCGCGTGGGCGCGCCGACGGACAACTACGGGCGGCTCTTGTTCCTGGACACGTTCAACTCGCCGTACGGCAACGGCTGGCTGCGCGAGAACTCGTTCGTCTCGCACGGGCCGCCCGGGATGTTCTGCTACGGCTTCTACCGGCGGAACCCGTGGGTCGGCGGCTACGCGCATCCGCGCTCGATGCCGAAGCGCAAGCGGCCGGCCGGCGTCGGCGAGCAGTACCGGATCACGGCCGCGGGGCCCGGCGTCACGCCCGACGTGGTGTGGCAGGGGCCGGGGCTGCACCCGTACAACCGCGGGAACCCGTCCGACGTGGCCCTCGAGAGCGCGATGAACGCCGAGCGCGAGGCGATCCGCGGCGGCTACGCCAAGTGCGCGCACGACTAACGGCGTAACGCTCCCGTCACCGTGTCTGACACGGGGGGCCAGCCTCCTAGATACCCTCGCGGACGAACTCGCGGTACGCGCGCGTCGCCGCTGATGGACTGACGCCGAACAAGCGAAGGTGCCGCGTCACCGCGAGGAACGAAGGCGCGAAGTCCATGCCGGCGCAGGCCCGGTAGCTACTCCAGGGCCAGTCTTCGGGCTTCTGGCAGACGTGCGCCCGAACGGGGTTCAGGACGATGTAGCGGGCTGTCTGGAGGAGATGTGCATCGTCGATGACGTGTTCGCTCCAGAAGCGATTGCGGAACAAGTGTTGTCCGCCATAGCCGTTGCGGTTGTTGGAGAACTTCGCGAAGCAACCATTGAGCAGCTGCATTCCGTCGGAAAGCCCGCCGACGTCGAGCTGGATGAGCAGGTGGTAGTGAGTCGACATCAGCACGTAGGCATGGCACGTCCAGCCGAATCGCCTCGCGACGAGCGACAAGAGCTTCAAGAAGGTGCGGCGTTCGAAGTCGTCCTCGTAGATGACACAGCCGCGGTTGCCCCTCGACCCGATGTGGTAGATCCCGCCGGGGACTTCGATGCGGGGCTTCCTCGGCATCATTCGGGAAGGTACGGCAGACGGCGCCGCACGGCGACGCAGGTCACAGTTTCGGCACGAAGTCGTGACACTTCCGTCTCTGTGTCTGACACCGGGTTGAGGCGCTTCGAGGTGCAGCGCCGCTCGACGGCTTACTCGCCGGACTGAAGTAACCGGCGGAACGCCGGGTACTGCCCGGCCTTGCCGACCGTAACCAGCGTGTCTCCGCGCTCGATCGTGTCGGTCGGCTGGGCGCCGCTGACGGGCTCTGGCTGTCGCAGGATGGCGATCACCGTGATCCCGGCCTTGGCGCGGAACGCCGCCTCGGCGAGCGTTTTGCCGATCCAGGGGCTGTCGTCGGGGACCGCGATCCACTCGATCTGGAGCTCGCCGAGCGCCATCTCGAGGTCCTCGACGATCTGCGGACGCTCGTACGCCCCGCCGATCACGGCGCCGAGCTGACGCGCCTCGTCGTCGTCGAGGGTGATGACCGCAGTCGGCTCGTCGTCGTCCGCGCGGCGGAAGAAGTACAGCTCACGCTTCCCGTCGTTGTGGAGGATGATCGCGAGCCGGCCGCCCACGTCGAGGCGCAACGTGAACTTCGAGCCGATCCCCGGCAGTCGCGTCTCTTGCAGGTCCACCGGCATCGTCAGCCCTCCAGGGCCAGTCTACGGCGCGCGAACAGCCACCGGCCGATCGCTTTGGACTCCTTCATCAGGGCGATTCCCAGCGTTGCCGTGATCAGGACGTAGAGACCGGCGAACGCGACCAGCTTCGTCTGGGTGCCCGCCGGAATCCGGTCGTTGTCGCTCGCCAGCTGCGCGAGGATGATCGTGAACTCGCCGTGAGCGACCAGGGCCGCGCCGGCGCTGAAGCTCTGCACTCGCGTCAGACCGCCCACGAGCCCCGCCAGATATCCGGCAGCCAGCTTTCCGATGATGGCGACGGCGACGGCCGCACCGAGAATCCAGGCCACGCTGCCGATCGCGCCGACGTCGATCGAGAGACCGAACACGAAGAAGAAGAGCGCGGCGAAGACATCGCGGAAGCTGAAGAACCGCTCCTCGATCTCGCCGCGCACCGATGTCTCCGACAGGACGATCCCGGCCAGCAGCGCGCCGATCGCCTCCGACAGGCCGACTTCCTGGGCGAGCGCGGCCGCGCCGAACAGGAACGCGAACACGGCCAGGAGGAAGAACTCGCGCGGCAGCCAGTCGAGCACGCGGTCGAGCGGGCGGCTCAACCATTTCGATGCCGCCAGCGCCACCGCGACGAACGCAATCGCCTTCGCCACGAGGACGAGGGTGTCGCCGGCTGCGCCGCCGCCGCCAGCCACGAAGCCGAGCACGAGCGCGATCACGAGATCCTCTGCGACGAGAATCGCGAGCACGAGATCGGTCTCGTCGTCGGCAAGACGGCGGAAGTCGATCAGCCCCTTCACCGTGATCGCGCTCGACGAGACGAAAATCGCAACCGCAAGCACCAGGCCGCCGAAGGTCAGCCCGAACGCGGCGACTCCGACCACCAGGCCCAGCCCTCCGTTCACAAACAGGTCGATCGCCCCACCCAGCACGGCGTGCCGACGGCTGCGTACGAGCCGCCCGAGCGTGAACTCGAGGCCGAGGAAGAAGAGCAGGAACACGAGCCCGATCTCGGCCACGAAGTGCGTCACCTCGGACGGGCGGATCAGGCTCAGCGCCCGCGGCTCGTTGGGGCCCAGCAGCAGGCCGGCGAGCAGGTAGGCGGGAATCGCCGAAAGCCCGAACCTGCTCGCGACCAGCCCCAGCCCGGCGAGGAGGGCAACCGTGATGGACAGCTGCGCAAGCGTCAATTGCGAACGTTGTTCCCCCCGCCTCGCTGACCAATCGCAGGATCTCGGGCCTCGGCAGCCTCTCCGGCGCCGCCCTCGGACACCATGGGGGTGAGACCGCATCCTGGCGCTGCGAATGCCGGAAAGACCCCATGGCGCCGCATGCTCCCCGGAGCAAGTCTGGGTACGTGCCGGCAATCGTCTGCGGAATCAACGACTCACCGGGTGCACTCGAGGCGCTGCGAGTCGCGCGCGCCCTGAGCGCGGAGTTCGACGCACGCCTGGTGCTCGCCCACGTCGCCGGCGGCTGTGCGGCTGCCGTGGACGAGAGCCTGACCACCGGTCATGCCCGGCAAGGGGGCGCGCTGATCCTCGAGCGCGCAGTCCGCGAGAACGGCGTGCAGGCCGACCAGAGGCTGGAGGTGGGTGAGCCGGCCGAAGGGCTCGCGCGGATCGCCTCGGAGGAGGCCGCAAGTCTCATCGTCGTCGGCTCACGGCGTGAAGGCCGGCTGCGCCCGCGCCTGCGCAGCACGCTCGCGGGCACGCTCGCTGCGGCCGCGCCCTGCCCGGTGGTGATCGTACCGCCGGCCCGGCGACGGTAGATTTCCCGGCGGCGCTCGATGCGTATGTCGCTCTTCTGGCGCGTGTTCCTCGTGAACGCCGCGCTCTTGATCGCGGGCGTTCTGGTCTTGGCGCTGACCCCCATCAGCGTCAGCGCGCAGATCCGGCTGATCCAGGCGATCGTCCTCGCGGTCGGCGTGGTGATCGTGCTCGTGGCGAACCTGATCCTGCTGCGGCCGCTGTTCGCGCCCCTCGAGCGGCTCGCGCACCGCATGGAGGAGCTGGACGTCCTCCGCGCCCTGCAGCGCGTGCCCGCGAACAGCCCAGGTGAGATCGGCGCGCTCGAACACGCCTTCAACCGCATGATCGAGCGGCTGGAGGCCGAGCGCCGCCAGGCCGGCACCCGCGCGCTCCAGGCGCGTGAGGAGGAGCGGCAACGCATCGCACGGGGCCTCCACGACGAGGTCGGGCAGACGATGACCGGCGTCCTGTTCCTGCTCAAGCAGCTCGCCCAGAACGCTCCCGATTCGCAGCGGGCACCGCTCGACGAGGCGCAGCAGGCGATCCGCACCAACCTCGAGGAGGTGCGCCGGATCGCACAGGAGCTCCGGCCGGAAGCCCTCGACCACCTCGGGTTGGCGAGCGCGGTCAACAACCTCGCACGCGCCTTCGAGCGACGCACGAACGTCGCTGTGGAGCGGCACATCGACCCCCAGCTCGGGGAACTCGGGCCGAACGTCGAGCTCGTCCTCTACCGCGTCGCGCAGGAGAGCCTCACCAACGTCGCCCGTCACAGCGGCGCGTCACGGGTGTTGCTCGACCTCTCCCGCAACGGCCGCAGCGTCGTCCTGCGCGTCACCGACAACGGTCACGGCTTCGACTCCCCACACCTCGAAGGCGGTGGCTTGCGCGGGATCCGCGAGAACGCTCTCATCGTCGGCGGCGCACTCGCGATCAAGCCGAGCGCGAGCGGCGGCGTCGAGGTCCGCCTCGAGGTCCCGACGTAGATGCCGATCCCGCTCGTGACCCGGGTCCTCGTGGCGGACGACCACGCGCTGGTGCGGGAGGGCGTGAAGCGCGTACTCGACCACGAGACCGACCTCAGCGTGGAAGCGGAGGCCGCCGACGGTGCGGCAGCCGTCGAGCGGGCGCTCGAAGACGACATCGACCTCGCGATCCTCGACATCAGCATGCCGCGGAAAACGGGCCTGCAGGCGGCGCGCGAGCTGTCGCGCCGGCGACCCGGGCTCCGGACGCTCATCCTCTCGATGTACGAGAACGAGCAGTTCCTCTTCGAGGCGCTGAAGGCCGGCGCGTCGGGCTACGTGCTCAAGTCCGGCGAGGACGACGACCTCGTCGAGGCGTGCCGAGCGGCCATGCGCGGGCAGTCGTTCCTCTACCCGTCGGCCGTCCACTCCCTCGTGCGCGACCTCATCGAACGAGCCGGGGAGCGCGGCGACGAGTTCGACGTTCTCACGCCGCGCGAGCTCGAGGTGCTGAAGCTGATCGCCGAAGGCCACACCTCGAAGGAGATCGCCGCCATGCTCGTGATCAGCATCAAGACGGTCGACCGGCACCGGACGAACATGCTGGACAAGCTCGGCATGCGCGACCGGGTCGAGCTCACGCGCTACGCGATCCGCCGCGGCCTGATCGAGCCGTAGCGCACAAATCAG
>Ga0081455_10003731_pt1 | contig 17409 bp, 14 predicted proteins | sample TabmetS3T2R1_FD_70207 | JGI IMG/M metagenome (GOLD analysis project Ga0081455, IMG submission 70207) | Tabebuia heterophylla rhizosphere microbial communities from the University of Puerto Rico - S3T2R1 | ecosystem: Host-associated > Plants > Roots > Rhizosphere ...
GCTCGCGACCTACATGCCGCTTCAAACGCCACTGCAATGCGGCGGCTCGCACAACGACCTGTTCGATCCGACCAAGAACCTGCGCCCCACCAACGGCGCTCACCCGCTCATCTACTTCTTGGATCCGGTTCGGAGAAGCTTGAATTACGCGCTCTTGCAATACGGCTATAGCCAAGTCTACATGGCGGGCTTGTCGGGTGGCGGCTGGACTACGACGCTCTACGCGGCTCTCGATACCCGCATCAAAACGAGTATACCGATCGCCGGGTCCGAGCCTTTTTACATGCGCTTTCCGTCCGACGCCGAGCAGGAGGACCGGCCAGATGTCGGCAACGACTTCTTCCGCTTTTCGAGCGGCGGTAGTCAAGTGGTTACAGGTTACAAAGACCTGTACCTGCTGGGTTCGTATGGCGCGGGCAGGCGGCAGATACAGGTCCTGAATCGAAACGACGACTGCTGCTTCGGCCAGATCCAATATAGGGGATCTTCGGCGTATTGGGAACAGGCGGTCCGAGCTTACGAGATCGAGGTGCGCCAGCGCGTGAAGACTCTCGGCGCGGGCTCATTCCGGGTCGAGATCAACGAAGCCGACGACCCGGGCTTCAACAAGCACGAATTCTCTAAGAACACGCAAGTCGCCGTCATACTAACCGAGCTCGACGGCGCGGCGAGCCTGCTAGGCGCTACGAATGGTTTCTTCCCGTTCGGAAGGGGAATGAGCGGGATACTTCATCGCAACAACGGGCCAGGGGGCGGCGAGACTAACACGGGACTAGCGATGGTAGGAACTCCCGCTATCGTGACCGGAGCCATCAGCGGTCATACGTTCGACCTGTTCTATCGCGATCCTTTCAATCGACCGACCCATGCGTTCTTCGACGGCGCGTCGTGGACGCCGACGAACGACCTGTCAGGCCTCAGCCCCATCATCTCTGATCCCGTGGCTGTGTCCTGGGGCGCGGGAAGGATCGACGTCGTCGCGATCGGCGCCGATTACCGCCTTTACCACTGGAAATACGACGGCGCCTGGCATCCCGCGGAGCTCGTTCACAACTCCGCTCTCGGCGTCGGATCACTGGCCGTCACGAGTTGGGGGCCGAACCGGCTCGACATCTTTTTCCGCGGACACGACGCCGGCCTTTATCACATCCAGTCGAACGGAGGGCCGCCGTTTACGCTCGCCAACACCGGCGGAGTCATCAAGGGCTTCCCGAGCGCCGTGACGACTAGCGGCTCGCTCTGGGTTTATGTGACGGGCGTCGATGGCCAGCTTCTTCAGGCGCGGCAAGTGAACGGCGGAGCTTGGACCTGGTCCAGCGTCTCGAGCCTTAGCGGATCCACTGGCGTCAGGGTTCTCGGCAGCCCCAGCGCATTTCGCTCGTCGAGCGGCGACATCACGGTGTATGCGCGCATTCTCGGCAACCAACCCGATGAGGTGGGTCGCTACGTGTTCTCGAATTCGAACTGGAGCTTCAGTAACCAGGGAGGGGCGCCGCGGCTTGGCTCGCCGATCGCCACGAACCTCGGCGCATTCATTGTGGATGCGACGAATCAAAGCGTCTGGTATCTCAGCTCTCAAGGCTGGCAAGGCCTCGGAGGATACATCGATCGCTGAGGCGCGCTCGGTCGCGGCTTCGCTAACTGTTTGCAACTTTAGCTCTGCGACTTTGGGGGAGAGATCTCGTAAAATTACTCGACAATAGAGAACTCTATTTCTCGCAAAGGCGCAAAGGTCGCAATGTAATGAATACTCGACGAAACTATTGGTATTTTAAGCCTAGCAAGGAGGTTTAATGCTGAAAATGCAAATTGTTCTTTATGCCACGATGATCTGTCTGCCGGTTGTGATCAATGCCATTGCCGCCGAGACAGGGCATCGCACAGTGATCTACGATAATCGGACGACCGAAGTCGGCCTGGGGCCAGCGACGCTCAACACTGATGATTTGTGGGTCACGTTGGCCGACCTGAAGCTCGCGACGGGCTTTGTGATCAAACCGCAGGGCGTCTGCCGCGACGAACTCTGTTTCCCGATTCCGAAAGCGCGCCGTTCGGCCTTTCTCTTCAAACAGAAGACAACCACGTGGTTTAATCTGAGCGAATTCGCGCGGCTGCTGCGACAACCGATCGCCCGTGAAAAAGAAGTATGGTATATCGGCCCTCGGCCCGATGAGCAGAACGCGTTTATCCGCTCGCTCGTCGCGCCGGATTTCAAGCTGCCTGACATGAACGGCAAGTCGCATTCGCTCTCGGAGTTTCGCGGCAAGAAAGTTTTACTGTTGACCTGGGCGTCGTGGTGAGGCTGCCGATTCGATCTGCCAGGATGGCAGAAGCTTTACAGCGAACTGAAGGTCAAGAATTTCGAGATCGTCTCCGTCGCGCAGGACACCGGCGGGGTCAAAGACGCAGGCAAATGGATCGAAGCCGCCAAGCCTGAATACACCGTCCTGATCGACACTCAGCACCTGGTCACGCGCCTCTACGACATGGTGAACGTGCCGACCGCCGTTTGGATCGATGAACAAGGGCGCATCGTGCGACCCAACGAGGTCGCCTACGTGGACAACCGCTACAAAGGGATGCACGGGATTGAAGCCTCGGAATACCTGGACGCCATCCGCGATTGGGCGGCCAATGGCGAACGAAGCGCCTTCGCACTGAGCGAAAAGGAATTGAAAGAACGCCTCGCGCCTCAAAACCCCGATTGGACGTTGGCGGCGGCCGAGTTCGCTCTGGCCGAACATCTTTATCACGCCGGTCAAAGCGAAGCGTCGATCCGCCATTACAAAGAGGCGCAGCGGCTTAACCCAGAAAGCTGGAACTATAAACGCCAGGCTTGGGCGCTCTCGGACGCCGAACGCGATTACGGGACGAGCTTTATGAAAGAGGTCCAGAAGCTGAACGGCAAGCCCTACTACGCGCCACGCCGCTTGCCGAAAGCGAAGGAGCAGAAATGAGTCTGCGCCGAAGCGGCAGCCACATGCGGCGCGTGAAATGTCAGTAAACAGTGAAGGGAGGAATGCGATTATGGAAAACGCTATGAAGACGGCTAAAAGCCTTCTTTGGCCTTGCGCCGTTTTGCTTTTCATAGTTCTGCCCGCCCGCGCTCAGGAAATCGGGCAATCGGCGCCGGCGCCAAAATACCGGATGGAATTGATCTATGTCGTGGACGCTAGTCCCCATGAATACGTCTTCGTGATAAGTGGCTCGATTGGGTTTAAGTCGGTCGACTCGCTGAAGAAGTATCTGGGCGATCTACCTCCCGGCTCTACTCTAGAGTGGGCGCCTGGCTGTGTACGAAGGGTCAACGAGCCGCTTTCATCTGAGCAGGAGATAGAAGACTTCAAAGCTTTTTGCGCCGAGAAGAATATCAACTTCATCGTGATACCATCTGGCTGAAGAAATTGCGCCTGAATCGAACCACCAGGCATTGGGACACTGGTACAGTAACGCGCGCGTAATCAAGCGGTTCCACGCAATTACAACCGTTTGCTTACGCGCGCGTTACTGTATCGACTGACAAAAAAATAGACAGGATTTGCAGATTTATTCAGGATCTATTTCGCTCAAAATAAATTACTGATGAATGCGGCAAATTCTGTCTATTTTTGATATGGGCGTTTACCTGTACCGCCAGTAACGATCACGATCCTGGCGATCATGCTTCTCACGATATATGTCGCGGTTGGATCGATCCAACATCTGATCGAGGCGCCGGCGCTCTCGATAATCCAACCTGCCATCGTCCAGCCGTGAGCGACGTTCATAGGATTCGATTCTGCGCTGTTCATTAATGAGTCTAGATGCTTCCCCCCTCGTCAGCTCTCCGCTGCGAATGCCGTCTCGAATCCGATCCCGTTGGTAATATTCACGTCGATTGATATTGTCGTAACGTCTACCATTGTCATAACGGCGGCATCGGTTGCCCTGCGCCAAACCAGTCATCGGAAGTATTCCGGCGACCGCCACTGCGGCGATAAAAAATCTAAACAGGGTTTTCTTCATAATGTAATCTCCTTTTTCTACAGTTTGAATGTTTCCTTCTGCGCCAATCCGCTTGAAAACTTACCGTTTCTCGTTTTCCCGCTGCTGTAGTCCGTATGTGGAATCCACATATGACATTGGCAACTGCTGGGCCAAGACAGTTCTAATGTTCGGATATGAACCGATTCGATTGATCGACGGCCGCGACGAAACCGTAAGCCCTTCAAATTCCTATATTCTTGAAAATCGCTTGCTCTATTTATGATTTGTTTATGCATTAATTCAGACCGTGTTTTTTACCGGAATGTGATCAACAGACTAATTCGTCGGTTTGGGTAAACGAATTCGTATGCGGGTACAACCATTACATACCGAGCGCAACCAGTCGTCGGGGAGGGGCGCCGATCTTATCCGTGGAGCCATCAACCGAGGAAAGGGTGAAAAATGAAAAAGCCTACGATAACTTTCCTGCTTATGGTGCTGGCAATAGGACTGATAGGATCTGTCTATTCAAGTTCTGCCAGGGTTCAAAACAAAACCATGAGGACGGTTTCGGAGATGCATCTCCACTCCGAATGGATCGCGCATCCGGTCGAGTATTCAAACCTGAAAATCAGAGGGAAAAGCTCTGAGTTCAGCTCGATGTTCGAGAAAGGCAATATGAGACTGGAAAAACCTCTCAGGCCGGAAGCGGAATTCGAAGAGGACGATGATTTCTGGGAGCATCTATCTTTTGATGTCACCAACGTCTCGGAGAAGACGATTGTCTATCTCGACACCTCTATCAATTTGTACGCAAAGGACGTTGTTCAGCGGATGGCTGATAAAAATCGGGATCACGAGGCATTTACCAAAGAAGATGTGGCGATCATGGCGATTGAGTTCGGAGACCACTCAAATTTCGGTCCACCCTACAAATGGAGTTTAAAACCTGGAGAATCGACGACGATCACTATTGATCCGCAGATGCGTGATTATGTCCGGCGACAAGTTCTGCAATTTTCTTCACCAGTAATCAGAGTCGGAATACGCGCCTCAACGATGTTTTTCGATGATGGCTCCAGTTGGAGTTTTAGCGGGCCAGTCAAGCCGCCTAAGTCTTAGATCGTTTAGCTAATGCGTGTACGGGACTCCGGGCGCGAGTTGTTTAGCGGTAAAACGGACGCATCGAGAAATTTCCCATATCGGTTTGCAGCTTCGGTAATGGCGAGAGTCTCGGCGCGCTTGAGTTTAGCGAAGGGGCTTGGCGAAATGGCAAGTGTGTTTTTCTTGAGCGTCCGCTTCCAGGTCCCGACGACCTGGCCGTCCACGACGATCGTCGGATTAAAGATGCCGTGTCCGTAATTCGGCAGTTTTGAGTACTTCGGGTTGAGCGCGGCGCTGCGGTCTTTATAGGCGACCGTGTACTCGTCGTAAGCCGGCAGCAAGTGGGCGGTCGGCGACGAATCTTTTGTCGCGGGCGTTGACGAGGCGAGCCAATAGGTCTGGCCGTTGATAGTTTCCTGCGCAAGAGACCGCTTCGCCATTTCAAGGCCGGCCGTCGCGTCAGCCGCCGTCAGCCCCGACCACCAAGTAAAATCCTGCAACGTCGCCGGGCCGCGGCTCGTGAAATAGCGCTTTGCGAGTTCGGCTAACGACTCGTCGCGCCCCATCCGCTTCGCCTTCGGCGCCCATTCATCGAGCAGCGCGAAAGTTTGTTGCTTGCCTTCGCGCGCTCCGAAGCAGATGACGCCGTCTTGAGCCAGTCGCCCCAAAATATGCAGGCCGCGTTGGTCTGCTGTTGAAACGCCTCCAGCCTCTATAGCCTCATACATCGCGTTTCGCGTCATTTGCTTGCCGCCTTGCAGCGCGCGCGCGACCAGATCCTTACTGCGCGCAAAGGCGGCTTCGTCGAGGCCAAACTGTCGAAGGAGGCGTTGCGCGTTGTTCGCCACGACGCGCGGCGTCAGCAGCTCGAGCATCCACCGCACGTCCGCCGCCGCCACAAAATGCAACGTGCCTCGCATCGGCCATGTACGAATGATCGTTCGATTGGCGAGCGCCTGCTCGACGTCGGCTTCGACCGCGCTCCGCATGCGCAACCCGACAGCCCAGAGGGCGCCTAGGTAGTCTTGAGCCTGGACGGAGCCGAGCCAGGCCACCACGTCGCTCGGCGTCTCGAACGTGGCCCATGCAATTCGCTGGTTGTGTAGCCTCAAGCGCGCAATATCCATCATTTCAGTCCGATATTATCGCTATCAACCCCCTCTGCCTTTGGCGATTATCAGAGTGATGTCGTCGCTCTGTTCGTAAGGGCTGAACCGTCGAAGTTCAGCGACAATCGCCGCGATCAAGGCCTGTGGAGACAGCCCGCGGCGGCGCCGCAACGCTTCGACCAGCCGCTCTTCTCCGAATTCCTCCCCAGCGTCGTTAAACGATTCGGTCACGCCGTCGGTGTAGAGAGCGAGCGTATCCCCCGCGAAGAGCCGGCTTTCTCCCATCCGGCAGTCCCATTCATTGAAGAGTCCGAGCACGGTGGAAGTCGAATCGAGCCGTTCGAGGGCCCCGTCGCTCCGAAGGAGAAGGGCGGAGAGATGGCCGCAGTTCGCGTAACGCAGGCGCTTCGCGCTGTCGTCATACTCGGCGAAAAAGAGCGTGGCGTAGGCGTTTTCAGTCGTATTCTCGTAAAAGAGCCGATTCACTGATCGCAACAATCCCCGCGGATGATCTATGGCGATTGCGCACTGGCTCCGCAGATTGGCCTGGAGATTGGCCATCATAAGAGCGGCGGCGATTCCTTTCCCTGAGACGTCGCCGATCACCAGCCCGAGCCGATCCCGGCCCAGGTTGAGGAAGTCATAGTAATCGCCGCCGACCTGGTGAGCCTGGATGCACAAACCGGCGTAGTCCAGCGTCCGAAGTGGTGGCAGCGTTTGTGGGAAGAGCCTGGCCTGCACCTGTTTTGCGATCTCCATTTCTTGGGCGGCGCGGCGTTCGGATTCCAGCTTCTCCGCGACGGCGCGACGCTGCGCTTCGATTTCCCGGCTTACCTCGTCCCAGCCCACAAGCGCGAAAGTGTTCCCATCCACATCTTCGAAGCTGGTGATCATTCCGCCCCACGTCGGGGGCTGCGGCGGATGACGAAAATGAACCCCGCGCTTACGCCACTCATCATATATGGCGTTGACATCTTCGGTGATAAAAACAAGATCCTTTGCCTTGCCAATTAGGCCATAATCTTCGGAGCCTGACTCCGGAGTGACAAGCGCGAGGAACCCGGCGCCATCCGGAGGCGCCACCGCTATCCAGCGGCCGCCGCCTTCAATGCGGTTATCAGTGACCAGACTGAATCCGAGTTGGTCCAGGTAGAATCGCAGGCTTCGATCCTGGTCGCGAACGAAGACGGTAGAGCAGAAGATGCGCAAGTAGGGCGCCTGGCGATCCAGGCGCATAGTTGTCCGCTCCCACCAAGGAGATGAAGGAGAGTCGCCCATAGGAGAGATTATAAATATGGGAGACCATTTCGGTACAGGCTGTTTTGGATTGACTGCCTTCTTTGTCTGCGTTAAATTCCCGCCGTCTTGATCAGTCAATATTTCGGCTAGATCTTCGGTCAGTTTCGCGGATTCAAATTCAAAGACGCAGTGGCGCCTGCCGCGGAGAATTTGCCAAACAACGCCAGGCAACTCGGCAGTTCAGCCTGACAACGCCAGCAATAGAATTTCCCACGCAATGGCGCATCAACTGCGGTCTCTATCGATCAATGTTCACGGCAAGCCATTGCCGCCTATTCAAGAAGGAGTTGCCCTATGTCCACTAAACCCAGTCCCAAAAGAGATGAACCCCCGCCCAAAATAATCGTTGCCGTACACGGCGTCGGCGATCAGGTCATGTCAGAAACCGTTCAGAAGGTGATTGACCGCTTTTGCCGTTATCACGGCGAAACAATGGGCGTGCCACTCGGCAAGATCAAAACTATCTCGGTCCGGAAACACCCGTACGAACAGAAAAACCGTTCCGAGCAAACAAGCCCGCATGATTGCTCTTGTGACCCTTTCAAGATGTCGGACCTTGGTTATGACGGAGAGCTGGGGAAGCTCTCTTTCGTCGAGGTCCACTGGGCGGACCTGGCGCGCGAGGTGGACGAAAACCGCTTCCTGCTCGAAGAGCCAAAGAGCTGGTCGAAGACCATCGTTGAACGCCTGCCAAAGCGCTATAACGAAGCCGCGCAACTCAGCCCCAAAGAATTCGATGGGCTTCGATTGCTCTTGGGCGAAATGCTGGAAACACTACAAACGCTGGAAAACCTCTTAAAAGTCTCGGAGCAGGCAGGGATCTTCAAGTTCGATCTGGCTAAAGTTCTCAATGCTTATCTGGGCGACGTGCAGATTGTGACCGAGTTTGATGACGTCAGAAAGAAGATTCTGGGCAGATTCAAAAAAACAATGGAGAACCTCCCTGACGACTCGGACATTTACATTGTCGCTCACAGCGAGGGAACAGTAGTCACTTTACTCAGCCTGCTGGAAGAGATGGCCAGCCATCAGCCTCCCAAATGGCTCGATCAAGTGCGGGGGCTGATGACCATCGGCTCACCGCTGGACAAGCATCTGTTGCTATGGCGGGAACTGTTTGAGCCAGATGGGAAGCCTTTGACACAGAAATGGGAATTATCCGACCAGGGCCAGATTGAATGGCGGAATTATTACGATAACGGCGATCCTATAGGCTTCGAGCTTGAGGGCTTGCGCCGTTGGCTGAACGAGAATAAATGGAAGGCTTTCCACTTCAAGGGGACTGAAGATCTGATGGAGACCGAAGGGAGCGAGGCGGAAAAGTCGTTTTATCGCAAATGTAAGGATCAGGTGAAAAAGACGTTGGCGCCGCCGATCCATGACTTCGGTTTCTCCCGCTATTACTTTCCAGGCAAGGCGCACAACGATTATTGGAATGATAGCCATACCTTCGGCCACTTCATTCAAACCGTCGTTTACAAGAAGGAGATAGAGGCCCCTACTGGAGAGGGAAAAGACAAATTCATGCCGAAAGAGGCTCGGTCCGGAAAGAAACATTCCGAGAATGCAGGATCGAACCCAAAAAAGAATAAGCTCGATTACAGCAATTCACCCCCTACCAAAAGTCATGCGCGGTTACTCAGCTACTGCGCGCCTTATCTTTTATTGATGACGCTTATGTACATAGGCGTCTATGTGCTTTACAAAGCGATCAAAGGTTGCCTCGATGGCGCCGATGCGACAACGGCGAGCGAACTGATCAAAAGCGGCCAACAGGGGGCCGATCTCAACGTTTTAAGGAACGTTCTCGGAATCTCATCGGTGTTGGTGGGAGTGACAGTTCTGGCTCGTATCCCACGACTGACTTCCGCATGGCATTGGAGAGCATTGGGCGCGCTGGTCTGTATCGTGATGGGCTGGCTTGGCTACCTTGTAGTGGCGCCGAACGCGCGTGATATTCCGGGCGAGAAATTGTATCGGGCTTTATCCGAAATCGGCGCCAAGATCAGCGTCAATTTACCGGAAAACTCGACCATAGGAGCGGCCCTGGCAATGATTGCGGCGCTTCTGATCGTAGTCTCGCTGAGCTGGTTGGCCGAGCGATTATCTCCAAAATGGGGATTACGAATGCTGATGATATTGGGCGGAGTGGCGATAGCCATGATTCTAATTGGCCCAATCTACAATCGGACGGATCGGGGACCAGTGTGGCCAGTTTTGTTGGCGACGGCTTTCGCGCTCTATCTTTGGCAAACGGTGATACTGATTTTTGACCTGGTCTTCGTATGGCACCGCTACATTCGCCACTGGCGCGAGCTAGGGTTTTCAAACTGGAAACCCGTCCGCGCACAAAATTCGACGTATAGGAGCGCTTCTCTGAATTCCTCTTCCGCATCTTTGAACGATTCGGTCACGCCATCAACGTAGAGCGCTGACGTTCTCCTGAGCGGAGATGGATCGGTCCCACTATGGCGATGACGGAGAGTCGCTCACAGGCGCGATTGTAAATATGGCCGGCGCTAACGGATTTTGCCGCGGGGAGCCCCGGAGGGGCGACATGTTTATAGGGGCGAGGAAATAATCCGTCTAAGCTCCGTCAGGAGCGACATCTGCCTGGCGGATGCCGCCCCGCTGGGGCTAAAAGCTCGATTTGCCCACGTTGCTATAAACATGTCGCCCCTCCGGGGCTGGGAAATGGCCACGACCACAAAATCCATTAGCGCCATAAATATGGAAAGTTGTTCTGGTACGGGCCGAGGTCTCGGTCGCCGCTCAACTCATCATCATCTTGACGACTTCTTCCGCCATCTCCACTGTCGAACTGCTTCCGCCGAGGTCGGGCGTCCGCGCGCGCCCCGATTCCAGCGCGCGCTCCAACGCGTTCATCACGAGCTGAGCGGCGTCATTGGCGCCTAGATGTTCCAGCATCATCGCGCCGGCCCAGATCGCCGCGGTCGGGTTGGCGACGCCGCGTCCGGCGATGTCGGGCGCGCTGCCGTGTACCGGCTCGAAGAGTGAAGGGAAGCGGCGTTCGGGATTGAGATTGGCGCTGGCGGGGATGCCCAGACTGCCCTGCAAAGCCCCGCCCAGATCTGTCAGGATGTCGCAGAAGAGATTCGAGCCGACCACCACGTCGAGGCTTTCGGGCTGCAGCACGAAGCGGGCCGCCAGCGCGTCAACGTGGTATGGGGTCACGGCCACATCCGGATAATCGCGCGCGATTTCGCGGCAGATGTCGTCCCACATCACCATCGTGTATTGCATCGCATTCGATTTGGTCGCGCTCGCCAATCGTTTGCGCCTCTGCCGCGCTAAATCGAAAGCGTATCGCAACACACGCTCGACGCCGCGCCGGGTGAATACGACGGTCTGCTCGGCGACCTCGTCAGGCGCGCCTTGCTTGAGGCGGCCACCCCAGCCGCAGTATTCGCCCTCGGAATTTTCGCGCACACAGACGAAATCGATCTCGCGACGGCCTTTGTCGCGCAGCGGGCTTTGCGTCCCGGCGAGCAGCTTGATCGGGCGCAGGTTGATGTATTGGTCGAAGCTCTGGCGGATTTTGATCAGCAGGCCGCGCAAGCTGATGTGATCGGGCACGCGCGCCGGATCGCCGACTGCGCCGAGGTAGATCGCGGAGAAATCCTGCAAACGTAGCAGGGCGTCATCGTCCATCATCCGCCCGGTTTGCAGGTAATAATCGCAGCCCCAAGGGAATTCTTCGGTTTCGATCTCAAAGCCGCAGACGCCGGCGGCCGCGCGCAGCACGCTCAAACCGGTGGGGATCACTTCCTTGCCGATGCCGTCGCCGGCGATGACGGCTATGCGGTGTTTTTTCATGGATCAACCAGGCTTGGAGAATAAAATAGGCGCCGCTCTTTTAGACCAGTTTGCGACTGAGTGTACGGGAAGGTCGCTCACGCTCCCCGTACCGTACCGCCGATCAAACCTCAAAATATTTATGGCGGCCTGCGCTATTTCAGCACGATGTTGAACTTGCCCTGTTTCTGTTTCGCGGCGAGCTGCTTCTGCTTCTCGTTGGGAAACACGTCAGGCTCGCGCCATTTGTTGGCCAGCAGGAATTCTTTATCCTTGACCATCTCGCCGGGCGTGTAGACGGCCCATTCGAAATTGTGGCCGTGGTTGATGGCGTCGGTCGGGCAGGCGTCCACGCAGAAGCCGCAGAGGATGCAGCGGCCGTAATCGATCTGGTAGACCTTGGCGTAGCGATGGTCCTGCCCGATTCGCTCGGCGTAGGGGCGAGGGTCTTCTGCGCCTTCGATGTAGATGGCGTCCGCCGGACAGGCCGCCGCGCACAGGAAACACGAGACGCATTTCTCTTTGCCTTCTTCGTCCACGTCCAGGAAATGCTCGCCGCGGAACCGGCGATAAATCTGCACCGGCTCGTCGGGGTATTGGACCGTCTCTTTTCTAGTGGGGATGTGGCTGAAGGTGACGCTCATTCCCTGCGCGGTCGTGCGCGCCACCTCGACCACTTCTTTAGCTGCGTTGATGATGTCTGAAAGTATGGACATAAGTTTAAATTCGTTACGCCCCCTCCGCGCTCAGCATCAATTGATCGTGATCGGGCGGGAGGTTAAGCGCCTCTTTCGGAAAATGTTCGGCGAAGTATGAGACCAGGTCGCGCACTGTGACCACGCCTGCCGCCGCGCCTTGGGCGTCCACCAGGGGGACGTTGCGATAATCGCCCTCCCGCATCAGCCGCATCGCGGAGTAGACGGAATCGTCCAGGCTCAGATGCGCCGGGCCGAAGGTCATCACCTGCTCGACCGGGGTCGAGTAACTTACAGGCTCGCCGATAACCTTGTTGAGCAGGTCGCGCTCGGTGAACAGCCCGACGAGCTTGCCCCGCTCGCAGACCAGCGCGCATCCCAAACGGCTGGCCTTCATCGCTTCGACCGCCTCGCTTATGCTCGCGCTACGCTCGACTATCGCCGGCTGGCGCAGTGGCAGGCGGCGGATTTTGACTTCACTCAACTTATCTGCGATTGACATAGTGAATTCTCCCGATCAGTACCGCGAGCGGTAGAGTGGGACAGACTTTAGTCCGTCCATGACTTGGATCGAGGACGGACAGACTAAAGTCTGTCCCACTCTACCGCTCGCCGAGCTGACTCTAAAAATCGAGGCCGCTATGTTTGAGAATGTAGTTGGCTACTGCTTTGGCGGAGACGATGCCGACTGGCCGTCCCTCTCTGACGATCGGCACGTGGCGATATTCGCCGACGGCCATTTTGTTGATGACCACACGGATGGGGTCTCTCTCTCCGATCGTTTCGGGGCGCTTCGTCATCACTTCGCTCACCGGCAGCATCTTCAAGTCCAACTCGCGCCCCGCGACCTTGTTGAGCAGATCGCGCTCGGTCAGGATGCCGACCAGCTTACCGTCTTCGACCACCACCGCCTGCCCGATGCCGATAGTCTTGATGCGCGAGACGGCATGAGCCACCGAATCGGAAGGGCTGATCAACGCCAGCCTATCATACGGGATGTGACCGATGGTGTCTTCCATAATATGCATCTGCAAGCCCCCGGTGGCGGCCGGCACATCGAAGACGCTCAAATCGTGCACGCACTCTTCGCATGTGTCCACCCCGTCCAGATTATTGTGACCGCAGTAAGGACAGATCATCGCGCCTCCTTTGTGAGGTTCGTAGTTCCGCCTTCAGGCGGTTGGCTCGGGTCATCAAGCCATACCGCCTGAAGGCGGAACTACAAACTAATTGATAACCCAGGTCTCGCCGCTGTTGATCAATTTCTCCAGACTGCCCGCGCCTTTCGTCTCGACCGCCGTCGAGATTTGGCCGGCGAGCATTCGCTCATATGTCGGCCTCTCGATTGCGCGGAAGACACCCATCGGCACGGGATATTCGGGATATTGCATTCTTCCAAGAATGTACGGCAGATTAGGTTCGTGAGCATTTTCGTCGTGAACGAGGATGTCGTCAACCGTTATCCCGCTCTCGCCGATCGTGACTATCTCCGGCGTCACGCCGTTCAATCGGATTCCCTTGTCCTTGTTCTTGCCGAAGACCAGCGGCTTGCCGTGTTCGAGCTGGATCATCCGGTCTTCTTTGACCTCGCGCTCGTTGAACGGTTTGAAAGCCGCGTCGTTGAAAATGTTGCAGTTCTGATAGACCTCGAGGAATCCCGACCCTTTGTGCGCGGCCAACCTCTCAACCATCGTCGCCAGATGCTTCGGATCGACGTCCATCGAGCGTCCGACGAAGGTCGCTTCGGCGGCGAAGGCCAGGCTCAACGGGTTGATCGGATAATCGATTGTGCCCATCGGCGCCGACTTGTTTCGCTTGCCGAGCTCCGATGTCGGCGAATATTGCCCCTTGGTCAAGCCGTAGATGCGGTTGTTGAAAAGAATGATCTTCAGATCGACGTTGCGGCGCAGCGAGTGGATGAAATGGTTGCCGCCGATCGAGAGCGCGTCGCCGTCGCCCGTGATCACCCAGACCTGCAAGTCGGGGTTGGCCACTTTGACGCCGGTGGCGAACGCCGGGGCGCGCCCGTGAATCGTGTGAAAGCCGTAAGTGTTCATGTAGTAAGGGAAGCGGCTGGAACAGCCGATGCCCGAGATGAACACGATCTTCTCCTTAGGGATGCCGAGTTCCGGCATCACCTTCTGAACTTGCGCCAGGATCGAATAATCGCCGCAGCCGGGGCACCAGCGAACTTCCTGATCGGTTTGGAAATCTTTGCGCGTCAGCTTGACCGCGCCATTAGTTGTGTGTCCGTTTTCGCTCATTTGAATTTACCTTCACTTTATCGACGCCGCGAGCGGTAGCGAGCTGGTATAGCGATTGAAGCCACGCTCGCTACCGCCCGCGGTACTGATTCATAGATATTCTTTGATCTTATTGACCAGCGTCGAAACCTTGAACGGTTTGCCCTTGACCTGCGAGAGACTTACCGCATCGATCAGGAACTTCGCGCGGATGAGCATGCACAATTGTCCAAGATTCAGCTCCGGCACGATCACGGTCTCGAATCTCTTCAGCACATCGCCCAGGTTCGACGGGAACGGGTTCAAATAACGCAGATGCGCGCTCGACACGGCATGGCCTTTCTCCTGCATCTGCTCGACGGCCGTCGTGATCGCTCCGTAAGTCGACCCCCAGCCCAACACCAGGACTTTGCCTTCCGGCTTGCCGAAGACTTCGAGCGGCGGAATGTCCTGTTGCATCCGCTGAATCTTTTCGGCGCGCAACCGAACCATGAAGTCGTGGTTGTCGGGTTCGTAATTCACGTTGCCCGTGATGTTCTGCTTCTCGAGGCCGCCGATGCGGTGTTCGAGTCCCGGCGTCCCGGGGACGGCCCAGGGCCGCGCCAGCGTCTTTTCATCGCGCAGGTACGGGAAGAAGCCTTCCGCGTCGGTGCGGAGATTGATCTTCATCTCGGGCAGGCTGTCGAGCGAGGGAATCTCCCACGGCTCCGAGCCGTTGCCCAGATAGCCGTCCGACAAGAAGAAGACCGGCGCCATGTATTTCGTGGCGAGTCTGACGGCCTCGATCGCCATTTTAAAGCAGTCGGCGGGCGTGGCCGGGGCGACGATGCCCACGGGCGATTCGCTGTTGCGCCCGAACATCGCCTGCAACAGGTCGGCCTGTTCGGTCTTCGTGGGCAATCCCGTCGATGGGCCGCCGCGCTGAACGTCGATCACTATCAGCGGAAGCTCGGTCATCACGGCCAGGCCGATGGCCTCGGATTTGAGCGCGACGCCGGGGCCGGAAGTCCCCGTCAATCCGATGTGGCCGGCGAATGCCGCGCCGATGGCGGCGCCGATGGCCGCGATCTCGTCTTCGGCCTGGAAAGTTTTGACGCCGAAATTTTTGTGCTTCGAAAGCTCGTGCAGGACGTCGGAGGCCGGCGTGATCGGGTAACTGCCGTAAAAAATCGGGCGTCCGGCCAGTTGCGACGCGGTGATGAACCCGATGGCCGTGGCCTCGTTGCCGGTGATGTTGCGGTACCTGCCCGGTTTGATCTGCGCCTTGCCGACGTGGTAATGAGTGGTGAATAGCTCCATCGTGTCGGCGTAGTTGTACCCGGCCCTGAGAGCCATCGTGTTGGCCTCGGCGACCTCGGGCTTCGCGCCGAACTTATCTTCGATCCACTTCAGAGTCGGCTCCATCGGGCGGTCGTAGAGCCAGTACATCAACCCGAGCGCGTAAAAGTTCTTGCATCGCTCCTGCTGTTTGAAGGGCAAGCTCGAATTCTCCAGAGCCTTCAACGTTAGCGAGGTGATCGGAATCTGGAAGACGCGATAGCCCGAAAGCGAGCCGTCATTAAGCGGGTTGGCCGCGTAACCGGCCTTCTTCAGGTTGCCGTCGTTGAATTCGTCGGTGTTCAGGACGAGGATGCCGCCCGGCTCCAGGTCCTTGATGTTGACTTTAAGCGCCGCCGGGTTCATCGCCACCAAAACCTGCGGCTCGTCGCCCGGCGTGCGGATGTCGCGGCTGCTGAAATTGAGCTGATAGCCGGAGACGCCCGGCAGGCTGCCCGCCGGGGCGCGAATCTCGGCCGGGAAATCAGGCAGCGTCGAGATGTCATTGCCGATGATTGCGGAGCGGATGTCGCGGCTGCTGAAATTGAGCTGATAGCCGGAGACGCCCGGCAGGCTGCCCGCCGGGGCGCGAATCTCGGCCGGGAAATCAGGCAGCGTCGAGATGTCATTGCCGATGATTGCGGAGGTGGAGGTGAATTGGCCTCCCGTCACTTGCATGCCGTCGCCGGAATCCCCGGCGAAACGGATAGTGACGGCCTCAACCACTTCTATCGGAAGTTTCGTGTTGGTAATTGGTTCTTCTAGCGTCGATGCGGACATTACTAACTCCATTTTGTTGTTCTTCGGCTGTGAACATCACAGCTTGCAGGGATGCGTCCCCCGCGCCTCCAGGGCCGGTCCTGATTGCCGAAACTATTCAATCTCCAACTAAAATCAATATTCACCGTCACGACCGGATTGTTCGTCGGGGTAGCGCCTTCGGGGTTCACTCTGGATGGGCGAGCGCGAGACATTGGGGCCTCAGTTGGTCGAGCGAATCTCAAAGTGAAAATATAACACCTCGCTCACGAAATCGCACGCCGTATTGGTACGGTACGGCGCGCGCCTGCGGCGCGGCGCTAACGACGTTAACGCGCCTATCGCCTCAGTTGGGCCTGTTTCAATGTCGCGGTTGATGTCAGCGAAAGCTCACAAAGCGCGCCGGCGAATCGCGTCCCGGCCGCCTGGTTGTTCGGATCGTTCCGGTTTTTCCCTGAATTATCCAGGTATGCCGTCACCTCAACGCGCGCGCCTGCGGGCAGCGCGACCGGCTTCTTGAAGAAATAGGTGGGCTGCCAATCGAACCGGTAATCTTTCGCCCAAATCAGAACCTCGACCGAGCCGTCAGGGCGACGCGCGGAGACTTCGACTGATTTCGCTAAGGGGAAGAGCAGCGGGCGAATCGCCACAATTTCGGTCGATTCGTTGATCGCGTACGAGGCTTTGACCCGATGGCTTTCGGCGTTCGCCGGAATGAGGGTCGCGGGCGCGTTAATCGCCACATTGCGGACGAGCTTGCCGGGCGGTTCTTTCGCGAAATAGAGGCCGACGCTGCTGCGGTCGGCGCCCGCCTGGCCGTTTTTGCGATAGCGGACTTGCATCACTACGCGCGAATTGGCCGGCAACCTGATGGCCGCGCCGCTCGGGAGACGGCTGGCCGACTGTCCAGGCGCCCATTGGCCGATGGGTTCGGCGTTTGGCGGGCAGTTGTTCGTAGTACCGGCTTTAGCCGGGGTTTTTCCGCCTGGAGGCGGAACTATGAACAGGCTTGCGCTGTAAACTACCGTGCCGGCGCCAGGTTGGAAATCAATCGCGTTGATCCACCGATCCTCTTTCAGATTCGAGGGCAGGACGAAGCAA
>Ga0081455_10003732_pt1 | contig 17409 bp, 18 predicted proteins | sample TabmetS3T2R1_FD_70207 | JGI IMG/M metagenome (GOLD analysis project Ga0081455, IMG submission 70207) | Tabebuia heterophylla rhizosphere microbial communities from the University of Puerto Rico - S3T2R1 | ecosystem: Host-associated > Plants > Roots > Rhizosphere ...
CGTCGACTGTGAACTCTATATGATTGCCGTACGTGATTTCTCCAAAACGCTTCCTCTCGATTGGAGCAGACATACGCTTCAATGTTCCATGGTCTGGCGGCAAATTCTTATTGAATATCATGATTCTACTCCCAACCGCTGCATTCAGCTATCATCCCACAAGTGAATAGTTTTGCCAATCTTCTAAGTGACCTGACTTTAGCGGTTAACATCATTTCATACTATATTAGGTTTGAGACAAAATGTTATTCATCAACATTATTGAGGCTTGAGCCATTTCACAATTGAGCGAATCAAAATCGTATAGACTCCTACTGAGAAGTGCAATAGCAACAAAATTTGTTTAGAAAAAAATAGTTGCTTAGCGCGTTAAGAGATTATTTGCCACCTTCGTTAAAGAACTCTTGAGCGCCTTTGAGAGCTTCTCCTGTTTTATTAGCTACTGCTTGTAAACCCTCACCAGTTTTATTTCCAACAGTTTGTACCGCTTCACCCGTTTGATTTCCAGCAGTCTGCATAGCTTCACCCGTTTGATTTCCAGCAGTCTGCATAGCTTCACCCGTTTGATTTCCAGCAGTTCGGTTTCCGCCAGTCTGGTTTCCAGCGCTCTGATTCGATCCTTGAGCGAACAACGAATCTGAAACTGACACAACAGAAAAGAGTCCCAAGAACAGCACCAATACGCCTACTGTACCATATTTCGTTTTAGTTGTGACCATATTAACATCAATAATATAACTTACGCTATAACCCTTTCTTTTTTCTACGAACGTCTTTTTTTATTTTCCTATTTCTTATTGAACAATACTTTTTTGCTGTCTTAAAAAATGAAGCACTCTTCTTATCTTTAACCTATAGGACACAAAATATCAGTTCTTCACTTATTAATGCAATTAGGAACTGCAAATTTGATTCATTTTCTTTTAGCATTGAGCATATTCGACAGTTGTCAGTGCACAAAAAAGTGACGGGCAGCATAAACCGCTTCACCTGTTTGATTTCCTACAGGTAATTATCCGAAATCTCTGATATTTTTATAGTTCTCAACAACCCGAATGCTCTCTTCAATATCTGATTTATACTCTCGATCTTTACCTGCTGGAGAACCTCTAAAGGTTTCAAAGTCCTTTGTATATTGCTCTGATGATGGAGGTTCCTTAAACTCTCCTTCTTTCTCACCATATTTGAACCGCTCGAGAACTTCTTGCTCGCTTAATAGGAGCCAAAGAGTATGGCCATCATACGCATCTCCCACATATTTGGGAATCCAGAGGCTATTCTTCCTTATTGTCCCCTTCTCTACCTTTACATAATTCTGCGAAAACTCCTTTATCTCTCCCAATTCCTTTCCATCATTAGTTTTTACATTTTTTCCCTTGAGGACGTCCCATAGCACACTTGGCCCTCCTCCACTGCTACTCGTTGAAGACATATTCTTGAATTATATAGTGCATAATAGAACAAAAAGGTATTCACTTACTAAAAGCGTAAGCTAGCTTTGTGCAAATCGATATATCTTTTGTTGCGTAATAGACAATTAGCAAACAAAATGGGAATTAATGTTATATCTTGGGATACAGTTATTGACAAGAAAGTGAAATCCAGCGACGACCAGGATTTGGGTAAAGTTCACACTATTACTAATGACTTTGTACAAACAAAGGAAGGATTGGTTTCGAAGAATTATTACTTTATACCTAAATATTATGTACAGGGATATGATGGAGAACACATTTGGGTCTCTTTAACTAAAGATGACGTGAAGAATAAATTTGAGCGGGATAATGCTCCTGCAGACTTGAAGGCGTTCTTGCCCGAAGGATATGACGAGAAACGAGCAGCCACAATTAAAGAGCATCCTGAATTTGAGAAACAGGTACCTTCGTTCTCTCCTATTGGTCAAAGCTCAGGGGATATTGCTGCCCAGAAAGAGAAACTAACAATGCCTTGGGAGAATGTCATTGGCAAGAAGTTCAAATCTATTGATGAACATGATATAGGTGAAATCAAGAGTATATTCTCTGCGTTTATAGAGGTTGAAGATGGCGTGATACGAAAGGATCGGTACTATATTCCAAAATACTATATTGAAGGCTACGACAACGAGAACCATGTTATCTCCTCACTTACCAAGGAAAACATAAAGGAAAAGTACAAGCGCGACGGTCCACCACTTGAGTCGGAATTGGACACGCAAGAATATCTAGAGAGAAGGCAAGCTCAAGATGACAAGCATCCTCAGGTTTTTGTAAATGGAATCCCATTTATGGCGAAGGAACCTGGCGTATTAGTAGAGAGCCAGAGAACCGGCGAAACTCTGACTATCCCGTGGGAAGAAGTCATCTTTAAAAGAGTAAAAACTTCAGACGATGTGGATATAGGGGATATAGAAACAGTTGCCAATGAGTATATAGTTGTAAGAGAAGGTGTGGGTAAAATAAGGCGTTACTATATACCCAAATCCCAAATAAATAATTATGATGGAAGTGCTCTTTACGTAGCTGTTCCAGGCGGCCTAGTAAGTGCCAAGTTCGAACGAGAGTCACCACCAACTCCAGAGGAAGTAAAATCATTATCTAGTGGATAAACGAAGCGTTACCCAAAAATAGTAAAATATCAGCTGAGTCTGCAGCATCGTCATTTCAAATTCAAATTCAATTTCTTAACCTCGGCTCTCGCAGGAGATCAAAAAAAACAGAATAAAAATAGTATTATCCAATACGCAAAAAAGGGTACCTAGTTTTCGTTACAACACCAATTCTGTAGGAATTCGTGAGCCGTCTTAGTATCGTTTTAAATAGCATTTTCTGGGATCAGAAGATATTACGCCTTTGAAATCATTGTGGATATCAAGAGGCGTTTTATTCAGTGATGTTGCATTCCAAGCCGCCTTTATTGGCAGCTTCTACTCCTAATGGTGAATTCTCGACTACAAATACCTCTGAAGCGGGGTAAATTCGTCTTGTCGAAGGCAATTCCAAAGGGCAAAGGATCTGGATTTCCTCCTTCCAGATAATCGTTACAGAATATGAATTCAAGATCATGGCTTTAATATTCTTGTCTTGTGTCCCATTTCAGTGCAATAGAATGTGTCATTTTAACATGGTCTAGAATACCTTTAAATCGCTACTAGCTCGATCAGATAATAATGGTGAAAGGGCAAGACCTACAAATTCTTGGTATCGTTGCCAAATTGGCACATAATGACGTCAACAAAGAGGTCCTCGAAACGGACATAATTGAGCAAAGTGAACTTCCAGAATCCGAAGTGAGAAATCACCTGAATGAACTGGAATGGCTACATTTAGCAAAAGAGACATCACCCAATGCTAATCGTGCAGAATTTAGGTTGTGGAATATAACAGAGAAAGGGTTGCAGGAATTATCTACTAAAGATTCTGGTTAGCTACAGTTTTGCGCAGATAAGCTATTATTAATCATTTGTTCTTTCAAGATTGATTGGGGAAACCTATATAGCATTTGGTCCCTAGTTCAGTAGTATGGGAGGAATCAGAATTGAGTGAAGACTTTGTAAAGGTTGCTGAAACAAAAGATATTCAATCATCTAGCATGAAAGCATACGACTTGGCAGGCGAGAAAGTCTGTATTGTTAATGTAGAAGGAAACTACTATGCTATAGGAAATGTATGTACCCATGTTGGTGGACCGCTAAATGAAGGTACGCTTGAAGGATATAATGTGGAATGTCCCTGGCATGGCTCTAAGTTTGATGTCAGGACAGGGCAGCCAACTAAGCCTCCAGCACGACAGCCAGTTCCGTCCTATGAAGTAAAGGTAGAAGGCAACAATATACTACTTAGAAAACATCAATGATTACGAATATTCTAAACATTGATGGAAGAAAAGAAAAAGAGAAATAGTAACAATGTAGGTAACAGATGAGTAAAGGTGTTTTTAGAATACACCACGTAGGAGCAGGAATCAGTAACCCACAAAGTAAGATAGATTTCCATATCAGTATTTTGGAACTTATGAGCAAAAATTAACTGTAAGATGACCCTTGATAAAAAATTTAAATGTATTAAATCTTGGATGCTAGGTAGAGAGAAACACTTAACAACAAGCCACAAAATAGTTATCCAATGTCAAATGAATTTGATGGTTCAGATGTAATAATTATTGGGGGAGGGCTTGCAGGCCTTACTACTGCTGCGCTTCTTGCACGTTCCGGAAAAATAGTAACGTTATTTGAACGATCATCTAAAGAAATAGGAGGTCGTGCAAGAAGTACAGAGGTAGATGGTTTTTACCTTAATCAAGGACCACACGCTCTATTTCTCACTGACTCAGCCGACTCAATTTTAAAAGAGATTGGCATCACTTTTACTGGAGGCAATGCTGGAGGAAAAGGGAAATCTTATTTATTGAGTGAAGGCAGGAAACGTGAAGTTCCGGGCGATTATGGTAGCTGGCTATCTTCTGGGAAGGGTGACGGCACATTAGTGGAAACAGATGGAAGTCGGTTCTTTAAATCGCCTACCGAAATGGATTTCTCACAATTAGAAGGAGTTACTGTACAGGAATGGTTAGACAAGAATTTTCACGATACAAATGATGCTGAAATAATTAAGGCAATTTTGAGACTTAATACTTATGGAAACGATCCAGAGACTCAGAGCATAGGATCAGCGCTTCGCCAAATCTATGTGAGTAGTAAAGCAGGAGGAGTCATGTATGTAGATGGAGGCTGGCAGACACTTGTAGACGGACTTCTAACAGTGGCCAAAAACGCAAATGCAAGAATTGTCATGGACAAAAAAGCAATAGGTGTGAAAAGAACTGATTCTTCTGGATGGCAAGTTCTGTTATCTGACAAGACCCAAGTATCAGCAAAGATAGTTGTGATAGCGGCAGGTCCAATGGATGCATATGGCCTCTTCGATGACAAAGAGAGACCAGAAATGCTGTCCACGGCAGCAAAGGAAGCAAAACCTGTACGCCTGGTGTGTTTGGATGTTGCTCTTAGCAGTCTTCCAGACAAGGATGCATTGTTTGCTTTGGGGGTAGACCGTCCACTATATTTTTCGGTTCATTCCGCATATGCAAAGCTTGCTCCTGAGGGCGGGGCCCTAATTCATGTCGCAAAATATCTCGGTTCTTCGATTGCACCTAAACCAAGAGAGGATCAACCGGAGTTGGAGGAGCTCCTCGATTTAATGCAGCCTGGATGGAGAGAAGTGCTTGTTAAGAAGCGACCACTGCCCAGCATGGTGGTGTCTAATGCTGTGGTTGCTGCTGCAACAGGCGGATTAGCAGGAAGACCTGACGTAAGGATTGCAGACAATTTGTACATAGTAGGAGACTGGGTAGGCAAGGAGGGAATATTGTCTAATGCGTCAGTTGCAAGTGCAAAGCACGCTGCCCAGCTAATTTTGAATGAGTGACTAATTTATCATAATTTGACAATCAATATCAAAGCGATAGTGCTTGCGACATGTTCGCAAATTTTTTCATCTATGTAAATATATTCGTCTTCAAAACATAACATCATACATCTTATCTGGAACCAAAATTTCTTATCCACCTTGTTCCCCTAAATTGTAAAGTGAACTAAGGCAATATATCTAGTTGATTATCTCCTATAAAATCTTCTTGTAAATCAAATAAGGAGGTATCAATACTGTTTTCTAATCAGGGAACATGTTTTTCAAGAATTCAGGGAATAAACTTTATAGGGCTTATCAGTCCCATAATTGATATATTTCCATCGACCATCAGAGATAGATAACTCGTGAAATTCTCTTTGTAATTTGCGATCTAATGATTTATATACATTCTCTCCTATAGACACTTTATTTGGTCCTGTAAGAGAAGTTATCTTTGATGCAATGTTCATGCTGTATCCCAATATATCAATCGGAGAAAGCTGTCCAAAGCCGTACTGAACAATCGCATTTTCGCCTGCGTCTATACCTATCTTGGTAAATAGTTCTGGATACCCAAATTTTTTATTGAGTATCCCATTAGTCTCCCTGATTACATTAATCATCGATTTGCCGCATTCTACCGGCGTGTCTGATGCAAGATATTTATCCTGGTCGTTGACACGACCAGGAAAAAATGAGATTACCGCGTCGCCTGCGTATTTTAAGACATATCCACCATAACTATCTACTATATGGGAAATTTCGTGAGCAAATACTCTAATTACATCCACAAGTTTATCTATGGATAAAGTCATACTCATATTAGTAGAGCCGACCAGATCAGCGTATATGATAATGAGCGGAATCTTGGAATTGATATGATTAAGAAGAAACTTTTGGCCACGTCTTATTGAAGCATGGATCATCTTTGGCCATAATTTGTTAATTACCAAAGGTTCATGTATTTTATACCAATATGCCATTGATTCTTCTTCTTGCACACTCTGTTCTAGTAAGACTGTAATCTCATGTTGCTGCGGCATATCCATCGTTTGCATTGTGCGTATTAGAGATTCATAACTTTCCAGTTCGTTAAATTCCATTATGCGGTCTTGCTTAATTCGTACTAGTTCTTCTTCTTCTGGCAAAGAATTGTCTTGAACGTCATTCTGTTTTTTTGACTCAGCGGTCTTTTTCATAATAATCGTAGCGGGCGGGGCTAACATTGATAAATCTGCTTTAACATCAGTTGGATTTCCTCCTAATTTTATAATTATTTTTCTAAGCCTATTTTTTTGAATATGTGTTTCTTTCAAGTGCCGTTTTAGTCTTTGTTTTATTTCTTGTATAGGAGTTTGATCTATTCTTGATATTATTCTATCAACTGATGCATATTCGGTAGATAATGCTTCATTTAGTTTGTCAATTAGCTCTGAAAGTAATTGCACCTTACTATCATAACTCTTACTATAATTCAAACACTTTTCATGCTCTACCACATTATTTAAGATTGTTTCTCAAAAAGTCAGCAGATTAGCTTCCTTGAAGGAAGAAAGAATGCTTTGCATACTCGAATTAACCTGGCTCTGAAGAAGAAAAAGAAACTGGCCAAAATTCTTGTCTAAAAAAACAATTCCTTACACTTATTCAACTGATCGCCAGTTATCTGTTGCAATAGGATCTATAATTTCCTGACTGTGACCAGCAAGAGGCAGAAGTATATTTGTGTTTAGTGCAATAAGTAAAAATGAATGTCGATCAAAGAGATATTGCTAATCCTAGGCGAAGCTTACTCCGGGGATGGTTTGATACCATTTTGTATCGCACATTATAAAGTATTCTAAATGGTTCTCGTACAGTAATTTAACCTAGTTATTATACAACAAAATTTACTTGGCTAAATAGAGTGATCATAATCATAGCGTTTTGTATTAGAGTAGTGATTTTTTACTATTATTAGCTTAACGTTACTGATATATAGAACTTCATTAAATACCAGCTGGTAAAGCAATGACGAGGCGATTGACTATGACAAGCAGGTATTAAATAAGGAAATATAGTTTGTTGTGAACATTACTTATATACCAGATATTGTCATTATCATCGTCATCATGAGAGTGAACAATATAAAGTTTTATGGTTTATTGTGTCTGAGCATAATTCTACTTGTGGGCTTTATGTCACTGGCATCTTCCGGCTCAGCTACCCAAGAGAATAAAACATTAATGCAACCTCAAGAAGTACAGGATATGGCAACAAACGCTACGAATATAGTTTTAGTCCATGGTTTATGGGCTGATGGATCTTCTTGGAGTAAAGTAATTCCTACTTTGGAAAAAGCAGGTCACAAAGTTATTGCTGTTCAACTTCCTCTCCATTCTCTGGCAGATGACGTTGCTACTGTAAAGCGTGCAATTGACCTAGTAGGCGGACCAACAATACTTGTGGGACACTCATTCGGTGGATTCGTAATCACCAATGCCGGTTATAATAATCAAAACGTAACAGGGCTTGTTTACGTTTCAGCCTTTGCTCCTGATGAGGGTGAATCTGCAGTGAATTTCGTCCCTGTTGAATCGCTACCTCCTGGATTATTGGTTTTCGATAGCGGAGGATTTGCATACCTAAACCCAAAGATGTTCCACGAAGCGTTCATTCAGGATGCAAATGCGAGTGAAGCTGAAACCTTGGCAGTTGTCCAAAAGCCAGCTCATCAATCGCTTTTTACTGAAAAATCTGGCCCTCCTGCTTGGAAGCAACTTCCTTCGTGGTTTGAGGTGTCTGAAGGCGACCGCATTATCCCTCCTGATGCACAACGTAATTTTGCAAAACGAATGAATGCTACTACTATCTCACTTAATTCTAGCCATGCGTCACTTGTAACGCATCCAGATGAGATCGCCGAATTAATCCTAAATGCAACTAAAGGGGTGACGAAGTAGTATGAGCACAATCACTACCAAGGACGGGACTGAAATCTACTATAAGGACTGGGGTAAAGGTCCTGTCGTAACCTTTTCGCACGGCTGGCCCCTTAGCGCAGACGCTTGGGACGGCCAAATGCTGTTCCTTGTGCAAAATGGCTTTCGCGTAGTTGCTCACGACCGTCGCGGTCATGGCCGGTCAAGTCAGGCTTCTTCGCGGAACGACATGGATGGCTATGCAGACGACCTTGCAGCAGTGATCGAAGAGCTTGATCTCAACGATGCCACGCTTGTGGGGCACTCTACAGGCGGAGGCGAAGTTGCCCGATATATCGGTCGCTATGGAACGAAGAGAGTTGCCAAGGCTGTCCTGATCGCGGCTGTGCCCCCGATCATGGTCAAGTCCGCTACCAACCCGGAGGGCCTACCGATAGAAGTGTTTAATGACATGCGTTCGAGTCTTGTCAAAGATCGCTCGCAATTCTACAAGGATCTAGCTATCGCGTTTTACGGTGCTAACAGGGAAGGCGCTAAGGTCTCCAAGGGAATCCTGGATCAGTTCTGGCTTTGGAGCATGCAGGCCGGCCTCATGAATGCCTTTGAAAGCATCAAAGCCTTCTCCGAGACCGATTTCACCGAAGACCTCAAGAAGTTCGATATCCCAACCTTGGTTATGCATGGTGAGGACGACCAAATTGTTCCCGTCAAAGATGCAGCCAAGAAATCAGCCAAACTCATCAAAGGCGCGAAGGAAATCTATTATCCTGGCGCGCCTCATGGCCTCACGGCAACCCTTCAGGATCGTGTCAATGCCGACCTGTTGTCCTTCCTGAAGTCCTAGATGTCTCGTCCCTTCGTATATGGAGGGGGCTGTAGCGTCGAGGTAAGGAAAGCTATAATGATAGTAATTCTAGAGACAGAATATCAAGACTTGATGGCTCAATTGGATATAATAAATTAATGATTTAGTGACTTTATTATAAAATTCAAAAATTACCAAATATGTCTAGTTATAAGTTATGACAGAACGACTAAGTCCACATTGCCTAAATTACTTCCAATTCCTAAGAAATCAATGTCTACTCAAATAGTACGATAGCAAATACAATTAGTAGGAATCAGACAGGTAGCTATAATACTATCCCAAATCTTAGCCAGCCTACTTTGATCATAGTTGGAATAGGTGATGATGCTCTGCTTCAATATTCGTTAATGCTAGCAAAGGTGGTAATAATTATTGTTCGCCGCAGCACCAATTTTTCAGGAAGTTACTTGCTGACTTTGTATCCTTGAAGGTAAATTTTTTCGGATCTGAAGACATTACTTCTTTGAAATCATTTTGGATATCAAGAGGCGTATTATTTAGAGTGATGATGCATTCCAAGCCGGCTTTATTGGCAGCTTCCACTCCTAATGGTGAATTCTCGACTACAATTACCTGTGAAGCAGGCAGATTCATTTTGTTTAAGGCTATCATAAAGGGTGCTGGATTTGGTTTCCCTTTTTCTATATCATCGCCAGTAATTATGAAATCAAAATACTTGATCCCAATATTCTTGTCTAAGATTGTCTCGACCTCTTCTCTGGCAGCGCCACTAACAACAGCTTTGATACAGGACTTCCCGCAATTTGAAGTTAGATCCTCAAGCAGTCCCTTCGCTCCATCTATCCCTTTAGCATTTTGAATCTGTTTGAAAAGCAGTTCCTTTCTCGCTCCGATCTTCTTTGCCAAATCATTATCATCATCATCATCTACATCTATCTTTTTATTGATGTGCTCTCTTTTGAAGATCTCCTTTACTAAAGCTGAACTAGGCATTCCTTCGAGTAGAAAAATATTTTTCTTGTCTATTTCATGATTTGTTATCTCTTTTATTGCTCTGCTCATAGCCTCTGCATGAAAAGGCATTGCATCGACGAGGACGCCGTCCATATCAAAGATAATGCCTTTTCTAGTTGTCATGAAACAAATTGTTCGTTAGGGAATTTTACGGATTTATAACTCCTCGACCAAGAACTTTTCCCTCCTTCAGTTTGGATAGGGCTTCGGTAGCCTGTTCCAGTTTAAATTTGTCGGACACGAGAGGTTTTATTACGCCACGTCTAGTCAATGATACCAGTTCGGCAAGCTGAGCTATGTTCCCTGTATAGGATCCAATCAGCTTGTATGCTCTGGTAGGCATACTTAAAAGGTTTAACTTTAATGCACCTCCATACAATCCAACATGTACTAATCGTGCACGTTTCCTCAAAAGTTGCATGCCGAGCTCTATGCTTTTCGTGGAGTTTGCAAAATCAATCACTGCGTCCGCTCCCAATTTTTGGGTCAATTCCATCACGGTAGCTACCCTATTCTCATTCATTGCATTCACTATGTAGTCTGCACCATTCTCTTTAGCTGCCCTTAACTTGTTGTCATCCAAATCCATGGCAATCACCGTTGAACCGGAAATTGCCTTTGCGATTTGGATTGCCATTAAGCCTAATCCTCCAGCTCCAATAATAACAGCAGTATCATTAGGTCTCAGACTTGCATTGTTTATCGCACCATATGCAGTCAACGAGGAACATGATAAAGTGGCTGCTACATTTGTATCAAATGAACCTGTCTGAATTTCATTTGTTATGTCTAAAAGATATCTATAGCTTGGCACCAAGACATATTCAGAATATCCACCGTCACTGTATACCCCCAAAGATCGCGGTTTGTCACATAAATTCTCATTGCCCTCTCTGCATGCTGGACACATTCCTTCCCCCAACCAGGGGTAAACTAGAACCTTGCTATTTTTGTTGAATAGATTAAGTGATGATACTTCCTCACCAACCTCTTCCACCACACCTGCAATTTCATGCCCGGGGGTAAGCGGGTAGCGTACTCCTCGATCTGTTGCTTTGAGGAATTCCCCATCTGGACCTTCATAACCTCCTTCCCAGAGATGAATATCACTATGACAAACTCCACATGCCTCTACCCTGACAAGGACCTGGGCACCTATAGGTTTCGGAGTTTCTTTATTTACAATTTCTAAAGGAGATTTCGGCTTGGTAATACTTGCAGACTTCATATTGGGGGTTAAGAAGATATTGAATATAAAATGATTGTTATGGAGATTATGAATGATCAATCGGTTTTTAACATGTTAAAATTTGAAATTTTGATATCTGTTTATAATCAGTTATTTCGCGTGAGATATTCTTTGTCTGTGATCGAGACTCTGAAATTACCACACTGATAATCAAAATTACTTGGACCCAGTCACTACGATTTATAGAAGGGATGACAGATTTGTTAACCGTTAACAGATAATTTACACATTTGTTAACCGTTAACAGATAATTTACACATTTGTTAACCGTTAACAGATAATCACTACCATTCATATGTTTCTCGCACAGGGTAATTGAATGCTGAAGGTCAGTTAACGACTATCTATAGATTTGTTAACCGTTAACAGATAATCACTACCGTTCATTATGTTTCACGCTCAAATTAATTGAACGCTGCAATTGAACGCATTTTTGTTCAAAACGCCGATTGATTTACCTTATGGGCCTCTTCGATGCTTTGTTCAGAACGTTCAATTTGAACGTTCAATACTAATGAGAGAACCTCGATGCACATATCGATCTCCTCGTATGCGAATTAACCGTAAGCTGAAGTAACTACTTTTCCTCACATCTTCTGATAATAGTAGTCCCGCTTCTAATTCGCTGCTCGTCGCTATTTCTCATCAGATAAGTGCAATTATGTTGTTTGCCTGTACTGGCTGAACGCCTTTTCTCAACCAACTTTTTGTAATAGGTGAAGAAAATTGCATGGAATACAAAGTATATTCAAAATTCAGTCATACGACCGTGAATCACTTAGTTTGGTGATGATGATACTTATCGCTATTCCTTAACATACCGAATATACGTGACCATGTATCACTAAAAGAAGTGCAACCCGACCCAGCAAAACTGCAACACGAATTATTATTGAACAAAGTAACGTCTTCACCTTCAGTGGAGGTGTATTCTTCCCGAACATTAGAAAAGTTATTTCTTATTCTGGTCCTAACATTGCCACGAATTATTTCTTTAATGACTTCCATCAAGCCAGATCTACCACCAAATGCCCCGTTTTTATTGATCAACCAAAACATTCGAGTGGGATCGTAATCATCTGGAAAAATAGATTTCTTTACTTTCATCGCCTTAGGCGAATAATAATGGCCTGCCAATCGTATCCACCCTCCTGACAATCTTCTGGCCCATAAGGCAAACTGCCTACAAGATGAACATCTGTCATCGTATATGAGTAGCGGCCTTGAGTAAGAAGATGTCTCAGGGGTCGACATTATATGTTGATATTCTATTCGCAAATATAAGACTTCTCGAAAGCCTTATCCATGGCCCCCTTATCCAGGTTATCTGCTGGGAAAAATATCGTCAGCTGTGAAGACCAACGCTTGTCAAATAATACTCATTCATAAGTATGAATAAATACTAAGAGTGTCCATAGCTATTAGACTGTTGTGACAAAATGCATAAGATGTGGACATGAAATGAAGGATATTCAACCGTGTCATTTGAAATGTTTCAACTGTGGAAGCGAGATCGACTGTTCTGATATTAATTATTTTTTGATTGAAGATAACTAAATTGGTCATGAATATGTCAAGTTAATCTTTTGTCCATTCCTTTGAAGACTTATCTGTCGTGAAATAATGTCGGATCATTCTTTGTAATATTTTCACTGACACCGCAAAGAAATTTTTCCTTCTCTGTTTTACAAAATTAGAAGTTTCTTTGCCCGTTACTCCATTAAATATTCGCTACCATTCATTGAAAAATTGTGATGTTCCTGTATTTAGAATCACAATGACCAATTGCTGCCTCATCATAAATCCATTTTCATTATTAGTTATCAAACCTGATAGATCTATCGCTGATTTATCAATAATACAATTGCATTTGTGAACAGTTTATTTTTTAATATCGTCATTATGATGGAGAAATTTCTTCAAATCTCTCGAAAACATCCGGATTACCTTTTGTAATCAGCTGCACAATTTCGGACCATTCTACACGACCAATGCGTTCTATAGCCTTTATATCTTGAAGGATTCGAAGCATCTCGTTAGATGATTTGTAACAGATTTGGATAACCATACTAATTTGTGGACTGCCTATTCGCAAAGAACCACTCATGAAATTTTTGCCAATTTGTTCAATAACATTATTAGCGACTAAATGAGGCTCACCTTGCTTGATTTCAATCAACAAATCTGCTATTCTCCAGCCAAATAAGCTCATATCAACATTGTAAGCTCTACTCAAAACAAGCCTTTCCAAGTCTTTCCTCCTTCTCTGAACCGTAGATAGCGGAGTTCGGACCTTTTTTGCGATATCACGACTGGTTAATTCTGGATTTTCTATCAACTCTTTTGCAATATTCTTATTTAGGGTGTCCATTACGACTGACTTGTTGATCATTCTCACAATTGATTTTCTCCGCTACCATGTCTTAGTAAACATTACTTAAACAGGTATGCTATATGGATAAGATCATAGCAAAGTCTTTGGCTTATGTAGAGATATGTTGACTGACGCTTTGCATAATTGCATTCATGTTGGCATTGTTGATAACCCTTTCTTTGTCAGCTTAATGCCAAAATAACATATATACTTCACGAGAGGGCTACTCATAGTATCATGGTTGGCTTTTAAGCCATTTATTTGTCGAGAATGGGTGAATTATAACTATAGAATGGACATTTCACTCAAGACTTTATGCATAATTGCAATTCTATATCTATTGAACTATAACTTCAGTACTAGACGAGGATTACTTAAACAAGTCAATTAGATGGATTCGGTAATTGTGTCAAGACCGGAGAGCAATTGTATCACATTTATGATCCCCACCGACAGAATAAAGCGGTTACGCCTAGAATCTGAGATTAAAAATATCACCCTTAATACCATCGTTAATCAAATTATCAGTGACCACGCATTGGCCATAGGATGGCTGCACCCGCACGAGCTATATTACCTTCCGAAGGCTTTCTTGATTCGGGTCTTAAATTCGCGAAGACTAAAAATTGCTGAGGCTAGCTCAAGATACAGCCAAAAATGATTTGGTCGATATGTGCTTATTTGCATGTGGTAGATACACAATGGCTTATTTGCATGATGCCACAGAGACATTGTTGAGAATATCTCAAATGCCCCACAGAATTCAACCCCCCCAGAAGTTCTTGTACGCTAATTATTAAGCTTGGAAATGGGTTACAAATATTCTACATAATTAAAGAAATCTATAGGCATATATTCGAAGCAGCCTTTGAGGCATCAGCCTCCTGTGATATTAGTGATAACGCGGTTGTGACAAGGTTTAAAATAAGTAATCTTTTCATTCATTGATAATAATCAGACGATAATCTGGACACGTTTATGACCAGCCATTTCATTTTCTAAAACAAACCCGGCTTCGATTTAATACAATATTTATATCCGATATTATATAATTGCTACTTGGTAGTTCAGTCCAGCTCCCCCCAGAGCCATGAAACGCCAGTGGTAGGGAAGAATTTTCCCTGCCATTCTTGTACTAATCAACTGTTCTTTTAATTTTCTATGATACGATGAGGATGTATCCAAGAATAGCTTACGCATTTGAAATTTCACGCAGAAAAAATCATTGACAATGAGGGGAAACTTATCGTCCTTTTAACATCCATGATTGTGTACATCATTTCATTATTTTATTATCATGAATCTTTAACACATGTTCATCATAATGACACTGGCTTACAAGGTTGGACAACTCCACCGCGCCTCGAACCATTATGGCAATATCTTGCTTCATCCGCTCGTTAGTATTCATATCTTGGAGATTATTTTGAGTGTCTTCTGCATACCATCCTCTACTCCACCCCACGAACGGAAATTTTCCAAAAATAAAACCAAGTTGTGACCAGAAAGTCATTAATTCCCCTGCCACATGCTGCACATTGTCTTGGCCGCCAGTAATAATGAATGACGCTACCTTGTCTCTGATTAGGTATGTTTCGTGAGTAATAATTTGATTTTGGACACAATTCATCCGCTGAATCATCTGATAGTAAAGAGAGCTAGCATTTCCCCATCTGATTGGTGTTGCAAGAATTAAGACGTCTGCCCAAACAATGAGCTTTTCGTACACCTGTATCATCTGATCGTCTTTATCCATTTCTGAGATAGAACATGGAAAAATACATGCGTTCGCATTTTTGGAGTAGTACCCCTCACAATGTTTAAAGGCTAAATTCCGTATCTTAATCATGTCCGTGTTTGAACCAAGTTTATTCTTTGCATAGTCGAGAGCATATTTCAGAGCCTGCTCAGAGGTACTATTACGAGGCGCAATCTCTTCGTTCAAATTCGTAGTAGATATACCAAGGACGTTTTTCTTTTTAGCAATTTTGTCACTAGTCAGTCGACTAGCCTTATCCATTTGACGAAGATGTCTATTGACTGAATTTTTAAGGTTCAAATATGAAGAATGCGGCACGTTCACTCGTTTGCCTACAATAACGGGAATAGGATTTACATATAGCCTTCCATTGACAACCCGGGTTTCGAACGAATCAACGCTATCTCCTCCCTTGTGTGGAGACTTGCCATCAGCAACAGAATATTTCCATCCATGCCAAGGACACGTTACTATCCCGTCTTTTAGCTCTCCTTCACTTAATGGGCCCCCCACATGTTTGCAGCGGTTTGAAATAGCATAATATTTGTCCGAAACATGGAACACTGCAATTTCAGATTTCTTCCCAGTTCCGTTCACGATGAAGAAGCTTTTAGATTCATTTGGGTTAATTTCGGTAGTTCGGCAAAGGTAGCGGAGATTATCCTTAGTGCGATGGGTTTTACCGATCTGTTTTATCATATTCCCTTTTTGTTGTCAATAATAGTAAAATACCTTGCCCGCAGACAAAGAAGATAGACCACTTGTCATACAAATTTCAAAAAGAAGGCAGATAGGCGTTGCATAATGTTACTATTTGTGTATTTCTTTTTCTAGCGCTTCCCTTAACATGTTGGCATGTTTCTGCCTATCTTGCTTAATAGTTTGCCACAGTTCTATTAAATCTGACCTGTTACCGCTTTGGGCATCCTTGATGTAGCTATCTACGGTATCGTACAAAAAATCCGCGTCTGTCCCTAAAGCTCTTAATATGCTGTACTCAACATTTGATATTACTTGAGTCATTATTAAGTTGATCAGCTGAAAAATATTTAATAGTTATACATTTATTCTATTTCTACATGCACTGTCTTAATTATGCGATATTTGATGAAAGCTCACCTTAGATCCGAATCTGCTTGTGTAAACAAGTTAACAATAAAAAATGAAAAATAAACGGAAGCCTTGCCTATGCAGTCTGCACAATTTCTATCAGCGTGCGTTATAGATTCTATTTTATAATATGTTGTCTATACTTGTATAATTATGCCTCGATCCCAAACAAAAGTAAAGAGTAGCTCAAGCGGATCAGACAAACGATTATCTGCAAGGACAAAAAAACAAATTGATTCGTTACCAGAGCATGCCCAACACATCTACAAGAAGGCACACGACAACGCAATCGAGCAATACCAGAATCCTGAAAAAAGACGAGGCGGAAAGAGTGAAAGCGCTGAAGAGGTAGCCCACAAGGTATCATGGGCAGCAGTAAAAAGAGAATATAAAAAGAAAGGAGATCGTTGGGTTAAGAAAGACTAATCGGTTCTGAAGACAGCTCGGGGATAATGGATATTAAATCAGCAACGGAGATTACTTTCATTTTATTGATATATTTTAACAGTTCAATGCGTACGGATAAGAATGCAATTCGTACTTGGTGGCACCATACGGCAAGTGATTGGTCTTAAGCCCAAATAACAGAATACTATGTTAACCCCTCTGCTTGGATTCGACATGAAGCATTGTAAGTTGAATTCCATTCTTGCGTAGCACGAGGCCGGCAGTACTGCGCAATCTACTAAAATCGCCAATTTTTGTGCAGCATATGCTGTTTTTACCTTCAATACGAAATGCTATTTTATAAAGTACTATATAAAAT
>Ga0081455_10003733_pt1 | contig 17406 bp, 16 predicted proteins | sample TabmetS3T2R1_FD_70207 | JGI IMG/M metagenome (GOLD analysis project Ga0081455, IMG submission 70207) | Tabebuia heterophylla rhizosphere microbial communities from the University of Puerto Rico - S3T2R1 | ecosystem: Host-associated > Plants > Roots > Rhizosphere ...
GCCTTCTCCTGGCTCGCGATCGAGACGCACGGCCGGCCGCTCGCCCAGGACCACGAGGACCAGGGCGCGCCAGCGGGCGCCCTCAAGCCCGCGGAGGGTCGGTCCTGAAGGCGGTCGCTCATCACAACTGTCGACGAGCCCGCGCCCCGGCGCGCGGTTTGCGCTAAGCTGGTCGCGGGGGCGAGGATCGAGAAGGGAGCCAGACATGACCCCGCGGCACGCAGGTTCCGAACGCATCTTCGTGGCGGCGTTGCTGTGCGCGACATCGCTGATGGCGCTTCCGGCGGAGGCGCAGCCGATCAAGGTGGCGATATTCGATTTCGAGCTCGAGGATGTCAGTGCCGCCGTACCGTCGGCGGGCGAGACTCCTTCTGATGCCAAACGACACTTGGCGAGCGTCACGAGCGAGGTTCGCAGCCTGCTTGCGCAGTCCGGCCGATACGACGTGGTCGATGTCAGCGACGTGGATGCGCCCGCCGTGAAGTCACAGACGCTGCGCGACTGCAACGGCTGCGATGCCGCCATTGCCCAGAAGCTCGGCGCAGCGCAATCCTTCGTTGGCGTCGTGAGACGGATCAGCCGCACGGAATACACAGTCAGAGTCGAGGTTCGCGATACTGTAACGGGGACCGTCGTTTTCGCCGGCGACAGCGGCCTTCGCATGGGGGCCGACTACTCGTGGAATCGAGGTGCGGCGCGGTTGATCAAGGATCGGCTGCTGGAGACCGCTCGGTAGGTTCGCGGAAGGCGCGAGGGGAGAGACGCCGATGAACGGATCTTCGGTCAAGCTCGGGGTCGGGCGCGCGGTCGGCACGGCCGGCCGCCGTGCTTTCCTGGTTGGCGTCACCGCGGCGTGCGGCGCCACGGCGACGCGTGGCTTTGGCCAGACGGCGGCGCCAGTTCCTGTGCCGGCGGCGGCGCCCGCGCCGGAGGCCGGCAAGGGGTATCGCAGCGCGGGCGATCTTGTCGCCGACCTTGCTGCCCGCCGCGTGTCGGCGGTCGAGCTGCTCGATCAGGCGATCGCGCGTATCGAGGGGCTCGACAAGCATATCAATGCCGTGGTGGTGCGCGATTTCGACCGAGCCCGCCGGGCCGCGATCGACGCCGACAAGGCGCTGGCGCGCGGCGAGCGCCGGCCTCTGCTCGGCTTGCCGATGACGGTGAAGGAGGCGTTCAACGTCGCCGACTTGCCGACCACCTGGGGCATCCCGACCTTCAAGGACTGGCGGCCAACCGAGGATGCCGTCGTGGTCGAACGGCTGAAGGCCGCCGGCGCCGTGATCATCGGCAAGACCAACGTGCCGGTGGCGCTCAATGACTGGCAGACCACGAACCCGATCTATGGCACCACCAACAACCCTTACGACATAGAGCGGACGCCGGGCGGTTCGTCGGGCGGTGCCGCCGCCGCGCTGGCGGCCGGCTACGTCGCGCTCGAGGCCGGCTCGGATATCGGCGGCTCGCTGCGCACGCCGGCGCATTTTTGCGGCGTGTTCGCCCACAAGCCGACCTACGGCATCGTGCCGATGCGCGGCCACACCTTCCCGAGGCAGCCGGCGTTGCCTTCGGCTGGCGACGGCCTGGCGGTGGTCGGGCCGATGGCGCGCAGCGCGCAGGATCTCGCTCTCGCGCTCGACGTGATCGCCGGGCCGGACGAGCAGCGCGACGGCGTCGGCTGGCGGCTGGTGTTGCCGCGGCCGCGCCATCGCACTCTGCGCGACTTCCGCGTGCTGCTGGTCGACACCCATCCGCTGTGCCCTACCGCCGAGGTCATCCGAGCAGCGCTGTCGAACCTGGCCGAACGCCTCGGCAAGGAAGGTGTTGCCGTAGCGCGGCAAAGCCCGCTGCTGCCCGATCTCGCCGAAGCAACACGCAACTACATGCGGCTACTCGGCCCGGTGCTGACCCAGGGCCGTCCGGCCGACTACTATGAACGCATGCGCTCGATCGCGGCGTCGATGGGCCCCGACAACCAGAGCCTCGATGCGATCTTCGTGCGCGGCGCCAATGTCGGCTGGCGCGAATGGCAGGCGGCGAACGGCGTCCGCACCAGGCTGCAGCGCCAGTGGGCGACGCTGTTCAAGCAATGGGACGTCGTGCTGTGCCCGACGATGCCGACCGTCGCCTTCAAGCACGATCATGCCGAGATGATCACCCGCCGCCTCGACGTCGACGGCCAGAGCCAACCCTATACCAACAACATCGTCTGGGCCGCTCCCGCCACCGGCGCCGGACTGCCGGCGACCGTGGCGCCGATCGGGCGCACGGAGACCGGCCTGCCGATCGGGGCGCAGATCATCGGGCCCTATCTCGAGGACTCCACGCCGATCCAGTTCGCGCAGCTGCTGGAACGGGCGTTCGGCGGCGTCAGGCCGCCAGTGCTTTAGTGGCCCTGCCGCCGCGAGGCCCGGCGCCGACGCTTAGTATCCACGATTTGCGGCGGCGGCGTCGCTGACGCGCGTTCGCTGCCTCTCGCGCAGCCGCCGCACTGCTGCCACGCCGCTCCGCAGCTGCTCGACGGTGGTGTCGATCGGCGGGCTGCGATGGCTCCGCGGAGCTGGTCCCTCGCCCTGCGCAATGTGACGATTGGCCAGCGCCCAGTCGTTCGTTGCTATGGCCTTCAACGCCAGCAAGAAGCAGAGCGATTCCCATGGCGTCAGATGCCGGTTGGCCGACTCGATCTCTCGCAGCGCCTTGTTGAAGTGCGCTGTCACGACCTCTTCACGGTTGGCCGCGTAGGCCAATAGGCTTGCTCCCTTCGCCATGGTCGCTTTGTCATCGGCTCCCTATATTGAGTCTAGCACTCGTTTTAGGAGCAGAGAATCAGATTCTGCAACTTTTCATTGGCCAATGCGAATGTCAGCCGCGCCGCGCTGCCTGGATGGCGGCGACGTCGATCTTCGTCATGTCCATCATCGCCTCGAAGGCGCGCTTTGCTTCAGCGCCGCCGGCCGCCAGCGCCTCGGTCAGCACGCGTGGCGTGATTTGCCAGGAGACGCCCCACTTGTCCTTGCACCAACCGCACGCGCTCTCCTGGCCACCATTGCCGACAATGGCATTCCAGTACCGATCGGTCTCCTGCTGATCGTCGGTGGCGATCTGGAACGAGAAGGCCTCGTTGTGCTTGATTGCCGGACCGCCGTTGAGGCCGAGGCAAGGTACTCCGGCGACCGCGAATTCGACCGTCAGCACATCGCCCTCCTTGCCGGCCGGATAGTCGCTGGGTGCACGGTGGACGGCATGCACCGCGCTGTCGGGAATGGTCTCGGCGTAGAAGCGGGCAGCAGCTTCGGCGTCCTTGTCGTACCATAGGCAGATCGTGTTCTTGGCCATTACCTGTCCTTTCGCTTTGAAGCCCAATTTGCGCCTTGTGTCCCCTTCGCCGCCCGCGGAGCGCTCAAGGATCGAGGGCGCGGGCACGGGAGCTCATTGGCGAGGAGATGTCGCTCCAGGAGCTTCGCAAGGCTATTGGTAAGACTCAAGCTGCGACAGCCAGACGGCTCAAGGTCAGGCAGGACGCGGTCTCGAAGCCCGAGAGCCGGAGCGCAACGTCCTCAAAGCGATGAGTGGCGAGTTGGAGCTGATCGCTCGCTTTCCCGACCGGCCACCGATTCGTCTTCAGGAACTGGCCGATGCGAATGCAGAAAATGCAGAAATTCGTCCAAGTAGTCAGGGCACGATCCCAGCCGGCAGCGCAGCGCAATGACGGGCGATGGCACCCGGCGTGGTGAGCCAGATCTGTCCACGGTTGCGCGCGATATGGCGCAGCGCGCGCTTGAGATGCCGCAGCCGATGCGGCTGGCCGACGAGATAGGCGTGCAGCGCCACGCCCATCACCAGCGGGCGTTCCTGCGCAAGCTCCAGCATCTCGTCGAACTGGTCGACGATCATGTCGGCGAAGCCAGCGGCGCTCATCTTGCGCGCGGCGATCGCCGGGATGTCATTCACTTCCTGCGGATAGGGCACGGCCAGGATGCGCTTGTCGCCACGACAGCGGAACCAGATCGGCTGATCGTCCATGCACCAGTCGAGGAGGTAGCGGTAGCCCGCTTCGGCCAACAGGTCGGGCGTCACGTGACTGTGCGAGATCCACGGCCCCAGCCAGCCTTCCGGAGCACGGCCCTCGGCTTCCGTCAGCCGAGTCGTTGCCTCGCCGATCAGCGCGCGCTCGGCGGCTTCGTCGAGATCGCCCTGGCGTTCCGCATTGGTGCGCCCGTGCCCCACGATCTCGTCGCCACGCGCGCGGCAGGCTGCGACCAGGACCGGCGCGTAGTCATACATCGCGCTATTGACGAGCGCGGCCAGCGGCAGGCCAAGCGCATCGAAGGCATCGAGCATGTACCAGGCGCCGACGCGATTGCCATAATCGCGCCATGCAAAGTTGAGAATGTCGGGCTGTGATCCACCCGGCGCCAGTTCCGCACCGAGTCCCTCGCCGTAGGAAAAATGCTCGAGATTGAGGGCGAAATAGACGGCGAGCCGTCGGCCGTTCGGCCAGGCGTAGTCGGCGCGGCCGCGCAGAGGCACGTAGCCATAGCGGTCGTGTGTTCTCAGTCGCATCCCGGAAAATTAACGTCGGAATTCGCGAAGAGCTACGGTCGTAGCTCGGACGAGGAAGCCGACGGCGGCTCCCCACAACACGCAGAAACGCCAGACCATGATCGACCGCCTGCTGTCCGCTGCCCTCGCCGGCTGCCTTCTTCTCCTCACCTGCTCCACGGCCTTCGCCTATTACTCGAAGGATTCGTACGAAGGCGACATCACCTTTATCGGCATGGTCGAGATCGCCGAGGATACGCCCGACTTCCTGATCATGCCGTCCTTCATCAGCCGGCAGCTCCTGTATCTCGCCGGCCCTCTGCAAGCCGCCCCCAAGAGGTCCGCGGCCAAGAACGACGGCCAGGTCGACGTTCTTGGAAAGCATCGCGACAGCAAGACCGGCAAGCTCTATGTGCGCTACCGGTACACCGGCACGTTCGTTCTCGACAACAGGCTTCAGGATGTCGTGAAGATCCGCCTGCCCCTCAATCTGGACCAGATCTGGGAGCGCTCGAGCGACAATTGCTTCAGCTGGGGCAGCAAATATCGCATGGCTTACTTTTGGGCTCCGCTGGGCAAAGGCTGCCAGCTGGTCGAAGGTGTCGACTATTTCACGGCGGACGCCACAATCGTGGCAAAGCGAGCCAATACCACCAATACCATGCCGGCTTACGAGCGCCTGGCAAACGGCAACGGCGAGATCCGCATCGTGGTGACGTTCGGGGCCGATGACGACAAGAACGGCAAATTTGCTCCCGACAAGAACAACGCCGACTACAATGCCACGAACTACCGCGACACGCGCAAGTTCCTGCTGGATCAAGGGTTCTCGGTGCGCACCATACCCGTCGACGAGCGCGAGCGCGAATGCGGCGCTGCAAAGCCACTGGCGGCCTCGCCGGGCCATGTCGAGGAGTTCGAGCGCAGGGATGGGGGACGCAAGGATGGCGGGCGCAAGATCGTCGTCCGTCTGTTCTGGGGCGTTACCAACATAGGCGACGACAGCAACGCCTTCTTCTGCATGGCGAAGGAGGCTGCGGAACGCGGCTCGATGTTCCTCTATGCAGGCCATTCCCGCGTTGGCTTGCTGGATCTCCAGTACATGGGCGATCGGATCGGCTCGCCGATCAAGATGAATCACGACCAGTACCAGATCTACGGTTTCTTCGGCTGCTCGAGCTACAGCTACTACAACGTCTCCTATTTCGCAGCGAAGGCCTCGACCACCGATCCCGAAGGCACGAAGAATGCGGACATAATCACCAACGGCGTCACGGGCTCGTTTGGCTCGATGGCGGATTTCACCATCAAGACCATGGCTCCCATTCTCAGTTGGTCCGCGCGCAGCGCCAAGATGACCTGGCAGCAGATCATGAATTCCTACTCGGAGCGATTCTTGACCGGGGTCAACGGAGACGAGTAGCCGGAGGAAGCGTCAAAAAGCCCACCAGCCAACCGTAGCGTTGCAAATCGCGATGGGCTACGGTTACACAGCCAATGAAGAAGCCGTCCGAGCGGCCCGGTGTGTGGGAGGAGTTTTGCGTTGACGGTGACGAGCGCTGTTCTGCCGGCATCGAGCGAAGCCGCGGCCGCACCGCGTCGGCTGGCCGCGCCGCTCTGGGCGGGCGCGCTGCTGATCGTGCTCGCCTTCCTGGTGATCTATCCGCTCCTGATGCTGGTGTTCGGGGCGCTCAGCGACTCCAACCCCGTGGTCGACGGCTTCGGCGCCTTCCGCCCCTCGCTCAAGCACTTCCTGGACGTGCTGGGCAACGAGAATGTCCACCTCGCCTTCTTCAATGCCCTGGTCGCCTGCGGCGGCGGCACGATCCTGGCCGTCGCCATCGGGCTCGCCTTCTCGTGGATCGTGGTGCGCACCAATACGCCGGCCAAGCGCTTCATCGCCGGCGCCAGCATGATCCCGCTGTTCGTCCCGCCGCTGGTCGCAGGCGTCGCCTGGGGCATCCTGGGATCGCCCAAGACCGGCTTGCTCAACACCGCCCTGAAATGGATGGGGATCGACTTCCGCTTCGACTTCTACTCGATGTCGGGCCTGATCGTGGTGTTCGGCATCTACTATGCGCCCTACGTCTACATGTTCACCGCCTCGGCGCTCAGGAACATGGACCCGAGCCTCGAGGAAGCGTCCGAGGTGTCGGGGGCCAGCGCCTTCACCACGCTGTTCACCGTCACCTTCCCGCTGATCGCGCCCGCGATCCTGGCCGGGTCCCTGCTCTCCTTCGTCGTGATGCTGGGCATCTACGGCGTGCCGGCGGCGCTCGGCGCGCCCGCCAACATCAACGTGCTCACCACCTACATCTTCAAGCTCACGGCCTGGAGCCCGCCGCTCTACAACACCGCGGCCGCGGTCGCGATCCTGCTGATGTTCGTCACGGCGATCCTGGTGTGGGCCCAGCAGCGCGTGATGTCGGGCAAGAGCTACGCCACGGTGGCCGGCAAGGCGTTCCGCCCGCGCGCCCTCAATCTCGGCCGCTGGCGCTGGTTCACGTTCGGTTTGGCGGTGGTGTATCTGTTCGTCGTCGTCGTGCTGCCGACGCTCGCCCTCGTCATCGCGGCCTTCCGCAAGTTCCTGTTCTTCAAGGATTTCGAGGCCCTGTTCGACATGCGCCAGTACAGCTGGGTGCATTTCAATGCGGTGTTCGACAATCCGCTGACCATGCTGTCGATCTGGAACACGCTGAAGGTCGGCGTCATCACCGCGCTGGTCGGTGGCGCGCTGGCCTTCGCCATCGGCTACACGGTCAATCGCACGCAGGTCACCGGCCGCCGCGCCATCGACCTTCTCGCCACCCTGCCGGTGGCCATTCCCGGACTGGTCGTCGGCGTCGCCTATCTCTGGGCCTGGATCGGCCTGCCCGGCGGCCTCTACGGCACGCTCTGGATCCTTGCGCTGGCTTTCGTTGCCCGCTTCATGCCGGACACGGTGAAGGCGCTGTCGACCTCGTTCCTGCAGATCCACAAGGAGCTCGAGGAAGCGGCCTGGATCTGCGGCCGCGGCCTGCTCAGCACCATCCGGACCATCGTGCTGCCGCTGGCGCGGCCCGGCGTCGTGGCCTCGATGACGCTGCTCTTCGTGCTGGCGATCCGCGAACTGGGATCGTCGCTCTTCCTGTATACCAGCGACACGACGGTGATGGCCGTGCTGCTGCTCGACTATTACGAGGGCGGCAACACCGGCAAGACTGCCGCGTTCAGCCTGGTGCAGACGGCGATCCTCGCCGTGCTGCTCGGCATCACGACCTGGCTCTCGCGCGAGACGACGCAAAGCGCGCGCTTCAATTAGGAGGAACCCCAACGATGAAGAAAACCCTGGCAATCGGCCTCGCCCCCATGATCACGGGCTTGGTGATCGCGCTTGGCGCGCTGCCGGCCCTCGCGCAGAGCGAGTTCGGCTCCAAGGAGCTGATCGAGGCGGCCGAGAAGGAAGGCCAGATCACCTACTACACGGCCAACTTCGCCGAGGTCGAGCAGGAGGTCATCAAGGAATTCAACAAGCGCTTCCCCAAGATAAAGGTCGCCATGGTGCGCGCGCCGGGCGGCCAGCTGATCACCCGCATCAAGACCGAGGCCGCCGCCGGCAAGCTCGCCGCCGACGTCGTCAATCATTCCGACCGCGGCCTGATGCTGGAGCTGGCCGACCTGTTCCAGGACTACGCGCCGCCCAACGCCGCCGACTATCGGCCCGATGCGCTGGTCTCGCCGAAGCTGTGGCCGGGCGTCACCTTGGGCTGGGCGATCGCCTACAACACCCAGCTGGTCAAGAACGCGCCCAAGACCTGGATGGATCTGACCAAGCCCGAATACAAAGGCAAGCAGATCGGCCAGGTGGTCGGTCCGTCCGGCGGCACGACCTGGACCCGCGTCATGTTCGAGCGCCAGGTGCTGGGTGAGGATTACTGGCAGAAGCAGGCGGCGCTTGGCATTGCGCTCTACCCGTCGGGTGCGCCGACCTCCGATGCGCTGGTGCGCGGCGAGATCTCGATCGCGCCGTCGCTCTACAACATCGTCTACACCAAGATCGTCGAGGGCGCCCCCATCGAGGCGATCTTTGCGCCCGAAGGCGTGCCGATCATCCCCTATGCCGACGGCGTCACCAAGACCTCCAAGAGCCCCAACGCCGCGAAGCTTTTCATGAACTGGCGCCTCAGCAAGGAGGGCCAGGCTTTCCAGATCGCCAAGCTCGGCAACATCACCTCGCTCAAGGAGCCGCCCAGCTTCCCCAAGGGCTGGGACCCCAAGGTCATCAAGGTGTGGGTGCCGACCTTCAAGGAGTTCGAATCGCTGCGCGCGCCCTGGCTCGAGCAGTGGAACAAGACCTACGGCTACCGTCAGTGAGTCGACCTACGTGAGTGCAGCCCTACTCATCGAGAGCCTGGTCAAGCGCTTCGCAACGGGCAGGCCTGCCGTCGACGAGGTGAGCTTCGAGGTGCCGGCGGGCGAGATCGTTGTCCTGCTCGGACCCTCGGGCTGCGGCAAGACGACGACCTTGCGCTGCGTCGCCGGCCTCGAGCACCCGACCGGCGGGCGCATCTCGATCGGCGAGCGCGTCGTTTCGGAGCCCGAGCGCGGCCTGCTGGTCAGCCCGCGCGAGCGCGACATCGGCATGGTGTTCCAGTCCTATGCTGTGTGGCCGCACATGACGGTGCGCCAGAACGTGGCCTATCCGCTGAAGCACCGCCGCAACGGTGGTGGCGACATCAATGCCAAGGTCAACGAGACGCTGGCCTTGGTCGGGCTGGGCGACTATGCCGAGCGGCCGGTCACCTCGCTGTCGGGCGGGCAGATGCAGCGTGTGGCGCTGGCAAGAAGCCTGGTCTATCGCCCGCAGCTCCTGCTGCTCGACGAGCCGCTCTCCAACCTCGATGCCAAGCTGCGCATCCGGCTGCGCGACGAGCTGCGCCGTATCCTGAAGCAGACCGGCATGACCGGCCTCTATGTGACGCACGACCAGGCCGAAGCCGTGGTGCTGGGCGACCGCATCGGCGTGATGCGCGAAGGCAAGCTCCTGCAGATGGCGCCGCCCGCCGAGATCTACAACAGACCGGCCGATCCTTTTGTCGCCAACTTCACCGGCGCTTCCAACGTGCTCCTGGGCAAGGTGCTGGCGCGCAGCGGCGAGCGCGCCACCATCGACCTCGGCCCGGCCGGCCGTATCGAGGCCTGGACGCCCCAGCCGCTCACCGCCGGCGAGCGCGCGCGCGTAGCACTGCGTGCCGAGAACGTCCGGCTGGGCGAGCGCGGCCCGACCAACGTCTTCTCCGGCCGCGTCCTCGAACGGCGCTACCAGGGCATGCAGACCCTTTACGACGTCGAGCTGGGCGGCCAGCGTCTCGAAGCGCTGGAGCTCGGCACAGCGGCCCGCCACCAGGGCGACGGCGAGATCGCCATCACGCTCCCCCCCGACACCTGCTGGGCCTATCGCGACGAGGGTGTAGGCTCGGTCGATTGACGGGCGCTTTGACGGCATGACCCGGTACTGGTGGGTGAACCATAAGCAGACTGTCCGTCAGGAGATCGACAGCCAATATCTCTGGTCGCCGAAGACTTCCCGGAACGGGACGCGCAACCGCTTCTACGACAATATGCGAGAGGCTACGCCAGGGGATCTGGTCCTATCCTACGCCGATCGCCTCGTCCGTTACGTCGGGCGCGTTGCAGAGTTCGCGTTCACTGCCCCAAAGCCGGAAGAGTTCGGCTCGACCGGTGCCTATTGGAACGACGAAGGCTGGCTGCTGCCGGTATTCTGGACGGAGCTTGATCCACCGGTGCGACCGAAAGCAATGATCGACGTGCTCGGCCCACTCCTGCCGAAGAAGTACTCACCGCTTCGTCCTGAGACGGGTGATGGCAACCAAGGCGTCTATCTGGCGGAGATCGGGAAGGCGGCATTTGATGCCGTGATGGCTGCGTCGGAAGTCAACTACCCGCTTCTCCTGCGCGGCGGCGCCAACAGCCTGAACTATCAAGTCGTGACCGAAACGCTCGACGACCGCGTCGAGAAGAGCATCCGCGAAGACGCTGGCCTCGACAGTACCGTCAAGCTGCAGGTCCTCCAGGCGCGTCGCGGCCAAGGAAAGTTCCGTTCCAACGTGGAGCAAATCGAGACGGCCTGTCGCCTTACCAGGATCACCAATCCCTCCCTGTTGATCGCCAGCCACATCAAGCCCTGGCGCTCCTGCCAGACTGCAGACGAGCGTCTCGACGGCATGAACGGCCTGCTCCTGACACCAGACGCTGACCTGTTGTTCGATCGAGGCTTCATCACCTTCCAGAACGACGGGGAAGTAAGGGTGTCCTCCCGCTTCGACACCGAGGATCTGAGGCGACTGGGACTTGGCGATCTGGCTCTGCCCCGCGTCGGATTCTCCGAAGCACCGATGCCGTGGCGCACGGCGGCCTTCGCTTCAGAGCAATGGGCCTATCTCGACTATCACCGAAAGGCGGTCTATGTTGGTGACTAGGCTTGTCGCGATGATGGCGAGTGGACGGCCGACCTTACGAATCATCTGCTCTCGGCAGCGGCCGGATCTCGGCCTTGGCCAACGCACCTAGCGCGAACATTCTGCGCGCCACGACCAGTGCCTCGCCCGCCGTGCCGACGACTGCGGTGGCGAGGCGATCGTGCGCCGCCCTCATGGCGAACTCGACGACGGAGCTCATGACCGCGGTCGAGGACGCCGTGAAGAGGGAGTGCGTCAGGACGCGCACCAGGCTGCGAAGGCTGTGCCGCAGGCCGTAGGTGGTCATGAGGTCTCGGATCATCAGGACGCTCACGACCAGGACGACCACGGCATCGAGCGCCGGATGGGGGCAGGACGACACGCCGAGCGTGGCACGGATCGCGGCGGCCTGGATGCGCTGATCGGCCTCGCGATCCATCGCCGAGAAGATCTCCCGGTTCAGCAACTCGATCACGTCGCGGTCCGAATGGTGCGGCTGTAGCGCCGCTGCGACCGCACCGAGCTTGCCGAGGACGACCGGATTGCCGGCGTAGACCTCCTGCAGGGCGGCGAGCAGGCGCAGGCCGCTGCCGGCACTGTCCAGCTTGGCGAGGTGCGCCGCCAGCGCGCGGGCCCGCTCGGCCGACTTGAGCTTGCGCAAGGCGCGGGTCTGCTGGAGCCCGAGATGAACCAGCGACCCGACCAGGATGACCAGTCCCGTCAAACAGGCGGCGTCGAGCAGATTGCCCGCGATGGCTCGCCGCGCCAGCGCGATCGACGAGTCGACCAGGTAGAGAGCCAGGAGGGCGGCAGTCGCTGCTGCAGTCAGCCGGACCGCCAAGCTGCTGGGCCGGCTAGGCGCGATCGCGGCATCCGGTGGCGGCGGCGACAGCGGAACCACCTCGCCCGGCGGCAGCTCGTCGGGCTTGAACTCCATGTCGACGAGGCGACGCTCGGGCGTCGTTGAGGCCATGCCGCACCCTCAGGCAATCAGAAACTGGAGGACCTTGTCCAAGTTGATGTGCGGAAGCGGCCGATTGTAGGGCAGCCCGAGGTGCGGCGGATCGAAATCGCGGATGTTGAACTCGAAAGCGGCCCAATTGGCACTGTCGGGAACCTGACCCGGGATCTCGCCCGGCCTGACCTCGACCGGCTCTGCCCGGCCGAGCGGAATGCCGCGGAGGAACTCGAGCGGCTGGTCCTGCCATTTCCGGATGACCTGCGTCGTCGCCCGCACCGAGGCGATCGCCATCAGGCCGGACTGGCGCGCACTGACCATCAGCATCGGCTCGCCGATCATGTCGCGCAGCAGCCCGACGAGATTGTTGACCTGGCCGGCCGTAACGTGGTCGGCCTTGGTCGCGACCAGGGCCAGGCGATCGAGCCGACCGAGCGGCAGCAGCTTCAGCAGCGGGTTCTTCAGCTCCTCGAACGCGTCGGCGATGGCGCGGACCGCAAGCGCCAAGTCGGCAAACGAGTCGTGCCCCTGTTGCAGCGCCGTCAGCAGGTCGACGAGCACGACCTGCCGCCGCAGGCGGCCGAAGACCTCGTTGTAGAATCGCCGCACGCACCGCTGATAGGCTTCGTAGCGACGGCGCAATGCCGCCGCATTGCTCCCCGACCGGAACGAGCCGTCGCGGCCCAGCGGAAAGAACTGGCTGTCGAGCTGCGCGGCAGAGCCGGCAATGAAACGTGCCGGCTGCAGGTAATAGAAGCCTTCTGCCTGGCATCGGCAGAGGTAGTCCGAATACGCGCCGCTGATGCGGGCGATCGCAAACCGATCCTCCTGGCCGTCAGGATCGAGTCCTTCGACCTGCGCGCGCCAGGTCGCCGAGAGCGCGGCCCGGCGCCCGGACAACGCAAGCTCCTCCGCCCTCATCGACCACTCGCGGTAGGACAGCGACAGCATCGGCAAGTCGAGCAGCCATTCGCCGGGATAGTCGATGAGGTCGAGATCGAGCGTCGCCACAGGCGTGATCCGGCGTATCAGCATCGACTTTGCTCGATAGCGCAGCCGCACGCGCAGCCCGCTCAGGCCTGTCGTGCGCTCGGGCCATCGCGGCGGCTCACCCAGCAGCTCGGCGAGGCGCGCGGCGTACGGGAATGGCGCGATCCCGGGAATCGCCTCGAGGGTGACGGACTGCAGCTGCCCGCGCCAGGGAAAGAACGGAAAGGCGTCGGCCGCTGCGTCCTTGGCATGGAGCAGGGCATGAGCCAGCGACGTCACGAATACCGTCTTTCCGGCACGCTGCAGGCCGGTAACCGCGAGCCGTTGCGACGAATGACCGACGAACGGAAGCCGTTGCAGCGCCTTTCCAATGATAGCATCCATGAGCGACAGGTTAGCGGGCGTCGGGCATCCGCCCAATGACCGCCACCGGACCGCCGCCGGCCGGTCCCTGATGTTCCGCGCCGCCGGAGACATAGAGCATGGTGTCGCCGATCACGCCGGCCAGCACGCCGCCGACCAGGGCGCGCGCGTGGCGTGTCGAGTGGATGTCGCTGTCGTCGAGCATGGTGTGGCGCCGGCCGCGGATCTCGCCCGACGGCGAGGCTTCGGCCTTGGCGAGCACGGCGACCACATCGCCGCCCAGGCGGCCAAGCACGCGGCGCGCCGCCCCGGCATCGATAGCATCCGTCATGACGTCGTGGTCGATCACGAGATCGCCGGCCCAACCGTCGGCATTGCCCAGAACGACGATTTCGTTGCGCAACAGCTCAACACCCGCCGACGTGCTGGCGACACTGGAGTAGAGCGACCAGTCGTGGCAGATCGCGGCCTCGGTCGCAGCACTGGCCGGCACCTCGCCCAGCGCCACCGCGACCCCCAGCGCCGATGCGCCGCGCGACAATGCCATCGAATGGTAGGTGTCGTCGGTTGCCACCGTCGCGCCACGGCGAGCCGCCTCTTCGATGCGCTCCTTGGTCAGCAGCGGGCACTTGATCTGCACGAAATGGACGTCCGCTGCGGAGACAATGCCGGCATCTGCCATCGCCAAGGCGACAGCATTTTTCGTCTCGTCGATCTGCGGCGCAAGGCCGATCTCTTCCGGCGCGAACGGGCGCGTCAATCCGACACCGATCGCAAGTCGTTTGCCAGCCGCGACGGTGGGCGCGGCTTCCCGGCAGAATACCAGGAGATGGGGCGACAACCCGCCTTCGGTGCCACCCGACATCACGATCGCGACGCGCCTTTCGATCTCGGAAAGCGGGCACTTCAGGCTCTCGGCCAGCAGGAGCTTCAGCGCCAGCGTGGCGTAGCCTCGGGTGAAGTCGTTGACGCAGCCATTGCCTTCGGTCTTGCCGACGATGGCGACGATCGTCGCCGGGTCGATCTCGCCCGCGGCGATGGCGGCGGCCAATAACGCCGTATCCTGTGGCCCTGCCGTCGGCAGGCGCAGCACCCGGACGCGGCGCGCGGTGCTCATGCCGCCTTGCCGGCATCGCTGCCATGGCGCAGGCGCCGACGGCGGACGATGGTGAAAGAAACCAGCGCCAGCGCGATCACCAGGAAGGACACCGCCGTCGTCACCGTACCCAGCGCGTAGAGCACCGGCGTGGTGACGTTGGTCGTCATGCCGTAGATCTCGAGCGGCAGCGTGTTGAAGGTGCCGGCGGTGTAGAGGCTGCGCGCGAACTCGTCGTAGGAGAGCGTGAAGCCGAACAGGCCGACACCGATCAGGCTCGGCAGCAGGATGGGCACGACGACGTAGCGGATGGTCTGCCACGAGCTGGCGCCGAGGTCGCGCGCCGCCTCCTCATAGCGCCGGTCGAAGCGGTTGAAGACGGCGAACATGATCAGCAGGCCGAACGGCAGGGTCCAGGTCAGGTGGGCGCCGAAGGCCGAGCTGTACCAGGCAGGATCCCAGCCCAACACGCGATACAGCAAGCCGATGCCGAGGCTGATCAGGATCGAGGGCACGATCAGGCTGGCGATGGCGAGATAGAAGATGACGCTGGAGCCGGGAAAGCGGCTGCGGAAGGCGAGACCCGCCGAGAAGGAGGCGAGCACGGTCACCACCATGGTCGCCACGCCCAAGATCATGGAGCGTTGGAAGGAGCCGAAGAAGTCGCCCACCATCTGCTTCTCGAACAGGTTCTTGAACCAGTGCACCGAGACGCCGTTCATCGGAAAGGTGAGCCCACCCGACGGGCCCTGGAAGCTGAGGATCAGGATGGTGACGGTGGGGCCATAGAGAAAGAGCACGAACAACGTGAAGAAGCCGGCCAAGCACCAGAAGGCAGGTCCGCGACGTCGCCTCACCTACAGCTCCTTGCGGATGTCGACCAGCCGCATCATGGCGGCGACGGTGAAGAGGACGAGCAGCAGCAGGATGACTGCGTTCGCCGCCGCTGCCGGATATTGCAGCAGCGACATGGCGTTCATCATCATCAGCCCGACCGAGGCGCTCTGCCCGCCGCTCATCAGGCGCACGGTGACGAAATCGCCCATGACGATCGTGACGATGAAGATTGAGCCGATGGCCATGCCCGGCTTGCACAAGGGGACGATCACGAAGCGCAGCGTCTGCCAGCCGCTGGCACCGCCGTCGCGCGCGGCCTCGAGCAGGCTGCGATCGATGCGCATCATCGAGTTGAAGATCGGCACCACCATGAACAGCGTGTAGAGATGCACGTAGGCGAGCACGACCGCAAAGTCGGAAAACAGCAGGAACTCGAGCGGCTCCTTGATCAGGCCGAGGTTGATCAGCGTGGTGTTGGCGAGCCCGTTGCGGCCGAGGAACGGGATCCAGGAGATCATGCGGATGACGTTGGAGGTCCAGAACGGGATGGTGCAGACCAGGAACAGCACCATCTGCCAGGTCGCCGAGCGGACATGGAAGGCCAGGAAATAGGCCACCGCGAAGCCGATCGCCAGCGTCAGCACCCAGGTGATGGCGGCGAACTCGACGGTCTGCAGATAGGTCTGCCAGGTGACCGGCGAGAGCAGCAGCTCCTCGTAGTTCTGGATCAGGAAGTCGGGGATGATCTGGGTGGTGTTGTAGTCGAAGAAGCTCACCACCACGATGGTGGCGATCGGCACGACCAGGAACAGCAGGAAGACCAGCGCCAGCGGCGCCACCTGCAGATAGGTCACCACATTGGCGACATTGGAGGAAATGCGTTTCATCGAATAGCGTACCCTCAGACCTCCTCTCCCCCGCCAGGGTAGGGGAATCGCATATGACCCTACAGTGGTGTTGCATAGTGTCGAGAACTGGATTCTTTGGGTGTCTCCCAACCCCCGAGGGAGACCAGAATGCGCAAACTCAGGCGCATATTGCGACCACTCAAGGACCCGCGTGCCAGCAACGCCCGCCACGACCTTGTGGAGATCCTGATCATCGCCTTGGCGGCGACGCTGGCCGGTGCCCGGGCCTGCACCGACTTCGAGTTCTTCGCGCTGGGGCGCGAGGATCTGCTGCGGCGGTTCCTGAAGCTGAAGCATGGCATTCCCAGCCACGACACCTTCACCAATGTCTTTCGTGCGCTCGACCCGCAGGGCCTGGAAGCAGTCTTGCACAAGTTCGGCAAGGTCTTCGGCGTCAAGGGCGTGGTGAGCATCGATGGCAAGGCGCTGCGCGGCGCCTACGAGCGTGGCCGACAGGCCGTGCCGTTGCACATGGTCAATGTCTGGGCGGCAGGCACCCGTATGGCGCTGGCCCAGCGCAAGGCGCCCAATCGCAACGAGGTTGCTGGTGCCCTCGAAGTATTGGCGCTGCTCGATCTGAAGGGAGCCATCGTCACCGCCGATGCCTTGCATTGCCGGCCCGACACCGCCCAGGCCATCCGCCGTCGCAAGGGCCACTACGTGCTGGCCATCAAGCGCAATCGCGGTCGTCTCTTCACCGACGTCAAGACACGGGTCGATACGGCACGAAGACCGCAACGCGCCACCCAGCGAACCACCAAGGCGCACGGCCGGATCGAACGCAGACAGGCCATTGTCATACCCGCCGCCAAGCTGGGACAGCAATACGGCTTCCCCGACCTGGTCGCCATCGGCCGCATCGAGAGCAGTCGAAAGCTCGCCGGAAGGCCGGCCACGGCCAAGCTGCGATACTTCCTGGCTTCGTGCCCGCTCTCGGCCAAAAAGCTGCTCGACGTCGCGCGCGCCCACTGGGGGATCGAAAACAACCTCCACTGGGTCCTCGATATGCTGTTCGACGAGGATGCTTGCCGCAGCCGCAAGGGTCACGGCCCCGAGAACCTCGCCGTCATCCGAAAGCTCGCCCTCAACATCCTCCAGGCAACTCCAGGACCCCTTCGCATGCGCCACAAAATGCTCCACGCTCGATGGAACGACGCTTTCCTCCTCAACGCTATCGCCCATATGCGATAGCCCTACCCGCTAGGGGGAGAGGTAAGGAGAGGGGGCTTCGAAGGTTGCTGCATCACCTGCAACCCC
>Ga0081455_10003734_pt1 | contig 17403 bp, 17 predicted proteins | sample TabmetS3T2R1_FD_70207 | JGI IMG/M metagenome (GOLD analysis project Ga0081455, IMG submission 70207) | Tabebuia heterophylla rhizosphere microbial communities from the University of Puerto Rico - S3T2R1 | ecosystem: Host-associated > Plants > Roots > Rhizosphere ...
AAGCATCGCCGAACACATGCCCCTGAGGGGGGCTGTCAAGGTGTTTTATGGTGTTCAGGACCCCTGCGCAAGATTGTGGATCAGGGAAGAAGCACGGTTGTTGAGCGCATTGAGATAGACAGATTCATCATACAGGGTACGATCCTGCCAACACCGATAGAGGATACGGATCCACTTGAATGCCAGAGCGCGCACGGCGGCCTGAGGCGCTTTCCCCTTGTCGCGTTGCTGTTGGTAATAAACCCGCGCCCAAAAGGAATGCCGGATCGATTCGGCCGCCCACTCGACGCATGTTTGCCGGAGGAACTTGGGACACTGGAGGCGCCAGTGCACCCAAGCCTTCTTGCCGCTGCGTTCGGTGACTGGCGCGATCCCCGCATATTGTTGCAATTCGGCGGCGGTAGCATAGCGTGCTCGTTGTTCGCCGAAGGCGACGAGCAGCCGGGAGGCGAAGACGGGTCCTGCCCCTGGGAGCGCCTGGAACAGGGGGAAATCCGGATGGCTCTGCGCGCGCTGCGCGATGGCGTTATCAAAGGTTTCAATCGCCTCTAAGGTGACCCGGAGTTGGTTGACGAGAGCCTGGACGAGCAAGGCATTGGGGGCGATAACACCCTCATCGGTGGTCAAGGGGGTGGCAGCCTTGATGGCGTGTAGACGTTGTGCCACCACGTCTGCCGAGCGCACATGATGGTCGCGGAAGAAGGTTTCCAGGGTGGAGCGCCGTGCGAGTGGCGCGGCTTTGAGGGTTGGCCAGCGACTGAGAAAGTCACAAAAGATCGGCGTATCTTTGTCCGGAAACCATTGGAGCACATGCGGAAAATAGTTTTTCAGGGTGCTCGTGAGGCGAGTGGGGAGCCGCACTTTGTCGCCGACCACGCGGCGACGATGTTCGACGAGCTGCTCGAGGGCGCGCATGGCGGGGCTTTGTGGAGGGAGAGGCTGCAGCGTGTCGCGATGAGTCAGCAGCAGTTCGAGCTGGAGTTCGGCCTCGGTGGGGTCATCTTTGGCCCGACTGGGCGTGAAGGCTTCGCGGTAGCGCGCCAGCGTCAGGGGATTGAGGGGGAAGAGGATCAGAAAGTTATACTGGCGCAAGGCGAAGACCAGGGGACCTTGGGTGAGTTCGAGGCAGACCGCCACGGGGTGGCCGTGGAACCGCGTGCGCAGTGTGGTGCCCCACGCGTCGATGGCCTCGGGCGTGTGCTCGAGCTGAAAGCACTCACGTTTTGTGGAGCCCGCAGCCTGGAGGCACACATCGTGTTTGGCATCCGCCCAGTCGATACCCACAAAGGCAGCAAATGTGTCAGGTGTGCTCTGCGTCATGTGTCATCTCCCAGAGTGTGCTAGAGTGGCAAGAGGGGACAGGTGAGCTAACGTTCTGCGCAGGCATTAGAGAGAGCCGGGAGCGCGGCAGCCCCTGAGGATGCGTTGACGAACGCCAGCGCACCCGCGGAGGCGAAGATATGTTCGAAAGCATCGCATGCTACGGCTTGCATATTCGTCCTCCGTGGGTGCATGTTCCTGCTTTCCCTGGCAGCTACCTGCCAGGTGTGGATAGTATCACTGAAAGCAGGACTGTATACCTATAAAGGGCTTGCACCTGACTGCCTCCAGCCTACGCTCCTGCGTCGCTGCGGCTTCCGGCAGCAGGTGAAGCCTAGCGTTAGGTCCCAGTTTCACCCGAGAGGAAGGTGTAGTTGGAAACAACGCAAGGAGGTGCACATGGCGAACGAAAAGACGCTCATTCGCGGTGCCTGCGTCCTCACGATGGATGAGGCACTGGGGACGATCCGTGACGGCGACGTCCGCATCGAAGGCGACCGGATCACCGCCGTCGGCCGCGGGCTCGCCGTCGACGGTGCGGAGGTCATCGATGGGACAGACTGCATCGTCCTGCCGGGCTTCGTCGACACCCACCGGCACATGTGGGGGGCGATGCTGCGCGGTTGTGCCTGCTACGGCGACCTCGGCACGTACTTCCATGACGTCGTCTTCACCTACGGCGCCAACTACACCCCGGAGGACACCTACACCTCGGTCCGTTTTGGCCTTGCCGAGGCCATTGACGCCGGTATCACCACGCTGCACGCCTGGGAGCACAACTTGCAGACGCGGCAGCACGCTGAGGGGGCGATTGCTGCCCTGCGTGCGTCGGGCCTGCGCGGCCGGTTCTCCTATGGCTTCTCGAGTGACCCGAACGCCGGGAGTTCCTTCGCCCAGGGCTCGGAGCCGCTCGACCTCGAGCATGTGCTCGCGCTCAAGCGCGGCGAATTCGCGCGGCCAGGGGACCTGCTCCACCTCGGCATCGCCTGTCGTGGCGCCGAGTACTCCCAGCCACAGATCTGGCAGCAGGAATACGCGTGGGCGCGGGAACAGGGCATGCCCTTCACGACGCACACGATGATGACCCGCCCCGACGTGGCGCGCGTGCGAGCTGTCTCCGTCTACCAGCAGCACGGCTTCCTCGGCCCCGATCACCTGCTCGTCCACGCCGTCCACCTGAACGAGGAGGAGATCCGCGCCCTGGCGGCAACGGGGACCCCCGTCTCGGTCTCGGTCTTCTCGGAGCTGCGTACGGGGATGGGTATCCCGCCAGTGGTACAGATGATGCGCGCCGGGGTCCACGTCACCATCTCGCTCGACACTATGGCCGCGAGCGACAACTCGGACGTCTTTGCGGCCCTGCGGACGACGATGTGTAGCGAGCGGGGGCGCTACGAGGATGCGACCGTCTACAATCCGGATCAGGTGCTCTGCCAGGCGACGATCGACGCCGCGCGGGCACTGGGCCTTGCGGACGTCACTGGCTCGCTCACGCCAGGCAAGAAGGCGGACCTGATCTTAGTGCGGGCCGACGCGCTCAACATGGGGCCGCTGAACGTCCCCGCTGGGCAGGTCGTCTTGGCAGCGCAGCCACGGAACGTTGACTCCGTGTGGGTGGATGGTGTGCTCCGGAAGCGTGGGGGCGAGCTCGTGGGCGTGGACGTCCCTGGGCTGGTCCGCGGCGTGAAGGAGGCAGTCGCCGGCTTGAGTCGCCGGATCGGGAAGGCCGTCGCGTAGGGTCAACGTGGCCGTGCCTGTCCGTTGGGGGCTGCACAGCGGCGTCAGGACCTAACAAACCGCTGCACCTGACTGCCTCCAGCGTCCGCTCGTGCCTCGCTCCCGCTTCCGGCAGCAGGTGAGCGCCAGCGTTCGGCTTCAGTTCTGTAGAGGGAGCGAGGCCGAAGCCCTGACTATGAAGGCGGTAGTCCTCGGGCTGTGAAGATGATTGACAACGTCCCATCACAAGGAGGTAGACCCATGTCAGAAGAGAACAAAGCACTCGTGCGCCGGTGGTTTGCGGAGGTGGACAAGGGCAACCCGACGATCGAGGATGAGCTGCTTCCCCCGGACTACATTGACCACGATCCCCCGCTGCCTGGGATGGCCCCTGGCCGGGAGGGTGTCAAACAGGCCAACGCGTTACTCCGCGCAGCCTTCCCGGATACGGTGCACACCATCGAGGATCAAATCGCGGAAGGCGACAAAGTGGTGACTCGCCTCAGGGGGCGCGGCACGTTTACCGGGGAGTGTCTGGGCATTCCCCCCAATGGGAAGGTAGTGACCATCCAGGGGATTGCGATCCACCGCATTGCGGGTGGCAAGTTAGTGGAACACTGGGGCGTGGCGGACAAGCTGAGCTTTCTGCAACAGATGGACGCGATTCCCCCGCTGGGCTAGCCGAGGGCGGTACACTCTGGCACGGCGAGAGGAGGTGGCTGGGCCGGGGCCGTTCCTCTCTACAGTACACCTCCGCACCGAACACATGCCCTGAGGGGGGCTGTCAAGGTTTTTTTATATTGGTTCAGGATGCCTTTGCCAGATTTTGGATCAGCGATGAGCCACGACGCGGGAGGGCCTGGAGATAGGTGGCCTCATCGTACGGGGTGCGCTCTTGCCAACACCGATAAAGGATGCGGATCCGTGTAAAGGCGAGCGCCCGCACGGCGGCCTGATGCGCTTTCCCCTTCTCGCGTTGCTGCTGGTAATAGACCTGTGCCCAGAAGGAATGCCGGATCGATGCCGCGGCCCACTCCACGCATGATTGTCGCAGGAACTTGGGACACTGGAGACGCCAGTGGACCCAGGACTTCTTGCCGCTGCGTTCGGTGACGGGCGCGATTCCGGCGTATTTTTGCAGGGCGGTAGCGGACGGATACCGTTCGCGTTGTTCCCCGAAGGCGACGAAGAGACGCGAAGCGAAGACGGGACCGGCCCCGGGGAGGGCCTGGAAGAGCGGGAAATCGGGATGGCTCTGCGTACGCTGTGCGATGGCGGTGTCGCAATCGGCGATCGCCTGCAAGGTGACACGAAGTTGGGCAACAAGGGCTTGTACCAGGAGGGCATTGGGCGCGATGCCCCCATCATCAGTGGTCAGGGGGAGGGCGGCTCTGATGGCCTGGATACGGCGCGCGATGACCTCTGGCGAGCGCACATGATGGTCCCGGAACAAGCTTTCGAGGGTGGAGCGACGGGCGAGTTGCACCGCCTTCAGAGTTGGCCAGCGACTCAGGAAGTCGCAAAAGAGCGAGGTGTCTTTGTCCTGAAACCATTGCAGCACGTGTGGGAAATAGTTTTTGAGCGTACTGGTCAGGCGATTGGTTATCCGGACTTTGTCGCCCACCACGCGGCGGCGGTGTTCGACGAGTTGGGTGAGCGCACGCATCGTTGCGCTCTGCGGCGTGAGGGGATGCAGCTTGTCGCGCTGGGTCAGCAGCAGTGCGAGCTGGAGTTCGGCATCGGTAGGGTCGTCTTTGGCCCGGCTGGGGGGGAAGGCTTCGCGAGAGCGCGCCAGCGTCAGCGGATTGATAGGGAAGAGGACGAGAAAGTCATACTGGCGCAAGGCGGAGACGAGAGGCCCTTTGTCAAGTTCGAGGCAGACCGCCACGGGTGGGCCGTTGAACCGCGTGCGCAGCGTGGGGACCCACGCGTCAATGGCCTCGGGCGTGTGCTCGAGCTGAAAGCACGCACGTTTGGCGGTGCCAGCAGCTTGGAGGCACCCATCATGTTTGGCATCTGCCCAGTCGATCCCAATGAAAGCTGCAAAGGTGTTGTGTGATGGCTGTGTCATGCGTCATCTCCCAGAGTGTGTTAGAGTGGCGACCAGGGACATGCGAGCTGACGTTCTGCAAAGGCATTAGAGGGAGCCGGTGGCGCGGCAGCCCCTGAGTATTCGTTGACGAACGCCAGCGCACGCGCGGATGCGAAGATATGTTCGTGAGCCTCGCGGGCTATGCAGTGGATATTCGTCATCCGCGGGTGCATGTTCCTGCTTTCGCTGACAGCTACCTGCCAGTTGTGACAGTATCACTGAAAGCAGGACTGTATACCTATAAGGCAGTGGAGCTGACTGCCAGAAGCGTCCGCTCGTTCCTCGCTCCCGCTTTCGGCAGCAGCTCACCGCTGGCGTTCGGCCTCTTGTGCGTGGCAGGCAGCAAGCAGACACCAGCGATAGTCGCTAGGCTCACCGAGCATAGTGGGGTGATCCGGGAACTGCTGTCGTTTCATGTGCCACCGCCACGCTGGACACTCTCCAAGCAGCGTGGGCGTCCCTCGCGTGCGTTGAAATGCCTCATAGAACGGCGGTGCTTATGACCACGGTTAATGGTGGAGCTACCCCATCAGCAAACCTTCAGGAGAAATCCATGATGAGACAAATTTTTTGGATTCCTCTTTGCGCACTTCTGCTCGCTCTTAGCGTTCCTGTCGATGCGCAGCAGCCGAAGAAAATCTTGCGAGTGGGGTATCTCGCGGCCGTTTCAGCTGCCGCAGACGCGCCTCGTCTGGAGGCATTTCGGCAAGGTCTACGAGATCTCGGCTACATTGAGGGACAGAACATTCTCATTGAGTACCGTCATGAGGGCGGCGGTTTCGCGCGGCTGCCCGAGCTTGCGGCCGAGCTGGTTGGGCAAAAGCCCGACGTCCTTGTTACCGTGACAACGAACGCGGCTCAAGCCGTAAAAAAAGCGACCACGACGATCCCCATCGTGTTCATGGGCGTGACGGACCCCGTTACGGCTGGCCTAGTGGAAGGCCTGGCGCGGCCTGGGGGAAACGCCACGGGAATCACAAATATGGCGGCGATTTTGACTAGCAAACGACTGGAGTTACTCAAAGAAACTCTTCCCACGGTATCCCACCTTGCGGTCCTGTGGGATCCACAAGCGCCAGGCTCCGTGCCACAGTGGCGAGACAGTCAACTGCCGGCGCGGGAACTCGGTCTGCAACTGTATTCGATGGAGGTCAGTAATGTCGATAAATATGAGGAGGCTTTCAAAGAAGCGGTTGAGGCGGGGAACACCGCCGTCTGGGTGACCCTGAACCCTCTGGCCAATTCTAACCAAAAAAAGATTGCAAACCTGGCCATCAATAATGGGTTGCCATCGATCTGCGCGCGCTCGGACTATTCGGAAAACGGTTGCATGATGGCCTACGGACCCGGCTACGGAATCGAGGGTAAGGACGGCGCCCGTTATGTTGACAAAATTTTAAAAGGGGCAAAGCCGGCCGACATTCCTGTGGAGCAGCCGATGAGGTTTGAATTGGTCATCAATCTGCACACCGCGAAAAAGCTTGGCCTTACAATTCCGCCATCGGTGCTGTTCCAGGCGGACAAGGTGATCCAATAAGTATGCACAGGGGCTTGCCCAGCCGAACAACCCAGTGGAGCGGACGGCCCACAGCGCAGGCTCGGTTTCTTTGTGTGGCTCCGTGCCTGTGGGCCGCCGCTCACCGGGAGCGTTCGGCGGACAAGTGAGGTGAACCAATGGTGAGGCCGAGCCGGGCATGCCACTGCAGTTCTCAGCGTGCTGCTGAGCGGCGCACGGGGGAGGGTTGACGGTGAGATCGACGATCACGAGGCGCATATCTGTCGTGGTTCTGCTGTTGGTTGCCGTGTCTCTCGCCACTGAGGCGCAAGTGGGGAAGGTGCCCCGGATCGGCGTGCTCTTACCGGGTTCGCCTGACCCCGACTACGAACGCAGGCTCGATGAGTTCCGGCAAGGACTGCGGGAACTCGGCTATATCGACACCCAGAACATCCTCCTGGAATACCGCTGGGCACATGCGCAGTACGAGCACATGGCCGACCTTGTGGCCGAGTTGCTGAGTCTCAAGGTAGATATGCTGGTCGTCGACGGTATACGAGCTGGCTTGGCGGCCAAGCGTGCGACCAGTACGCTCCCGATTGTGCTGGCCGCTGCTTCAGACCTTGTGTCCACCGGCCTCGTCGAGAGCCTCGCGCGGCCGGGGGGAACATCACGGGAATGTCTCTCATGGGTCCCGATTTGAGTGCCAAACGCCTGGAGCTGCTCAATGGCATGGTCTCCCCACAGCGGCGCGCGTGGCGGTGCTGTTGAATCCGGACAATCCCCAAGCCCAGCTCCACTGGCGAGGCCTAGAGGGTGTGGCACCGAGGCTCCACGTGCAGCTCCAGGCGGTGGAAGTGCGACGTGCCACCGACTTCGAGCGTGCATGCTCCACGATGGCCGACTGGCGGGCCGACGCGCTCTTGGTGATTGAAGACCCCACGCTGCTCCCCGCGCACCAAACGGAGATCGTGGACTGCGCCGCCCGCCACCGGTTGCCGACCATTACTGGAATACGGTCTTTGGTGGACGCGGGCGGCCTGATGTCCTATGGGGCCAGCTTCCCGGCACTGTATCGGCGCGCGGCGACCTTCGTAGTCAAGATCCTGCGAGGCGCCAAGCCGTCCGACTTGCCGGTCGAGCAGCCGATGCGCTCCCGCTTCCGGCAGCAGCTGACGCCCAGCGTTCGGCTTCGCTAGACCAAAACAGCAACAGGCCATATAATACGTCCTTATTTGCGTATCATTCACAGTGGGTGGTGACCTTTATGACAAAACTACTTGAAGAGGCCTTTGCGGAAGCCGCAAAACTTTCCGCGCAGGAACAAGATGCCCTGGCCGCCGTCATTCTTGAAGAACTGGCGTCCGAGCGTCGATGGGACCAAGCCTTTGCCGATTCTGCCGACCTCCTAGCCCAGTTAGCCGACCAAGCGCTGGCGGAGCATCGAGCAGGGAAGACGCAGGTGCTGGATCCCGAGCGGCTATGATCTCCCATATCACCGCGGCGTTTCGTACCATGTTCGGACAATTGCCGGCCCAAGTGCAACAGCAGGCGCGGGAAGCCTACACGCTCTTCCGGCAGAACCCTTGGCATCCGAGTCTCCGCTGGAAACGCGTGCATCCCACCAGACCGATTTACTCCGTGCGGGTGGGCAGGGGACACCGTGCCGTAGGCATACGTGAGGCGGATGAGGTGGTCTGGTTTTGGATTGGGTCGCATGCAGCGTATGACCAGTTGCTGAGGCGGCTGTAGCTCGCCTGGGGTGTTCAGCCGCTGCGGTGTCAGGGGACGCGCCGGGAGGCTGGTCCACTGCATTCACGTCCCCCAGCCGAACAACGCCTTGCAGCTGACTACCTCCAGCGTCCGCTCGTGCCTCGCTCCCGCTTCCGGCAGCAGCTGAAGGCTGGCGTTCGGCTACTCTACAATGTGCGAAAGGAGGAAAACATGGCTACAAGTGATGTGACAATGCACCTTCTGCATGAAGTCGACCGTCTCCGGCCTCTGATCAAAGACAACGCAGCAAGTGCTGAGGCGAACCGACAGCTTTCGAGTGCGGTGTACGATGCCATGTATGCGGCAGGCTTGTTCACCATGCTCGCTCCTACAGCCCATGGCGGCCTCGAGTTACACCCCGTCGAGACGATGCAAGTCTGGGAGGCCGTGGCGCGTATCGACGCGTCTGCGGCATGGAACCTGGTGATGAACCAGGCGATTGCTGCCTACGCGGCCTGGCTTCCGGCTGCGGGTGCCCAAGAGGTGTTCCGCAACGGGCCCCCAACCGTGGCGGGTGCTCTCAATCCCCCCGCCGCCGCCACCCGGGCCGAGGGGGGATGGCGCATCACGGGACAGTGCCCCTTTGGGAGTGGGTGCCACAACGCGCAGTGGCTGGCCATGCCGGCAATCGAAATGGATGGAGACCACCCGAAGCTGGATCCGGCGACGGGGCAGCCGGTGGCCGCATTCGGGGTCTTTTTGCCGCGTACCGCTGCGACGATTCTCGATACGTGGCATACTATGGGCATGCGCGGCACGGGCTCGACCGACTATGCGGTGCAGGACCTGTTTGTCCCCGACCACCTGACCGTGCCTGTGGCCCCCCTCACGCATCCGGCGCCCGGATTTGAGGGACCACTGTTTCGCATGTGGCCGTGGACCGCGATCCTCGGCGAAGCGACGGTGTCCGTTGGGGTGGCGGCCGCAGCGGTCGATGAAGCGGTGCAGCTCTGTAAGACAAAGACCCCCGCCTACAATGCCACGCCGTTGCGCGAGCAGCAGCTGGCCCAGTTCCAGATGGGCAAGGCCAAGGCGAGGGTCGAGGCCTCACGTGACACCCTCGCTTGTGCTGCAGAAGCGGCATACGACGATGTGGTAAGGAGCAACGCGCTGTTGTCACGAGACGCCAAGATTCGCCTGCAACTGGCGGCATGTTTCGCCGCAGACGCCTGTGCCGAAGCCGTCCGCTTCGTAAACGATGTGGTCGGGACCTCCTCCATCCGTGTGGGGCAACCGTTCGAGCGCCACTTCCGTGATGCGCACGTACTGTTGCAACACTCCTCAAAATCCAGTGCACGTTACGGATCGGCAGGACGGTTAATGTTCGGTCTCGACAATGACTGGGTGTGGCTGAGTTTCTAAGAAGCCTGAGGGTAAGTGCGCATACGTAGAGAATTTGATGGTCCAACTTGGAGCGATCCGCACATCGCGCTGCGTCCGTCGCCTCCTTGAGAGAGGTTCTCAGCTGGCACAGAGAAGTGGAACGTTATGCACACGCCAAACAGCCTAAGTATGGACCCACGTACATCAGTCGCGTTCATCATCACGCACACCATCAAAGCCGGCGAGGAAGAACGCTACGAAGCGTGGCTCATGGAGATGCTGAGCGCGGTCAGTCGAGCTCCCGGCTATCTGGGGCGGGAGGTGTTTCGTCCGGCGCAAGGGCGGAGGACGTACACGTCCATCGTACGCTTCGATACCTCCGACCACCTGCACGCGTGGGCCGCATCGGAGGCGCGCCACGCCTTGGTCAGCCGGGTCAGCGACCTGCTCACCAAAGGGGATGTCCATGAGATCAGGACGGGGATGGATTTTTGGTTTACGCCGGAGCACGCCCGACCGCCCAAGGCTTGGAAACAGTTCCTGCTGGTCCTCTCGGCGATTTACCCGCTGAGCCTGCTTATTCCCGCTCTGTTCACCCCGCTGTTCAGGGTGGCGCCGCCTTTGACGCATCCGCTCATCCGGGGGCTGTGCACCGCCGCCGTCATCGTGGGCTTGATGACCTTTGTGGTCATGCCGCGCTACACGCGGCTCGTGAAGCGGTGGCTGTATGAAGAAACGGAGTAACGCGACCGCCACGGCTCTCGACCAGCGAATGGAGGGGAGGTGATGTCTTATGAGCTACATCGTGTTCCTAGCGCAGCTTTAACAAGTCCGGGGAATCGTTAGAGATACGAAAGGAGGCGACGATGACGGCACATGGGGGAGGAATGTGTATAAGTAGCCACAGACTCTTGCTCGGAGTGTGCATTACTATCGTGAGTGCGTTGGCAACGGCCGCAGCATTGGTTGTCGCGCCCGCCGCCGATGCGCGCATCACCAAGGTCCAGATCACCACCACGGAAGCACCGACGTTTGGTGGCTACTCGTGGCCGAGCGTCGGTCAGTACGAGAAGATCGTCGGCAAGGCGTTCGGCGAGGTAGACCCCACCGACCCCAAGAACGCGGTGATCGTGGACATCGGGCTCGCGCCGCGCAATGCCCGGGGCAACGTCGAGTACTCGTTTGACTTCTACATCCTCAAGCCGATCGACTTGAGCAAGGGCGCCCACAAGGTGATGTACAAGCCGCCAAACCGCGGCGGCAAAACGTGGGCCTCGTTGGGCCGCGTCCCCGGCGGCAACGACCCGGGCTCGATCACCGACCCGACCGTGTTGGCACACTCGTTCCTCATGCCGCGCGGCTACACGATGGTCTGGAGCGGATGGGACAAGTCCGCCGGCACCAGCACGGCTAACTTCAATATTACGGTCACCTTGCCCATCGCCACGAATCCGGATGGCTCGTCGATCACGGGACCGGCGTACGAATACATCGTCACGTCGGGGACATCGTTCACGCTGAGCTATCCGGCAGCGACGTCGGACCAGGCCCAGGCAACGTTGACGCATCGCGTTCACTTGGACGACCCGCCGGAGGTGATTCTCGCTTCGGAATGGGAGTACACCGACGCGAGTCTAACGGCGATCCGCCTGCTTCCGGCGGGAACGAGCTTCGTCGCAAACGACATCTACGAGTTCTCGTACACGGCCGGGGAACTGCCAGCAGTTCCTCAATCCGCTGGATGCGGCGCCGGTGCAGCGCGCCTTGTTCCTCGCGTTGGACGAGTGGTCCAACGGCACGCAGCCGCCGCCCAGCAGGGTGCCGAGGCTCTCTGACGGCACGCTGGTGCCGCCGCTGCCGCAGTCGGGCATGGGCTTCCCCAACATCCCGGGCGTCACCTATACCGGTCTCAAGACGACCCGTTACCTATTCGACTACGGGCCGAACTTCTACAAGACAGGCATCGCGACTGTCAACCCGCCCGTGATCACGCCGCCGTATCAGGACAATCCGGCCAACGGACCGATCTATCCAAGCTTCGTGCCGAGGACGGACAGCGACGGTAACGACATCGCGGGTGTGCGGCTCCCCGACGTGACAGTCCCTCTCGCCACGTATACTGGCTGGGCGCTGCGGGCGGGCCCACAGGCAAACGACGGATGCGAAGGATCCGGCCAGATGGTCCCGTTCCCCAAGACCAAGGCCGAGCGCCAGGCCTCCGGCGACCCGCGTCTGTCGGTCGAGGAGCGCTATCCGTCTTTCGATACGTACTACAACCAGGTGAGGAGCGCGGTCGACAACATGGTCAAGGATCGCTTGATGCTGTGTGAGGACGCCGATGACCAGATCAAGCGCCTGGTCCAGGCAGGACTGGGAGCGGGCGTCCCGCCGCCGAACGGCGACTTGCCTCCGTTGGAGTCGCAGCACTGCCACGAGCCGCCCCACGGCGGGTAGGAGGTAAAAGGGAAAATCTGGATCAGACTTGCATGGCGCTTCCTGCGGTTACACATGCCCTTGGGAGGGTGACCAGGGGGCGGGGCCGGGGTGGGGCTACGTCGGGCGCGCTTCCCGGCCTCACCCCCGGCCTGCAGCCGACGCCTGACAGCCTTGTATCTTTACAGGTCGTATGCCACCCCCTATTGAGTGGCGGCAAGCGCTGCTGGTAACACAAGCTCCACCCATTGCGTGTACATTTTCCCAGAGGGATGGAGACCATCGGTGGCGAGTAAGCTGGCATCCTGAAGCGCCTGCCGCGACACTGGTGTGACGTCGACATAGTGCGCCCCGGCTTGGGCGGTTTCTTGGCGATTAATCGCATTGAAGTGGTCGATGGCAGCGGCAATCGCAGCGCGCGGCTGCCCTGCAGCAAAGGGTGTCACACTCCAGTCCGGCATGGACAGGACGATAACGTGAGCGGGATGGCCGCCGGCATAGGTAATGGCAGAGTGCAACAGCTGGCGCAATTTCTGGCGGTATGCATCAGCACCGCGTCCGCGATACTGATCGTTGACGCCGATCAGGAGTGACACCAGATCAAATGGTCCCTGGGGCTGCTGGCGCTCGATGCCGGCCATTAACTCGTCGGTCGTCCAGCCGGTGCGGGCGATGATGAGTGGCTCAGCGACTATGAGGCCGTTGGCCCGCAACTGCGCTGCCAGTTGCACCGGCCAGCGCTCCGCTGGGGCAACGCCTGCACCAATCGTGTACGAGTCGCCTAAAGCCAAATAACGCACAGGTTGTCTTTCCTGGCTCTGCCCTACATCCGACGCCGGTACGTAGCCTACCAACACACCACTGATGATGCACAGAATGGCACAGAGCCGGTGTCGATATCGAGAAATACTCTTGGTGATCATTGTGTCATATCCGCTCTACATATTGCCATAGGGCGTGACAGGACAAGTATCATGTCTTAGAATAGCGCATATACCAGGTGTCTTACACGTACTGACTGCACAGGAGTTTCAACTATGATCCAGCTCAAAAGGCTTGGCCACGTCCTATTAAAAGTTGCTGATGTGGAGCGCTCCAAGGCATTCTACTCCGATCTGCTCGGCTTTGAAGTGGTGGAGCAGGATCCGGTACATGGCGGGGTGTTCATGACCCTCGGGGAGCACGGCCATACGATCGACCTCTCGCCCGTGGATGATCCCGAGACGGCGCAACCGCTGGTGCCGAATCGCCTTGGTGTGCATCACTTTGCGTTCCAGGTCGAGAGCTTCGAGGCCCTGAAGGACGCCTATTTTACGCTGCAGGACCACGGCGTCGAAGTGGTACGGGTCATCGATCACGTGAGCCAGAAGAGTATTTATTTTCACGATCCAGATGGCAATCGACTTGAGATCTACTACGAGTTGCCCAACGCTCTGGAGATGTTCCGCCAGGGGCGTGAAGACCGCGACGAGCCATTCGTCTTCACGCGCTAAGTCAGTCAACTGAGGGCTCCCACGGCATCAAAGGTGAAGGACCAGGCTACACGGTCCGTCTCGACAAAATGCAGCCGCGCCTGTAAAAGGTTATCTGCATAGGAAACAACGGTAATGCCTGGGGTTTCACGTTGGTTTGTCTGCCACGTCAAACCCTCAGGCACAGCGATTGCCAGGGTCCAGTGCATGCCAGGAGCCCCTAGCCCAAGGCCTGAGAGGGTACGTTGGGCCGCATCCCACTGTACCTGTGCGAGTTCTACCGCTCCCTGGGTGTAGTGCCGATCCGTGCCGACCACCTGAGGCATGCCACGCTGTTCGCGGATGGCGAGCAGGCGTACGGACGCAGGGGCAAAGCGGAGTCGCACAGCGCCATCGCATACTGGGAGCAGGCGTTGCTCCCAGAAGTCGTAGACCAGATAGGGAGTGGCGCTTTCCAGCCCCAGGCGTGACACGACAAAGTCACGCGTTACCTCAGCCTCCTCGTCCCAATTAAAATAGCCGACGAGCCACCAGGAGCTGAAATCTGTGCGGATGGGCAGGGCAAACAGCTCAGGGCGGTCCTTCTCGAACAAGTCGAGAGGCCGCGCGGCCTCGCCGTAGGTTGGTAACACCTTGGTAAGGATGGCGAGCCGTGCGGCGTCCAGGTCGTACAGGCGGTCTCCAGAAATTACTGTGCCGCCAGAGAGGGCAATGAGCGATGCGACGGTCTGGGCCTGAGGCAAGGTGAGCAGCGCCAAGCAGAGGTGGTCGGCATCGTTTATCCACAGGCGCCGGTGGAAGTAATAACTCTTGGCGACCGCTGGGGCCGTACTACTGCTATGTTTGACGTAGTGCTCCCAGGTAGGACGCGGGAGGTCTTGCTCTATGCGCAGGCTATCGATAAGTCCCACGGTTACTTGTCCTGGACCGCAGTCAAGGAGATGATGCTGCGATCCCATTGCCGCACGCATGGTTTCCATGCCGAGTCGGTAGGCCTGCGCCCGGCTTACGGTGGGGTCGTAATAGCGCTCGATAGCCAGTAGCGTCCACTCGACGAAGTCGATCTTAATGAAATCATATCCCCAGACGTCAACGATGGTGCGGATAAGTTCCCGCAGCCATTGCCGCGCTCCAGGATGGCTGATGTCGAGAATATATCGGACCCCGCGGGTGCTGGCCGTGGTCTGCAGGTGCCCCGCGGCGTCGTGCGCTAGCCACTCTGGATGCGTCTGCACCAGGGAGGCATGTTCTGAGACAGCGTAGGGGGCAAGCCAGATGCCAGGCTGTAATCCCAGGCGGCGAATTTCTGCGGCCAGCCACGCCATGCCGTGTGGGTACAGTTCATTTGCTTCCCAATCCCCGAAAGCCCGTTGATAGCCATCGTCGATCTGCACCCATTGCATGCCGTACGGTTTGAGATGCTGCGCGATAAACGCCGCGTTCCGCAGTTGCTCTTCCTCTGTCGCCTGGATACGCGTATAGAACCAGGAGCACCAGCCGTGCAGGATCGGCTTGAGCTGCACGCGGTGCAGTCGCCCACACAGCGCGGCGTACTCCTCAAGTCCTGTGAAGGGATCGGGAGCGAGTAAAACGAGGCAGCGACCGGAACTGACGCCCCTTCCCGGGGGGAGCACGAAAGCGCGGTGATAGAGCGACCGGGCGGTGAGGTCAAACGCCGGCTGTCCCTGGCGCCACACCCGGGACATATCCCAGGAGGCGAGGACCTGGCCTTCCGCGTCGCGGTTCTCGAGGTATCCTACCACCAGCGTTTCCTGGGAAGCCGGCATATGAAAAGCGGCATGCCAGGAGCTGCTAATATCACGCCGCCCCTGCCAGGCGAGATCAATAATTTCCCCTGGATCCGAATACAGATAGCCCTGACGCAGGACCCGGTGCACACGGCTATAGATACCCCCAGTGCCAAAAAAGCACCCAGAGCGTTCGTCCAGGAGCGCGCGCAGCGGCTCGGCATGCTGCACGACCACAGGTTCAGGCGAGACATTGGTCAGGATGATCTCAACGATGGCCCCTGAGCGGTCATGCAGCAGGGTGATACGCTGTTCCAGGTCGATATGCCGATGCGTATCGTGACACTGGACTCGCAGTTGTAGGCCAGCCAGGGGAGGCTCCGTCAGCGTGACGATACGGTAGGCGCGTGTGTAGCATGGGTCGGAGGCCAGGGCGTTACCCTGTTGCAAAGCGGCACCGGCCGTAGCAGACAGTACCAGAGGCCGGGATGATGTCGTAGCGAGGGAGGCGCACCCACTTCCGAGGTCATACTCCAGGTGGAGAAAAGCGCTCGCTAGACGGATATGTTCTTCGCCCTCTCCGTTTCCCCAGGACGGCGTGTTTGCTATGGTCATGCTCGCTAGCTCTCGATGATTGAGTCATCCCTTATTGCTTGCAGGTATTATCCCTCCAAGGATAGCACCCATGCCAGCGGGTTGCAGGATGTGGTACGGTTTGTGCACTTAGGACACCTGTGCTAGAGTGCACTGTACGGGAGAGCTTTGTTGGTGTAGCGATTACGGAGGATGCATTTTTATGTCTGATACTACTGTAGCCTCGACAGTCACTGTCACCATTGATGGTCATCAAGTCACTGTGCCGCCCGGTACCACCCTGTACGACGCGGCCCTGAGCGCTGGGATCACTATCCCAGTCCTCTGTCACTCCCCCCAACTCCAGCCGGTCGCCGTGTGCCGGATGTGTGTGGTCGCAGTGCAGGGGGCACGCGTCTTACAGGCAGCCTGTATTCGGCAGGTCGAGGATGGCATGGTGGTGCAGACGCAGAGCGACGCCGTGAAGCGCTCCCGCGCTATGCTGACCGAACTCCTCATAGCAGATTATCCGCAGACAGCTCCTGAGCACAACGGTCACGTCCAACGTTCTACGGGCAAAGCCAATCTGCTGCTCGATCTGGCGGCGCAGCAAGGCATTACCGCGCCACGTTTCCCAGCACGGCCGGTTGCGGCTGGACGGGACGTATCGTCGGCGGTGATTCAGGTGAACCATGATGCCTGCATCATGTGCGATCGCTGCATACGTGCCTGTGATGACGTGCAGTGCAACGACGTCATTGGACGTGCCAGCAAGGGCTATACGGCCCGTATTGCATTTGATAACGGCCTGCCAATGGGCCAATCGACCTGTGTGTCATGTGGTGAGTGCATGGCGGCCTGTCCTACCGGTGCCCTCATCGATAAACCGTTGACGTTGCCCGTACTGCCAGAGACGCATATCAAAAAGGTCGATTCGCTGTGCCCGTATTGTGGGGTGGGCTGTAGCATTACTTATACGGTCGATACGCAACACAACACGATCCTGCAGGTCGCCGGACGTGAGAGTCCGGTGAATCATGGCCGGTTGTGTGTCAAGGGGCGATATGGCTTCGATTATGCGCATCACCAGGAGCGCCTCGTCGTGCCCCTGATCCGCAAGACGGAGTACTATCCCAAAGCCGTTGAGGGTCTGGCCAATCCACGCGAAGCCTTCCGCGAAGCCACCTGGGATGAGGCACTGGACCTGGCGGCGCAGCGCTTTATGACCATCAAACAGCGCTTTGGCAGCCAGGCCCTGGCGGGTTTCGGTTCGGCCAAATGCTCTAATGAAGACAATTATCTCTTCCAAAAGCTCATCCGGGCGGTCTTTGGGACGAACAACGTCGATCACTGCACCCGCCTGTGTCATGCCTCGTCCGTGGCTGCTTTGATGGAGCAAATTGGCAGTGGTTCGGTCTCCAACCCCTTCGCCGATTGCCTGGAGACCGAGGCCATTTT
>Ga0081455_10001282_pt1 | contig 17400 bp, 23 predicted proteins | sample TabmetS3T2R1_FD_70207 | JGI IMG/M metagenome (GOLD analysis project Ga0081455, IMG submission 70207) | Tabebuia heterophylla rhizosphere microbial communities from the University of Puerto Rico - S3T2R1 | ecosystem: Host-associated > Plants > Roots > Rhizosphere ...
TTTCAAAAATGGAATCACAATACTCGCGAGAAAAACGATACCAGCGACGAACCACTGGCCATCCTTGAAGAGATTCACGCAACCTTCCCAAACGGTATTTTCCGAATACGCGCCGTAGTAATTCATCCGCAGAATCGGGTAGATGTTGGCGGGAATGTAAAGAATCAGTGCCGCCAGCGAAAACGCCGCTGTACGTCGAGGCTGTTGATCTTGCGGCTACTGATGATCGACGTGCAGCGACAGCATTCGGCCCTTGCGCCCGGCTCCAGCTTCTCTACCTGCTGCACCAGACCGCACGTTTCGCATACCGCGATGTTAGTTGCCACGGCTATCGTAGAACAGAAGGATTCTTCGAACGTTCATAGTAATTCAATCTCTGCGGCGGGCTTGGTAGGTTTCACCTCTAATGATTCACTAATTGCTCTCCTAAGGGACGAAAACCCCAGTGCCGGCGAGCGTGAGCCCAAACGCATTTCAGTTTACCACACCGGAAGGTACGCCCATCGACGAAAACAACTTCTACAAGCGGGAATGGCTGCCGATCCTGAAAGCAAAGAAGATCCGACCGCGGCCTTTTTACAACACGCGCCACAGCTACGTGAGTTTTCTTTACTCGATCGGAGCGAGATCAGCCTTCATTTCCAGTCAGACCGGAGATAGCATCAAGACGCTAGAAAAGGATTATGCGAAGTACATCAAAGAGGCCGATGATAACCGCGATTTTGTCGAAAATCAGATCCATAAGAGTGCAACCCAGGTGAAACCTGCTTTTGAGACCGATCACTCCCCTACCCCGCCACAAAAGAAAAAGCCCCCGAGAAATCGAGGGCTTAAAAATGGAGCGGGTGAGGAGGGTCGAACTCCCGACCTTATGCTTGGCAAGCATACGCTCTAGCCAACTGAGCTACACCCGCATGCCTATCAACTACAGCAACCGACAAGCGTTGTCAATTTCAGACCTGGCTGTGGGTTACCTTACCCTGCCGCAATCGGAAAAACTGTACATAATAACTAACCCCTGACCATACGGCGATAATGGCTGACAAGGCTAGAAAATAGATTCCAGCCACGAAAAAATCCACGCCCCAATAAGTGTAGTGAACGAGCAGTCCGACCACCGCAAACGCCTGCAAAATAAACTTGTACTTACCGAGCGCCTCCGCATGCATGACAATGCCCTCAGATAACGCGATACCGCGTATGACGGTTACCGCGGTTTCACGGGCAATGATTATGACCACGAGCCACGCCGGTACACTTGGTTGTCCCGGGCGATCCATCGCTGTCAACATGATGAGAACGGCTATGATCATGAGCTTGTCAGCCAACGGATCAAGAATCTTGCCCAGATCAGAGACGCTTCGGTTCCGCCGGGCGAGGTAGCCGTCGAAGTAGTCGGTTATCGAAGCGATAAGAAACAGGAATGCCGCTAAAATTGCGGATACTCGATCACTAAACGTAAGCAGATAGACAAGGACGGGGATGATACCGATGCGAAAAAGGCTAAGTAGATTCGGAAGCGTCCAAACCACGGATGGCTCTAAGGGAAGAAGAAGGGGTCGAGTAAGTCCTCAATTTATTGTATCACTTGCACGGAGTCGGCACGATAAGTTTGATAGTAACTTAGCACTCGCTTGACATAATCGCGAGTTTCGGCAAACGGTGGAATACCGCCGTGCCTTTCGACGGCCTTAATGCCCGCGTTATATGCGGCAAGCGACAACGCAAGATCGCCCTGATATTTTCCCAATAGCAGCTTTAAGTGGCGAACCCCTCCTTCAATATTGTCACTCGGGTCATAAAGGTCCGCCACGTTGTGCAGGCGTGCAGTTTCCGGCATCAATTGCATTAAGCCCGTGGCCCCTTTCTGGGACCGAGCGCTCGAATCAAAATCTGACTCCACTTTAATGATTGCACGGATTAGGGCAGCATCGACATTATGACGGTTGGACGCCGAACGGATAAGACCCTCATATGAGCTAGCAGCCAATCCTGAACCCGACAGCGTCGCATTACCTTCTCGTATCACACGGCGAAACCCCTGGTGGCTCGGAACGTTGGTAAATGTAAGTACACCCTGCTTATCCTTATAAACATAAACGTCAGCCACACCCACAGTCGGTAGCCAAAGGATCAGAAAAGCCGACAGAAAAAGAAAACTTAAGACCTTCATGGCTCGAATTAGGCAAAAAACTTCCGCCAGGATATCGTTGGTCACCTTTTCTGTCAAACTCAGCAAATGTCGTCCGCGATCGCTCGTCTTATCAGGCTAAGAGTGCCTAAAAACAGCTCAATGATAGCTGTCACTCTCCATAGGACAACACCAGCTTGTGGACGATCGGGAGATCGCCATCCAGAAAATCAATCTGCGCAAGTTCCTTAATCGGAATCCATTTTATCTGCTGGAAAACAAGATTCTTCAATTCTCCAGAGTAGTCCTCGACTCGGAAAAATCTGAGTTTTACCCTGGCAATTTTGGGGTAAAGATGTTCATGGCGAAAGATCTCGCTTAGACGGCCCGCCTCGATGTCCAATTCTTCTTTCAGCTCCCGTCGAAGAGCGCTCTCACACCCCTCTCCCGGCTCCAACTTCCCGCCCGGGAACTCCCATTTCAGGGCGAAGGGCCCTGCTGAATCCCTTTGACACACGAGCACCTGGTCTTGGTCGAAAATCAGCCCCGCAACCACCTCAACGGTCTTCAGGTTGGGTAGGGTCAATATAGTACTCCTCTTTGAAAACGATGGAAGTTTAGCCCTCGTAGCGGAAGATAACGGCAATTTGTAAAGAATTCGATTGAGAGAGAAAGCGTCTTGTGCTATTTGTTTTCAATTTCGACATGTTCTAATACATTACGGAAAAGTCTAGAAACAGCAATCAGGCCGTCGTCAGAATTTGACTAAGGCAGGGAAACGCAGGCGAGGAAAAAGATGGTCGAACGCTATCGTAATCATCTAATTTTCGTAAAGGCTGAGCAGGATCCCGTTACAGCTCTTTGGAAAGCTGGTACCCATATTCAATTCAATGAAGATCCCCGAACCTTTCGAGACGTTTGGCTACCGCGACCCACGGTTGGTTTTAGGACAAAGAGAAACGCCGAAAAACAGAGGATGAAAGAAGCCAAAAAGTGGGTCGATGACCGGCTTCTCGAAGCGAAGACAACAAAAACAACCTCACTGGCTTCCAGCCTTTTGAACAGTGAAAATTCTCTAGCTGAGCCGCACGAGGACGACAAAGCGGCTCCCGACGCGAATTCCGCGGAGGCTGAGTGAGAAGGATAAGATAGCCCGCAACCACCTCGGCGTGCTATCTGCGTTAGATCTTCGTTTTATTCTTGAGCAAAGCTGCCAGCTCCTCGTAATGCCATCTCGCCCAGCCGAATCTTCTTGTCGGCTTAGGCAGCTTACCGTCCCGTAACCAACGCTGGATAGTATCCTTTGAGACACCGAAGAGTTGCGCAACCTGCCGTTTGTTGATGAATCTAGGAGGCATCAGGCAAGTGATCTTCGGCCCATGATTCTATCGCGGCTCTTGTAGGGACGGCTCCGGTACAATACCACCGAAATCGATCGGACTAGCGCCCTCACCCAAGTTTGCCTTATCCCAAAATAGAAGGAACTTTGTCACAATCTGTTCGATTAAAGTAGAGTCAACTGACTAGACGAGCCCCTGGTGGGTGACATTAACTTTTGTATCTGGCCTACTTATAAGCTTCCCACTCTAGATTGTCAACGATAACCGGGTAAACGAAGGCTCGTGTGCGACCCCAGCAATTTTATGCTTGCTTTAACCAAGAAAACCGGATTTGCCCTGAGCGACGGCTCTGTTTAGGAAATAGAATTCGGAACCTCATTCCGTTCTGCCAGCGCCCACATCATTGCTACGATCCAACCGACAATCGTCCAACCAAAAACGAGATTTACATAGAATATGGCACGGGTGCTTTTCGCATGCATCCACCACGCGATCACAGTCGGCACGAAATAGATAATGGCGCCGACAACAAGAAAGATCCTTTCGGCGATTTCCATCGGAGGGTTAGGTCCTATTGCGTCTCTTCTTTTAGCGTTATGCATAGAGGGCTGTCAACACTATCGGTAATATATTTGATATGGCATATATCTTCGACGCTTCGCGGTCATCCACGAGGTACATGACGAACAAGCAGTCGAGTCTTGATTCGATGCAGGAATCTTTCGCCGCGACCTTCGTGGGCGAGGCGAGGACACGCTATGGTTATAAAAATGTCCGGTATGGCCAATGCCGTCGGATTGCTAGCGGTGGCGGCGGTGCTACTACTGGTGGGGTGCGCTACCCAGCAGACCCCAAAAGCGATCGACGCCGCGAGTCCACGAGACTATAACCGTGACCTGTATGAGTGCGAACGTCAGGCCACCTTTGCTGGCGTCGGCACAAAGCAGCAAGTTTTTGATAACTGCATGAAGGCTAGGGGATACAAGGAGAAGTGATAAGGCCTGTCATCGTCACCAAGGATAATTTGGAACAGCCTTGAGTTAATGAGCTCTTTCCCTATCCTCTTTTCTGCCCTTGCAGTAGCCTGTTCTTCGTGCGGTTGATACATCTAAAAGTAATCGATTGCCAAAAGATGCCTTTCCCTCGCAGAACCACAGTCTTGGGACGGCCTCTAACAGTACCGAAAAGGAAAGAGACATGACCATATCAGGAAGCTAAAGCCAAGATCTTCCACTGGCTCTGCAGTCGGTACCACGACCCGGCAAGCAAAACGAGTTTATTGATAGAGACACAGTGAGAGATGTCATAAACATTCCTGAAGAAGTTTTTGGAAAAGCGCTAAACGAGTTTGTGGACCCTAGAACGCACGACTGTGTGGAAGTGGGAAATATCAAAGGGCGCTTTGAGGTTGGGCAAAAGTAACAACGCCCTCTTCCCATTGTCAGGCACAGCCCGGAAGAAGAAAACCGCCAGTTAGAAAAACTGGTGTTATCGAGTCGGTCTAATACTCATCTAACCGTTAACCTTTAGCAATTCTGATTTGTTGCGGATGGTTTTTGATGTTGTTGAAAAATGTGAGATTTTCTACGCCCGTGCTCGTCATCAGCGGTTTCCTTCGCATTCCCCTCAACAGGACAGAGTAAGGTCTCGTGATACACTCTCCTCAATTAGAACTGATTCTCTGTTTGTAAGGACTTGACTATCCTGTCCATTTTTGATCAATTTTGACCCCTGCGGTTATTCTCAACAGAACAGAGGTGCCTGAAGTAAGTATGGGCAAAGTGTATGAGTCTCTGAAAGAGGTTGTGAAATTACAGCGGAGCAAGAACGATTCCGTTGCCTTGCCTGGGGCAAAACCCACCGATGCATCAAGTTTAGACGTGGAAATAGGCGAGCTTGTGCAAAGGATCACCGGATTGAGGGCGGCTGTAAGCCATCGAGAAGAAGAGATCAAGAAAGAAACTCAGCAGGTTATCCAGACTCTCAGCGAAGACTTCGCGATCTTGGAAACTAAGCTCCGGGACGCCGAGGAGACCGCCCGTAGAAAAGAGTCTGTAAGCCAAAAGATGGAAGAACGCCTTTACGCAGAGATCCACACATTACAAAATGAGTTGAATAGGGAGAAACAAACTTTGCAAAGCCGGGACAATGACATCAAGGATCTCAAGTCAAACATGGAGATCTTTGCAAAGCAAGCAACGGAGTCGGAAAGAGCTATCAAGCAAGCAAAAGCTGATGCGATGTTAGAGGCTAGCCGTACCGAGCAGCTGACAGAAAGTTTGAACAGAAAGATCGCTGCATTAGATGCCAACATTAGCGATATGAAGGAGATCATTCGCAGTAAAGAAGCAACCATTAACGCGCTGGAACAAGAGCTCGGTACCGCGATCCGAGACTTCGAAAATCAGTTGAGAAACAAAGAGGAACTTCTGGCAGGTCGAGATGCAGAGATCAACGATCTAAAATCCAAATTGCAAGTGCTGACGGGCAAGATCCAGGGAATGGCTTCATTTTTGAAGCAGGCAGAAGCTCTGGCGATCGTCGAGGGGCAAAACGGCAGCATGCTCGCTACAAGCGAGCCCTTGGATGGCGTGAAAAAGAAACCGCCGGAGTCGCGGTTTAAGGTTAAGGTTCCGGCAGCCACATCAAATGAACAAACGAACGTGGCTCAAAAAACTGTGTCGCCAGACTTTTTCGACCTCATGAACCAAGAACTCACGGTGATCATGGGCCACCAAGCATCGGTGATTGTCCGTGAGCGCGTGGCGGCTCTCGGTGAATCGATGCAAGAATTTCCCAAGTCGCGCCTTGCCGAGCTCTTGGAGATTCTTAGCAAAGACGTTGTGGATGAGCCCTCGAGAATCGGTTTTCGCAAGTGGTTTGTGAAGCAGCATGTCTAGGGGTCGGGTGCGTACTTCGGCGGTGACGGTGCGACAACTCTTGCCCTGCCCAACTATCAGAGCGTAGCACCAAAGAGTCGCAATACTTCATCGCCCTGAACGGTATTTATTTGCGGAGATCGTGGTCAAATCGCGGTTATTCTTTGCGATCACTTCCTAACGGGTCACCATCGGGCACCTCCGAGTGTGAGTTTTTGTTCTGAAGTTCGCGACGACGTGAAATTCTGCTGACGGCAAAAGCTAGGGGAGACCCCATGCCGACGGTCCCATTCCAGCGGTTGGCGTCACTTATAACGGCCTGCATTCGACAGTAAATCCGACCGCGGCCGAAGTCAGTGCGGATCTGGCAACGACGAAGCAGCATTTCGGTCATGTGCGGACTTATTACCCGCAATACGGTGGCGGCACCGTGGATGTGGGGAAGCTTGCCAAAGACGCTGGGTCTGAATCTGATGTTGGGCCTCTTTCTATTCGATGGCCATTCGGATTGGATTGAGGGTAACTACCAACAGTTCGTAAAGCCGGCGGTGGCACGTGGCAACATCACTGCCATCCTCATCGGCAATGAGGATCCCCAAATGACCGACACCATAACGCAATACCTTCAGAAAGCGAAGGCAAACTTTCTGCGAGTGCCCGTTGCCACTTCACAGACCATTAGCTTCTGGTTAACCGACGGCGGCGCCGCGCAACTGCTGCCGCTGGTGATTTCGTCGGCGTCAACATCTACCCGGCCTGGGACTGGACGCGAGCGGACGGCAACAACCAGCCTATCGGTGTCACACCGGAATCAGGGTTCAATTCCTTCTGCAGCACAATAACCAGATCCAGAAAAAATATTCCGGTCGTCAGGTCGTGGTCACCGAAACCGGCTGGCCCACCACGTTCGGCCCAATCCCTGCTCAGCAATTTCCGATCGGTATCAGCTTGATCGACTACGCTGGCAATCCTAAAGGGGTTTTATTCCAACCAAATGGATGATGGGTGCAAAAGCTAACGATGTAGACCTTAGCCAAACCCCAACTCGACATGAAGATGACGCGGGTGGTGGCCACGAAATCCTTCAGCTGTGAGAGTCTGCTGATGTTTTTCACGCCCCGTTTACGTACGCGCTACCGCGCGTCTGTGTGATCACGTCCACCACCGCCGGGTTTCCGCTATCGACGACTTCGATGTTGCGGTCGAGCGCTGATCCGAGTTACTGGGCGATGAGAGGTGCATATGGCGGCGAAAAGAAGAAATTCAATCTTCCTTTGCAGTCCTTTGCAGGATTAAGCTGAACAACGCAATGGTTAAATTTCGTCGGATTGATTCGTAGGAGAATTTCAGTTCATCGATAAGGGGAGACCACCCCTCAGGCGGGTTCCTCGGCGGGCATGTGAATCATCTGAGCTCACCACGGACCGGTACGACTAATTCAGGGAAAGCCTCATCGTCAGTCGTGATACGAAGGGCGCCTGTGATCATCCCTGGCTGCATTCTCTCTTCAACGAGCCCGACCCTAATCTGGAAAGTCTGGCTCGAGCCGGACGGCTCTTTTGAAATGTGCAGGAGTGGAAGGTCTGAAACAATGGATTTGATCTCGAACTCACCGCTACGTGCCTTAACTAAAAAAGTCTGTGTCAGAAGTTCAAGGAGTGAAGGAGCCTTGGCCAATTGGTCCAAGCTCACAGTGCCAAAATCGACAACCTCAGGATTTGCATAGAGATCATTTTTAACCAACACGTTCACGCCAATCCTCAAACGAGAGCGTGTAGGGTGGTCCGTATGCAGGTAGACTGCCTCCATGTATCGTCCTGGGGGAATATCAGAAGGGACCTTAACCCGAAGTTGGTAGATTTTCCCGGCATCGATCGTTTCAACGGAAGCAACAAAGGACGCACCGTCGGCTTCCACTCGTGTAATGCTGAGCGGTCTGTCGTCATTATTTACGATCGACACGGAGCGCTCAGAGCTCTCACCTTTGAATACGCTGAAGAAGACAGCTGCATAAGGAATAATATCAATCGGTGGTTTCACAATCCCCTTGAGGGTCAGAGTCACATCAGACTGAGGGGGCTGATTAAGACGGACGATCGCTTCGGCCTCCAGGTGCCCTTTCCTGTGGGCCGTGTCCCACTCCACCGTGATGATTGCTTCGCTTCCAGGGGGAATAACGGGATTGAATTTCGCCTTCATTCCGGGCTCGGATAGATCCACGGCGCGAATCCTGAGCGGCGCCTCTGTCTCATTTCGGACCGTAAAGACATGAACGATCTTCTCTCCTTCCTTGACTACGCCGAAGTCATAGCTTCTTCCAGAAAAGAGGGAGAGACCAGATTCAGCCCTGCTAATGTCCAGAACCACGGCTGGAAAGATGGCGAAAACACCAAGGAACATGGCAATTCTCATTATGTTCTTCATGGAATGTTTACAGGCAGTAAAAAAAGAGGGGACCGAAACAGCCGTCGGTCCCCTCGCGCTTAACCGGCTCTACGACTTAGTTGCCAATGTAATAGAACCGGAGTTGGGCGAGCCTGAGACCTTGATTGTAGTACTGCCACATCCAATCAATCAGGCCTCCAGAGAAGAGTGCGACGCGCGTGTCGCAGGTGGTGTTATTGGTAAGGTCATCGTTGAGGCATAGCGATGTCAGCTGATTGGTGACGTTCTGGAACGTTGACTTTCCCTTGTTTCGGACGAGGAGAACGTTCTCAGTCGAGCAGATCTCTTCAAGCGTGGTAGGATCGGTAGCACAGGTGGTCATCGTGCTCTGTCCTCCCGGCTTTCCGAGCGCCCTTGCCCAGACCTCATAAGTTCCAGAGTAGACTCCATCACCGCAGGTGATATCGGCGGGAATGTTCATGTTGCAGGGAAGCTGAAAGACGGCACCAGATGCGCCGACCTGATTTCCATAACAATCCCAAGCCGTATCAAAACCGTTCCCGTCACAGACCTGGAATTCGCCCGGGGTAAGATAGATCTTGCTGTTCGTACCTTCCTGATTGTTTAGGGCGACAAAGATCGTGTGCCGACCGGAGTTCGTCATGTCCGAGGATTTGCTTTTCTCCACGCCGATGAGGTTTAGATTGTAGTGCGGCCCCGAGGGTGCCCCGTTGCCGCCTCCAGCGAAGGTAGGGGTCACGATAGCCAAGACCAAAATCAATGCGAGATAAAAATGCAAATACTTCATTTCTTCCTCCCCTATTTGATTTAAATTGCGTGTTTATTGCGGCCAAAATCACCTCCTTTCTTTATTTGGCCGCTGTCTAGCGTGAGATATAATTCATTGACTAAAAACGACCGAAGCTAGCGAGCAAGGTTAATGCCGGCCTTAAAATACCTATTTTATGATTGTTTACGGGACGAGCGGACTCTAAGAACGTAGAAATTTGTACGATTTTCAGATGGCAAGAACCGAAAAAGCGCCCACCAAAGTTTTAATTTCTTGTGAAACGGAGATAAACGGCTAGCAATAGTGGGGGCTATCTACGGTGCCTTTGGGTGAACAACGGGAAATAGAAAGAATAAAGGGGTCAAGTCAGTCGCCTGTCGTTGACATTCTCGTTTTTTAATTGCTAGTGTCGGTATTTTTTGCTGCACTGAGCCTTTCGCCACAGCCGTTGGCTGCAGCGGGCCGTATCTGCCATCGCGAAATGTCGTCCTCAAGTCGGCGGTTTTCCTCACGCAGCACCTGGCAGACGCGTTCCATTCCCGCCAACCGTTCCCTAGTCGCATCCAGCTCTTGAACTGCCTTTTTTTCCATAAAGAGCGCGCGTTGCAAGTTTTCGATTTGTGCCTCTAGCTTATGTTGGTGCTCTTTTAAGATCATCTCCCGAGATTCAACCGCGTCTAGTTGTTCTGGTGCGGCCTCTAGTTCACGGGCTGTCGCTTGACCTTCTTTTGCTTGTTGTTTTAATTCGACGATCTCGTTTTGCAGTTGCGTATAACGTTCGGCGGCCTCCCGATTCTGCCGGGCGGATTCGCCGAGCTGGATTTCGCTCGCTTGGAGTTGGTTTTGGAGGTTCGTTATCTCATCGCGCAGCTGCTGGTTTTCAAAATTGACACCAGCCAAGCGCTGTTGCTGGGCCTCAAGCTCATTTATGGTTCCTTGGCTCGCTTGTAACTGTTGTTTCAGCTCGAAATAGCTAACCCGCTGATGGCGCTCGCTCTGAAGGTGCTCCATCATTTTTTTGCTTTCTTCCAGTTCGCTTGACAGCGAGGAGATCTTTTCGATGAGTTCCTTGTTTTTCATCAATAATTCCGCCGATGGATGCGTTTCGAAGCCTTCAGGCTCGGTGGGCCGGTGGTTGCGTCGTAGCGCGTCGATTTCGCGTCGTTGTTTTCTAAGCTCTCGCTCCGAGGCCAGAAGAAATATCCCTAGAACTATCATGGTTGCGCCAGCAAAGATAAACAGCCAGACATACAGGGTTTCCATTAATATCCTCCGCTACCAATTTCCGTCGTTGCTTACTCCCAATTCTTTTAAGCATCGGCTCCCGGCTCGCTTATTTTCTTTGCCTTAAGAGCCTTCCTGGTTATTCACTACGCCTCACGCTGATGGATATTTTTATCGCTTGTCCGAACCTGGTTGCAGGTTTAAGTGTCTTATTTTGACCTGCATCTTTACGCCTTGCGGGGTATTTGCCCTGATGGGTGTGGGCCTACTTCGTCAGCTCTTTTAATGCTGACTTTAAGTGACCCGCCCAGGCGTGGAGTGTTGGAATTGTGGGCTTCCAGTCAAACGGATTTGAAGTTACCTTGCCGTCAACACTTATCTCCAACAGTACTGCTTCAATGTCTCCAATAATCGTTCGGAACCTGCCCGGTGGTATGGCCTTCCAGTTTTCCGGTATGGTTTTATATTTTGGCTTTTCTCGCGCCACACCTATCCGCTCGCCTTTACCATCAACGGGTGTATCCAGTAACAGCCGACCCGACTCGTTCTTTTGCTCGGGCGTATCGGTTACGGTGTTTGTCTCAACCGCGGTCCGCTCGGATGACATTTCGTTGCTCACTTTTCGCCAGTCCGCGCCTGTTCCGCTGCTATAGCAACTCAGTGAATTGTACGACCAGGTTTTCGACTCTCATCTATCGCGCGGATTGTTTCTTCTAGCCGACGAAAACTTTCTTCATCGCCAGAACGTATGATCTCCTGAAGAATCTGGGTTAAGTCTTTAAGCAGTTCCATCGATTTGCCGCGCAGTATTGGAGTCTTCTCCGCCGTCATCGTCTCGCCCTCTAAATGCCAGAGAGCAAAAGGCACACCACGACGAAAGGCTCAAAAATCCAGAGGGTTAGCAGCGTATTCTTTGACAGCTTGGCAATCCGGTGCGCCAAATTGGCAATGGTAATGAGCTGATTCAGTTCCACGATCTGTGTCAAACCATGCCTCAGCGCCAATCCAGGGGAACTGCGAGAGGGAAACTGTTATGCGGAAGCTCTGCAGTTTTTGCCAAAAGGTCTGGCGAGAGGGTTGCTTGGTGAACGATCAGTCAATGGCGCAAAAAATACTTATAGTCGAAGACAACTCCGACTTATCGCAGCTTCTGGCTTTTTATCTGCGTGATGCCGGGTATGTAATCTCACAGGCTGGAAGTTTAGCACTGGGAATAAGTAAAGCTTTAGCTGAGCGACCGAATCTCATACTAATAGATTTATACCTTCCAGATATGAACGTGGTAGACGCGACTCTAATACTCAAACAAGATCTTGCTACGGCCGCTATCCCCATTGTTGTGCTTACCAGCACGACCGTTGGAGATTGGAAAGCTAAAGCGCTTAAGGCGGGTGTAGCGAAATATTTAATCAAGCCCATCTCTCCTCCCGAATTGACGGAGATAGTACGTACACTCATTCAACCGTCTTCCTTTTTTTGACAGAGAGGTGAGCTCGTCCTCTCGTTAAATAACAAAGCAGACCTTGACAACGTAAGGGTAGCCAAGGCACGACTTGTTCACGCGCTGCATTACTGACGAGAACGACAGTAGCGACACGCTGATCCGTCACAACGTACAGCCACTGGCTTGATTTCGTACCGGATCTTCTTCTTTTCATATTGGAAACGTAGCAATAATATGTGGTTCCTTCACCTCTTTTCCCTTGATCCCGGCCACGGCCTGAGACTTGCATCATCTTTGCCTCACGTACATTACGGAACTGACCAGTGAACTTTCACCTTAATCTCCCGGCACTTTTCGCCCCACAGGAAGTTATTGATGGGCAACGGCCAAAGGCAATTTAAAGGCAACGTTCATTCTTAGCGAAGAGGAAGTTTAGTAATGTGTGCCATCGCGCAGTCAGAAGCCTTACACACCATCGGCCATGATTTAGAAATGCGGGGTATCAAAACCTTTGTCATGAGATGCGCAGCCGACCGTTGCCTTGTCGAGGCCGGTTACCAATCGCCCCCAGCGCCCACGCCGGTCATCTTGCATTACACCTTAGACGATATCGAGCAGTTAAATCGCGAAGGACGAGAGGGAGACAATCTTGATTCGGGTGTTAAAGACTTTCTGAGCTTGTCTCAAATCTTGCGGGCGATCGGTACTTACGTGGGTAGGAAAAGGGCTCGCTTGCTGAGTGTTTCGAACAATGCCTTGACGGCGGGCACCATGCCGGTCGTCACGATTGAATACGAGACGGCTGAGGGTGAACGAGTCATTGATGATCGCACTGCCTCAGCCATTTACGACATGTGTGTCCGCACTTATAAGCTGAGAGAAAGGTTGAACGCTGATCCCGTTTCTCTTTGACCTTATCGATGGAATCGCTCAATCACTCAGACGCTCTCGAGAGTAATGACTAGCTAATTTCAGAAAACTCATAGTCACTTGCTTCTGCTAAACTGTTCTTTTCAAACTCTTCTCATCGAGCGCATCAATAGCCACGCCCTGTCGTTGATAGGAACATTTCCAGCGCCCCAGGATCTTCAACGCATCGGGTATTGACCTACAGTGCGCGATCACCGCTCAACTGTATGATACCGCGCCGGTTGTTGCCAAACCTAGGTAAGAATAACCGGTAGGCGGAAGATTTTACTTTCTGGTACGAAGCGATACTTCGAGGACATTTCATCGCAACTATGTGTTCGGATGGTAAATCCCCTAAGAAATCGCCAAGACGGCGGCTTGGCATCCCTTGTGCTTTTAACTCTCCATATGCGAAACACAGCCAAGAAAATATTAATCGCTGACGAAAATGATGCTTGTCGAGAATCGCTCGGGGTGTCTATTAAAAGTTTGGGCTATGACGTGGTTGAAGCCGCTACAGGTCTAGAGGTCATAGATAAGGCTTCGAGCATGCATCCCGATCTCATCATGATGGATTTACGCTTACCTGGTGTGAATGGAGATGAAGCAACGGCACGTTTAAAGAAAAATCTATCCACCCGAAACATACCGGTGCTCATAAGCACCGGCTGGACTACCGCCTGCAACGTTGGAGATCGGGTAGATCGTGCCCTTGAGGCCGGGGCCGAAGAGATTTTGTATAAGCCATTTCACTCGACTATGCTGCGTGATGTTCTGCGCACATATTTGTTGGCCTAGGGCGATACCACAAGCAACTTCGTCGCCTACAAGAGAGTCCCTCATGAATGAATTTTTATTGCTTGCCATAATAATGGTCTATATCGCCATTCAATACTGAGTGGTGCTCTATCCCGCTACTGCTTTGATGTCGTAGCTAATCCTCGGTTTCCCGCCCGACCTTCTAGCGTCCTTGTCATCTCTCAGCCCGACAAATTTTGAATGCCTGAGGTGACCTTCTGGCGTCCATTCGGTGAACTCGATTTGTGCGACCACCTTGGGACGAAACCCACACAGTTTTTCACCTCTTGCTTAGCCTCTCTGAGTACAACGCAAGTTGTTGCAGTTTTTCGATAGTAAATTCTCTGCGCTCACCGACTCCGGTCGGCGTTTCATAGTCGACCGACACCGAATCCAGAGCCCACGAGATCTTAAAGGCAGTTGCCTCCTTGGTATCTAAGTGGTCCCCTATAGTGCCTAAAAGCTGAGCTAGCTTATCCGCCTCACACGTCTGTTCGAAACCGTGAGTGTCTCTTCTCCCGAGTTCCTGCACGTTCAGGGGTGCAATACCGAGAGGTCCGTAACACAGCCATCCGTCACCCACAGTGAGGTGTGTGTTTTCCGGGTCACCCTGCTCAGCGAGATTATTCCTCAAAATCCATTCCTGGGCCTCTGTTAGCAACTCGCTTCGTACTATATAAAAGTCTCCTTGTTTCTCTAGCTCAAATGCTCGAAGGCGAAGGATTTCCAGGTATTGTCCGACAGCGCTCAAAAACTTGGCGTGGAGGATTGTTCGGACTTCTTTCGTTTTTCGAAAGTAAAGGTCATTTCGTGGAGAGGCTGCCTGCAGCTCTGTTTTCTTCGGAATATCAATGTGCATGGGTTTCAAATTATCGATAGGTCGATTACGGCGTCCGCCAAGTAGTTCCTCCTTACATTCGTTAAACTCCGCATCATCAGCAAGGCTCGGGTCTACAAAAACCTCCATAACCCTATTCCAGTGCTCTAGATATGCCGGTTCATACGATTCCACGTTAGCAAGAATGACTTTCGCTTCGGAAAGTACTTTGTTCCTGTATGTCAGGAGCAACTTCTTAGCGATGTCTTTCTCGATCCGAGGAGAGACTCCTGACATCAATTGCAAGAGGGAGTTGATAGCGTTTGTGAGATCGCCAAGTCTACCGGAGTCTCTGAGATCCTCTGCCGCTCTCTCTAGCTCAGCCCGCGCTGCGACTAATTTGTTCGGTTCTTTGATCATTGTAATCTTACCCCAGGGGTCGATGCCGGCCCCGAAGCGTGCTAGGTTCTAAACCCTTTCCTACACTTGCATCAAGCGAGAATATTTGAGGACACTTCGAAACAAACGGGAAACTTAGAATGGCGGCAAAACGGACAGGGAGTGCCTAGTGCGGAGAAAGAATCCGTCAAATGATTCACTTTGTTTTTATCCTTCCGAAAAAGCGATGAAGTTCGTGTACCGTTTGATCTTGAGCGGGCGTACTTCACTAGAAATTGGCCTTAGTGTCAACAGGCCACGAAGTACCTAAGGGAAAACAGCAATATTACCAGCGGTTACTCCGAGCACCGCTTATCTGCTGGACACTATCAAGCAAAATTATCGCTGATCTGGGAGCATACGACGTTGGGCAGGAGCGTTGTAGGTACTTCCCATGGGATTATTGAATCACGTCGGAGATGTCAGTCTCGGCGTCCGGGACTTCGCGGAGTTTCCGCCCGTGGCTTTGCCGTAGAAACGCAAGGACGCGGTTGTATATATCCCGCTGCACCCTGATCGAGCTGAAATATTTTCCGTCCGTGCATTGCACCGCGAGCCCGATGATGGATGTACGCCATAGAGTAAGACCCACAAGCACGCCGTCCGCCACAGGCGCATGGGCGTCCATGGTGCCGAGAGGGATTGACCAACGGCCAGAGCATTCTGTGATGTCTTTGATCTTCATGCGGAGACAGCTATATCGGAATCGTTTGTAGATGCTTAAGAAAGCGGTCACAGAGGTCAACGATCTCTTTGCTCACTCCGGAATCGAACGTGACTTTCCTTCAATCTCAACGTAGTCCTCGTTTATATAGGACCACACATTCGTTCCGGCGGGACACCCAAATCCTTGGTGAGTTCCCCGGGGAAACCCAATCAGGGGAAACCGGAGGAGTTGATCTGCATCACATAAAAAAGCCTTATTGCCTGAGTTGCCTTCGACTCCGAAAACTTTTCCAGAGGAACAGCTTTTTGCTTAGCCGTGGTCCTGCTCCGTTCTCGATGTACCTCTGTTCCTCTGATTCCGCCATACCTAACAAAGAGCACCACAGCTCTTGTTCCTCAGGACTTAATGTATTGCCAGCCCTTTTTATATTTCTGCCATCCACGCTGCTGCTCGGATGAATTTTCCCATGTGCCTGCAAGTCTGCCGTGACTTCCCACTTTCCAAACTGCTCCACTGAATACGCCGCATTCAGAAACGCACTGAAGTAATACCTAAACGCATTCGAATTCCCTACCCCAGATGGGTTGTGAACCTCATGCAATCTGTCTGAAAACAATCTTACTTCGTTTACTCTATTGAGGACTTTCTCAACATTCATGGCAACCCTGTCGCGTCAATCTGTGCACCCATCGCCTATGTAATCTTTACAACAGTGACAACTGGCCGCCGTATGGCACCTCGTCGTCTGCCACAGATTGGATGCACCCCGGGCGTCGTACGTCGCCGAGTTAACGATTGGCGAAACCTCGTGAGCGTCCATTAACTCTGCGGAGAGGGGCTTCAACAGCGACCGGGCCTTGGCGAAAGATATTTGGAAACGTCAAGCCATGGCTCTTCGTCTTCCGGTCGCAGGATCACGGGCATGCGGTTATGATGGGTTCGATTAGATCGTTGGGTTCACTTGTGATGATCGTGAAGCTTTCTATCTTGCCGCCGTCCGGCTTGCGCCACACGTCCCACAATCCGGCAAAGGTGAAAGGCTCCTTACTTTTTAGATGAACCCACATCGGGACTTTGCGCCGGCCTTCCTTGCGCCACTCATAGAATCGGTCAGCGGGAATAATACAACGACCTCGATTGACGAGGGATTTGAAGGAAGTAGTTCCGTCAGCGTTTCAGCACAGCGTTTATCATGCGATTTCCGATAGAAGGGTCTGCGGCCCAATGCGGAATCAACCCCCAGTGCATGAGCCTGCACTCGTTACGGCCCTTGTGTCGGACAATAACGGGAATCGTCGGCGAAATCTGTTCGGGAGCGATGTTAAAGCGAGAAACGTATTTTGGCAGATTGCGGTCGAGGTTCCAGCGAACCCTAATGTCACTAAACTCAAACGTAGCTGTCATTCGGCCACACATCTGCACAGCTATAGCGGCCTGCCAGGCGGTACGTCAACGGTTATTGTCATGAGCAAGCACCGCCTTACTTCCAGGTTGGCGGATAAAGCTTGAGCAGAAATTGTTCCTCTTCTTCCATAAGAGAGAAATACTAGTCCACGTTCGAGCGAAATGCGTCCGGTC
>Ga0081455_10003735_pt1 | contig 17394 bp, 17 predicted proteins | sample TabmetS3T2R1_FD_70207 | JGI IMG/M metagenome (GOLD analysis project Ga0081455, IMG submission 70207) | Tabebuia heterophylla rhizosphere microbial communities from the University of Puerto Rico - S3T2R1 | ecosystem: Host-associated > Plants > Roots > Rhizosphere ...
AGTCGCCCTGGGCGCCGACGTGGCCGATGAGGCCCAGGTCCAGGCCATGGTGGCGAAGAGCGTGGCGGCCTTCGGGCGGCTCGACTGCGCCTTCAACAATGCCGGCATCGCACCGCGCCATGTCGGTCCGGCCGGCCTGCGCACGCACGAGATGAGCCGGCACTCCTTCGATGGGATGCTGGCCGTCAACCTCACCGGCGTGTTCCTGTGCATGAAGCACGAGATCGCGCAGATGCTGGCGCAAGGCGGCGGCGGGGCAATCGTCAACACGGCCTCGGTGGCAGGCCTCGTCGGCCTGCCCGGCGCCAGCAACTACGTCGCGGCCAAGCATGGCGTGGTCGGGCTCACCAAGACAGCGGCGATGGAATATGCCCAGGACAATATCCGCGTGAACTGTGTCAACCCCGGCTATATCAAGACGCCGATGACCGATCCCGGCATGGCCGAACGGTATGACCGCCTGATGACCAAGGTGCCGATGCATCGCCTCGGGGTGCCGGAAGAGATCGCCGAGGCGGTGGTGTGGATGTGCTCGGACAAGGCCTCTTTCATGACCGGCGCCAGCCACGTGATCGATGGCGGATACTATGCCGCATGAGGGGGCCGCCGCATGAAGATCAAGAACGTCTCCGTCATCGCCTTGTCGATTCCGCTCGCGCGCAATTTCGGTGGCAGCAAGTACAACGTCACCAAGCGCTGCACCATCATCACCCGCATCCATACGGACGACGGGCTGGTGAGCGAGGTCTACAACGGTGACAACCGCGATCATCTGCGCGACGTGGTTGAGATCATCGAGAAGGAGCTGGCGCCGATGCTGATCGGTGAGGATGTCTTCGCCATAGAGCGGCACTGGCAGAGGATGTTCAAGGCGGCCGAATGGAATCGCGACCGCAAGCTCGTGATGGAGGCCATTGCCTGCCTCGACAGCGCGCTTTGGGACCTTTTAGGCAAGGCGGCAGGCCTCAACGTCTGCCGTCTGTTGGGCGGCTTTCGCCAGGAGCTGCCCATCATCTGCATCGGTGGCTACTACGAGGAGGGCAAGACGCTGGCCGATCTCGGCGCGGAGATGGAGCGGCTGAAGGCGGCCGGGCTCGCCGGCTGCAAGGTCAAGGTGGGCGGCCTCAGCGCCGAACAAGATGCCAAACGTATCGAAGCGGCGCGCAAGGGTGCGGGCGACGATTTCTGGATCGCGGTCGACGCCAACCGTGGCTGGCCGGTCGCCGAGGCCATCAGGTTCGCGCGCCTGGTCGAGAAATACGACATCGCCTGGTTCGAGGAGCCGTGCCTCTGGCATGACGACGCGCGCATGATGGCCGAGGTGCGGCGCGCGACCTCCATTCCGATCGATGCCGGTCAGAGCGAGGTGACCGCCGGTGGCGTGCGTCGTCTGATCGCGGCCGACGCCGTCGACATCGTCAATTTCGATGCCTCGGAAGCAGGCGGCCTCACGGAATGGCGTCGGGCGGCCGCGCTGTGCGCCCTGCACGACCTCAAGGTCGGCCATCACGAGGAGGCGCAGATCGCCATGCAAATGCTCGGGGCCATTCCCAACGGCCTCTGCGTGGAGTGTTTCGAGCCCGACCGCGATCCGATCTGGGCGGGCCTGATTGCCAACCGCCCAAACCCGAAGAATGGCATCATCCAGATCCCGCAGGGACCGGGCTTCGGCCTGGCGCTCGATTGGGACATGGTCGAGCGCTATCGCGTCAACTAGAAGGTACGCCAACCAAAGGAAAGATCACGATGGCTGAGCCGCTTCCCGCCTTGTGCCTGATCGCCATGCCTGGGCGCCGTCGCCGCACGATCGAGTTATGCCAGGAGGCCGAACGGCGTGGGTTCACCGGCATCTACGTGCCGAGCCCGTTCGGCAACATGTCGATGTGCGAAGCGATGTCGTGGAACACGGCCTCGATCCCGTTCGGTACCGCTATCGCACCGATCTATCAGCGCACCATTGTCGATTTCGCACAGAGCGCGGCAATGATGCAGGAGATATCGGGCGGCCGTTTCCGCCTGGGCATCGGCATCGCGCACGGCCCTTCCTACGTGCGGCTGGGCGTGACGCCCGGCAAGCCGCTGGCCGATACGCGCGCCTTCATCGAGAAGTTCCGCGCCGAGACGGGCTTTGGTCCCCTGCCGCCGATCATCGTCGCGGCACTGCGCAAGCGCATGGTGGCGCTGGCGGGTGAGCTGGCCGAGGGCGTGGTGTTCGCCAACGCCTCCCTGTCGCACATGGGAGAATCGCTCGAGGCCCTGCCCGCGGCCAAGCGCAACGATCCGGGCTTCTTCATCGGCGACATGATCCCGACCTGCATCAGTGACGACGTGGAGGCCGCCAAGGCGGTGAACCGGCGCACGCTCTCGAACTACGCCTTCCTGCCAAACTACCGGAACTACTGGAAAGAAGCCGGCTACGTCGAGGAAATGGACGCGATCGAGACGGCCATCGTCGAAGGACGCCGCGACGACGTCACCAAATACTTTACCGACAAATGGCTCGCCGACAACACGCTGTTCGGCCCGGCGGCGAAGGTGCGCGAGGGCCTCGCCGCCTGGCGGGCGGCGGGCGTGCATACGCCGATCCTCGTGCCCTCCTCGGCGGCCGGCAATCAGATGAAGGCGATCGAAGAGGTCTTCGCCGCGTTCGGGTAACGAGGCTGACTAAGCGGTGGGCCGTCCACACGTTTTCCTGAGGTTATAGAGGCCGCGTCTCAGGAACTGCCGGACGATCTCGACACCGTTCTCTTCGTTGCCGGCGGTGACGTCGAACTTGGCGGACCAGACTACGGTGCTTGCTCCCGGGTCCGAGCCATCGATGCGAAACTCGGCGCTATAGTTGGCGACCGGCATGGCGGTCTCCTTCATCGAGTACCGATACAGATGTCGGACAGGATCGACCTGATCGAGCTGCTCGATTTGCTTGTCGCCTTGTTTGGTCTCGACCCGCCGAATCGCACCCGGCTGATCGCCTTCGCTGTCAACCCTCGCCAGGGCCGGGTGCCAGGCACCGACATCGCCAAAATGGCCGGCCTTTCGCCACAGGCTGTCGGGATCCATTCCGATCTGCACCGTTTCGATGACGTGGGGCATGTCGACCTCGTTCTAGCCCATCTCGTGCGAAACGCGAACCTTGTGCGAAACGCGACCTGGGCTCCGCGGTTCCAACCGCGCCACGCCAGCAACCTCCGGCGCGGTCTCATCGTTGCTCGCGGACGCCTTGTTCAAGACCAGCTCGGGAGGCCCGCATGTCACGAATTCCGTCCAGCCTTGCCGCCATCACATTGCTGGCCGTGACCACGGCCGCCTGCGGAAACAACCCGACTGACCGCGCTCTCAGCGGAGGTGCGATCGGCGCAGCCAGTGGCGCTGTCGTCGGTTCCACGATGGGCGCCCCCGCAACGGGTGCCGTCGTGGGCGGCCTCGGCGGCGCCGCTATTGGCGCGGCCACCACACCGCGCCGCTACTACTATTAGAGAATTCGCCGTCGCTCGCTCCGAGCGGTCGCTCCGAGTCGCGCTTGTTGTGTTAAGCTCGCGACAACAAGAACGACTGGGAGGAGCCGATGCGACGGCTGAAAGCCGCGGTCGCGGCATGCCTGTGGTGTTGCCTGTTCGGCGCGACGGCGTGGGCCCAGAATGGGGCGGTGAAGATCGGCGTGCTGGACGACATGTCCGGTCCCTACGCCGAGAATACAGGTCCTGGCGATGTCGCCTCGGTCAAATTCGCCATCGCCGATTTCGGCGGCAAGGTGCTGGGCAAGCCGATCGAGCTGGTGAGCGCGGACTTCCAGAACAAAGTGGATGTCGGCGTCGGCATCGCCAAGCGCTGGTACGACGACGAGAATGTCGACCTGGTCATCGGCATCCCGAACTCGGCGGTCGCGCTGGCGCTGGTGAAGGTCGCCGAGGAGAAGAACCGCATTGTCATGCCGACAGCCGCGGCGACTTCCGAGCTGACCGGCAAGGCCTGCGGCGCGCACAGCATCCACTGGATCTACGATACCTACGGCCAGACCAAGACCATCGTCGAGGCGCTGAGCAAGCAGGGCGCCGACAGCTGGTTCTTCGTGACGGTGGACTATGCCTTCGGGCTCGCGATTGAAGCCAACGCCACCGACTTCATCAAGACGGCTGGCGGCAAGGTACTGGGCTCGGCGCGCCACCCCCTGAATTCGCAAGACTTCTCCTCCTACCTCCTGCAGGCGCAGGCTTCGAAGGCCAAGGGACTGATGTTCGCCAACGGCGGCGGCGACATCATCAATGGCGTGAAGCAGGCGGCGGAGTTCGGGCTGGTCAAGCAGGGCCTGCGCATCAGCGCGCCGATGATGCAATTCCCCGACGTGCGCGGCGCCGGCTTGACGGTTGCGCAGGGCCTGATGATCGCAAGTCCGTTCTACTGGGACATGAACCCCGAAGCGCGCGCCTTCAGCGACCGCTTTGCCCGGGAAATGGGCCGGCCGCCCAGCTTCATCCAGGCCGGCACCTATGGCGCTGTGCTTCACTATCTGAAGGCAGTGCAGGCCGCTGGCACCGACGAGGCCAAAGCCGTATTGGCCGAGATGAAGAAACTGCCGATCAATGACTTCATGACCAAGGACGGCAGCATCCGTCCTGACGGGCGCGTCATCCGTGACATGTACCTCATGCAGGTGAAGATGCCCGAGGAATCCAAGGCCGAATGGGATCTGGCGAGGATCATCGCCACCGTGCCGGGCAAGGAAGCCTTCCGGCCGCTGGAGGAAGGCGCCTGCCCGCTAAGGGGCGGGAAGTAGGAGAGCTCACGCCGCACCACCGGTGCCGAATCAACATGTCCCTTGCATGACAAGTCGTTTTCAGCTGTATTGCAGTATTGCGTCAGCTGTGATGCAAAGCGTTGTGCGAGTTGTGGTTGTGGGTTCGATGTGGGGGCGGACCGATGATCCTTCATGGCCTTGGAGTGCTGGCCGTTGGAGCGCGAAGCGCTGTCGCCAATCTATGGAGAGGACGCGCCGAACGTCCAATCGACATCGCTCTTCCAACCGTCGCTTCAGCAGTCGAAGCGGCAGTGGAATCGAAGCTAGGCTGTGACGTCACACATGTCAGCAGCGAGGAGGTATTCCAGGAGAAGGCGGCGCGGCGCAAGCTGAAGCGCAGATATGTCAAGCACCTGCTGCGGGCCGGCCCGCCCGCGGACCGCGACCTGGTGGTGTTCAGCAGGTCGGGCCCCCAGGAAGTCAACGAGGGCGTGGAATCATTCGTATCCGGGCTGACGCTGCCGGAGTTGCGGGTGCCAAGATACTATGGACATGCCGCCACAGAGGAGGGCGACACCTTCATCTGGGAATTCGTGTCAGGCAAGTCGCCGCTGCTGGTTCATTGTTCACGCGAGCAACTGCGCCGCATTGTCCGCGCGGTAGCGGCAATCAATGCGTCGACAGCCGATGCCGTTCAGCGCCTGCCGAATCTGCCGGTCGGCACCATGCGGGCTTTCCCGGTTGCCGACCTGCTGCGGGCTGCGCTCGTCAGCCAAGGAGAGATCATGCGGCGGGCGCCAACTTTTCCTGCGGCGCTCGACAGGTTTGCGGCAATGGAGGAAGGCGCCCTTTCCCGCCTGGCGACGATCGGCAACCGCTTCTTTTCCCATCAAGACATTGCCAGCGGAAACATGCTGCTCCCACCGGCCCCGAATCCTCCCGCGGTTCTTGATTGGGAGTCGGCAGCCATTGCCGCGCCCGGTGTTGGCTTACGCCGCTTTGCGACCCTCGACATCGATACTCAATGGGATGCCGCCCAGCATTATGTCGACTACCTGGAGACGAAAGGCATATCGGTAAAGTTCAGGGACGTGTTGTTCGTGATGCGTGCCGCGCAGGTGTTCTGCAGCCTGCACGAAGGCGTCAATCGGCTCGGTGACGCACCGAAGAGAGCCGAGAAAGCGATCCGCTGGGGCCTGGCTCGCGCGCCAGGTTACTTCAGTCGCGGTCTTATTTTGCTCAGCGTGCATTTTGCGGACGAGCTCATGGGTTGGCTCAGCCTCGGACTGGCACAAGTCTAGTCCAATATCCCGAGTCTCTCCTATGCCTCGACTGCAGCTTCCCCCGCACGCTGCCCAGCAGGCTTGCTCGCGCGCATCAAGTTGCGGCCGAATTGACAAGGGCGACATGAGACAAGGCCCGGGAAATTGCCGACCAGCGCAGTGCCTCGTGCTCGGGCGACCCGAGGGTGGCGAAGCAGGCACCTCGACGCGGGCGATACCTCATCTCGTCTGCGGCGCGCCGGGCTGCGGACGATGCAGCCAGTCGAGCAGGACTTCGTGGAACCGCGACGGTGCCTGGATTTGCGGCGAGTGGCCGAGGTCTGGGAATTCGATCAGCTGCGCGTGCGGGAAACGGGCTGCTGCTTCCTTTGCCAACGCCGGGTAATTGCCGAGCGTGGCGCGGACAGACGGCGACGCAAGGTCCTTGCCGATGGCGGTGGTGTCCTTGTCGCCAACAAGTAGCAGCACCGGCGGGACGATTCGCTCGAATTCGTAGAACACCGGCTGTGTGGCGATCATGTCATAGAGCCGCGCCGAGCTCTCGGCGACGGCGTCACGCCCGGGGCCGCGATACATGCCAGCAAGCATCTGCACCCAGCGCTCGTAAGCCTGATCCCAGGTGTCGGCGTAGTAGGTGGCACGCTCATAGGTCCGGATGCTGTCCGCGGATACGCGCTTCTCGCGCTCGATCCAGCCGTCGAGGCTGAGCCAGGGTACCCCCTTGGCCTTCCAGTCCTCGAGCCCGATCGGATCGACCAGCACCAGCTGATCGACGGCGGTGGGATACATCAACGCATAGCGCATCGCCAACATGCCGCCGGTCGAATGGCCCATGATGATCGCGTGCTCGATGCCAAGCGAGGCCAGCAAGGCGCGTGTGTTGCCGGCCAGCTGCTGGAAGGTGAACTGATAGCCGGCGGGCTTGCTCGATTTGCAGAAGCCGATCTGGTCCGGCGCGATCACGCGAAAGCCCGCTTCGACAAGCGACTTGATCGTGCCTTCCCAGGTGGCAGAGCAGAAATTCTTGCCATGCAGCAGGACAACGGTGCGACTGCTCGGCGAGGAAGAGGGCTTCACGTCTAGGTAAGCCATCTGCAGGTCCTGGCCTTGCGAACGGAAGCGATATCTTTCCACCGGAAACGGGTAGGCAAAGCCTTCAAGCTCCGGGCCGTAGGCAGGTCCATCAGCCGCTGCAGCAACAGAGGCCAGCGCCGCAAGTGCAAGCGCGGCAGCAATGCCGAGAGGCCGTAGGCAGACAAAAGTCATCGGGCGATCCAGTAATTTGGAGCACGGACAGCGCATGTCCAGATGGTCGGCCACAGCGGCCTTTTTGTGGCGTGATATCTTTCGCATATCGGCGCTTGTTCCAGCCAACCGGTCGACGCCGTCCTCGGCCTCTCCTATCGTGGCCGCGCCATGACTGCCCTGCCCCGTCGCTCGATCCTGTTGGGCGCCACCCTCTCGCTGATCCATCTACCGGCGCACGCGGAGACTTTTCCAAACGGTCCCTTCCGCATCATCGTTCCGTTCGGTCCCGGCTCGGCGACCGATCAAAGCGCGCGCAACGTCGCCGAGGGGCTCAACCGCGTGTTCAAGGTGCCGGCAGTCGTCGAGAACAAGCCCGGCGCCAACGGCGCGATCGCGGCCGAAGTCGCGGCCAAGGCCAAGCCCGACGGCCAGACGATCTTCGTCTGCTCCAACACCGCAGCGGCGTCGAATGTCGCCTTGATGCGATTCTTGCCCTACGATCCGCTGAAGGATTTCGATCCGCTGACGATCATCGGCCGTGCGCCGGTCTTCATGATCGTCAACCCCAAGCTCGACGTCGAGAACGCACAGGCGTTCGTGGCGCTCTGCAAGCGCCAGCCAGGCAAGATCAACTTCGGCTCGGGCAGCGCCTCCACCCGCATCTCAGGCGAGCTGTTGAAGGCCAAGGCTGGCATCGACATGGTGCACGTGCCCTACAAGAGCACGCCTGCGGCCCTGCAGGACGTCATGGCCGGGCACGTGCAGATGTGCTTCGCCGATCCGGTGACCAGCCTGCCGCAGGTCAAGGCTGGCACGGTGCGCTGCCTGGGCGTGGGCAGCCGCGGCCGCTACAAGCTCACGCCGGATATTCCGACGCTGATCGAGCAGGGTATCCCGGACTTCGAGCTGATGACATGGACGGGCGTGCTGATACCGCGCGGCGCGCCCCAGCCGGTATTGAGGAGCCTGCATGAGGCGATCGTGCAGGCGATCAGCGAGCCCGCCTACGTCGAGCGCCAGGCCCAGGGCGGCTCGGCGATCGCGCCTTGCACGCCCGACGAGATGCGGCAGATTCAGGTCGCCGAAATCCAGCTCTACCGCGACATGATGAAGGTGGCCGGTATCGAGCCGGAGTGAGCCTGGTGCGCGTGTCCTACGGTTGCTTCCAGTTGCACTGCCGAGCGACTTCCATCAGAGCTTCGCGGGCGCCATGCACGGGGAAGGTCGCATAGATGGGGCCGCCGAAGTGTCTGGTCAAAGTCATCTTCAACACTGACGCATCGAGCAGCGCGTGCACGAACGGAATTCCCAGGCCGTTCCACAGTCCCGCGCAGAGGTCACCGGCACAGACGCTCCAATAGGCACGTTGACGCGGCCCGGCATCGACCACGTATTCGACGCGGACGATGTCACCGCCGAAGACGAGATAATCCGCGCTCATGAACACGCTTGTCCTGTTGTTGGCACAGCTCACGACCAGCACGGCGGCTCTCGTTCCATGCCGATCGTCGACGATGCCGGAGACCTTGGCAGCCGTCCCGTAATCTCCACTCCAAGTGTCCGACAGCTTGAACTGCGTCCACTCGTCGGCGGTCGCCGGTTGGACCCAAGCGATGAGCAATACGACGACCAAAGCCAATCCCCGCATGGCCATCCCCAACTTGGTCGTGCCATCGAACAATAGGGCTGTCGGATGGAGCGGTGCCAGATGAATCGGACTCTGCGCTTCAATCTCACTGCGAGCCGCTGTCATCACCGTCAGACGATGCGAGCAGCAGCGGGAGGGGTTCTCAAGGCAACGGCAAGGAGATCGAGGGCAGCCACCAGCTCTGCCCGGCTGCGGGCTGCGCCCAGAGCGACGCGAATTGCATGGTCGGGTGTGCCGTCGACGCTGAAGCTGTCGCTTGTCACGACCGCAAGTCCCTGCTTCTGAATGTGCGCCGCGAACTCCGCGCGATTCCACGCGGCAGGCAGCGAAAGCCAAAGATGATGGCCGGTCGGGTGCGCCTTGTAGCTTTCGCTTGACAATGCCTTCGCGGCCAGTTTCTGTCGCGCCGCCGCCTCTGCGGCGACAGCGTCGATGATCTCGTCCGCCGTGCCATCGGACAGCCACCGCAACACGAGCGCCACCGTCAGCGGCATCGGCATCTGCGCTACGGCCCGCAAGGTGCTCTCCATCCGCGCCGCAGCGGTGCGGTCGGGAACGAGCAACAACGACACGCGCAAACCTGGCGCGATGATCTTGGAAAAGCTTGCGGCAAGGTAGCTGCGCTCCGGAATCAGCGTAGCCATCGGCTGCCGCCTGGGATCGAGACTTCCGTAGGCATCGTCCTCGAACAGCAGCAGGCCGCGGCGGCGAATCACGGCAGCGACCTGCTCGCGGCGCGCCTGGGCCATCGTCACGGTCGTAGGATTGTGAATCGTCGGAACGAGATAGACGGCCTTGGGCGCATGCCGCCTGCAGGCCTCGTCGAGCGCCGTGGGGATCATGCCATGCCCATCTGACTCGACGCCGATCACACGCACACCAGCCGTCGCGGCGGCAGCCCTGAAGCCGGGATAAGTATGCCGATCCGCGAGCACCACCTCGCCCGGGCGGGCGAAGGTCAGCAGCAGGCTGAGGAGCGCGGTCTGCGTGCCCGGCGAGATCAACAGCGTCTGCGCCATCGCGGTGCTCACGCGGCCGCGCAGCCAGTCGGAAGCGATGCCGCGATCGCGTTCGCTGCCGCCGGATTGTTGGTAGTTCAGAAAATCCGTGATGCCGTAGTCGCGCTGCAAGGCCGCAAGGCCGCGCATGATCCGTCCCTCGAGATCGGCCTCCAGCGGTTCAGGCGGCAGGTTCATCGACAGGTCGAACTCGATGCCGGCAGCGGCCGCTCGCGGCGCCCGCGTCCGGCTCTCGGCGACGAAGGTGCCTTGGCCGACACGGGCTTCGGTCAGCCCGCGGCGTCGGGCTTCGCCATAAGCGCGGGTGACGGTGGTGAGGTCCATGCCGAGCGCCGCGGCGAGCGCACGGTGAGTCGGCAGGCGCTGGCCGCGATGAAGGCGGCCGGACTCGATATCAGCCGCCAGGGCATCGACCAACCGCTCGTAGAGCGGGCCGGGCCGGTCGTTAAGTGTAGGCCGCCAATCCATACAATTGGCTCCCATTGTCATTGAATAGTGATCAACTTGTATGGATATACGCAATGCAAGCCAAGAGCCAACGATGACCAAGCCTGCAAAGTTCACCAACACCTGGTTCATGCGCGGCCTCAGGGGCCGGTGTCCCGCCTGTGGCGAAGGCCACCTGTTCCGGCGCTTCGTGAAGGTCGCCGACCATTGCGAGAGGTGTGGCGAGCCGTTCCGCTACCACCGAGCCGACGATTTCCCTGCCTATCTCGTGATCGTGATCGTCGGCCATATCCTGGTGCCGGCCGCCATGTACGTCGAGATCGCCTACTCGCCGCCCTACTGGGTCCATGCCCTGCTGTGGCTGCCTTTGGTCCTGGGCCTTGCCGTCGGCCTGCTGCAGCCGATCAAGGGCCTGATCGTCGCCATGCAATGGCAAATGGGCATGCACGGCTTTGCCGCATCGAAGCTCGCACGATCGGCCTGCCCCTAGCCAGCGTCCGTAACCCGCGTATCGCTCGCGCAACAGACGTGGCAGAGTTGGCGCGGGGGGAGGTTAACGCGATGTCCCGACTATGCGCCCTGCTGGCCCTGCTTGCCGGCACGATCGTCGTGCCTGCGTTAGCGCAAGACAGCGGCGACATCTCCTCATTGTCGATCTCCCGTTGCGCGGGTCGAGCCGGCATCGACACGCGGCAAGCGGACGCTGCTTTCGGCTTCATCGCCATCGACGGCGTGCCATGGGTCACGATCGAAAGGACGGAAGAGCTTGTGGGCAGCCAGGCGATCTCGACCACAATCACCGGCACGGGCGCACGGCGACGGCGTGACGGCAGATCGGTTCCGTTTCGCTTCGTCTGCGTGCTGAACAACAGGGGCGAAGCGCTGATGTTCCATACCAGCCACGTCAATCCCGAGCTCAAGGACGAGCTGCCGCCCTCCGTCCTCGTTTCCGGTTCCGCGACCTATGCCGAGAAGATGGCTGCGCCGAAAGGGCTCGAGCTGCGCGTCCAGCTGTTGGACGTCGCGAAGTCGCCCGCCGAGATCCTGTCCGAGCAGGTGGTGCGGACCGGCTGGCAGGTGCCCATTCCGTTCGCCTTGCGCCTGCCCAAGGACACCGGGCTCGACGGGCGCACCCTTGCAATCGCGGCGCGAATGATGGTCGGACGCCAGACGCTCTTCGAGCTCAAGGCACCACAGGCGGTGACAAGCGGGGACATCGCGAGGCCGATAGATCTGGTCCTGGCCAAGGCAGGCACGGCCAAACGCTGACGGCCCGCCACAGTCCACAAACACAGTTCGCCTCGCCAGCGCCACAACCTTGACTTGATCGACGGCAAGGTTACCCTGTGTCGAAGGTGTGGGGGCGGCAATGTCCATTTTCGTGGAATTGCAAGCGGTAGCCGCGAGGCTGTCCCGCGAGGAGAAGCAACCGGTCTGCACGCGTTGTGGAAAAGGCCGGCTGGTCCTGATCGAGGAAACGCCGGATCCGAACTTCGGCATCCTGGGCATGGTCCAGCAGACGCTGAAGTGCGATTGTGCCGATTGCGGCGAGGTTACGATCGTCTGATCGTGGCTGATTGGCGTTTGCGGAATACCGTAACGCCAAGAAGCGATGCTATCAGAACGGCATGCCTGCCGATCATCGTCATGCCGACCATGGACATAGCCATGGTCACGATCATAGCCATGGGCATAGCCATGGCCACAGCCATGCTCCGCAAAGCTACGACAGGGCGTTCGCCATCGGCGTCGGCCTGAACCTCGGGTTCGTGGTCGCTGAAGTCATCTTCGGATTTGCCGCAAACTCGTTGGCCCTGCTGGCGGACGCCGCCCACAATCTTTCCGACGTTGCAGGCCTGGTCCTGGCGTGGGGTGCGGCATGGCTGGGACGGCGTGCGCCGACCTCGCGCCGCTCCTATGGCTTTCGGCGCGCCTCGATCCTGGCCGCCTTGATGAATGCCGCGCTGCTGCTGGTGGGCGTCGGCGGCATCCTCCTGGAGTCGGCACGTCGCTTCGAGGCGCCCGAGCCGATCGCCGGCATGACGGTGATCTGGGTGGCCAGTGTCGGCATTATCATCAACGGCGCCACGGCGCTCCTGTTCATGCGCGGCCGCCATGGCGATCTGAACATCCGCGGCGCCTTCCTGCACATGGTGGCCGATGCGGGCGTGTCGCTGGGTGTCGTGCTGGCGACCCTGGCCGAGCGCGCAACGGGCTGGCTCTGGCTTGATCCTGCAACGGGTATCGCCATTGCCCTGGTCATCCTCTACAGCACCTGGGGCCTGGGTCGCGATTCAGTCAATCTCGCCTTCGACGCCGCGCCGGCCGGCATCGATCCCGAGGCCGTCAAGCGGCATCTCGAGAGCCTTCCCGGCGTGATCGAGGTCCATGACCTCCACATCTGGGCGATGAGCACGACGGAGACGGCCTTGACGGCTCACCTGGTTCGGCCCGGTGCGGCCCTCGACGATGCCTTCATCACCGAGGCCGCGCGGCAGCTCGAGAAGCGCTTTGCGATCCACCACGCGACGCTTCAGATCGAATCGGGCGATCCGGCGCATCCCTGCCGTCTCGCCCCTGCTGAGGTCGTATAATCATCGCAAGATCAGCGAGCAGACGCCGCCACGCGGCGAGCTCGCGAGAAGGTTGGAACAGCGGCGCACGCTTGCGCAGCGCCTGAGCAAGCTCCCGAGCGAAGGATGGGTCCCGTTCGATCCTCAGCAACAAACGAGCGAGCGCCTTCGTATCGCCGACCGGAAAATAGCCGGGATAGTTGGCGCCCAGCAGGCCGACATTGCCGTCCATGCGCGATGCCAGGACCGGGACGCCGGCAACCGCGGCTTCTGACACCACGTTCGCGCCGCCCTCGCTCAACGAGGAGATCACCATGGCGTGGCTGCGCGCCAACAACCGGCGCACGGCCACCGTCGGCACATCGTCTCGCCAGCGATAGCGTGAATTCACAGCCTGCTCTGCGGCGGCGCGCGCGGCCCATTGTGGCGTGTAGGCGCGGCCGACCTGCTCGATATGGACGCGACTCTCGACCGGCAGCAGGCGCGCCGCCTCCGCCGCACGCAACGGATCCTTCACGTCGCGCAGATGTCCGATCACCGAGATCACCACAGCACGACGGTCGGGATTGCGGCGACCGGGCAGCGGCTCGGCAGATTGATGAATGACGCGGAGCTTCGCGCGCAGCTTCCTGGGCACCACACGCCAGGCAAGATCGTTCAACGCCACCAGCCGATCGGCCAGCATCATCGATTGCAGCGTCGGCTTGGGATCGGTCTTCAGATAGTCGTAGATGTCAGTGCCGCTCAGCTGCAGGATGACCGGGCGCTCGGGATATTGGCTCTTGAAGGCGACGACCGACCGAGCGCTGCGCCAGGCATGGACCGCCACGAGGAGGTCAGCTGGACGGCCGTCGTAGGTGCTGGTTACACGCACGCGATGGCCGAGTTGCCGCAGCAAGCGAGCCCAGCGCGTGGCTGCGACACGGTTGCCGGTGCGTGAAGTCGGTCCCGTGGGTGTGATAAGGACGATCTTCATGGACCATAGCCAAGCCCATCGGCCGACCAGCGGGGCATCCACTGCCGAACTTGGGGCGCAACTGCGCGAGGCCCGTCATCGCACCCGGCGCTTGACGGAAGATCTGTCATCGACCGAATTGATGGGCCCGTATCTCGACATCGTCAATCCGGTGTTGTGGGAAATCGGCCATGTCGGCTGGTTCCACGAATATTGGACCTTACGACAAGCGCACGGCCGCGCGCCGCTGATCGAGCGCAGCGACAGGCTGTGGGATTCGAGCGCGGTCGCTCATGCCACACGCTGGCATCTTGATCTGCCCGATCGCGCCGGCACTTTCGGTTATCTGGCGGACGTGCTGACGCAGCAGCAGGACCTGCTGGGCAAAGCTGACGCGGACGCGCGCTATTTCTATGAGCTCGCCATCCGGCACGAGGACATGCATATCGAGGCGCTCACCTATATGCGCCAGACCTTGTCCTATGCACCGCCACAGGAGATGGGCAGCACGCTTCGGCCGGCAGCAGGTGGATTGCCAGGCGACGTCGCGGTGCCGGGCGGCCTGTGGCGGGTGGGCTCGACCACTGACGAGGGGTTCATTTTCGACAACGAGAAGTGGGCGCATGAGACGACCCTGGCGCCCTTCCGTATCGCGCGGGCCGCCGTCACCAACGCCGAGTTCGCGGCTTTCATCGAAGATGGCGGCTATCGCGTTCACGGCCTCTGGAGCGACGCCGGCTGGGCGTGGCGCGAGCGGCGCAATGCCGAGCGGCCGGTCTACTGGCAGCCCAAGCGTGATGGGGTGTGGACGACGCGGCACTATCACACGCTCGAGACGCTGGCGCCGCACGCGCCCGTCGTTTTCGTGAGCTGCTTCGAAGCCGAAGCCTGGTGCCGCTGGGCCAGGCGCCGGCTGCCGAGCGAGGCCGAATGGGAAGCCGCCGCGATCGGCCAGCCGACGGCGGATGGGACGCGGCTGGCCGAGGCGCGCCGTCGCTGGCCTTGGGGTGAGACGCCGCCCTCGCCTCAGCACGCCAATCTCGATTTCGCGTTCGACGGACCGATCGACGTCGCTGCCCTCGCATCCGGCGACAGCGCCTTCGGCTGCCGCCAGATGATCGGCAATGTCTGGGAATGGACGGCGTCGGATTTCCTGCCCTTCGACGGCTTCACCGCCGATCCTTACAAGGACTATTCGCAGCCGTGGTTCGGCACGCGCAAGGTGCTGCGCGGCGGTTGCTGGGCGACCAGCGAGCGCATCGCGCGGCCCGGCTATCGCAACTTCTTCACGCCTGACCGCTGCGACGTCTTCGCGGGGTTCCGCACCTGCGCCTTGTGAAGGCGCCTGCTGCATCGCTCTTTGCCAAAATGACCGCTGGTCCGGCAGGTTGGAGACTCCACCTCCTTGCCGTCCTCGAGACTGGCGTCCACCTTCGGCGTCATGCACGGCGCGTTCGACCCGAACAGACGGAATTTTCTCAAGACCGCCGGCAAGGCAGGGTTGGCATCGGCCGGCAGCCTGCTCGTTCCGGCCAGCCTCGGCTTTGCGCAAGGTGGTGTAGACCACAGCATCCGAATCGCTCCGATCTCGCATGAACTGGCGCCCGGGAAAGTCGTGAAGACGACCGCCTATAACGGGTCTGTTCCCGGCCCGGTCTTGCGCCTCCGGGAGGGTAAGCCCGTCAGGATCGATGTCATCAACGGCTCCGGCTATCCCAACCTGATCCACTGGCACGGGCTCTACCTGCCGGCCGATCAGGACGGTTCGACGGAGGAAGGATCGCCGGTCATCCAGCCTGGACAGTCGCTGACCTACGCCTTCACGCCAAAGCCTGCAGGCACGCGGTGGTATCACAGCCATGCGATGGCCATGACGGACCTGTCCAAGAGCACCTATTCAGGCGAGTTCGGATTCCTTGTCGTCGAGCCCGCAGCAGGAGACCCGGGACGCTACGACCGCGAGGTTCTGCTGGCCGCCCACCATTGGGATGGCACCTGGGTCAGCATGCAGGACATCCACAAGGGGCCGCCGCCCGACAACGGCCTGGAGGTCATGTATCGCGCGGCGACGCTGGGCGAACGGATGCTTGGGCATGGCGAACCGCTCCGTGTGCGCCAGGGCGAGCACGCGCTGTTTCGCCTTTTGAATGCCAGCGCCAGCATGGGCATCTCGCTGGCGATGAGCGGCCACCGCTTCCGGGTCATCGCGCTCGACGGCAACCCGGTCCCGACGCAGGCGACCGTCGACGTGCTCAAGCTCGACGCAGCCGAGCGCGCCGACGTCATCGTCGAAATGGACAACCCCGGCATCTGGGTCTTCGGATCGACCGACGACGACGATCGCAACATGGGAATGGGCATCGTCGTCGAATATGAGAACCGAGGTGGCGATCCACAGTGGATCAAGCCATCGCGCACCACCTGGGACTATGCGCTCTTCGCCGCCAAGGGCGCCGCCGCACAGCCCGACGAGACGATCAAACTCAAGTTCGAGAAGATTGCCGGCGGTCGCGGCGGTTACAACCGATGGACCATCAACGGCAAATCATGGCCTGAGACTAGCCCGCTGTTCACGGTGCGACGGGGCAAGCGCTATCGCCTGATCATGGACAATCACAGCGGCGATGAGCATCCCGTGCATCTGCACCGGCATACGTTCGAGGTGACGAAAGTGGGCGACAAGATCCTTTCCGGGCTGATGAAAGATACGATCAGCATGCCGCGTTTCTCTCAGGCCGAGATCGACTTCGTCGCCGACGACCCGGGGCCTACTCTCTTCCATTGCCATCATCAGGATCACATGGACGAAGGCTTCGCCGGCCTGATCACCTATGCCTGATCGACCCCCTCTGCATTAGACACCGCGCTTGTTGCCCCAGACCAGCACATGGAGTTGCGGCAGCACAGTCGCCTCGAACCAGCGGTCGCGCGCCACCTTGCCCACCAGCCAACGGAACCGCTCCAGCAGGACCTCATGGTCGCCCGCACCGTCGATAGTGTCGTGCGGCGCAGGGTTGCCAACCGAGAGGAAGACCGGGAGCAGCGGATAGCGCGCCGACACTTGGCGCGCGTAGTCGTAGTCCGCATCGTCGAAGACCGCGACCTTGAGAACCGTCGACGGCCCCTCGCCTGCGGCGGCGAGACAGGCATCGAATGCCAACCAATCCATGGACATCCCTGAGGATGGCGGCTTGGGCGACAAGACCAGCCAATCCAGGGCGGAGAACCAGTCGCTGGAGACGCTGCCCTGGGTCTCGATGGCAAAGCGATGCCCCCTTCCCTTGCCCAAGGCGATCAGACGTCCAAGCGGCTGGATCGCGGGATTGCCGCCCGACAACGTCACGAGGATCGGCTTGCCTCCGGTCAACTGCTCGATACGTGCCAGGATATCGGTGGGCGCCATGGCCAGCCACTCGCCGCGGTGCTCGGGCAAGACGGCGTAGAGCGTGTCGCACCAGCGGCAGCGAAAGTCACAGCCGCCGGTGC
>Ga0081455_10003736_pt1 | contig 17394 bp, 13 predicted proteins | sample TabmetS3T2R1_FD_70207 | JGI IMG/M metagenome (GOLD analysis project Ga0081455, IMG submission 70207) | Tabebuia heterophylla rhizosphere microbial communities from the University of Puerto Rico - S3T2R1 | ecosystem: Host-associated > Plants > Roots > Rhizosphere ...
TCGCTAATGTCGAGGAGCAGGGAAGGCGAGGAATCGCCGGGGTCCTTAAACCACAGTTTGCCAGTCCGCTCCCACACGTACATGCGACCTGTGTTTTCGAAAGCGATTCCGACGGCGTCGGGCCACGGTCCAGAGATTATGGTTTGAGTAAATCCAGGAGGCACCGTTGCTGCCAAAAGATTACCCCCCGAGATAATCCCCCACGCTGCAGCCACGAACCACGTGATCACGTTGAGTCGTCTCATTTGGAGAATGCAGTCTGCGCTCCATCTGACGATGTAGCTTGCGCAGATGATAAGAGGATAAAGGCCTCTCCTTGGCATGAACGATATTCGTTGTGAGGTTTGGTCGTCTTGGCGGGCCAGAAAAACTACAAAAAATCCACCGTTGGCGACTGTCGCCTTTTCTGTTGTTACGGAAGCTGTGAGGTCAAGTTCCCGAAAAATAAGGCAAACCGGGGGTTTCTGTGTCCACTCTAAATTCCCCGGTAATAAATAGTTACGTTTCGACCTCGTTTGTGCAAAAGAACTGAGGATCGGTTCGTTGGCCGCCGGGGTTCCTTTTAGTTAGTTTCGTTCCCCTCGTTATGGTGCTATGCGAGGGAGGATCGTTGGTGAACCTGTTCTCACGATCGCCACTCCCGAAAACCATTTCAGGCTGCCCTTCGCATCCCTTACTAGAACCCGATAACTGTAGCTAGTGCCAGCTGCCAATCCCGGGTCGGTGTAGGTCGTTCCTTTAGTCGTTCCCATGCGCACAAAACTCGCGTTTCCAGCGTCCCCGCCGCTGCACTTCATACTCTTTCACACCGACATTGTCGGTTGATGCCTTCCAACTCAGCTTAACGTCTTGGCGGCTGCGTCTCTGGCATGAACATCCCCAAAATCCCCATCAGTCCAAGATTCCCACCCTCCCAGTTGTCAATCGCAAGATGGTCGCCCGACGGCGAATAGATCCCGATCCCCGGACTCCCTCCAACCAGGTTCTCTGTCGAGTCCGTGTAGGTTAAAACCGGATTACCGTTCCGGAGCAGCGTCAGTTGCACCGGATTCAAGCCGGCCGCCTCCAACCCGATAATGTCGCCAGCCACCCACGTCTCGGTACTGCCCGTGCTCAGGAGGTAATAAAGGCCGTCCTTTCGCAGATAGATACGGTAGTCGTTGGCCCCAGACACAAGGGCGAGATAGAATCGGTCAATGGCGGACTGCGCCCGGACGATCACTCCGTTCCACGGCCCCACATTGCTGATCTGCACATGGGAATACTGATCTTGGCTAAACGTGTCGCTCGTCCAATATGCGTAACAGTGCGCGTTCTCGATGTCCGGGGTCACCTGGTTGTTGACGATTATCAAGGTCTGTTCCGATGCCGGCACCGGCTTAGCCCAGTTCACACCCAGTCCCCCATCCGCGCGGTTAAAATCATCGGTGCCCGCAAAACCCGCCTGCGTCGTCACACTCGCCACCGCCGAATAGTCACTCAGATTCTGCGCCCCATCCATTGCCCGCACCCGATAACTGTAGTTGCTCCCGGTTGTCAGTGCCGTGTCGTTGTAGCTTGGCCCAGTGCTCGTCCCCACTTGCACAAAACTCGAGTTTCCCGGGTCTTGCCGCTCCACCAGGTAGCCCGTCACTCCTACGTTGTCCGTTGACGCTGTCCAACTCAGGTGGACCTGGCTCACACCTATTGCTGTCGCCATAAGATTTCCCGGTGCACTCGGTGGTTGCGTGTCCGGCCATAAGTCTCCGCCCTCCCAGTTATCCAGCGTCAACGCTTCGCCACTGGGTGAATAAATCCCAATCCCGGGGCTTCCACCAGTTTTCACCTCCGCCTCCGAGCTGCTAGTCCAACTTAGAACCGCATTCCCGTTGTGGGAGAGGGTCACTGTTACCGGAGTGGCGCTCCCGGTTACCCACAGCGTTAACACATCGCCCACCTGCCACCTCTCCGCCGTTCCAGTGGCTAGCAGATAATAATCCCCATCCCACCGACGATAAATCCGATAGTCGTTCGGTCCAACTAAAAGCCCCAGATAAAACCGATCCAGAATCCCATCCGCCCGAACGATTACGCCCGGCCAAGAGCCCATTTTCGTGATCGTAATCTGCGAGTACTGATCGTCGCTGAAGCTATCAGCCGACCAAAAAGCATAATTGTGGCTATTCTCGACATCCACCCCAACCTGGTTGTTGACGATGACCAGGTTATTTTCCGACGCCAGCGGCTTAGTCCAATTGGGTCCCAGCGGCCCATCCGCGCGATTGAAATCGTCCGCCGCGAATAGAGGTGTCGGTGTAGGCGTTGCCGTCGCGGTCGGTGTCGCTGTTGGTGTTGGTGTAGCCGTCGCAGTCGCTGTGGGTGTCGGCGTAGCTGTCTCGGTCGCCGTAGGTGTTGCTGTGGCGGTAGCCGTTGGCGTGGACGTCGGTGTATCAGTCGGCGTAGCTGTTGCCGTCGCCGTAGGTGTTGTTGTAACAGTAGCCGTTGGCGTAGACGTCGGTGTATCAGTCGGCGTCGCTGTCGCTGTTGCCGTAGGCGTCGCTGTTGCAGTCGGACTTGGACTAGGCGTTGGAGTTGGTGTGGGACTCTGAGTAAAAGTGGCCGTCTCTGCAATGGGCCCGCTCATTGTGATTGAAGCTGGATCGTTCGTCCCAGTATAGGACCCTGTTCCGCTGCCGGTCCAATTGACAAAGCCGAACCTACGGTTGGGCTTGGCCTTGATAGTGACGTTCTTTCCAGCATTCTGCCACCCACTGGCGGGAGTCACCGTCCCACCGGCCCCCGCGGTTATGGTCAGGAAGAATTGCGTCGTGAAGCTGGCCGCGTAAGTCATGTTTGTCGTCGGTGAAACCGTGTGCGAGATCGCTCCTTGATCGCTCCACTTCTTCCAAACGTATTGTACACCCGGATCGCCGCTCTGAGGCGAAGTGGTGGCGATGGTGTGGGTTGAACCACTGGTCCAACTGAACCGCTGCTGCGCCGTGTAAGTGGTGCCATCGACGGAGAAGCTCCGGCCAGTCGGATTCGCTTTAACCGTCACTGTTACCATTGCTGGTGTCGGAGTTGGTGTCGATGTAGGCGTAAGCGTCGCTGCTACTGCCGAGGGGTTGCCTTCGATAATAAGACTCCATGCAGCAGCTGCGAAACATGCGATCACGCTGAGCCGGCTCATTCCCAGCATAAAGGCTTGGCGCTCATGCTTAAAGCGCTCGTGCAGCCTGGAAGAAGATAAAGGCATGGACGACATTTCGTTCTGAGCTTTTGTCGCCTTGGCGCCGGAAAGCTCTAAGAATCCACCACCGGCGACGGTCCCCTCGTATGTTGCTACGGTTACTGCGAGGCGAAGTTCCGAAAAAAAGCAAGCCGACGATTTTCTGTCATTCTAAATTGTCCGCTAATAGACCGTTACGCCCCGGCGCCATTGGTCCAAAAAAACTGAGGATCGATCTGCTGCGTCCGTATCAGGTATTCCAATTGTTTCAGACGCGTAAACGTCCGGTATTCAAAGACTTCTTTCGTCATGTCAATCCACTTGAAGAGATCATAGAGTTGTTTTGCTCCCCGTCGGGCGTCCCAAACGCATTTGAAACCGGGCAAATGCTTACGAATTTTCTCGAAGGAAACGCGGTAGCTCCGATTATCCTGACCGGGGGCTCCAAAACTTACACGGCAGCCAGGAAACACCTCGCCCACTACCTCTGCAATCTCGCGCACACGATAGTTGTGAGAAGTATCGCCAACATTGAATACCTCATTGTGAATCGCTTCGGCCGGCGCCTGCAATACTGCGATAATCGCGCGCGCGATGTCCAACCCATGGACCAACGGGCGCCAGGGTGTCCCGTCGCTGGTCATCTTGATCTCTTTGGTCGTCCATGCCAACCCAGCCAGGTTGTTCAGGACGATGTCAAATCTCATTCGTGGCGAAGCGCCGTAGGCAGTGGCGTTGCGCATGAAGGTCGGTGAGAATCCCTTGGTGGCGAGTGGTTGCACGTCGCGCTCAACCAGGGTCTTGCATTCTGCGTAAGCTGTCTGCGGATCAACACACGACTCCTCAGTCACATCGTCCCCTTCAGAGACGCCATATACGCTGCAGGACGACATGTAAACAAAGCGCTTTACTCCCGCCTTGCGGGCAAGTTTGGCTAGATGAACCGATCCCTTGTGATTGATTTCGTAAGTGATGGTCGGTGCCAGTTGCCCAGCCGGATCATTCGACAGCTCGGCCATGTGGACGACGGCGTCCACACCCTTCAGGTCCTCCACCCCGACGTGACGAAGGTCCTTGGCAAGCGTTAGCGGCGTCGCTCCAGTGTCTCGATAGAGCGTGCGTTCTTTGTAGAAGCCGGTATCCAAGCCAATAACTTCATAGCCCTGCCGGATCAACTCCGGCGCCAACAACGATCCAAGATAGCCTTCCGTTCCGGTTACAAGAATACGTGTGATGATATTCATACCAGCAGGTCTGTTTGAATCTCAGTCGAGTGGTGGAATTCGAAAGAGTATGTCAATATGATGTTGAGTTTTCACTACGAATTGCTATCCATTGTTATCTTAATCGAATCACCGATCCCGGCTAAGATGGAACAATCGAGTATCGGCACTCCACCTTTGCTCCATATGGGCGAGGACCGGGATTGGGACGCGGCCTGAAGCCGTCCTGAATGTGTTGTTCGTCGGATCAAACCATCGAGGCCAATGAAGTTGTTCATCGCAACCGTGAGCTTCTGCGCAACAGGGGTGTATATAACAGCGAGCAAACCATCATCCGAAGGTGCCGCCACCAAACATTGTCCTTAACGTGGCCGCTGTCGCCGAAAGCCCCATATCGTGCCGTCAACAGCGAGTGAGTCTGGTCACGAACAAGGTTATAACACGCAATAGACGTCGTGAACGCCTTGAAATCCTTCGATTTCTCTGTGTCATCGCGCTCAAATCTTAACTTACTGGCTTGGTGGATCTGCAATCCGGAATACCGCGGCGTAACGGGTTTGCCAATCCTGCTTGCTACGGTTGAGAGGCTCAAGCCCCCATCGCTCCCAGGGCCAGTCGCCTCGCAGGGAAGGGTCGCCATCGTGGATTTCCTCTAGCAAATCCGGCACCGGTTGCCAGCCGAGGTCAACTGCGAGCTTCGTTCGAACGTCTAAATTGATTCCTGAAACAAAAAGGTATCCTCCGGGACTCACCAGCCGTGCTATGTTGCCGAGGCACTTTTCCGCATCGGCTGGAGCCATGTGGCAGAGAAAGTTGCTCGCAACCACCATGTCGTGAGATCCAAGAGTCTTTAGAAGTTCGGGATCAGCGGCATCCCCAAGCTGCCATGTTATCCCTTCCTTGAGCCAGGACTTAACCTTCGCCTGATCGCCCTCCCAGTCGAACATTTCAGCCTTTTCAGTTTCGCTCAACCGTTCAAAGATCGAAGCACCGACAAACTTGGAGGTCGTGGGAACGTAAATGCCTTTCTCGGCGAAGCTCAGTATTTCTTTCGAAATGTCCACGGCAACCAGGAGCACTTTTAAGTCCGGCCGTGTCGAACGAATGCTCCAGAGGATTGAATAAACCTCAGCTCCAATACTGCAACCCAACACGGCAATTCTCAGGGTCGCGCCCTGTGGTTTTTGATCAGCGAGGCGTCGCATCAACTCAAGTGCAGGGCGATTTCGGAAGAAAAATGTGCCGAGGAACTGTTGATACTGGGCGCGGAGGCAAACCAAGGTGTGTAACCACGCCATATGCAACCGGACGGGATACAAATTGCGCACGCCAGAAGGCAGGCACTCCCATATCCGCTTATTCATCCGCAAATAAAATCCAGCAGGCGATTTTCCCAAGACCTGCAAGTGCGCTGCTTTCGCTAGGATTGGGTGAGAGACTTGGCTGTTTACCACAACATTCTCCCGACTACTACACCATCTGCTAACGTGCTCCGCCGGGGAACTCGCGAGGTCCGCTGGCTCGGACACTCAACAAGCAACTCGGTCGTTCGGTTTGTAACTCTCGTACCGATCTGATCGCTGATCTGGCGTTCTTTCCTGGTGAGCTTCCCGCCGCGGCAATAGCTGGGATAGCACGTCCATGTAGAGATGTTTCTGCCCCATCACAATCAAAAGACCCCATGCGTAAATGCCTAAAACAACCGCAAGCCCTACCAATAGATAAGGTATCAGTGGCAACCTGCCACTGAGCGTTAGCTTCACTACGCATCCTGTCGCGCCTCCGAGCAGACCGGAGAAAAACGGTGGTTTGCTGGCTCGCCAAAGATCCGCCCAGCTAATTCCGGTCCCGAGTTTAGACCAGGCTGCGATCGGGATGATCAAAAGCGTCATTGCCAGCGAGTACCCCGAGGCGACTCCTACGGGGCCGTGACTCAAGCCCAGCATGATCCCGACGATTACGAGCGGAGTTGTTGCCATGCTGATGCTCAAAGCCCTGCCGGCCCGTCCCGTGGACATAACCAGCCAGGAGAGTGGGTTTGCCACTGCAAATACCAACGCCACAGGAGCCAGTAGTCTGAAAATTGGCGCCGCCTCCATCCATTTTTCGCCCAACACGATGCGAACTATCTCGGCGGGAAACAGAGCACAACTGATCGTGACTGGTACCGTCAAAGAAATGAGCACAGAGTATCCTTTAAGGAAAGATCGCGCCAGGCGCTTGGCATCATATTGAATCCGCGAAAGCGCAGGGAAAGCTACGCCCGTGACAGCAGAGTTCAATTGTTGGACTGGCAGAGTGACGAGCTGAAAGGCCCGCCCGTACAGCCCCAGTGCGTCCGCTCCCCAAAACCGACCCAGTAGAATCTTCTCCGCGTTCCACGCCAGGAATACAACGAAGCTGTTACACGTGGCCAATCCCCCAAAATGGAGCATTGATCGGATGCCTGACCTACGCCGTGGCGGGCCTGGAATCCAGGAAACCACGATCCAGTAGGCCGCGGCGGGGACCATTGAGCTGGCTATCGCCATCCCTACCAAAGACCAGTATCGACAACCAAGCAACGCCATGCCGACGCCCACGGCCGAGCTGACTGCGAGTGACAAGACATCGATCTTGGCTTGTGTGACGAAACGCATGCCCCGTTGGAGCAGTGCCGAGTGCTGGGCCGCCAGACCATTGAATAAGAAAGCCAGACCAGAGACAACGACTACCCAGTACAATCGGGGCTCGTGGTAGAAACTAACCACAAGCGGGGCCAAAGCCACGCAGAGTGTGGCGAGCACCACGCCGATCGCAGCGTTGATCCAGAAGAGCGTCGAAGTCTGCTCGTCTGTTACTTCATGCTTTTGGACTGTCGCACTCGCCAGGCCGGCATCTCTGAAAAGCCCGAGAAATCCCGTCAACGCAACCACCATTCCCTGCAATCCAAAGTCCTCCGGTGATAACAACCGCGCCAACACCATCGTCGTCGCCGTTTGCACGACAAATTTTGCGCCTTGTGCCGAGACGGCAGCTATACCCCCTACTACGGACTTCCTTTTCAGGTCGGCGACTGCCGGCTGCGCAAGAGCATGATGACCCACGGACAAATCCTCGCTCAAATATCTTTAAAGATAAGGCTGTACTGCTCGTCCAAGGCCTTGCGTGATTGTTCGACCCGTTGACTGATGAGCGATTTCAGTTTGTGGGCACTCCTCTGTAAGCCTTGGAATTGCTCGATTAATCTGTCACCATCTATGTGACTAATGTCTTGGCAGTAATCGGATAAGCCCATCTCCTTCATCAGCGACGCGCACTTGTGATGAAATGAAATGGAAATCACTGGCTTATTAAGGACCAGGGCTAGGACAATGTTGTGAAACCGGGTTGCCACCACGACGTCGGTCGCCATGATCTGCGGCAGCAATTCCTCTACAGAACCTGCCGGCTGATCGATAATGCGATCTTCATCGTAATCGCCCAGAGATGGTTTTAGCATAGACTTGAAGTCTTCTGACGCGGTTCTGTCACTGACCTCGCCAATTAGCAAGCGGATATCGTATCCGCGCACTAGCAGCCATTGCGCGAATGTAACCAAACTCTTGAGGTATTCCTGATAGGTTGTATCGCTCGGCTTGGCGATGCTGTATTTTCCAGCGTACGGCATCAAACCAATTCCGACGATTGATCTCTTGCTCCGTCCATCGCCGTCACGTGGTAACATACTTTTGGGCAAACTGAACACCAGGTCCGGAAAGACCCGGTCGCTGTTTGTCCGAAACCCAATTCTCGTCAGGTAGGCCATGCTGGCATGATCTCGGTAGGACCTGAAGCCTGCCATGGAAAGAGCCGATTTAACAAAGTATCTCCCGAATGTACTGTAGATCGGACCCGCTCCTACACTGACAAATTGTACCTCGCAACCGCTTAGTTTAGCAATCAAGGACCACTTAAACAAGTTATAGGGACCCCACCCGCGAAGACCGTAAGCGTCTGTCAGCAATCCCGTTCCTGGAATGATGAGCACGTCCGTTCCTTTGAGTGTCTTAAAAGCGTCGAGCCATCGCCAAAGCTCACTCGGCACGGCAATGAAAATCTTTCTCAACAATTTGGCCAATCGAGTGCGGAGATTCCAAGGTTTGCCGAAGGTGCGGCTAATCGGGATAGCCTTAACGTTCTGATGTGCTGCGAAACTCTTGGGGTACGTGCAGATACAGGCAACATCAGCTTGCGGTAACAAGCGCCTCAGATGATAAAGGATTGTCTGAATGGTGATTTCATTGCCGAAGTTGGGCGAGCCAAAGTGTCCAAAAAAGCAAATCCTCTTCCGGCGACCATTAGCGTTTCGCAAATTATTTCCCGTTCCGCTGTGCGATTCGCCTGAAAGTGCCTCGGCTTGGGCTACCAATGCTTCACCTCCACTCCGAATCCGTATTGACGTTCCCTGCGATTGCAAAGCAGTCACAACTTGTTTCCTTGTGATGGGTAGTCAGAAGAAGTGGGCTTACACTTCATGGCCAGATCCTGCCGCGTTGGGCTAAGACTTCAACTGACCGGGATCTGGCTCGCGGCTCTGTGCTCCAGCAAGCAGGTGCGCCAACTTTCGTTTTTGGCGGCCCCCGAAATTCTTGAATTTCCTCCAATTCGACGCCGCCAGAGCGGCCCAAAGGCACAACAGCCTGTCAGGAAGGCGAGATGGAATCCGCCACGCCGATTTCAGGAGCTCCACTTGCACGCGCCCTTCGATACTGAGAATATCAGGTTTACCCTTGTTGGCTGGATCGAACAATTCCCGAAGGGCTTGACGACTCTTATGAGCCGCGAACGATCTACCCGGGTGAATTCGAAGACGAACAAGCGGCTCGGGAAGTTCCAGAAATTCTCCCAGCATGGCCAGTTCGCTAAAGAGCACCCTGTCGGCAGCTGGGAATGAGCCGTGCAGTCGGGTTTTCCGCAACATCTCCGAACGGATAAGACCGTAAGTGCAATTATACATGCCTATATGCTGCAATAAGTGCGCCAGCCTTCGATAGGGCCGCGCATCTCTTTTGTCCACTCGATCGGAGCGCCTGCACTGTGGATTCCCCAGCTCGTCAATGCACTCGCACGCGGAGTAAACAACAATGACCGAGGCGGGAGCCACATCGAAAGCCTCGACATATCGCTTTAGCATCTGACTGGGATATTCGTCGTCGTGAGCGGCCCACTTAAAAAACTCACCTCGCGACAGTGTGAAAACGCGGTTATGGTTTGGAGCCAGTCCCAGATTACAGTCGTTGCGCGTGTATCGAATCCTGCTGTCTTGCCGCGCAAACTCCTCACAAATGCCCCGTGTTTGATCGGTTGATGCATTGTCAGAAATAATCAGCTCAAAATCCTTGTATTCCTGATGAAGCAGAGACTCAAGAGCGCCTGGCAGGTATTTTGCCCCATTGAAGACGGGAAGGCCTATACTGACTCTTGGACTTGCAGTTGCCATATCATCCTCTTTTTCCGTGCTCGTCGTCGGCAGCCCCCGCCGCGAGCATCCATCGAGCTGTCCACACCGTAAGTCTATGAAAGAAATACAACCGGATGCCGCGAGGACTAGCTTGATGTTAGCAGGGACCCGAATGCTCGAATATTAGCGCCAGCCGGTTGCCGCCACCAATACCAAGCGTTGAGAATGAGTAGCGTCCAAGAGCTGATCCAATGATCGTCAAGCCTGGCAAATACCCGACTACTGGTTTGGCCCGTATCGGGGACGAATGGGTGTAAACTCTATGGGCCGGTCGCGATTACAAATCGCCTACATCAGTCAGATCATCTCGCCCGGCGGAAGTTTTTACCCTGATGACATTTGAATTTGGGCTGATACCGTTGCCATTGTAGGCGCGCACCCGGTAGTAATAAAACGTAGCTGCAGCCAAGCCTGTGACGTTTCGACTGGTGGTATTGCCGACATTCAGGTTTTGATACCCTGGAACGTATTGGGTAAAAGAACTGTTCGTCGCCACATCGAATCGGTAACCAATCGCACCGCTAACGGTGCCCCACTGCGCGGTGAAGCTGCTGGCAGTCACATTGGTTGCCCTCATGGCCCTCGGAGCACGAGGCGTCGGTGCTGGCGTTACAGTGGGTGAAACTGTCGCAGTCGGCGTCGCGGTGGGCGTAGGAGTTGGCCTGACGGTCGGGGTTGGGGTTGGGGTAGGTGTGGCCGTAGAACCAACCAATGGGTGAGGGTAGATGTAAGGCGTCCACGATGTGACCGCCGGGTTATATGGCAATGGATAATTCGACAAGCTGGGATAACCCGGCTGTGGATAAACCGTAACAGTTGAAGCGGACGGCGGTTGCGTCCAGTAATCGCGGTTTTTCTGAATGCATAATGCGCTGTCGGACTGGTATACGCCTACTAGTGAGTCGGCTAGCTGACTACCGTTAAGGGTGTTGCCAAAAACAAACGTGTTGTTTAGCTGATCTTCTGCCGGCCACGTTGTGCGCGTTGGAGGGACAATGCCGGGTATGGCTTCTTCTTCGTCAAATGACACCACTAGACCTGTCATCGTTCCAGTAAATGTGTTGTTCGCTACAATGTTGCGACCGCCGCGAAACCATATGATCCGAAAAGAGGTTCCAAAACGCACCGTGTTATTGTAAAACTCGCACATGATGCCGCCGCGCAGCCAATCATCATGCCCCTGCCAGTACGCTTGATTGCCATGCTCGCCAATGAGCGAACCGAAAACTCCAGTGAACTCCGTCGTATCAAAGTCGTTGTATCGCCAGACATATTTTCCGCCGGTGTTCAAGTCCCCAAGTACATCGAAAAAACTGATAACCCCATCCTCGATGATAGAGTTATCCTCGAAGAAAATGGCGTCAGATGTGCCAAACTGCGGTGTGCCAGCCCGTTGCCATGCGTAATTATCATCGCCAAAGTGCTCAGTGATATACGCACAATCCTGAAACGTGTTGTGATCGACAACGCCGTTTACGCGGTAATGAAAATAAAGCACCCGTTCGCCTCCATAGAAATAGCAATTATCAATTCGCAATTTCGTCAGTCCCCATGTGCCGCCATAAGGGCCGCTCACGTAAATTGAATACAGGTCGCCGTTCTGCCCGACCAAAGAATTAAATCTGATTCCGGTAACGCGCACGGGAACATCTTGCGAGAAATTCTGGATGCTAACGAAACTGCCACTAAATCCGCCTGCCCTTTGCAGAGTTGTTGAACCGCTTCCGGCACCCTGCAACGTGATGCCTTTGCTGACCGTTACGCCGGTCGCCCAGGTGAACAAACCAGCCGGCAACGTGATGGTATCGCCGTTTAACGCTGCGTTCTGCAAAGCTTGCACACTCGCTGCCGACCCGTCGGAGTGATAAATCGTAGCGTAGCACCGCGGGCCGGAAAAGCCGCTCAAGATAATGATAGACGCAAAAATTCCCCACGCTTTCATACCCACGGCTTATCGGTCCTCGCGATTCGCCAGGTTCAGCAATACTAGAATCGATGTGAGGTGTCAACATTCCTTAAGCGTTTTTTTTTAGGGTTCGCTGAGATCTGGGGGGAATGCCCTACGATAGCCTTCGCTGTTTTTAGCCTGAATTGCCCCGTGTCCAGTCACATTTCCCTCGTCAAACGTCATCCAACCACTATTCCTCCGGAGGGATTTGGCATCGATGTCTCACCAGAACCATATATCAACACCTACCGCGAAATCGACATAATGCGCGGAGAACCCCCAACCGCCGCCATCCCTGCGCGACTGTCGACATAAGGACGAAAAGATCGGTCATTTTCGTTTTCCTCTAAGCAGGTTCCAGAGGACCAACGGCCAGATGCTATGGATTGCCAAGAACGGCGGTTAGCGTCTCGCAAGGATCTTGTCAAACACACGCCAAACCAGGTGCAAAAAGAAGCCGATTAGCCAAATTGTGAAACTCATGCGAGACCGAGCGGCGAATGTGAATGAAAACATCACCTTGCAGCATCTTCACTTTTCTCATGAGCGTCTATGCCTTCCAAACTTTTCCAGGTGCGACAGGCAGGTCGGCCATGGCGTTTCGCGTGTCCACAATGCAGCGTGCCCAATCGCCAAGCTCGTGATAGTTGACCGATGAATGGTTTGTCGCGATCAGAACGAGATCGAACTTTTCAACAGTGGCGCGGTTCCAATCGACAGATTTTCTTCCAGCGAATTGCGCGTGTTCACGGACTCGTTTGATCACCGAAACGTACGGATCGTAATAGGCCACCTCTGCACCGCGGTTCTGAAGCAAATCCATGAGCACGTAACTCGGAGATTGGCGTTCGTCGTCAACGTTTGGCTTGTAAGCCAACCCGAGCAGGAGAATTCTGGAGCCATTGATCGATTTTTGTTGCGAGTTAAGGGCGTCAGCAACGCGATGTACAACATGCTCTGGCATCCGTGTATTGATCTCGCCCGCCAATTCGATAAAACGAGTATGCTCACCGTACTCGCGCGCTTTCCAAGTCAGATAAAAGGGATCGATTGGGATACAGTGCCCACCAAGACCCGGTCCCGGATAGAACGGCATGAAACCAAACGGTTTGGTCTTTGCCGCATCAATGACTTCCCAGATGTCAATTCCCATGGCGGCATAAACAAGTTTAAGCTCATTAACCAACGCGATATTCACGCTACGGAAAATGTTCTCGAGTAGTTTCGTAGCTTCAGCAACCCGACAAGATGAGACTGGCACCAGCGTATCGATAGCTCGGCTGTAAAGAGCCATCGCTCTCTCAAGGCAGGCCGGTGTGTAGCCTCCTATAACTTTCGGAATTTCTTTCAGGTTGGTTTGCTGATTGGCCGGATCTTCGCGTTCTGGAGAGAAGGCAAGGTGAAAATCAACACCAGCCGTCATTCCCGATCCTTTCTCCAATACAACACGCAACTCTTCATCCGTCGTCCCCGGATACGTCGTCGATTCAAGTACTACCAATGTTCCCCTCGCCAGATGTCGCGCGATGATTTTCCCTGTTTCTATGACGAACGAGATGTCAGGCTCGCGATTCCTGGTAAGCGGTGTTGGAACACATATGATCACTGCTTCCATCTCTTTGAGGCGGCTGACGTCAGTCGAGGCCGAGAACTTTCCGGCTTGGAGCAACTCAGCGACCGCCAGATTGTCGATCTGCTTGATGTAACTTCGTCCATTGTTAAGGCATTCTACCTTATGTGCGTCCACATCAATGCCCAGCACGTCCACACATGAGCGGGCAAACTGGAGAGAGAGTGGTAGGCCAACGTACCCGAGACCGACAATCGCTATTTTCATTCGTTCTCCTAATGAGCTGCCTGACCGCCTTGCGCCTCCTGTTTGTCGGATGCTGCTGCTGTCGGATAAAAGAAGAATCTGGCATAGGTGTAGGCGATGCTCTCGCCTATGACTTCTCGAACGCCATCACTGTAGCGCCACCAACGACGCGCATCATAATCCGGATTTGGCACGGCGATGATACCCACTGTGACGTTCTTTCCTAAAGCCTCCTGAAACAGAAGCCGGGTCCGGCGCGCGTGCGTATCTTCGGTCAGGACGTTGACGCTTCTAACAGGCATACTTTGATTGCGAAACGAGTCCCGCAGCGCAACCGCCGAACCGTATGTCCTATCCCGATCCATTCCCCGTGAGGGAACGATCTGCACTGATCCGTTGGCGAGGCCATTCTTTATTAAAAGTTCTGCACCGACGCTGGCTGAAGTATTGTAATCATTGACGTATCCTCCGCTACCCACCACCGGTCCGCCGGTCGTAAAAACGCGTAGATAGTGGTTACCTTGGAATTCCTTGACCGCCGCTCGAATCGCATATTCGTGTATCCAGCCTTCGACCACGAGGATGTTTGCTGTGACGCGATGGGTTGTCGCCAGAAAAGGATAAACACTCGTTATACCGAGAGCCACAACAAGCAAGAGGCCTAAAGCGAGAATCAGCCAGCCACACCGGGAAAGTGACCATCGCTCTCGTCGCTCAAGCAGGCCGCAAAGCGCGCAACGCAGCGGAGGCTCAGCGAATTGGGAAGTCACCGCTGCAGCTGACAAACCATCTAATGTGTTTCGCATCCGTGCTTTCATGTTACACTCTTACTCCTGCTCGTACCCAGATCCTAACGAACACCGACAACCAACGGCCCCAGTTGCGTCATCACCGCTTTCATTTACGTTTGTAAGGGTCATTGCGGCCGTTCACGTGAGGGCCGAACGTTGTTTAAACGATAATTCATCGAAACATTGGCTGGTCTCGCAATCGTCCTCCGGATTGCTCACAAGATCGGAGGTGGTGTCCGCCACGTGCTTGCGGTTCTCCCACGAGACACAACGCACTTCCGATGGAGCGGGGGAAGATTGTTTTTGCCGTGATCCAGCTGACTGACCCGGTCAATCGCCTCAACAACGGTGTTTTCCGGACAACATCACGGTTAGCTCCAAGCTTTATGATCGACACGCTCATTTAATTTGCGCCGTTCTTAGCTCTTTCTCATACTCCTAAAAAGCGGCGAGCTTCTCAAACGCCCGCCGAAGGTTAACAAGGACGCGCAACGTTATTATAGACCGGAGCGCGGTGGCGCGAATACAAACTTGCTTTTTAGCTGACGGACCGGCTGCGATGATCAACCGAATACATCGTCTTGTCCCACACTCTTAGCACGGACGACTTGGCTCGATTGTAGTACAATTGCGTGTTCTTCGCGGCTGCGAAGCCAAAGAGTTTTTCAATGAAAGCATACTTCCACGATGTCTTGGGGAGCGTCAGCTGGCCTCCCAAGCTTTCGGCAAGTTGTTGTGCTTCCTCCACCAGGTCAGGGCGCTCCGGATAGAAAAACGGCAGGCAGGTCTGCAAATAGGTCACACAAGCGGCACGGACGCGGTCGTTGTTTTCGCGGGCACGGAGGTATGCAATCTGCAGCTTCATTCCGATAAAGTGTGCTTCCATTTTTTTGTGCGCTTGACCAATGTAACTCAAGCGGCCGCTTGGTGTGATTCTATAATAGACCTTGCTCTGAGGGATAAACCGAATACCCCTGCTAGCACTAATCACCCGGGCAAAATACTCGCCATCATCGTCTCCTAGTAGTCGCGTGTCCCATGGCCCTGCCGTTTCTGAAAGCTCGCGCGTAACCAGCCACGTGGCCGTTTGCATGTGCCAATTGCCTTCGAACTTCCTTGCCATCCACTCTGTTGCGGTAAGGTCAGACCACAGCGGGGTTGGAATGAAGTTGGCTTTGGCGGGCCGATAGCGGAAATAAGCCCAGGAACAAGAAAACAACGTGCGTCTATTTTTTGTCTCCGCTGCTGCTTTCATTTGGTGTGCAACTTTGGCCGGGGCAAGCAGATCGTCGGCGTCGAGCCATTGAATGTAATCGCCGCGACTCAGCGAAAATGCCTTATTCCGGGCGGCTGCAGCGCCCTGATTTGACTGTGTTACAAGCCTAACACCATCCCGTTCGAATTGGCGCGCTATTGCCAACGTCCGGTCGGTAGAACCATCATCCACGACAATGATCTCCTTCTCCGGCCACGTCTGCGCGATGGCTGACTTTATCGTATCGGCAAGCCAGCTCTCTGCGTTGTACGCGGGAATCAGGACCGAAACCAATGGTTGCATTTGTTGGTGGGTTCACATCAAACCCAATGGTGTATAATTCTTTAATGGGAAGTCAGGCCAACCACTCTGGACCTGTCTTGTAACTCAGGTGTAGCACAAGGAGGTCGATGCAGGTTGATGGTGCTTTTTATCTGTCTCACTGGCCGACGTTTTCTTGGGGTGCAGCCATTTCGTTGTCCGCTTCTTGTTGGTGTTCCTGCCGGTCTTCTTTTTTCTTATTTTTCCGGTTCTGTTCCGGGGAACTCGATGTCGTCTTGAGTATCGGCGTGGCATTAGCAAAACGATAGCCGGCTGGAATTTCGCCCGTCATCGGAGTGCGATCGGGGCCGATTGGTGGCCACGCAAGTTGCCCAAACCACGATGGCCTTGCGCTTAGATAAAGTGAGTGTGGAAGATCGCGATCAGCGATGGATGGATCCCAAGTTACGGATCTATTAACGTGATCATAGTTGCCGTGGCGCAGCAAAGTACCCACAACATTTGGGTCGTGGCCGATCGTTCGTCCTTGATAATCGATGTAAGTGGTGGCTCCACTGTTTGACACATATCCAAGCATCCAGGCGATATAAGAATTGTTGTAACTTGGGATGGGGACAGGTGCCAGCCGCTCATAGAGCGATTGCCCGCTTTGTTTGGCCAGCGTAGCTATGCTGTCCACGATTCCGCCATACCCAAGAACGTTTCCGACGACGTTGTAGTTTCGGTTGAGCCTGTCCAACTCGATGGAGCGCAGCGCGGAATTGGTCTGGGGCTGCTTTCCTTTCAGCCAGTTTCGGAACAGGGTGTGGGTGCCTCCCGGACCATGAAAATTGTCAGCTAAGAACTCAAAGCCAATATTCCCTTCGATCAGATTGGCAAAAGGATAGCTGGAGTGAACGCTAATGTCCGCGGCTTGGATCGACGATTTCTCAAACACCGAATCGACGAAATAATTATATCCAAAAACGCAGCCAGCGGCGCCATAACCTATAAAGATGCTGCCGCGCATTCCTTTCCAAATATTGTCTTCCACGAGCATCCCAGTGGTCTTGGACGTTGGGTCGCTGCCGTTTGGCGTGCCCAGCTGCATCCCGTAGCAACGCGAAGAAGTAATGGGAGGCAGCACATCATGGAAATAGCTGCCCCGGACTTCACAACGGTAACTGTCCAGAGACCAAAGGTGCGACATCCCGCCGTTCTGCGTTTCCACATCCTTAACCCAGCAATAGGCGGCAAAGCCGAATTGAATGAGCGCGCCGGAATTCGGATTGGTATTGAGGATCTTTAAGTTCTCCAGTCCTGCGTATTCGACAAAATTCCGACTACCGCTGATTCTAGGATAGTGAAGGAATGGGCTTTGGCGGGACGGATAGTCTCCATAAAGCGGAG
>Ga0081455_10003737_pt1 | contig 17391 bp, 17 predicted proteins | sample TabmetS3T2R1_FD_70207 | JGI IMG/M metagenome (GOLD analysis project Ga0081455, IMG submission 70207) | Tabebuia heterophylla rhizosphere microbial communities from the University of Puerto Rico - S3T2R1 | ecosystem: Host-associated > Plants > Roots > Rhizosphere ...
GAAGTGTCGAGCAGGTCGCGGTCGTGGCTGATGACGATGACGGTGCGCGGGTAGTTGGCGAGATGGTCTTCCAGCCACAGCGTGCCTTCGAGGTCGAGATAGTTGGTCGGCTCGTCCAAGAGCAGGAGGTCGGGCGCCGAGAACAGCGTCGCCGCCAGCGCGACCCGCATGCGCCAGCCGCCGGAGAATTCCGAGCAGGATCTTTCCTGGTCCGCGGTGGAAAATCCGAGGCCGGACAGGATGGCCGCTGCGCGGGCCGGCGCCGAATGCGCGTCGATGTCGACCAGCCGGGTCTGGATCTCGGCGATCCGGTGCGGATCGTCGGCGGTTTCGGCTTCGCGGAGCAGCGCGGCGCGCTCCAGGTCGGCTTTGAGCACGACATTGATGAGGCTCTCCGGGCCATCGGGCGCCTCCTGCGCCAGACTGCCGATGCGCCAGCGCGGCGGTAGCGTAATGCTGCCGGATTCGGTCGGCAGGTCGCCCCGGATCGCATGAAACAGCGTCGATTTGCCGACGCCGTTACGGCCGACGAAGCCGACGCGCGCACCCGGTACGATCTGCACCGTGCTGTCGTCGATCAGGAGCCGTCCGGCAATCCGGATCGAAATATCTGACATGGAAAGCATGCGGCGTTGTCACCGGACCCGGCGTCAAACGCAACCTCTATGTCGGTAAAATCAGCGCTCCCGGCGCTCAGTGCAGCTCATTTTCACGGCGCCGCAGCTCTTCGATGAGTTCTTGCAAACGCGGCGACAATTCGGCGTTGGGGCGCAGGCTTCGCTGAAGCCTTTCGCCGATGGCGTCACAGATTGACACGCATGTCCTGTGATCAATTTGTTCGGAATCGTTATTGATTCGTGTACCCATGGGCGGCCTCTGACGAGTTCCACCTCGCAGTGCTCGCAAGGCTTGAGTGGCAATCTGCGGATTCAAGTCGCAACGGCGCATTTGGTTTCGCGAGCAATGCAGTATGCGTTCTATCTGCTGAGGTATCGCAATCGCGTTCCGGCAAATGGTTCCGCAAAAAAAGAGCCCCGGCATGGGCCGGGGCATCAGTCTGGGGAAGCGCAAGTCAGGTCAGTAGCAGCGGTTCACCAGCCGCCAGCGGGGACCCCAGGGAGTTGGAACCAGGCGCCGCGCGTAGCAGCCGCCATAGCCCCCGCCGTAATAGGCCGGGCCACCGATGAAGACACGGGGACCACCCCAGCCGTAGTGGCCATGATGCCAGCCGCCGCCATGGTGCCAGCCCCCGGCCGAGGCCGACGTCGGAGCCAGCGCGGCCGCACCCAGCGAAGCCGCGGCCACTGCAACGAGCGAGAGTTTGCGTAACATGATCATCTCCTCAAAGTTCGGTGCCAATTGGCACCATCAGTGAGATCGGGTCCCGTGACGCCCCAGGCCGGCGGATGCTTGCCCTGCGTTCGATCGTCGTTAAGTCTACGGCCGCCAAGCTGAATGAAGGCGGCACGGCTGTTTCAGACAGGGTTCACCTCCGTGAAATTGCGGTAATCTTTGCCCAACGGGGGCGTGTGCCGCAGCGACAACACGCCAAAAAGGGGTGGGGAGCCGCGTCACCGGGTCGCTTGCCGTCCCGGGATCGCGTCGATATAAGCCCCCGCAACTCTCCAAATCAGCGTATGCAAGGACGTAAACAATGGCGATTGAACGCACTTTCTCGATCATCAAGCCGGACGCGACCGCGCGCAATCTGACCGGCGCCGTCAACGCCCTGATCGAGAAGGCGGGTTTGCGGATCGTGGCCCAGAAGCGCATTCGCATGACCCGTGACCAGGCGGAAACCTTCTATGCCGTTCACAAGGCGCGTCCGTTCTTCGGCGAACTGGTCGAGTTCATGACCTCGGGCCCGGTCGTGGTGCAGGTGCTGGAAGGCGAGGGCGCCATCGCCAAGTACCGCGACGTGATGGGCGCCACCGATCCGTCAAAGGCGGCGGAAGGCACGATCCGCAAATCTCATGCGAAATCGATCGGCGAGAACTCGGTGCACGGTTCGGACGCGCCGGAGACCGCGGTGATCGAAATCGCGCAGTTCTTTTCCGGTAACGAAATCGTCGGCTGATCGATTGGAAGCGCGGCACGCGATGCCCGCGCGCAACCGCTGAAAACTTCTGGGGGATAAACGCTGTGAACTGGCTCTTGCAAATCTTTGATCCTGCAACGATCTCGGCTTTCTTCAGCCAGTTCCAGGCCGAGATGCAGCAACCCGCCTTCTGGGTCGCGCTCGGCAAGATCATGTGGATCAACATCCTGCTGTCGGGTGACAACGCGCTCGTCATCGCGATGGCGTGCCGGGGCTTGCCGCCGCGTCAGCGGTTCTGGGGCATGATCCTCGGTGCCGGCGTCGCGGTTTTCCTGCGCATCATCTTCACCGGCATCGTCGTGACGTTGATGGCGTTGCCGTTCCTCAAGCTGGTCGGCGGTCTTGCGCTGCTCTTCATCGCGGCGAAACTGCTGGTGCCGGAACACGAGGGCGAGGGCGACACGGAAGCGGCTGCGCATCTGTGGGCGGCCGTGCAGATCGTGGCGATCGCCGACATCGTCATGAGCCTCGACAACGTCATCGCGGTCGCCGCGGCCGCCAATGGCAGCATTCCGCTGCTGGTCATCGGGCTTGCCATCAGCGTTCCCTTGATCGTCGCGGGTGCCGCGCTGATCATGGCGCTGCTGACGCGTCTGCCCGCCTTGGTGTGGGCCGGCGCAGGCCTTTTGGGCTGGATCGCCGGCGAGGTGATGGCGACGGATCCGGTGGTCGAGCCGAGGCTGCACGCCTTCTTCAACGGACCGGTCGGCGTCGGCCTCGATGGCTTCCTCAAATCGCTCGGCATGGGGCCGATGTTCGCCAATGGCGGTCATGGCGGCGAGATCGTGCTCGGGATCATCGGCATCGTCATCGTGCTGATCGCGGGAGCGATCTGGCGCAAGCGCAAGCTCGAGGGGGCAGCCGAGCATTCGGCTGCGGCGTAAGGCAAGGATTCGCGGCAGCAGTCTGTGATCCCGAGGCGCAAGGCCCGAGGTTTGCACCTCCCTCTGTGATTGCCTAGAGGGCGCGGCGATGATCGGGTGCTTGCTGCACCCGAGGTCTCGTGTGCCGTTGCGCATAAAAAGAACGCACTCGAACATGCAGGGTACAGCGCGCGAGCTTCCCGGCCTTCCCTGCGCAAATGGCTTTACGGCTTACTTCGAGTTCTGCCCGGAGGCGGCTTTTCTTGCCTCCGTCGCCGCCAGAAGCTTGCCTCCAGCCAACTTAACGCCAGCACCGCGGCGCCAGAACCACGCGACTTGACGTCTAGCTGATTTTCCGGCCTGTTGAAAAAGGCGGAAGCCTTGGAAAGTAAAGCAATTTCGTCACTTTTGGGGGGAACTGAAGGCCCCGCCGAAAACCCGTTGGGCCCCGGTAGGCCCTATTTCGCCGCATGCGCTAGCGCGGCTCTTCGTGGCCTTGTCGTTGTACGCTCCCCGGCGCGCTGTATGGCTGGGATTAGCTTCCAACTTTCGCATCGTTACCAGTTCGGCCTAGTCCGCCGCACCCTGATTCCTAGATGCTCGTTTTGGGGACAGTTGCAGCGGCGCACAAGCAATATAGAAGGATACAGCGTTGCCAATCACACGGCTGAGACACCAAAACGAGATAGGTGCCTATCGCCCGGACATTGATGGTCTACGAGCTATTTCCATTCTACTGGTGGTCGGATATCACGCCCAGCCCTCGCTGGTCCCTGGTGGATTTATCGGGGTTGATGTTTTTTTTGTCATTTCCGGCTTCCTGATCACTCGCATCATTCTTTCGCAAATCAAAACCAATACCTTTTCGTTCTCGGAATTCTACTCTCGCAGGATTCTGCGAATATTTCCGGCGCTCATCGTTGTTTTGGCCGTTACCTACCTGTTCGGCTGGTTTGTTCTTCTGCCCGAGGGCTTTTCCCTGCTCGGGAAGAACATTGCGGCTGGCGTTGCGTTCGTCTCCAATCTGTTTCAGCTCACGCAGCTCGGCTATTTTGCTCCGGAGGCGACCGACAATCCCCTCCTGCACCTTTGGTCGTTAGGCATCGAGGAACAGTTCTACATCTTCTGGCCACCAGTTCTCCTGATCATCTTCGGATTGAAGTGGCACCGAACCTTGATGGCCGCCATCGCTACGGCGTCGTTTGGCATTAGTCTCTTGATCTTCCTCGGCTATAAAGATTGGTCCTTTTACTCGCCAATATCGAGAGCGTGGGAGCTGTTGGCCGGTGGCATTGTCGCCAGCAGCTACACCGACGCTTTGGAGCTCGGAAAGCGACGCTTCGCGCTACTTGAGAACCTGCTGGCAATACTTGGCATTGTCGCAATTGTCGTCGCTGCGACGACCCTCAACAAGGGAAGTGTGTTTCCGGGCGTTTATGCGTTGTTGCCGGTGCTCGGCGCGGTGCTGATTATTCTCTCGCCAAATTCCTGGTTGAACAGGACTTTTCTATCGAACCCGCAGATGGTCCTGATCGGGCTAATCAGCTATTCGCTATATCTCTGGCACTGGCCGCTATTGTCATATCTCGGGATTGTGCGGAACGGAAATCCAAACCTCCTCGAGATTTGGGCCGTCGTTCTGGTTGCGGGTGTCCTCTCCTGGCTGACATTTCGTTTTGTCGAAGCTCCACTTCGCCGGGAGAAAGGCGCCGCGCCAAAATTAGCCGTCGGATTGATTGCGGTTGGCATGGTGGGAATCGCGACTGCCATTGCGTCTGGCTTTGCATTTCGTTTTCCCTTGGAAATTCGCGATATCGCGCAACTGGCGGCGCACAGCAATGCCGGGTTCCGTGACAAGTGCTTCTTGGACGTACCTGGGTCTGAATTCAGTTCGAGTTGCATCGAGCAGGGTGATAAGGCCCTCATACTGCTATGGGGAGATTCCACCGCTGCAGCGCTTTACCCAGGATTGAAGAATGCTCAAGCAACTGTTCCGTTTCGCCTAGCTCGCTTCACGGCGTCAGCATGCCCGCCCATCCTGGCGGCTGGTTCGGACGGCAGGTGTGATGCGGCCAACGAAATTGTGCTCGATTTGATAAAATCATCACATCCGGAGATCGTGCTGCTGCACGCTTGGTGGGATGGCTATAAGGATCTCGAGAAGCTCCGGGAAACAATCGGTCAGCTAAAGGCTCTCAACGTTAAGCGAATTGTCATTTTGGGGCCGGTACCGGTTTGGAAGCGCACACTTCCTCATACTTTGGTGAATTTCTACCGACTGCGGCACGCAATCGCGGACAGGATAGCGGCAGGCGTGTCCGGTCCCGGGGACGATGCACGAATGGAAGCATTCAGCAAGTCCGCCGGGGCGGAATACATCTCGGCATGGCACACGCTGTGCAACTCGGAAGGGTGTATGACGCGCGTCGGCCCATCGGCAAGTGACGTGATAACTACCGATAACGTGCACCTATCGGACGCCGGTTCACAATTCCTGATCGAGGGCATCATGAGAAATCTCTTTCCCGATCCTGGATTAAACCGGTAATAAATCTGCGCGAATAGCTGGTCGGCCATCGGTGATAGTTAGCATTCTGCCATTACTTATGTGCGCCAGATCCTATAGCGATTGCCTTTGCCGCCACGCGGCTCCATACAGTTTCACATGACCGAACCGTTATTGGGGCGCAGCATCGATCGCCTTGAAGACGCGCGCTTCGTGCAGGGGCGCGGGCGCTACGTCGCCGATCTCGTGGCGCCAAATGCGCTGCATGGCGTCGTCGTTCGCTCGCCGCACGCGCATGCCCGCATCGCCGCGATCAGCGCCGAAGCGGCGCGGAAGATGCCGGGCGTTGCCGCCGTGCTGACGGGGGCCGACCTGGCCGCCGACGATATCGGCCCCATGCCGTGCGCGGTGACCGCGATCCCGATGACGACGCCGCTGGTGGTGCCGCCCTATCACGCGCTGGCGCAGGGCGTGGTTCGCCATGTCGGCGAGCCGGTCGCGTTCGTGGTCGCGGCAAGCGCGGAGGCCGCGCGCGATGCCGCCGAGGCCGTCATTGTCGACTATGAGCCGCTGCCGCCGGTTGTGGCGATCGCAGATGCCATCTCGCCGGACGCCGCGTCGATCTGGCCCGAAGCGAAAAGCAACATCGCGTTCCAGTTCAACCGTGGCGAGATCGGCCCGGTGCAGGCTGCGATCCGTGACGCCGCCCATGTCGTCGAATGCGAACTGGTCAACAACCGCGTCGTCGCCGCGCCGATGGAGACGCGCGGCGCGATCGGGGAATTCGACGCGGCGAGCGGCCGTCTGCATCTGACCGCTTCGGCGGCCGGCGCGCATGCGATCCGCGATCTGCTGGCCGGCGGCGTCTTTCGCATCGATAGAGAAAAACTTCGTGTCAGCATTCCCGATGTCGGTGGCGGCTTCGGCATGAAGAACGTGCTTTATCCGGAATGGGTGCTGGTGCTGTGGGCGGCGCGCCGGCTCGGCCGCCCCATCAGGTGGATCGGCGACCGCAACGAGGATTTCACCGGCTCCGCGCATGGCCGCGACAGCCTGATCCGCGTCCGCCTTGGGCTGGATCGCGACGGCCGTTTCCTGGCGCTCGAAACCAAAGTGTTCGCCAATCTCGGTGCCTATGTCTCGACGGTGGCGCCCGCCGTGCCGACCATGGCGATGGCCAGCGCGATGGGCGGTGTCTACGACATTCCGCTGATCGCATTCGAGACCAAAGGCGTGTTCACCAACACGACGCCGGTCGACGCCTATCGCGGCGCCGGCAAGCCGGAGGCGAACTATCTGATCGAGCGCTGCATCGATATCGCAGCCCTTGAGCTCGGGATGGATGCGCTGAAGCTGCGGCGCAAGAACATCATGCGCCGTTTCCCCTACGCGAGCGCGATGGGACTCAACGTCGAGCAGGGCAGCTTTGCCCACGCGATCGATCACGCGGCCAAGGCCACGGAGGGCTTCAAGGCGCGCGAGAGAAGTTCGCGCAAGCAGGGGCGGCTGCGTGGCCTCGGGCTTGCCTGCTTTATCGAAACGGCGCGCGGCCAGCCCAATGAAGTGGCGGAGGTGAGCTTTGGCGAGGACGGCCTGATCGATCTGAAAGTCGGCACGCATTCGAGCGGGCAGGGGCACGAGACCACCTATGCCCAGATCGCAGCCGATGCGCTCGGCCTGCCGCTGGAGCGCTTCCGGTTTCGGCAGGGCGACACCGACGATCTCGATTCCGGCGGCGGCCATGGCGGGGCGCGCTCGATGCACCAGGGCGGCACGGCGCTGTTGATGGCGGCGGAAGGACTGATCGACAATGCGCGGCGGCTCGCCGCCCGCCTGCTGCAGGCCGGCGTGGATGCGGTTCAGTATGAAGCAGGCCAGCTGCGCGTGGCCGCGACGGGGCAGGAGATCAGCCTCGACGAGGTGGCGCGCGCCTCCTTTCAGTCGGCCGGCGACGACGTCGCGCCCGGGCTGGCGCACAAGGCGACCCATTTGTGCGACCGCTACACCTTTCCCAACGGCTGCCATGTTGCCGAAGTCGAGATCGATCCGGCGACCGGCGAAGTCAGGCTCGATCGTTATGTCATCTTCGATGATTATGGCCGTCTGCTCGATCCGCGCCAGACGCTGGGGCAGGTCCATGGCGGCGTGGTGCAGGGCATCGGCCAGGCGCTGTTCGAGCAGGCGCTGTTCGATGTGGAGACGGGGCAGATCCTGTCGGGCTCGCTGATGGATTATGCGCTGCCGCGCGCCGGCGATCTTCCGGCATTCGAGAGCGATCTCACGCCTGATTTTCCAAGCCGCGCCAACCGGCTCGGCGTCAAGGGAAGCGGCCAGGCCGGCGCCATTGCAGCACCCGCCACCATCATGAACGCCGTGATGAACGCGCTGGCGCCGCTCGGCGTGCGGCATCTCGACATGCCGGCAACGCCCTCCCGCATCTGGCAGGCGATCCAGACGGCGGCGCGCTCGCCGGGCTCCGGACGGGATACGGCTGCGTCGGCGGACTGACCCGCAGCGGAATCTCTTTTTGCGCAAATAGCTATATTTACTGCATTTGAGCCAATCGTTATCCGTTCCTCGAAGGTGCGCCATGACGCGCATTAAAGGTGTAAGGCTAAGTCATCCACCGGACAGACCGTACGATTGTGGCTGATACCGTCTGTTATCGCCGCGCGATCCCTGAGGACTATCGGTGATGAGAGCGCATTTTGGGGCGCCCGCTGTCCTCCAAACCGAATCGAGCAGAGCATGCAGAAGCGGCGTCGTTTCAGGCAGACGACCACTCTCGAAGAACGCCTGGCCGAAGAAGCCAAGCAACTCCGCGCGGAAGCCGGGCTGCTGCCGCCAGGCCCCGTTCGGGATGGCCTGTTGCGGAAAGCCCGTCAGGACGAGACGGCTTCGCACATGACCGAGTGGTTGAACTCGCGGGGTTTGCAGCCGCCGCGAGGATAATGCCGTTCACGCGAACGGCTCTGCGTATTGTCGCGCAACCAGATCAATGGCGAGGCCTTCGGTCGCGCGTCGGTCTCCTTTTATCTGCGATCGCTTTTCGCTGACGGGCGCGCGCGTTAGCTAGCCCGCCAGTCCTGATCGTCCGTCCCTCATCACAGCAAGGTGACGAATGGCCTGACGGCGCTGTCGTTGACATGCAGGTATTTACCTGCATATTGTGTTCTCGATACGAGTGAGACCGATGCAGGCTGACAAGGTTTTCAAGGCGCTGGGCGACCCGACACGCAGAAAGCTGCTTGATCTTCTTTGCGAGAAGAACGGGCAGACGCTCGGCCAGCTTTGCGAAAACCTCGACATGGCCCGGCAATCCGCCACCCAGCACCTCGAAATCCTCGAGGCGGCCAATCTGGTGAGCACGGTCAGGCGCGGCCGGGAAAAGCTGCACTTCATCAACCCCGTGCCGCTGCACGAGGTCTACGAACGATGGGTCCGGAAATTCGAACGACAGCGGCTCAGCCTGCTGCACGATCTGAAGAAAGAGCTCGAAGGAGAATGACGATGAGCAAAGAGACGACCAGCTTTGTCTACGTGACCTATATTCGCTCGACGCCGCAGAAGGTGTTCGAGGCCATCACGAAACCGGATATCGCAAGGCGCTACTGGGGTCACGAGAACGTCTCTGACTGGAATCCCGGATCGAAATGGGAGCACGTCCGCGCGAACGATGAACGGACGGTCCAACTCGTCGGCAAGGTCGTCGAGGTCTCGCCGCCGGCCCGTCTCGTCATCACCTGGGCAAATGCGTCGCAGGCCGCCGATCCTTCCGCCTACAGCCGGGTGACGTTCGAGATCGAAGAATACGAGGACATGGTCCGTCTGACCGTCACCCATGACGAACTCGAAGCCGGCAGCGGGATGGCGAACGGCATCAGGAAGGGTTGGCCGGTCGTCCTCGCCAGCATGAAATCCTTGCTGGAAACCGGCCAAGGCCTCGATGTTTTCGCCAAGCCGAAATCGGCCTGATTTCTTGCCGCATCAAACAGGAACGGGAGAATGACAGTGACCAAGCTTTATGCCGGCGGATGTGCGTGCGGCGCGATCCGTTATGAGACGAGCAGCGAACCCATTGCGGAAAGCCACTGCCAATGCCGCGATTGCCAGAAACGAAGCGGCACGGGACATGGATCCTACCTGGTCTTTCCCCGGCGAGCCGACGTGGCAATTGCGGGCGAAGCGAAGAACTGGCGGGTAGCGGGCGACAGTGGCAACGAAAAGCTCCACGCCTTCTGCCCGACCTGTGGAACGCCGGTCTACCTGACATTCGTCGCCATGCCGGAGTTGATAGCGGTCCACGCGACCAGCCTTGACGATCCCGGCCAATTCCATCCGCAGATGGTCACCTACGGCATCCGCGGCCATGTCTGGGACACGCTGGATTCCTCGTTGCAGAAATTCGAGCGAATGCCGCCCGGATAGATTCCGCCGGGAGCAAGACCAAACTGCCGACAATGTCAGGCGGATCCGCGCAGGGCTCCTGCTGCGGGCGTCGCGAAGCTACTCAAAAATTTCTGCGATGTCCGCTTCGCTCTGATAACGGCCGCTCTTGCGCAGACGGAGCAAACGACGCGACGGGCCACAAGCAGACATGCTCATCTCGTTAATAGGTCCCTACCTCGTCGTGCGCGAAAAACTTTCGGAGAGCGCTTGACTTGGGACGAGAGGACAATTCTCTGGCGCTCGATCATCGGGAGGGCGAGTGTCGAACGCAGGGTAGTTCACGTTAAAGCGAATGTCCCCGACAACTGAGGGAACCGGCCCGCGATAGAAATCTCCCGGCCCAGTCAAATTTGCCGAGATATACGCCGTCCGCCGAAAAAGTAATAAGGGGTGGAGGAGCCCAACGCCAAGCCGGTTGATATCCAAGTAGTAGCTGAAACCTACAAATCCGCCCTTTCTTGCAACCGTCTCGTACGGGTCCGGGCGCATACCGTTGGTGTTTCGATATTGAGCCCCAAACGAACGAAGCAATGCGTGCGAGGCTGCAACCCTCTCGTAGACAGAGGGCTTTCCATCGATCAGCCTTTCGAACAGCTCATCGAAACGAGCCCTAGCTTCCCGGTCATTCGGCGTAAAACTACCGGGCGTGTTTGACGATAGCTCCTTCGCACGTCGCAAATAGTCGCGATATTGGACGTTCGATACCGGACCAAAGGAGCACTCATCCTGTTCACCGTTCGTAATATAGGTAAGCAACAGCGGCCCTCCGTAGGCGGCCGCAAGAACCAGCATGATCGCCAAAGGTAGCCATTTCCGCACTCTCAATGTTCGTCGGCTAATCCAAACCCCGAGAAGTGCAGCCACCAAAAATGGCGGAAGATATAGGTAAGAGCCGGGCAACCCCTTCTGAATAGCGAAAATCGTCGCGCCGATCGAGATCATAACCGAAACTATAATGCCGCGCCGGTAGCCCAGCATCGCGCTAGCTACCCAGCCAATGACTACTCCCGGAATAGCGGCGAATAGGAAAACTATTATCCATACCCAAACGATAAAGATGACGGTCCCCGTCATGACGACCTCTCGCCTGTTGTCGCCGCCAGCGGCATGCCACTCTTATTTCGCCGGGCTAACTCGCTTTACACAGACCGTTGTGTACGGTGATGGCGCGCAATCCCAATCAGGGCCAAACGATGAGCCTGTTAGTCTGAACGGCGGCGGGTACAGCGCAGAGAACACCAAAACTGCGGCGACGAATGCTAGGACGGCTACGATTGCAGCTAACTCCCCAAAGGACAGTTTCGGTGAGTTCGATGGCTTCCAACGAAATCTCGGCGTAGGTCTCTTCATTAAGCGCGTGGCCAATTGCGTGACAATCGGTGGAAAGACAGTTGGCCTGAGCGTGTACCAAGACCGTTAACAAACTAAGGTTGCGTGGCCGCTTTTTATGTGGTCCGCTTTGGGTCATTTTCGACCGATTCAGCGGGGACTGTCGGTCGGTTGATGTCCGCTTTTCCCCGAAAGCGGCGCCGATGGAGAGGCCAGATCGAGAGCATTGAGTTTGGTCGGATGCCCGTGATTCAAACTCCCAAACTACGCTAATGAGTCCGCGGCCTAGATCGCGGCGCGCTTGCCCCGCCGGCCGCTTTCTTTCGCAGGCCATCGCCCCGTGCTGACGGCCGAGCGGACCACCTCGATCATGGTTTTGCGCACCTCGAGGAAAGCCTTGGTCCGCGGCCGGTCGGCAAGCGCGACCAGACCGAGCGCGCGCGTCAGCGGCGGATCGACGATGCGGCGCGCGTGATATTTCTCCGCCGCAAGGTCGGCGAGAACGGTTGAGCGGGAGAGGATCGCACATCCAAGTCCGGCCTCGAGCGCCATGCGCAAGGCGGGCAGCGAGTCGACTTCGAGCGTTTCGCTCGGGATGATCTGATTGCGGAGGATCTGGGTCTGGATGATGGCGCGCGATGCCGGCAGCGGCGTCAGGCCAAGCACGCTCCGTTGCGGAATCGCGGAGAAGGCGACCGGACTGGAAGACCGGCCGATCAGGCCTGGTTGTCCGACGAGGTACAGATCTTCGTCGAGCAGCAACTCGACGTCCAGGCGGGCATCCCTGGGCGGATTATAGGCGAGCGCGAGATCGACCGTGCCTGACAGGACTCGCTCGATCAGCGCCGGCGATAGCGCTTCGACGACCATCAGATGCACGCCTGGCGCGTTGTTGCGGACCGCCTGCATGATATCGAGTGCGACCAGGGCGATGCCGGTATGGCTAAGGCCGATGCAGACCGGACCGGCTGCTGCCTCGTTATAGGTCCGCACATCCTCTTCGGCCTTGCCGAGCGCGGACAACACCGCGCTGGCGTGCTCGTAAAGCCGCCGGCCGGCGGCGGTCAGCGCGATGCCACGCGGCCTTCGCTCCAGCAGCTTGACGCCGAGCTCGGTTTCGAGCGCGGCGACGTGGTGGCTGAGCGCCGACTGCGCGACATTGAGCGCCTCCGCGGCGCGCGACAATACGCCGGCGTCGGCGATGGCGATGAAGTAGCGAAGCTGTCGCAATCCAAGCGCCATTGAACCGCTCCCTGCCATCGAATTATCAGAACAATCTGATCTTCATATTATATTTGTCAGATGTCTGGGCGCGCGGCAAGCTGGCCTGCAATCAACAAGGATTATCCCAGGGAGCGCCGGTCGCATGGACCTGCCCGATAGCGTCGTCATCACCGAGGAGGGGCCTCGCGAAGGCTTTCAGATCGAGCCCGGCCCGATCGCCACCGCCGACAAGATCGCGCTGATCGACGCGCTCTCCGCCTGCGGCCTGCGCCGGATCCAGGTCGGCTCCTTCGTCAATCCGAAGCATGTGCCGGGTTGGGCCGACGCCGAGGCCGTGATGGAAGGGTTCACTGCGCGCGAAGGCGTCGAATACTCCGCGCTGTGGTTCAATGAGGGCGGGCTAAAGCGCGCGCTCGCGTTCGAGGGCAAACTCACGCTCGCCGGATTCATCTCGCTGAGCGCATCCGAACCATTCGCGATCAGGAACCTCAACCGCGACCGCGCCGGGCAGATCGATGCCATGCGCAACTATGTGCGTGTGCACCGACAAGCCGGCGTGCCGATTGCAAAAGTCATCGTCATGGCTGCGTTCGGATGCAATTTTGCGGGCGACGTCTCGCCGGCGAAGGTCGTCGAGACGGTGGCGGACGGGCTTGCGATTGCCCGCGAGGCCGGCGTGGAGGTGCGCGACGTTTCGCTCGCGGATTCCATGGGCTGGGCTACGCCCCGGCGGGTCGCGGCCGCCGTCGGCGCCGTTCGCGAGCGCTGGGATGATTTGCAGATCGCGCTGCATCTCCACGACACCCGCGGGCAGGGCATCGCCTGCGCCTATGAAGGCCTGCGGCTTGGCGTGACTGCATTCGACGCGGCGGTGGCGGGCCTCGGCGGCTGTCCATTCGCCGGCCAGCCGGGCGCGCCGGGCAACATCGCCACCGAAGAACTCGCCTTGCTGTGCGAGGAGATGGGAATTTCCACGGGCCTCGACATCGAGGCGCTGATCGAGGCCGGGCGGCTTGCCGAGCGGATCGTCGGACACCGGCTGCCGAGCGCGGCGCTGCGATCGGGGACGCTCGCCGCATTCAGGAGACGCGCTGCATGACGAACTCTTCCAGGCCGCTTGCGGGGCTGAAGGTGCTCGATTTCGGCCACACCATCATGGGGCCGTGCGCGGGCGTGCTGTTTGCCGATCTCGGCGCCGATGTCGTCAAGATCGAGCCCGCCGACGGCGATCCAACGCGACGGCTGCCGGGCTTTGCCGCCGGCTTCTTCGCGACCTACAACCGCAACAAGCGCTCGATCGCGATCGACCTGAAGCGGCCCGAGGGACAGGCGGTCGTTCATCGGCTGGTGAAAGACGCCGATGTCGTGCTGGAGAATTTTGGTCCGGGCACCATCGAACGGCTGAAGTGCAGCTGGGAGGATCTGCGCCAGATCAACCCGCGCCTCGTCTACCTCTCGATGAAAGGTTTTCTGAAGGGACCGTACGAGAACCGCGGCGCGCTCGACGAAGTCGTGCAGATGCAGTCCGGGCTCGCCTACATGACCGGCCCGCCGGGCCGGCCATTGCGCGCGGGCGCGCCCGTCATCGACATTCTCGGCGGCGTGTTCGGCGTCGTGGCCGCCCTGTCGGCGCTGCGCGAGCGCGACCTCACCGGCGTGGGGCAGAAGGTTGCGAGTTCACTGTTCGAGAGCGCGACCTTCATGCTCGGCGCGGTCGTCGTCGGCAGCGCGGTGACGGGCGGGCCGATGCCGCCGATGCCGGCACGGAAAAATGCCTGGGGCGTGTATGACGTTTTCACCGCTTCCGACGGCGGTCAGGTCTTCATCGGCTGCACCTCTGACGGCCACTGGCAGCGCTTTTGCGATGCGTTCGGCTTCGACGAATGGCGCGACGATCCGAGGCTTACCGGCAACGCCAACCGCTGCGAGGCGCGCGAGTGGATGCTGCCCGAACTGGAGCGGCGGATCAGCAAACTGCCGCTGAACGAAATCCTCGAAAAGTGCGAGGCGGCGCGGGTCGCCTATTCACGGGTGGGGCGGCCTGATGAATTGTCGATCGATCCGCATCTGCTCGCCAATGGCGGGCTGCTTTCGACGGCCGTATCGGCATTCGGCGGCGGACCGCTGGTCGGAATCCCGGCGCTGCCGGTCGAGTTCGGCGAGGCGCGCGAGCGGCCGGGCCTTGCGCGCCAGCCGCCGCGGGTCGGCGAGCATGCCGACGAAATCCTGCGAGCGGCCGGGTATTCGGAGCGGGAAATTGCGGATCTGCGTTCAGCCGGCGTGCTGGCGGCGGTGACGAGCGTGCCTGCGTAGCAGCGAACAAAAAGAGCGGTTCAACCGCCTTCGCAAAACAAAAATGGTCAGGGAGGAAGCGGAACATGATTTCCGACAGGCTGTTTCGAGGGAAGGCACTACGTCTCGGCGTCGCCGTCATCGCGATGGCGCTGGCCGCCGTGACATCGAGCGCTAATGCACAGCCATACCCGTCGCGGTCGATCACCATCCTGGTTGGCTATTCCGCGGGCGGGCAGGCCGATGCGCTGGCCCGGATCATCGGCAAGCAGCTCGGCGAGAACCTCAAAGTATCAGTCGTCATCGAGAACAAGACGGGCGCCAACGGCATGATCGCGGCGCAGGCGGCCGCACGGTCCGAGCCTGACGGCTATACGGTCCTGATGGTGACGGATGCGATGGTCACGATCGATCCGCACCTCGCCACCAGCAACCATTTTGATCTTTCGACGGCGATGGAGCCCGTCGTCAATGTCTCATGGTCGCCGCTGCTGCTGGCCGCCGCCAATAATGTGCCGGCGAATTCGGTGGCCGAGCTGGTCGCGCTCGGCAAGCAGAAGACGCAAAACCTGAGTTTCGGCAGCTCGGGCAGCTCGACGCCGCACCGTCTCGCCGGCGAGATGCTGCAGAAGTCCGGCGGCTTCACCATGACCCACATCCCCTACAAGGGAACGGCGGCTTCGGTGAACGACCTCCTGGGTGGACAGATCCCGCTGCTGTTCGGCGCGCCGACGGCGGTGGAGCCGCTGGCGACCGCGGGGAAGATCAAGGTGCTCGGCGTCACCTCGGAGAAGCGCTATCCGCTGCTGCCCAACGTGCCCGCCATCAGCGAGACGTTCGAAGGCTTCAAGATCATCAGCTATATCGGCTTCATGCTGCCGAAGAAGACCCCGGCGCCCGTGATCGCGACGCTGAACAAGGAAGTGAACCAGATCCTTGGCACTGACACGATGCGCGGCTGGCTGGACAAGCAGGGCATGGTCGCCGTCGGCGGCACGCCCGACGATTTCAAGCGCCAGATCGCGGTCGACTATCAGGCGCGGGGCGAGCTGGTTCGCGCGCTCGGCATCACTGGCGAATGAGCAGTCCGTCCTGTGGAGCGCCGCCTCATGCGCTCTTCGATTTCTTCCGCGCACGTGTTGCCGCTCGCGCTGACGCGTTCAGCGCTGCAGCCTCGCGAATGAGTGCCTTCAGTGCCTTTTCATTGATCTTGTCGCCCTCATGGATATCGATGGCGCGCCTGGTGTTGCCTTCCAGGCTGGAGTTGAAGAGGCCTGAAGGATCGTCCAGCGCGGCGCCCCTGGCGAAGGTCATCTTCACGGCCGCCTTGTAGGTTTCACCGGTGCAGATGATGCCCTCATGCTCCCACACCGGCACGCCGCGCCATTTCCACTCCTCGACCACGTCGGGGACGGCCTGCTTGATGATGCCCCGGATGCGCGCGAGCGTCTCGCCGCGCCAGTCGCCGAGCTCCTTGATCCGCGCATCGATGTGCTGAGCGGGAGAGCTTCCGCCTTTTGCCTCGCTCGCGCCGCTCTTCTTTATCATCATGGTTTTATTCTTCATGGTTGTTGCCGATAACCTTCCGCGACCTTCGCCGACATTTGGTTCAGGGCGATACTTCGCAACCCCAGCCGTCGTATTCGCCGCCTAGCTCAATAACCTTCCGAAACAACGGAACGACGGTCTCATCGATTCGTACCGGCTGATCTATTCTGTAGAACTCGACGCGGAATTGGCCATTGGCGTCCGGCTCGTCGGGCGCGCTCTCGACGGTGAAACCCTCGCCTTGAACGTAACCTGCAAGCGCGGCTTGCGCCTTCGGGTTCGGAAGCAAGGCAAGGTGATCAATCTTGCGCTCGTTGCTCACGTTGTCGCCGTTCTTTTCCAGTTGCTGACAGACACGGCGGTTCATGATGCGTTGAAAGTCAATTTCTGACGGGTACAAAAAGTCGAAATACGTTCGCCACTCCTGATCCGCGCGCGAGCCCGTTTCGTACTCGTAGGCAGGAAACTCTCGCATCGCAGCTTCGGTCGCCTTCTCGAAGTTTGTGGGATCGGCAACATAGAAATAGAAATCCCTGTTTCCGCTGGACGTGTTTCGACCAACGAAGACCGCCGCTCCATTCTCGACGATCTTTGCGGTTACGCGGTCTTCCAACGCAATGAGATCGTTGAACTCATCCTGGCTGGAGAGGCCGTCCTCCCGTGGACGGAGCATCAAAACGCGGAGGTAACCCATCGTCGCATGACTTCTGATGGGAGCATCCTTGCTTATTCCCAAGTCGACGAAGATCGACGCCGGCTCACCGTCGACGCGGAGGGCATAAAAGTCCCAGTCATCGCTCATGCATCACTCACAATCGTTCGCCGGGCAATTGGCTCGCCTGCTTCACCCAGGCGACAAATTGCGCTTCGTCAAGGTCATCCTCATGGATATCGAGATAGCGCACTTCCGTGTGCTTGGACTCACCAGAGGGGACAGGGCGCAGCGAGGTGCCGCGGAAGAAGGTCACTTTGACGTACTTCGTGAAGCAATGAAAGCTGAGGAACCAGGGGCCTTGTTCCTCAACGCCATAAAACGGCGAATTCCATTTGACCGCCTTGTGCACGCCGGGGACGGAGCGCAC
>Ga0081455_10003738_pt1 | contig 17390 bp, 18 predicted proteins | sample TabmetS3T2R1_FD_70207 | JGI IMG/M metagenome (GOLD analysis project Ga0081455, IMG submission 70207) | Tabebuia heterophylla rhizosphere microbial communities from the University of Puerto Rico - S3T2R1 | ecosystem: Host-associated > Plants > Roots > Rhizosphere ...
ATGCGCGCCGCCATCCTTCAGCACGCGCTTGTGCGTGCGCCGCCTCAAGCTCGGCGGCGCCCGCCTCGTTGGCGGCGCGGTAAGGGCTCAGCATGGCGCTACGCCACGCACAGGCGTGTTTTGAAGGATGACACTCAGATTGCCCAGCATGGAACTTCCCTCTTTCAGGGCCCCTCGCATCCCATATATTTCAGTTGCGAATAATTTGCAAGAGCAACTACGCGAGCCCTGGGCGCAGCGCGAAAGCAGCTGGGGAACCCCTCGGCGGCTTATCCGTTGGCCCTATAGCCACATGAGGCTGCGCCGGCCTCAGAGGGCGGTGCTCCTGCCCCTCTCCCGGCGGGGAGAGGGCTTCCGCCGTGACCCTGCAGCGAACGTAAGTCTCCACGGCAGGAAGAGAGTGAGTGGGGCTGGGAGTCGATCGAGACGAACGCCCTCTCGCGCGTGTCCGAGCCATGTCGGCTTCGGGTCGCGCCCTCTCCCCACGGGGGGAGAGGTGGGAGTAAGAATCCGCAAAGGTCCGCCCTGCCCGGCGAAATCGAATCTTGGTGAGACTTCCCCTTTCGGATCATGTCTCACGCGTGCTCGGCCACGGCGTGGGATGGAATGTCGCAACGGGAACCCATCTTCACCTGACCCGTTGGCCCAATGAGCGACAACCAGAAAAAGAAGGAGGCTTCTCATGAAAGCCAATCTCAAGTCCACGCTGTGCGGCGGCGCATTCGCGTTCGCGCTGCTCGGCGGCGCGGCGCTCACAGCGGCGCCGGCGTCCGCGAACCCAGTCCATGTCGAGGGTCATGCGAGCGCGGGCTCGAACGTGATCCAGGTGCGTCACCGGATCTTCGGGCCGCCCGCCTACGCTTACGATCCGGACTTTGACGGGCCGGCCTATTACGGGCCACCGATCGACTACGGCCCGCCCGTCGAGTACGCGCCGCCGGTTGCCTACGACTATGGGCCACCCGACTACGATGATTACGGTCCTGGGCCCGGGGTCGCCCTTGTCGCGCCCGGCCCCAGTGTCGAGATCGGCTACTAATCCACTCTCAAGCTTCGTCATCCGTCATGGCCGGAAGAGCCCGGCACATGACGGATGAGGCTTTGCATTTGCATAGGAATTGTTCTAGGGCCGCTCGCGCTGGAGCGCGCGGTCGTGGTGTTCCCGCATCGAATCATGTGCCCTCCCGGCTCGAGGCGAAGGGACCCTTGAGCTCGGAGACGTAATCCGTCTGGGCATCGCAGTAGCCCCAATACCAGCCACCATGCAGCTGCTGTATCACGACGCGTGCCGCACAGCTCGTGAATGCCTTCGAATGGATCTGACACGCTATTGTACCGGCAAATCTTAGGGTTTGCCGGTGGTGCCGCTCGCGTCCTCCACCGTCACCTTCTGCGTCTTTTTCGATGCGAGGATTCTCGCCTCGGCCTTCGACTCGACGGCGGTGGCAACCACCCCGTCTGGCGAGACGGTGACGACGAGATACGGCATCCCCGATTTCGGCGGATGGTAGACTGCGGTTTTGGTCTTTTTGTTTTTTGCCATGACTCGCCACCCCCTTTGAGCGCTGCCCGGCCAATTCCCCTGTTGGCCTGACAGCTACAGCGCGTTCTGGCGTGCGTACCGCAGTCATCCCTACGACACCGTCCTGTCACAATCAATTGCCGGAAGCACCCCCGGCAGTTGCTCCACGGGATGCTTTTCGCCTTGGTTTCCTTAACGAGGACCCCGCTTTCTCGCGGAACTTGGTTGCCCCTTCTCGGTTAGCCCGGAAAGCGAAGAAGCCACCAAAGAGGTTGCATCATGAACCGAACATTGCGCAGTGGCGTCCTTGCCGTGACGCTCCTCGGCAGCGCGACGTTGATGAGCGTGCCGGCGTCGGCGAACTCGGTCCACAACGAAGGCTATTTCGGCGGAAGCTGGAGCTCGATCGGACCGGCCAACTCTTACCAGCGCCGTCACGCCGGACGCGTCGGCCCGCTTTATGGCGGCCGCCGCTATTACCGTGAGTATGGTCCTGCGCCTTACGCCTATTACGGCGGGCCGGCCTATGACTCCTATTACTACGATTACGGGCCGCCGCTTATTGGCGGGCCCGGCATCGGCTTCTCGATCGGCATCTACTAGGGGAGGATCGTGATGCGAATTCTAAGCGCCGGTCTGCCGCTTCCGATCCTGCGTCGCGCGTTCCGCAAGGACTTGCGTGAGCAGGGCGCCCCCGCGCCAAAGGCAAGGTCGAAATCGGCGGCCAAAACCAAGCCGGTCAATAAGGTGAAAGGCGAGCGGGCCAGGCCGAAGGCCTCAGATGAGCCCCCGCGAAGCTGGCGCGTGCCTTATACTGTGGGAGATTCGAGCGGCCTCCCATGGTTCGTCACCCCGGTGTGACGGGAAAGGGTGAAGCGATGAAGACGCGTGTCGGACTGTTCGCGGTTGCCCTTGGGCTGATTGCCGGTGCGGCACTACTCTCCGCGCCGGCGGACGCCAAGGATCGTGTGAAGTATAGGCCGAACCCCTCGGCGTGGTTCTGGTTCGGGCCCCCCGGGCGCGGCGAGCACATCGCGCTCAAGGCGCGCGTCGAGCAGCGCGGCTTCTATATCGGCCCGCATTACCGCTCCAACATCGCCCCGGGCTACCACACCAACGGGCCCGGCATCGGCATCATGCGGTAGCGTGTACAAAGCAGCGTCACTGACCGAGTTGCGCGCCGGCTTTGGGCACCACGGTCCAGCCGAGTGATGCAAGCTGCGAGGTCGCCATCTGGCTTGCTTTGCCCGTGATCCAGATCTGTCCGCCGCGTGCGCCGGAGACGAGCCCTTCGAGCGGCGCGCTCCAGAACAGGTAATCGACCGGGAGAATGCTGACCGTGCCCTTGCCGGTCTCTAGCATGGGCGCCGCACCCATGCGCACGAAGGCGCGGACCGGCGAGACCTTCTTGTCGAAGCCGGCGATCAGCTCCGCTTGGCGCCGATAAAAGAAGCCCATCTCGATCGACTGTGCATTGGCCGCTCCCGCGACGAAGATCTCGCGCCCGGAGGTCGCCCCCAGATTTTGCAGGGCATCGACGATGATCGACTTGTCGGTCGGGCTGAGATTGGGGTTGCCGTAGAACGCATCGACCGTGCCTTGCGACACACCCATCGAGGCGAGGGCGACGCGCCCATCCTTCTCGAGCTGTGCCGACGTCTTGTCGCGCAGCGCCTTGCGCAAGGTCTGGCTAGTGCCGCCGACACTGATGGCGATGCCGGCGCCGCCCGTCACGAAGGCAAGCCCGGCATTGGTCGTGGTCTCGCCGACCGCACTCGCGGTGGCGAGCCGCGTGAGCTCATCGTGGAGCGGTAGAAAGCTCGTATTTGGATCGACGCCGAAATCGTAGGCGAGCTTGCGCCGCGCGGTCGCCCCGCCGGTGACCGAAGCGATCACGCCCTCCTTATGCGGGTCGGTCGCCGACATCGAGGCATCCACACTGCCGAACAGATTGCCGACGCCCTTGAACGTATCGCCGATGGTCTTGCCGGGAGCGGTGACGAGGTCCTTGGCGGTGTTGAGCGGTTTCAGCGCCGTGCGCCCAGCGGAGTCGACGAAGGTCTCGGCGCCGCCGATTTGCTCAAGCTCGGCGGTTGCGGCAATCTCACGCGCGCGCACGCGCATGAGGTCCGATCCCTTGACCGTGAACGTGCCCCATTTGGTCTCGACCCTGAACACCTCCTGGAAATTCTCGATGGTGACACCTTCGCCCACCCGGTAATTGGGACTATTAAGGAGATTGGCGGGCAGCACTTGGCTCGCCGAGAAGACCGGCGGTTGCTCGTATTGACCCGCCTCAGAGATCGACGTGGGTGTCGCAGCTGTAACCAGGATGGCAAGTGCAGACAGAGCGCCGCGGCACACCGAGAGCCGTCTTTCAAGCATCACGATGCCCCCCCAACCCGACGCCACGGCACGACGGGCGCCCGACCTTTCAGGTCTTTGCTCTGCCCGGCCTCGAGGGGGAGATTAGCCGGAAAACCCCGCGGCGAGAAGGAGCCCTTCGTTACTTGAAGAGCACGTAATAGATCACGTAGAGCCAGCTGAAGAAGCCGTGAATGATCGCCCACAGCACCGAATGGTTGTTGGTGTAGGAGATCGCGATGGCGAGCGCCGTACCGAAGCTGATGCCGTATTTGGCGCCTTCGACGCGGTAGTTGACGACCGTTCCGTTCATGAGGCCTCTCCTCTCGACGAATCGCTCACGACTATAGGCCGAAACGAGCGGCAGATGATCGGTACGAGGTGAAATCATGAGGCTGAAGACGACCATCGCAAGCTTTCTTGTGATTGGAGCATTGGCAGGTTCGGGCTTCGTTTTGGCGCGCGAACCTGAAAGCGCCGGCAAGGTCGAGTCGCAACAGCTGTTTGCCAAGGACCTTGCGGGCGATGCGAGCAGGGAGGTGAATGCAAAAAGCTACACCTTTCCGCCCGGCGCAATATTGCCTTGGCATATCCACCCCGACGCCGATGAGGTCGCCTATGTCATCGAGGGCACCTTCACCTTTCAGCGCGCCGGCGACGAACCGAAGGTGCTTCACGCGGGCGACGCCGACTATGTCGAGCCGAACGTCGTCCACCGCGGCATGAATCTGAGCGATGCGCCGGTCAAGCTGTTCGTGGTGCGTATCAAGCCCAAGGACAAGCCGCTGGTGACCGAGGTCCCTGCCCCGCAGCAATGAGCTATGCGGCTTTGCGCAGGCGCATCCCTTGCGCCGCCGCATGCGCGTCGGGCAAAGGCTTCGGCCGCGACCGAAGCAGCAGAATCCCGATGACGAGGAGCACAAGGGGAAGTGCCGCCATGAACCAGGCAAGCGGGCTTTGCGGCGCGAAGCTGTCCCGGCTCAACACGAGCGCAAGTGTGGCGAGCACGCCGATTGTGACCAGGCCTACCGCCGGGATCATGACCTCGCGCCAGTCCTTGGCCCGCGCGACGAGGGCGAGCCCAAGCCCAAGCCCGATCAGCGGAGATGCGAACAACCGCGCGGTGAGCGGCGTCATGCCCTTGGCGTCGAACCAAAGGAGTTTTGCGCTTCCGCCGAGAAAGAGGAAGGCAAGCCCGAGCACAATGAGCATGCCGCCGAGGAAGGCGATGCCGTCGCGCAAAGAGGGATGTGGGCGCCAAAGTATTGGCACCGGAAAGGGCGCCTCTGGAGAGGCTGGCGACAGGCCCCCTCGGCTGCTGGCGATGAGCGGATAGGCGAACACGGTGAGCATCAGGAGTCCGCCGCCGAAATAGTTGAGGGTGATGGTGGAGTTCGCGGCAAAGCGGTCGATATGCATGATCCCGGCCAGCAGCTGCAGCACGCGATAAGTGAGCATCATCACGAGCGGGATCATCGCCATACGATAACGGTTGATGCCGATGGAGAGAAACGCGAGCGGAATCGAGACCAGCGCACTTGCGCCGAGCAGCCGGGCGCTGAGCGGCGGCAAGGGCCACGGCCAGAGATCTGCAACGCGCGATGGCTCGAACAAGAGCGTGACGCCGAAGCCAAGCTGCATCAGCGTCGAGATGGCGATGATCGACCTCACCCAGCCCGGCAGCCTCATCTCCATGGCACTGCCTCCTGTGGCGCAAGCTTGGGCTCCGCGCTCAAAGCTGCTCGCGCCCGTTCGCTCAAGCCGTGCAACGTCGCCGCAAGGAGCCCCTTCGCCGCGGCCGATTTTTGCTTGGGCAGACACGCGCCGATCACGAGCGCGACGCGGGCGCCGGGCAACGGCACGATCAGCCGGTCCCAGCGCGGCAGCCTGAGCGCGGGCAACGCGCAACAGCCTACCGGCCTGATCTCGACATTCATGGCGCGCGCGAGCCACATCGCGCCGGGCGCGATTCTGTGGGGGGGCCCTCTCGGGCCGTCCACGGCGATCAGCACGTCCTTGCCAGATTCGAGTGCTGCCTCCATGTGCCTGAGGCCCAAGCCTCGCCTCGCGTCGGCCGCCAGCGGCACCGGCGTTATCTCAAGCGCTTCCAGCCAGCCGCTCATGGCGCTTCCCGGCGCCCCTGGCGGCACGAAGGCCATTGCCGCGCGGCCCGTCACATATTTGTGGAGCGCGAGCGCAATGAGATTGCCCTCATGCCAGCAGATCCAGACCGTCGGCCCCTGCGGCGTGGGACTCTCACGCAGGATTTTGGTGGAGGACGCGTTCACCACGGCGCGGGAATAGGCACCGACAAGCCGCCCGAACATAGCGGCGGGGGGAGCGATCAGATTGGATGACGCTCGCGCCATAACCCGTAGAGTCCGATGGCCCAGGCCGGCGGGACGAGGAACCAATGGAACAGGTTCACCCGATTATCCAGCGTCATGCCGAAATGGTACGGAGTGAACGTCCCGAGCACGGCCATGACCGTATAGAACGCGGCGAACGCAAGCACGAAAGCCGTGGCGTAGCGCGGACGGAAGAAGCCGATGAAGGTGCCGACCAGGCCCCACGCGAAATGCACGGCGGCGTGGATCGGATCGAGCCTGAAGCCAAGCGCGAAGCTTTGCGGGTCGGTAGCGAAGCCGTAATAGGCGTAGGACAGGAGCAGGATCCCGCCTTGGGCGAGGAAATAGAGGCTGAGCCGCGCAGCCCAAACCACGAGCGGCGTGCTCCAAGCTTCCGCCGATTGTTCCTCCGGCTTGGCTCGAATCGGCTCCTTGGCCTTCGCCGACGGGTCTGCCGCCATGGCACCTCGCTTAAGGCTCAGCGCAAGCTACCCGATCAACCCCAAAGGGTCTATCTCGGTCAGGCGACCAGCCTTGCGCCCCAAGGGAATTGCCAGTAACCAAGCGGTCACGATCCGGCGTTCAGCGCCGGCTGCAGCCACAAGCTCAAGGGGGTTTTCATGGCGCGTAATCGTATTGCGCTCGTCGGCGCGGGTCAGATCGGCGGCACGCTTGCCCATCTCGCCGGGATCAAGGAGCTTGGCGAGGTCGTGCTGTTCGACGTGGTCGACGGCGTTCCCCAAGGCAAGGCGCTCGACCTGTCCCAGTCCGCCCCGGTCGAAGGCTATGTCCCGAAATTCAAGGGCACCAACGAATATGCCGAGCTGAAGGATGCCGACGTGGTGATCGTCACCGCCGGCGTGCCGCGCAAGCCAGGCATGAGCCGCGACGACCTCCTGGAGATCAATCTCAAAGTCATGGAGCAAGTCGGCGCGGGCTTGCGCAAATATGCGCCCGAAGCCTTCGTCGTCTGCGTCACCAACCCACTCGATGCCATGGTGTGGGCGCTCCAGAAGACGAGCGGGCTGCCGCGCAACAAGGTGGTCGGCATGGCCGGCGTGCTCGACGCGGCGCGGTTCCGCTTCTTCTTGTCGCAGGAGTTCGACGTAAGCCCCGAGGATATCGCCACCATGGTGCTTGGCGGCCATGGCGACACCATGGTGCCGCTGATCCGTTACTCCTCGGTCGCCGGTATCCCGCTCACTGATCTCGTGAAGATGCGTTGGATCACCCAGAAGCGGCTCGACGACATCGTGCAGCGCACCCGCGACGGAGGCGCCGAGATCGTGGGCCTGCTCAAGACCGGCTCGGCCTATTACGCGCCGGCTGCGGCGGCCCTCGAGATGGCTGAGTCCTATCTCAAGAACCAGAAGCGGGTCCTGCCCTGCGCCGCCTATTTGAACGGCGAGTATGGCGTGAAGGGAATTTATGCAGGCGTGCCCATCATCATCAGCGCCAAGGGGGTGGAGCGCGTGATCGAGCTCGACCTCACCTCGGCGGAGAAAGACGCCTTCATGCATTCGGTCGAATCGGTGAAGGCGCTCGTCGAATTGTGCCAACGGATCGCGCCGAGCCTCGCCGCAGCTTCGTAGATTCGATGCCCATTTCGCCTAGCCCAGCGCGCCACCGGCGGCAGGACCTTCTCCCATGAACATTCACGAATATCAGGCCAAGGCCCTGCTCAAGGATTATGGCGCCCCGGTTGCCGACGGCCGCGTCGCGGCGTCGCCGCAAGAGGCGGCCGCGCATGCCCGCGAGCTTGGCGGCGAGACCTTCGTGGTCAAGGCGCAAATCCACGCCGGCGGCCGGGGAAAAGGCGGCGGCATCAAACTCGTGAAGACATTGCAAGAGCTGCATGCCGAGGCCGACCGCATGCTGGGCAAGCCGCTCGTCACGCCGCAGACCGGGCCCAAGGGAAGACTCGTGCGGCGGGTCTATATCGTCAAGGATACGACCATCGCGCGCGAGCTTTATTTGTCGCTTCTCGTCGACCGCGGCTCTGGCCGCGTCGCCTTCGTCGCCTCGACCGAAGGCGGCGTCGACATCGAGGCGGTGGCCGCCGATACGCCGGAGAAGATCGCGACGCTGACCGTCGATCCCGCCTCCGGCCTGAGCTCGTTCCACGGCCGCATCATCGCCTCCGCGCTTAAGCTCGAGGGCGCGCTTGCCAAGCAATGCGGTGCGCTCGTCGCGAGCCTCTACAGGCTGTTCCTTGAGAAGGACGCGAGCCTGATCGAGATCAACCCGCTGGTGGTGACGAAGGAAGGCAACCTGCTCTGCCTCGACGCCAAGGTCGCCTTCGACGACAACGCGCTGTTCCGTCATCCGGATATCGCCGAACTGCGCGACTTTGGCGAGGAGGACCCCGCCGAGGTCGAGGCGTCGCGGCTCGGCCTGTCCTATGTGAAGCTCGACGGCTCGATCGGCTGCATGGTGAACGGCGCAGGGCTTGCCATGGCCACCATGGACATCATCAAGCTCCACGGCGCCGAGCCCGCCAATTTCCTCGACGTGGGCGGCGGGGCGAGCAAGGAACGGGTGACCGAGGCGTTCAAGATTATTCTTTCCGACCCGCACGTGAAGGGCGTGCTGGTCAACATCTTCGGCGGCATCATGCGTTGCGACACCATCGCCGAGGGCATCATCGCCGCGGCACGGGAGATGCACATCACTGTGCCGCTCGTGGTCAGGCTCGAAGGCACCAATGTCGAGCGCGGCAAGGCTCTGCTCAGGGAGTCGGGGCTTGCCATCGTCCCGGCTGACAACCTGGACGATGCCGCCGAGAAAGTCGTCGCCGCGGTCAAGGCCGCGGCTTGAAACTTGCGGGGATAATCCGTTCGTCCAATGTCAATTCTGGTCGATAAGTACACGCGTGTCATTTGCCAGGGTTTCACCGGTGAGCAGGGCACTTTCCATTCGGAGCAGGCGATCGCCTACGGCACGCGCATGGTGGGCGGCGTGACGCCGGGCAAAGGCGGGACCAAGCATCTCGGCCTGCCGGTGTTCGACACGGTGAAAGAGGCGGTCGCGGCGACCGGCGCCGACGCGAGCGCGGTCTACGTGCCGCCCGCCTTTGCCGGGGATGCCATCCTCGAAGCGATCGACGCTGGGGTCCGCATCGTGGTCTGTGTCACCGAAGGCGTGCCGGTGCTCGACATGGTCAAGGTGAAGCGCGCGCTGTGCGGGTCGCAGACCCGCCTGATCGGCCCGAACTGCCCAGGCGTCATTACCCCCGAGCAATGCAAGATCGGCATCATGCCTGGCCACATCCACAAGCCCGGCAAGGTTGGCATCGTCTCCCGCTCGGGCACCTTGAGCTACGAGGCGGTGGCGCAGACGACGGCAGCGAGCCTTGGCCAGACGACGGTGGTCGGCGTCGGCGGCGATCCGGTGCATGGCACGAGCTTCGTCGATGCGCTCGCGCTCTTCCTCGAGGACGACGCCACCGAGGCCATCGTCATGATCGGCGAGATCGGCGGCAGCGCCGAGGAGGAGGCCGCGGCCTTCCTCGCCGGGGCCGGCAGCAACAAGCCTGTGGTCGGCTTTGTTGCAGGCTCGAGCGCTCCGCCGGGTCGCCGCATGGGCCATGCCGGTGCCGTCATCTCAGGCGGCAAAGGCGACGCCAAGCACAAAATTGAGGCAATGCAAGACGCTGGGATTGTGGTGGCAAACTCTCCAGCGGCCCTTGGAACGACCCTTGCACGGGTATTACATGGAGGCTGAGGCGGGCGCCTAATGCTCGCCTCTTTTGCCCTTCACGCCGGTGACCCTAAATGGCCGGCAGGTTGACCCAATGACGCGACATGAACTGAACGCGGTGTTTGCCGACACGTCGTTCCTGCAAGGCGCCAACGCCACCTATCTCGTCGAGCTTTACGCCCGCTACGAGGAAAACCCCGCTTCCCTCGATCCGGAATGGCGCGAGTTCTTCGCCAGCCTCTACGACGATCCGCGCAACGTGCTCGCCGAAGCCCGCGGACCCTCATGGGCGCCGACCAATGGAGCGGCAGCCCTTCTTCTACCCGCGCTAGCGCAAAGCCTGGTTGCCGAACAGCCGGAACTCGCCGCGGCGCGCGACACCTTGGCCGCGCGCATGCTGATCCGCAACTACCGCACGCGCGGTCATCTCGCCGCCAAGCTCGATCCGCTCGAACTCGTCACCAGGCGCGAGCATCTCGAACTCAAGGCAAAGACCTACGGCTTCACCGAGGCCGATTATGACCGACCGATTTATATCGGCGGCGTCTTCGGACTCGAATTCGCAACGCTGCGCGAGATCCTCGGGATCCTGAAGCGCACTTATGCCGGCCATATCGGCGTCGAGTACATGCATATCTCTGATCCCGAGCAGCGGGCCTGGCTCCAGGAGCGCATCGAAGGCCGGGAGATCGAGTTCACCGCCAAAGGCAAGATGGCCATCCTGAAAAAGCTGATCGAGGCGGAAACCTTCGAGCGCTTCCTCGATGTGAAATATACCGGCACCAAGCGCTTCGGGCTCGACGGCGGCGAGTCGATGGTTCCGGCGCTCGAGCAGATCATCAAGCGCGGCGGTCACCTTGGTGTCACTGAGATCGTTATTGGCATGCCGCATCGCGGCAGGCTGAACGTCCTTGCCAACGTCATGGCCAAGCCCTACCGGGCCATCTTCAACGAGTTCAAGGGCGGCTCCGCTCACCCCGAGGAAGTGGAAGGCTCGGGCGACGTGAAATACCACCTCGGCGCCTCCTCAGATCGCGAATTCGACGACAACCGTGTGCATCTGTCGCTGACCGCCAATCCCTCGCACCTCGAGATCGTCGATCCCGTAGTGCTCGGCAAAGTGCGCGCTAAGCAGGACCAGCGCAAAGACGATCAGCGGAAGGAAGTTCTGCCGCTCCTCCTGCATGGCGACGCGGCCTTTGCTGGGCAGGGCGTGGTCGCCGAATGCTTGAGCCTCTCGGGTCTGCGCGGCCACCGCACCGGTGGCTCAATACATTTCATCGTCAACAATCAAATCGGCTTCACCACAGCGCCGCGCTTCGCCCGCTCTTCGCCCTATCCGTCCGACGTCGCCAAGACGATCGACGCGCCGATCTTCCACGTGAACGGCGATGATCCGGAAGCCGTCGTGCAAGTGGCCAAGATCGCCATCGAATACCGTCAGCGTTTCGGCAAGCCCGTGGTCATCGACATGTTCTGCTATCGGCGCCACGGCCATAATGAGGCCGATGAGCCCGCCTTCACCCAGCCTTTGATGTACCAGCGCATCGCCGAGCATCCGAGCGTGGTCGAGATCTATTCCAAGCGTCTCGTCGATGAGGACCTGCTAACGCGCGCCGATGTCGACCGTTTGCAGGCCGATTTCCGCACTTATCTCGAAGAGGAATTCCAGGCGAGCGACAACTATCGGCCCAACCGTGCCGATTGGCTCGACGGCAAATGGTCTGGCATCAGTCTTGCCGAAGAGGGCGCACGCCGCGGTGTCACCGGCCTCGACATCAACCTGCTCGAGGAGGTCGGCCGCAAGATCACCTCCCTCCCGAAGAGCTTCACCCCGCACAAGACCATCGCCCGCATCATGGCCGCCCGACGCAAGATGATCGACGCTGGCCAAGGCATCGACTGGGCGACGGCCGAAGCGCTCGCTTTCGGCACGCTTCTCGTCGAGGGCTATACCGTGCGGCTTTCAGGACAGGATTCGGAGCGCGGCACGTTTTCCCAGCGCCACGCCGTGCTGATGGATCAGGTAAACGAGAAGAAATACACGCCGCTCAAGCACATCTCCAAGGACCAGGCGCGGTTCGAGGTGATCAACTCCATGCTGTCGGAGGAGGCGGTGCTCGGATTCGAGTACGGTTACAGCCTCGCCGAGCCCAACGCACTCGTCATGTGGGAAGCGCAGTTCGGTGACTTCGCTAACGGCGCCCAGGTGGTCATCGATCAGTTCATCTCCTCCGCTGAACGGAAATGGCTCCGCATGTCGGGCCTCGTTCTGCTCTTGCCGCATGGCTATGAAGGCCAAGGGCCAGAACATTCTTCCGCGAGGCTAGAGCGTTATCTTCAGCTCTGCGCCGAGGATAATTGGCAGATCGCCAACGTGACCACGCCCGCCAACTACTTTCATATCCTGCGACGCCAGCTGCATCGCCAATTCCGCAAGCCTCTCGTGTTGATGACGCCGAAATCGTTGCTTCGCCACAAACGTGTGGTAGCAAGCCTTGCTCAGCTCGGACCGGGTTCGACCTTCCATCGCCTGTTGTGGGACGATGCGCAGTTCTTGCCAGATCAGGCGATCAAGCTCGCAGCCGACGATAAGATCAGGCGTGTGGTGCTGTGCTCCGGCAAGGTCTATTACGATCTCTACGAGGAGCGCGAGAAACGCGGGCTGAACGACATCTACCTGCTCAGGATGGAGCAGCTTTATCCCTTCCCGGCCCGCGCGCTGATCCAAGAGCTGACGCGCTTCAGGGACGCCGAGATGGTGTGGTGCCAGGAGGAGCCGAAGAACATGGGCGCCTGGAGTTTCATCGAGCCCAATCTCTCCTGGGTGCTCGAGCATATCGAAGCCAAGCACAAGCGTCCGCGTTACGCGGGGCGCCCCTCTTCCGCGGCCACTGCGACCGGGCTCATGAGCAAGCATATGCGCGAGCTCAAAGCGTTCCTGGACGAGGCGTTGGGCTAGGGAAAAAGACGGCTAGTCATGGCGACAGAGATCCGCGTGCCGAATCTGGGGGAATCGATCGTCGAGGCGACGGTCGGCCAATGGTTCAAGCAAGCCGGCGACGACGTGTCGGCCGCGGAGCCTCTGGTCGAGCTCGAGACCGACAAGGTGACTGTCGAGGTGCCCGCCCCCGCCTCCGGCGTGCTCTCGGAAATCGCGGTCAAGGCAGGGGAGACCGTCGCCGTCGGCGCCCTTCTCGGTGCCATCAGCGAGGGCGGCAAAGGAAAGCCCGCTGCGGCCAAGTCTAAATTGGCGGCGCCAGGGCTGGTCGGACTCGCTGCCGCCGAAGCCGAAGCCGTTGCCGAGGAACCGGCTACCCGCACGCCCAAGGCCGCAGCCGCGGAGGCGAAGAAACTCGAGCGCGAGCCCATGCGCCGCGAGGAGGTGAGCGGCGACGAGATGCCCGCACCTCCGGCGGCGCGGAGGCTTCTCGCCGAAACCGGCATGTCGCCCACGGAGGTGAAAGGCACGGGCCGTCGCGGACAAATCCTGAAGCATGACGTGGCGAAAGCCGCCGAAGCGCTGCGCGCGCGGGAACGAAAGCCTAAGGCGCCGCCCGCCCCGCGCGCCCCCGTGAGCCAAGACGATGCCTCCCGCGAGGAGCGGGTGCGCATGACGCGGCTCCGCCTGACCATCGCCAAGCGCCTCAAGGAGGCGCAAGACGTCGCCGCGATGCTCACCACGTTCAACGATGTGGACATGAGCGCGGTGATGCAGCTTCGCGGGGAGTATCGCGATGCCTTCGAGAAGAAGCACGGCGTGAAGCTCGGGCTGATGGGCTTCTTCGTGAAAGCCTGCGTGCAGGCGCTCAAGGACATCCCCGCGGTCAACGCCGAGATCGACGGCGAGGACATCGTCTACAAGAACTACTATCACATCGGCGTTGCGGTCGGCACCGAGCGCGGGCTCGTGGTGCCGGTGCTACGCAACGCGGATCATATGAGCCTCGCCGAGATCGAGGCCCAAATCGCCGATTTCGGCAAACGCGCGCGGGAAGGCAAGCTCGCGCTCGAGGAGATGCAAGGCGGCACCTTCACCATCTCCAATGGCGGCATCTACGGCTCTCTGCTCTCGACGCCGATCCTGAATGCGCCGCAGTCGGGCATTCTCGGCATGCACCGCATCGAGGAGCGCGCTGTGGTACGCGACGGCCAGATCGTGGCGCGGCCGATGATGTATCTCGCGCTGTCCTACGACCATCGCCTTGTCGACGGCAAAGAGGCCGTGACCTTCCTCGTCCACGTGAAAGAGGCCATAGAGGATCCGAAGCGCCTCGTCCTCGACCTTTAAGGCCACACCAACCGATTTTTGCGCATCCATTGGACCCGACGGCCCCATTTGCGGCATGCTGAAACCCTCCGCGACCCTGCGAGGGAGTTCCCTATGCGTCTATCCGGGATTTTCCTTAGAATTTTGGCCCTTCTGGCTACACTTACGCTGGCGCAGGCCCAGGCGCCTACACCCCGTGCGGCCCTCATCATCGGCAACGCCGACTATAGTTTCGGGGCTCTGAGGAACCCGCTGAACGACGCCGACGCCATGGCCAAGGCGCTAGGCGAAGCCGGCTTCGACGTGACCGTCGCCACCGATGCCGATCAGGCCGCCATGGAGAAGGCAGTCCAGGCGTTCGGCACCAAGCTGAAGGCCAAGGGCGGCGTGGGCCTATTCTATTTCTCGGGCCATGGCGCGCAGATCAACGGCGAGAATTACCTGATTCCCGTGAACCTGACCTCCGCCGAGGAGATCAAGAGCGGCTCGGTGAGCGCGACCGAGATCGTTGACGCCATGGCGGGGGCACATAACGGGCTCAACATCGTCATCCTCGATGCTTGCCGCAACAATCCGATAGACCCGAATGGCGCGCACGGACTGTCCCGCATCGACTCCAATGCGAGCCTGTTCGTCTCCTACGCGACATCGCCGGGCGCCGTCGCGCTCGACGGCGAGGGGCAGAACAGCCCCTACACCAAATATCTGTCGCAATCGATCGCCACACCCAATCTCGACATCGAGAACACGTTCAAGCGCACCTTGAAGGGTGTCTATCAGGACACCCACGGCGAGCAGGTCCCCTGGATTTCATCGACCTTTTTCGGCGATTTTGTCTTTCGGCCCGAGGGTGCCGCGGGAAAAGAGCAGGAGGAACAGGCCGAGCAGCCTGAGCAGCAAGCGACCGCGCCCACGCTCACCGGAGTCTATCGCGTAACCGGCACCAATCCGAACGGCAGCAAATATACCGGCATGCTGGCGTTAGCTCAGGACGAAGACGATTTCAGGCTGACCTGGTGGATCGGCAAGGACGTATTTCACGGGGACGGGCATTTCGCCGGCAAGATGCTGGTGATCAACTGGGGCGACAAGACACCGGTGATCTACAGTTTCGGCGATGAGGGCGCGCTCGACGGCGAGTGGGCCGACGGATCGGCTACCGAGACGCTGACGCCGGTCGCGACCGCGGCTGCCGAAACTGTTGCCCCTCCCGAAGGCGAGTATAGCGTCGAGGGTAGCAATGCCGATGGCGCGGAGTACAAAGGGACGGTGACCATCACCAAGAAGGGCAAGACCTTCAACCTGAACTGGAAGGTCGGAGATGACGCGTATGAGGGTAAGGGCAAGCTGGAGGGAAACCTTCTGACCGTCGATTGGGGAAGCTCGACACCCGTGGTCTATGCGCTCGGCGAAGACGGAACCTTGACCGGGCTTTGGGATGCCGGGCACGGCGAGGAGACCCTGACGCCCGAGCAGTAGGGGGATAGACTGCAATTATGGCTTACGACCTTGTCGTCATCGGCACGGGCCCGGGCGGCTATGTCGCCGCCATTCGTGCGGCGCAGCTCGGCATGAAGGTCGCCGTGGTCGAGAAGCGCGCGACCCACGGCGGGACCTGCCTCAATGTCGGCTGCATCCCGTCAAAAGCGCTGCTGCATGCAAGCGAGCGCTACGCAGAAGCGGCGGATGGCTTCGCCGCCATGGGCATCAAGGTGAAGCCTGAGCTCGACCTCGCCGCCATGCTCGCCTTCAAGGATCAGGGCGTTAAAGGCAATGTCGACGGCGTCGAGTTCCTGCTGAAGAAGAACAAGATCGACGCGGTGCACGGCTCAGGCCGCATCACGGCGCCCGGCAAGGTGGAAGTGACCGCCGCCGGCGGCAAGAAGCAGATGCTGGAGACGAACACTATTGCCATTGCCACGGGCTCGGAGGTCGCCTCCCTCCCCGGCATCACGATCGATGAGAAGCGCATCATCTCCTCGACCGGGGCCTTGTCTTTGCTGAGCGTGCCGAAGCGGCTGGTCGTAATCGGCGCCGGTTATATCGGGCTCGAGCTCGGCTCGGTCTGGTCGCGGCTTGGCTCTCAGGTGACCGTGGTCGAGATGCTCGATCGCGTTGCGCCAGGGCTCGACAGCGAGGTGGCAAAGCAGCTTCAGCGCACGCTTACCAAGCAAGGCCTCACCTTCAAGCTCGGCACCAAGGTCGTGGGCGTCGACACCAAGGGCAAGAGCCTCAAGCTGACCTTGGAGCCAGCCGCCGGCGGCAAGTCAGAGACGCTCGATTGCGATGTGGTGCTGGTTGCGGTCGGCCGCATGCCTAACACCGAGGGGCTGGGACTCGCCGAGCTTGGGGTCAAGACCGATAATCGCGGCCGCATCGTCGTCGATGGCAAGTTCGCAACCAGCGTCCCCGGCATCTATGCCATCGGCGATGTCATTAAAGGCCCCATGCTCGCGCATAAGGCAGAGGAAGAGGGAGTCGCTCTCGCCGAGATCTTGGCTGGACAGGCGGGGCACGTGGATTACGACGTGATCCCGAGCGTGATCTATACTGCGCCCGAGGTCGCCTCCGTCGGCAAGAGCGAGGAGGAGCTGAAGGAGGCTGGCGTCAGCTACAAGGTCGGCAAGTTCCCCTTCACCGCCAACGGCCGCGCCAAGGTCAACCGCACCACCGAAGGTTTCGTCAAGGTGCTCGCCGAAGCGGACACTGACCGCGTGCTCGGCGTGCATATCATCGGCGCCGATGCCGGCACGATGATCGCCGAGGCCGCGGTGCTGATGGAGTTCGGCGGCTCGGCAGAGGACTTGGCGCGCACCTGCCACGCCCATCCAACCCTGAACGAGGCGGTGAAGGAAGCGGCGCTTGCCGTCGACAAGCGCCCGATCCATATGTGAAGCCTGCCTGACGGCAGGAACGGCGCCCAAACCGAGGGCGTTTCCTAAAGAGGAGGACGAGTTCATGGGCGAATTCGTCAAGGCCGCGAGCACAACCGAGATCGCGCCGGGCGAGTCGCGCCTCGTCGTCCTCAAGGGCAAGGAGATCGCCCTGTTCAATATCGACGGCGAGTTCTTCGCCCTCGATAATCTCTGCACGCATGAGGAAGGGCCTCTGGCCGAAGGCGAGATCGAGGGCCACGAGGTGACCTGCCCATGGCATGGCGCAAAGTTCGACATCCGCACCGGAGAAG
>Ga0081455_10003739_pt1 | contig 17390 bp, 16 predicted proteins | sample TabmetS3T2R1_FD_70207 | JGI IMG/M metagenome (GOLD analysis project Ga0081455, IMG submission 70207) | Tabebuia heterophylla rhizosphere microbial communities from the University of Puerto Rico - S3T2R1 | ecosystem: Host-associated > Plants > Roots > Rhizosphere ...
TTCCATGCGGCTCGGCCAGCGCCGATACACCGACGCCTTGCTGGCGCCGGCCCGCGCCGCGACTCGCTCCATGGTCAGTTTCGCGTACCCGACCTCGGCGAGTTCATTGAGCGTCGCCTCGAAGATCGCGCTGTTCAGTACTTCGCCGCGACGGCGGGGCCGCGTACGGTGGTCGGTCATCGGTCTTGGCCGTCCGTGTCGGCGGCGGTGACTCGGCCTGTGCTGCCGTTGACAGTAACGAGCTGACCATCGGTGAGAGTAGCGGTGCCAATGCCGGTGCCCATGACCGCGGGGATGCCGTACTCGCGGGCCACGATGGCGGCGTGCGAGCCAGGCCCGCCAGAGTCAACGACCACGGCCGCGGCGCGCTGGAACAAAGTTGTCCAGGCCGGATTGGTGTAAGGGCAGACCAGCACGTCGCCGGGAGCTAGGCGGCTGAACTCGTCGGGTCCGCGGATCACGGCGACAGGGCCAGTCGCAGACCCGCTGCTGGCGGGCGTACCAGTAATCAGTGCGTCACCGCGGTCGCGCTGCGGAAAAACCGCCATGGGATCGATCAGCCGAACTCCCGCCAGCTCCTCGCGGCGCACCGACCGGGTGCGGACTGTGGTGCGCAATTTTTCGGCTTCACTACGCCCTGAGCCTGTCGAAGACAGCTTCGTTGGATCCTCGATTGCCTCGAGCTCCTCAAGCCGGAGATGGAAGACATCTTCGGGTTCCTCGAGTACTCCGGCATCGCGCAGCCGCCGGCCCATCTCCAGCAGCGACGTGCGCAAGATGGGCAGCGGCATCAGGAAGTAGAAGTGGCTGTCTTCGCGGAACGCCATCCCGGCGCGTGCTGCCTCAATCCATTGCGCGATGCGTTCGCGTCGCCGACGACTCCCTCGCACCAGCGGATGCTTGAGCAGTTCCGACATGGCGCGGTTGGGGTCCTCCGGAGGGCGTGGCGGTTCCGCTGCGAGCACACTGATCAGGCCGAGTACGGTCTCTGGCGCCTCGCCCTGGGTGGGTGGCGTGACGAGGACCGGGGTAACAGTCTCGCGGTGGCCGTATTCAGCGAGGTATGCGTTGAACTCCGCCTCGAACTCCGGGAATTCGCTAAGAGCCTGCGGATCGAGCTTGCTGATCGTTTCGCGCAGCTGGGAGTTCTCGCGGGCGTGCGCGGCGAGGACCTCGAGAGTTCGGTTGGCGTCGGTGGTCCGGGTGGGGGTGCCAACGAGCAGATCCGCCAGCAGAGCCGATCGGCGCAGCAACCTCAGCACGAGGAACAGCCGCAGCAACGCGAGCCCGGTGCGGGGCAGGTAGTCGATCCGCAGATCGCCGATCGGCTTGACGAGGGCGAGCGCCTGCCGCGGCATCACCTTCAGCTGGGGCCAGGACCTCGTCGGCAGATCTCGAGCTGCGAGACCGCGAACTCGGTCCAGAAATTCGGCGAAGCGAGGATCGTCGGTCCAACGGGCAGGGTCATACCGGCGTGCCAAGGTCACAACGCGCCATGGGGCTCGGAGCACGTCGAGCGTCGGCCTCGGCGCGGCCGGAACGAACCTATCGACCACCCCGTACTCATCCTCCGGGAGGAATTCCTGGAACGCGTCTCGGATCCCAAATCTCTCGGTCACTCTGGCCATCAAGCCGGCCGGGCCGTGCGGCACCCAAGTGCTCATGTCGATCGGGTACGGGCGTACGGGGACATAGTCGAGGAGTACGGAGCCAAGCCTCCGTTGCGCAGCGTTCAATTCGATTGGTGGCGGCGGGAGCGCGGTCATAGGGCGCGCCTGCAGCAGCCACACCTGGTTTTGCGCGTAGGCCCACTCAATGTCCTGCGAGCGCCCGAAGTGCGTGGCGACGGCAAGGCCGAGGCGGGCCAACTCTATAAGTACGTGGTCAGGCAGTCGGTGGGTACGATCTGGGTCGCCAGGATGGAATTCGCGGATCCGACCTTGATCATCGAGAACGTAATGATCCGGCGTCACGAGGCCGGACACGACCGCCTCACCAAGGCCAGTAGACGCGTCAATCATGATCGTCTCTCGATCGCCACTGATCGGATCGGCGGTGAACATCACACCCGCCACCTCGGCGTTGATCATGCGTTGCACGACGATAGCAATCCGGACGTCCGTGGAGTCGATGGCTAGCCGGGTGCGGTAGGAGATCGCACGTTCGGTCCACAGTGATCCCCAGCATCTCTGCACCGCATTGATCAACTCTGGCTCAGTCATGACGTTGAGGTAGGTGTCCTGCTGGCCGGCAAAGGCTGCCCCCGGTAGATCTTCAGCCGTAGCGCTGGAGCGCACCGCCACGGGATTCGCACCCAGAGCGGCGTAAGCCTCGGCGATTTCGGCGCGCAGCTCGGGCGGCATCGGCCGGGCCTCGATGTCTGTGCGGATCGATGCGCTGTCGTCGTCGGCGAGCCTGTCGGCGACGCGCAGATCGATCGGCTGTACCGCTGCGGCGTACCCAGCGGTCGTGATGACGAAGCCATCCGGGACTGGGAGCCCGGCCCGTACGAGTTCCCCCAGGTTGGCACCCTTTCCTCCGGCTGAGGACCCATCCTCGCGGCCGAAGTCAGGTAGCGGTGCGACGAATTTCATACGGTCTCCTTGACATATGCGGTAGTGCGCAGCGGACGGGCCGGCAGTACGACGGCAAGCAGGAATGCCAGTGCGAGCAGTGGTGACATGAGCCCGAAGACAATCGGCATCACCTGACTTAGCGCGACGGCGGCCGGCACCTGCTCGGCGAGCCTCGTGGTGATCAGCGCTCCAGCCACAGCGACTCCAGCCGAGGCGCCGATCTGCCGGAGGAAAGTAACGGAGGACGTCGCGGTGCCGAGGTCGCCATAGGCGACTGAGTTCTGGGCAACCAGCACCATGACCTGCATGATCAGTCCGACGCCCAGCCCGATCAGCGCCATGATCGCGGTGATCACACCTGCGCCGCTATCCGCGCCCCAGGTCGCCAGCAGCGCCAGGCCTGCTGCGGCGACGCCGGCGCCCACCACCGGATAGACCTTGTAGCGGCCAGTGCGTGTGATGAGTCGGCCGGACAGCACCGTAGTGATCAGGACGCCGGCCATCAGTGCGGTAACCACCAGACCGGCGCTGCTTGCCGAGAGCCCGAGAGCGACCTGCAGGTATGCAGGCAGATAGGTCAGTGTGCCGAAGAGCGCGAAACCGACGAGGAAGCTGATCGCCACCGGAATCGCGAACCCGCGATCGCGAAACAACCGCAAGGGCAGGATCGGGTCGGCTGCGAATCGAGTGCTGATCAGCCACGCCGCGGAGGCAGCGACAGCCAGGATGAGCCACGTGGCATGCCGCGTCTGGCCAAACAGCACCACTCCAATCACTGCCGCGGCCAACGTGAGTGCCCCGGCATAGTCGATCGGTGGCCGTTCGGGCGGCCGGGGGAGCCTAAGCGTGCGGGCGAGGAGGGTAAAGGCCACCGCCCCGAGCGGAGGGTAGAGCGCGAAGATCCATCGCCAGCCAAGGCCCTCGACGATGAGCCCGCCAAGCACAGGGCCGCCGACCGCGGCGAAGACGTACGCCGCGCCGATGTAGCCCAAATAGCGACCACGCTCCCGCGGGCTGACGATTTCTCCGATGACCGCCTGCGGACCAACCATCAGCCCGCCCCCGCCCAACCCCTGCACCGCCCGGAACATGGTCAGCAGCGCGATCGATGTTGCCGTTGCGCACAGCGTCGCGCCGACAACGAAAACCGCAACCGCGACAAGCATTGTCCGCTTTCGACCGAAGCGGTCGCCCAACTTTCCGTACAACGGCATGACCGCGGTGGCTGCAACCAGATAGGAGATCACAACAGCAGGCATTTGATCGAGCCGGCCAAGATCTTCCGCAACGGCCGGTAGAGCGGGTGTCATGATCGTTTGATCGAGGGCGCCGAGCAGCATCGCCAACAGCAGTCCCGGCAAGACCCGCCCGACCGACAATGGTGGCTGCATGCCACGTCACTCCTAGAAACGCTCCGTTCTCTAAACGGTACGACCAGGATCGGAGATACGCAACGTTCTCTATATCAAAAGATTGCGATGGCCCTCGAAGTATGCGGAGGCGCAGTCAGAGCGGCTGTAGCCGGAGCGGAAGAGTAGCGCTCGGCAGCACAGTTATGGCGGCGTGCAGGGGCACCGAACTCAGCGAAGTTTCCAGCTGGAATGACTGGAGGATGGCGGCAATTACGATCGGAATCTCCAACATTGCGATCTGCATGCCGATGCATGCGCGCGGCCCGGCGCCGAAGGGCATCCACGCGTACCGATGCCCACCTGGGAACTGTCCAGCCGGGACGTCGAAGCGCAGCGGATCGAACACTTCCGGCGCAGGCCACACGGCAGGTGAATGGTGGATTCCCCACACCGATACCTCGACCCACGATCCTGCTGGAATGCGGTAGCCACCGAGGATCTCATCATTGCGGGTGCTTCGATTCATGCCGTGCGCACCTGGATAGAGCCTCATTGATTCGCGCAGAAAGTGGCTCGTCCGCTCCAGCTCAGAAACTTCCTCAGCCGACGGCGCTCGGCCGTGCAGCCGTTCGGTGATCTCCTGGCGGAGAATCGTCTGCCAATGCGGCGCCAGCGCGAGCTGGAGAAGAGTGCAGGCAAGAGTCACCGCCGTTGTCTCGCGGCCCGCGATCAGAAAAAGCAGCACCTGGTTGGTGACTTCGGTCTCGCTGAGCCGGTCCGATGCGTTCTCGGCGTCGCGTGCAGCGAGCAGCAAGCCGAGCATGTCAGCGACGGGTTGCTCCAGCCGTTGCGATTGCCGCTCTGCGATGATCTCGTCGACGATGCGGCGGACTTGTGCAAGCTCATAGCTCAGCCGCCTGTTGTGGGATGTCGGCAGCCATCGTGGCATCGGGTGTGGGTTCACGAAGCGGCGAAGCAGTTCCTCGTTGACGATCTTGAAGCGGGTCAGCTGAGGTATGGCGCGGGTTACGTCGGCGCCGAAGAGGATGCGGCCGATCACCTGCGAGGTGATCCTGACCATCTCGGCGTACAGGTCGACGCTACGGCCCTCCGCTGCGGCGGCTTGCCAGCGTTCGACGAGACGTTCCGCCTCCTCGATCATGATGTGGACGTAATCGCCAGCGATGCGGCGCCGCGTGAAGATCGGCGCCAGGAACCGACGCTGTCGGTGCCAGCTCTCATCTTCGCTGGTGAGCAGGTTCTCGCCGAGCTCCCGGCGCAACTCTCGATAGCCGGGCCCGTTCTTGCGGAAGCGGTCTGGCTGACCGAGGACCTCGGCTGCCAGTTCCGGCGACGACACGCTGTAGAACGTGACACGCCACCCCGGCGGTCCAGCACTAATGCGGGCGAGTCCGCCAACCTCATCGGCGGCGCGGGAGATCGTGCCGAGATAGTCGCGACGCAGCTCACGCACTGATCCGAGTACGGGCGAACCACTCAGCCGCGGGACGCGTTGTGCACCCTCAGCGGTGCTCACAATTTATGAGACTAGACCGCGTCCATGATCGCAGTCGACCGGTTGCGGCAGCCATGGGACAGTGGCGACATGGAGCTGCTGCGCTGGCAGGTGGGCGATGCCACCGTCTTACGCATAGCTGATGTGGATGCCACGGCGGCGCTTCAGGGGCTGATTCCCAAGTTCAATCTGGCGGCTGTCTCCCGAGTGGCCTGGCTGACGCCCAATTTTGTTGACGAGACGGGTCGTTTGCGGGGGATGTAACTTCGAGGCTGCACCTCATCGAGCGGTTCGCCGACTCGGACACGCTGATCATCGGTACCCATTTTGCTGATCCGGTTGCCGGACGCGTCCGACGGTACGGCACGACTTTCCGCCTGACGTCTCCTGACAACTAGTGTGTGGCGCCTAATTCGGGCGCAGCACACTAGGCAGGGCGAAGAACCTTACGACGGCGTCAGTTGTCGCTCACCGTGTGATTCGGCCACGCCGCGCGCCCTAGTCAACCGATCGGAATGGAGATGCCAATCCCACCGCGGGTATCAGCGCCATAGCGGGCAATCTGCTCATCGAGGTCGAGCCGACGGATCTGTTTGCGGGCCTGGCGGGCAGCCTCGTCCAGCCGATCTGCCGGAACGATCCAGGCAATTTCAAACTCCAGCCCGTCGGGGTCCTTGCCGTAGAGGCTCTTCGTTGTGCCGTGGTCGGACGAACCCGCGAGGGCGCCGTTTTGTGCCAGTGACGCCGCGAGTTGCTTCATCCCGGCGAGGGTGTCGATCTCCCAGGCCAGGTGGTAGAGCCCAACCGTCGTGCGCCCCGCCCCGGACGGTCCTGCGTTGGCTCCGATCTCGAAAAGTCCCAAGTCGTGATCATTCGTCGAGCCGGGCGCTTGCAGGAACGCCGCCCCGGCGAATCCCTCAGGTGTCATGTCGATCTGTCTAAAACCCAATACGTCGGTATAAAACGCTACGCTGCGCTCGATATCGCGCACAAAGAGCACTGCATGGTTCAAGCGAGTGATTCCCATGAAATCTTTCCTGTCTCCGTCTTGCACCCAGAACCGGAATGAGGCCGCATTTATTTCTCCACAGTGGGCGGCGAATAGGATCGCTGGCACTGGCTAACGGGCCGGCACATTCCGACAGCGGTTAGGGAGTGTCGAGATGGCGGAGATTGTAACGCTGGGCCGCACCGAGGTTCGGGTACCGCGACTCGGATTAGGTGTCATGATCTGGGGCGAGGCGAGCGGTGCACAGCGGTTGATGCCGGCCAAGAGCTCGTACGGCGGGACGAATGCCGACGATGAGCAGGCCGCGTTCGACGCCAGCCTGGCGGCGGAGATCAACTTCTTCGATACCGCGGCCATGTACAGCGCCGGCGGCTCGGAGCGGCGGCTGGGCGAACTGGCGGATGGCAAGGACGTCGTAATCGCCACGAAGTTCCCGCCCACACCGTTCGTCCGCGCCCACGAGCTGCCCGCCGCGCTGGATACCAGCCTGAGTAATCTGCGGCGCAGCTCGATCGACCTGTATCAACATCATTATCCGACCCGGCGCGGCGAAATCCCTGCCCTCATGGAGCTCATGGCCGACGCAGTCGAGGCGGGCAAGATCAAGGCTGTCGGTGTCAGTAACTACTCCGCCACTCAGATGCGCACCGCGTATGAGGTCCTGGCCAAGCGCGGTATTCCACTCGCTTCGAATCAGGTCCAGTACTCCCTGCTGCATCGGCGGCCCGAGACCAATGGGGTGCTGGATGCCTGCCGGGAACTCGGCATCACCTTGATCGCTTACCAGCCGCTTGCCAGCGGCGCGCTCACCGGAAAGTATCTGGACAGTAGCCGGCCGGTCGGCATCCGCCGCTTCCGACCACCTTTCCGCGGGTCGAAGTTCCACGCACTGCGGCCGGTCGTGACACTGCTGCGGTTGATCGGTGATCGTTACGGCAAGACTCCGGGACAGGTGGCACTGCGCTGGCTGCTAGAGCAGGACAACGTGGTACCCATTCCCGGAGCGAAGAATGCCGCCCAGGTCACCCACAATGCCGGCGCCCTGTCATTTTCACTGGCACCAACCGAGATCGCATATCTCAGCGAGGCGACCAAAGCATGGCGCCGTTAGGAAACTCCATCTGATCGGCGCTCTTTGGGTCAGGCCGCGAAGCGCAATAACGCACAAACGATCACCGCGAGCACCATCGCCAGAACGGCTGGCAGCCGAAACCACAGCGCGACTGCGGCGACGCCGACTCCAGCGGCGCGGGCATCGATGATCAACTGTTGGCCCTGGGTGAAAGTGCCGGTCACGATGAGCGCGCTGATCAATGCCGGGGCAACCAGAGCGACGACCCTGGTGAGGGCCGCGGGTGGTTGCCGTCCACCGGCCAGCACAGGGCCGAGCGTCTTCATCAGCACGCTGCCGGCGGCCAGCACGAGAATCAGTAACCAGGTTTTCATGCCTCATCTCCTCCGCTGACTTGTGTCGCCGATTGACGCGGCGGGCGAAGCCCAATCAGCGCCGCTACTGCTGCCACCAACACCGGCACGCCGGGTGGGGCAACGGGTGTCAGGGCGAGGGTGATAGCTGCAGCGAAGACCGCGACGATGATCGGGCGAAGATTCTGCGGTGCCGCGGAGCGGTGCCGGCTCGGGCCATCTGCTCGCCCACGCGTTCGGCGGCTTCCGCCCTGAAGGCGTTCCGGGAACAGATCGGGCAGCAACAGGCTGAGGTAGAAGACAGGGAACAAGACATCGAGCCCCCACCGGGCTGGGTCGCCGATTGCATTGGCTCCGACGACTCCCACAATCGTGCCGCCGATCCATGGCAGATACTGCAGCGGTGCCGCCCAGGCGATGGCGCTGATATCAAATCGGCCGCCGCCACGATGGCCGATGACGAACGACGCGTCGGCCAGCAAAGCCCCGGTGAGCAGGCGTCGCAGCGGCCCGCCCTCCATCGAGGGAGCGATCGCGAACCCCATCGGCAAGAAACGGGTGTTGGCCAGCAGCCCTGCGCTGGCCGCGAGCGCGGTGCCGCCGCCAGAGGTCAAGATGCTCAGGGCTGCGAATTGAGCAGTACCCGACCACACGATGGCCGACATCATGATCGATGGCAGTGACCCGAGCAGCGGAGCGGCCAACAGCCCGAAGCTCATTCCGATCGCGGCGACAGGCAGCGCGATAGGCACTGAGGCGCGCAGGCCTTCCGGCCACGCTTTGGGCGTCCATTTCACGGCAACGCTGCGCTACGACCTGCCACGCGTGGCGTACGGCGTGTGGGTCGGCAGGGCCATCCGTGGTGCGCGGCGGGGTCTGCGTTTGCCGACCATGGACAGCAGCATCTGTACCCGGAAACGGTGGCCGCGATATGGCTCGAGGATTTCAAGACAGGCGTCGTCGTCGAGTTCCTCGCCGGTAAGGGCATAGCTGATGTCCTTGCCGACGTGGTAGTCCCCGATGCTCCAAGCGTCCGGGTCGCCGTGCGCGCGCTGCCGTACCTCAGCCGAGGTCCAAGGTCCGACGCCGGGGAAGCTGCGCAACGCCTGATCCGCTTGCTGGTACGACCACGTCAAGGTTCGCTCCAACCCAGCGGCCCGGCTGGCAGTCCGGACCAGAGTGCGACTCCGCCGCTGCTCGACCCCAGCAGCGAGAAATCGCCAGCTCGGAACCTTGCACCACACCTCAGGCGTCGGCGGCAGGTACATGCCGTACGCGGCAGAGCCGGGCTCTCGCGCCGGGCCGGGCGCTGGCTCGCCGAACTCTCGTACCAGCAGCCGCCACGCCCGAAAGGCTTCCTTGCCGGTGACGACCTGTTCGATGTAGGCAGGAGATAGTGCCTCGAAAACGGCCTCCGTGCGGCCGACGCGAAAATGGCCGTAGCGCTGACACGCCTCGATCAGTGGGCCATGCTCGAGCCGTGGCCGGAAACCCCGCGGGTCATCGGCAGCCCCGAGCAACCGCGGCAATTGATCAAGGCTCCACTCGGCACCCTCACCCCACGCTCGAGCGGACACCTGACCGCCGTTGGCAACGATCTTGATCAAGGCCGGTCCCATTGGCGTACGAGTGGCGCGCAGGAAGATGTCGCCGACCCGGCGATGAGTCGGGTCACCAGGGCCGCGCCGCAGCTGGCCGAAGATCGGGCCCATCATGGCGGGGTACCGGAGCCGGAGGTGGCGGGTCAAGCCATTCATTGAGCCTCCGGGCGGTTGATGAAGAAGATGCCGTCTGGCTGGCGCTGGAATCCATTGCGCAGCAGCACCGTCTGCGAGACGACATTGTCAGCATCGGTCTCCGCAATGACACTATCCGCCCCGTCCTGCCACGCTTGCTGCAAGATCAAGGCGCAGGCCCCGCTGGCCACCCCACGCCCGCGCCACGCGGGCACCACGCTGTAGCCGATTTCGACCGCCAGCTCCGGGCTGGGCGGCCCGTGGAAGCCGATGTCGCCGACCACCACATGATCGACGACGATCTGATGAATCCACCACTTTGGCGACTCAGCGACTGCGCCCAGCATTGCCCTATGGGCGGCGATGAGCATGGCGATCGCATCGATGCTGTCGGGCAGCGGATATTGCCGATGCCATGGTGGCTGCCCTTCGACAGGCTCAGGGCGCGATTTCCCAGGCTCAGGGTGCAGATTCCCCGGCCGTGCGGCGCGCAGTCTGCCGCTGAGCATCAGTCGGGCCGCTCTGACCGGCAATGGCGCCAGCCAAAGATCGTAGGTGGCGTGTGGGCTCGACTCTGGCGAACTCAGTCTTCGGTGGCTTGTGGCCATGGATTCTTCCGGCAGCCCCCGAGTCCCTTGGTCTGCTGCATCATCACCGGCGCCAGCCTGCCCGGACCCGGGCAGTGCACATGCGTTTTGCCCAGGGCGTGTCCGAACTCGTGATTGACCAGATAGCGCCGGTAGTTGGTGAGATCGGAGCCGTACGAGTCGACGCCCATGAGCCACCGTTTGGCATTCAGGACCACTCGGGTGCCGTTCTGGCAAGACACTTCGCCGCGGGTCAGGTAGGGCGCGCACAGCCGGTCGGTGGTCTTCGGGGTCACGATGTAGGCGTGCAGGGTGGCCGACTCGCCGACCGGCGCGAGTTCGAAACGCCAGCGATGGGTGCCACGCCAGCTGCGCTTGTCGTCGAGCACCTGCTGGATCAGCACTGCGGCCTTGTCGGGATCGATTGACAGGCCGTCCTCAACTCGTACGTCGTAGCGGATCAAGGTGCCCGACGTGGTCGTCGGCCTCGCGCTCTTCTTGGCCGCTTGGTACGTGCCAGGCCCGCTTGCCGGCACCTCCACTTGTCGGTGAACCCGCTTGGCTTTGCGCTTCGCCTGCAACTTGACTGGAGTTACGCCGGCGCGTGCTGAAGGAGCCGGCTCGGCACCACCAGCCCGCGAGGCCGGCGTCGCGGATACATCGCTGCTCGGGATAGCCACAGGAATGCCGGTGAGTGGGCCGGTGATCTGAGCGAGGAGTGCGCTATCGGTGAGCACTGTCGGCAGCGTGCGTAAGCACAGGCCGATGAGGCCCAGAGCGATGATCCCGGAGATCAGGCCGGCCGCACTTCGGCGGTGCCGCGCCGCCCTGCCAATCCCAGCTGAGGTGATGTGCCCCGGATGACGTGAGTTAGATTGTGGGCTGAGTTTGCTCCTGGATGCCTGGCGAGCCACTGTGCGACGCGGCCGTATGCCGTCCCGACTCGCCCCAGGTAGCTGGCTCACGGGGACTAAGACTAGGCGGCATCGTGGCTCACTCACACTCCAGTTCAGAGCATCTTTCAGATACCGGTCCACAGCCGTTGGTAAACCCCGACGAGCTGCGCCACCACCAACGTGCTTTGCGGATCCTGATTGTGGTTCTCATTCCGCTGGCAATTTGGACCGTGGTAGGGCTCGTGGCCTTCTGGCCGGGCGACATCTCACGCCATGTCAACTCCGACGTGGCTGGCTACAGCGTTCCCGGGGTCAGCTATCCGACCGCGCGGGTAACCGGGGTCAAGGAGATTTCGTGCGAGGGTCTCGCGGGATCAACTCCGGGAGGGACTGACGCCCGTTGCGCCGATGTGACAGCTGAGCTGTTGGAGGGTGCCGACAACGGCAAGGCAGTAACGGTGCCGGTGACCGCCGCGATCTATTCATCGGGAGTCAAGGTCGGCCAGGTCATCAAGTTGGTACGGGTGCCGCCAACCGGAGATCAGCCGGCCCAGTACCAGTTCTCCGACTTCCAGCGGAGTACACCACTGCTCGTCGTGGCGTTGATTTTCGCTCTTGTCGTCATCGCGGTCGCCCGCTGGCGCGGCTTCGCGGCGCTGATCGGTCTCGGCTTCGCCGGCTTCGTCCTGGTCACGTTCATGTTCCCGGCACTGATCGCGGGGTCCAACCCGATCATGGTCGGGCTGATCGGTTCCTCGGCGATCATGTTCGTCGCCTTGTACGCCGCCCACGGCTTCAGCGCTCGTACCACGACCGCCCTGGTGGGGACCCTCTTCGGACTGATCTTGATAGCCCTACTCGGCTATGCCACCACCAAATGGGCGCATCTGAGCGGCGTTGCCGCCGAGGACGACTATGTATTGGCGGCGGCCGCTCCTGACCTTCGGCTCACGTCAGTGGTGATCTGCGGGATCATCGTCGCCGGCCTAGGCGTGCTCAACGACGTGACGATCACTCAGGCCTCTGCGGTCTGGGAGCTGGCGGACCAAGGCGCGACGCAGAAGCATCTGTTCTCACGGGCGATGCGGATCGGACGAGACCACATTGCCTCGACTGTCTACACCATCGCGTTCGCGACCGCCGGCGCCTCGCTCAGCGTGTTCTTGTTGATCAAGATCAATAGTCGGCCGTTGCTCGATGTGCTGCTGACTGAGCGGTTCGCGGCCGAGGTGCTGAGCATTCTGGTGGGCTCGATTGGGCTCGTCCTGGCGGTCCCGCTGACCACAGCGGTGGGGGTGGCTGTGGTGCGGGCCAGTGGAGCCGCTCGCCCGCCGGTGCGACAGTCTGGCAAGGCTCGAACCGTTGACACCGCCGGGAAGCAACAGCCAGCAGCCGTTCAAGAGCAGGCCCCTCCGAAACAGCCCGAACGCCGCCCAGCGCACGTGCCGGAGGCCACGACGACCAAGCTGCCCCGCGTCAGCCAGCCGTCTCCTCCCGCTGCGCCGAATGGTGCCGACCAGGTCGCGAATACTCAGGTCAAGCGCCGGCGGCTAAGGCGCCAGGCCGAGGACGATTTCGGCGACTTCACCTACCTCCACGAACCCATCGAGGGCGAGCCGGGTACGTCCGAATCTCGCGGCCGAGGCCGACGCGCGCTGTGAGTTCTGCCCGCGTGGCTGGCGGCCTCTGCTGTCAAGTGGAGTATCCGCCCTTGAATTCAAGTTGACTTTAAGTTGAACAATGGGCGCATGCCTCATGCGCTGATTACCGGTGCCTCGATCGGACTAGGCCGAGCGGTGGCCTTCGAGCTGGCTCGTCGCGGCTGGACCCTCACCATCGACGCACGGCACGCGGAGCCGCTTGCCAGCACCGCGTGGGCCTTGTCGGAACTCGCGACGGTGCGTGCCATCCCGGGCGACGTCGCCGATCCGGCGCATCGTGAGCAGCTGGTAGCTGCAGTAGCCGAGGCTGGCAGGCTGGATCTGCTGATCAACAACGCAAGTGATCTCGGAGGCTCGCCGCTGGTCTCGCTGCGTGATCTTGAGCCTGAGGCGTACGAGCAACTGCTACGCACCAACGTCATTGCGCCGCAGCAATTGATACGAGCGTTGCTGCCCTCGATGCATGCCCAGACCGTGATCATCAACGTGTCATCCGATGCTGGCGTCGAGCACTACGAGACGTGGGGCGGCTACGGCTCGAGTAAGGCGGCGCTTGATCATCAAACGTTGACCTGGGCCGCCGAGGAGCCGGATTTCCGGTGGTACAGCCTGGACCCAGGCGACATGCGGACAGCTATGCACCAGGCGGCGTATCCGGGCGAGGACATCAGTGACCGGCCGGAGGCGGAGACGGTAGCCCCGATCGTGGTCGCACTTGTTGGCTCTCGCCTGCCCAGCGGCCGCTATCGGGCTGCCGAGTTGATTGCCACGCTTGCCGAGCGGGCAGGATCGCAATGAGCTCTGTGATTGCAGCTCGGGCGTACGCGCGGTTTGCATCCCCAGGGGACCATACGGCGACCGAGCCGCCAGAAATGCGGGGTCTGCGGCGCGACGGTGTCCGGCTCATGGTCGCGAACCCGACGGTTATCCAGCACACCGTCTTCTCCCGCCTCACCGACCATCTGGGCGCCGGCGATGTACTGGTGGTCAATACCTCGGCCACTGTTCCGGGCCAGCTCGACGGCACCCGGCATGGCTCGGCTGTCATCGTGCACATCGCGAGCCGGCTTGGCGAGGGCACTCGGGTGGTCGAGCTGCGGACGTCGCCCGACGCCTCGGCTCCGGTTCTCGACGGCCGGGTCGGTGAGCACATCGGCCTCCCGGCAGGCGGAGTGCTGGAGCTCATCGAGCCATATCCCCAACCCGATTCCTCTCCGACCGGCCTCGGAAACCGGCTGTGGCGGGGCCGGGTCATGATCGAGCAACGTCTTGCTGCCTACCTCCGAGAGCATGCCCGACCAATCAGCTACGGCTACCTCAACGGCTCGTTTCCGATTTCGGCGTACCAGACGGTCTTCGCCCTCTGCCCGGGCAGCGCAGAGGTGCCGAGCGCAGCTCGCCCGTTCAGTGCCGAACTGGTCGCTCGACTGGTGGCCCGGGGTGTGATCTTCGCGCCCATCACGCTGCACACCGGGTTGTCTTCGCAGGATGCGGGCGAGGCTCCGCAGCCGGAATGGTTCGAGGTCAGCGCGACGACCGCTCACCTGATCAACTCCAGCAAGGCGCGGGGCGGCCGGGTGATCGCGGTTGGCACGACGGCGACGCGTGCCATCGAGTCGGCTGCCCAGCTGGACGGGCGAGTGGTGCCCGTCTCGGGCTGGACCGAGCTGGTGATCTCTCCAGAGCGACCGGTACGCGTCGTCGACGGCTTGATCACCGGCTGGCACAACCCTGAGGCATCGCACCTGCTCTTGGTCGAGTCGGTGGCTGGGCCCCGACTGACTCAGGCCGCGTACGACGCAGCCATTGCCGAGCACTATCTGTGGCACGAGTTCGGCGATTCTGCCCTGCTTCTGCCAGACGTCGAACCTTAACGCCCAGGTAACGAGTCGATGAGTAGGCTCCGCCTATGGCGGACGTACTCTCCAACTACCGGACAGTTGATGCGTTCGACGAGATGATGGATGCAGAGGGCAGCGTCCGGCCCTCCTACAAGGCCGTGGCCTCCGCTCTCAGCCGCTCAACCTCAGATGACCTCCGGATGATCGCGGAGTCTCTGGCCAACAACTACACCCAGGCCGGTGTGACCTTCGATGTCGGCGGTGTGGAACGGCCCTTTCCGCTCGATTTGGTGCCACGCGTCATCGCGTCGCCGGAGTGGGAGATCATCGAAGCCGGGGTCGCCCAGCGGGTGCGGGCGCTCGAGGCGTTTCTGGCTGATATTTACGCCGACGCGCGGGTGATCACCGACGGCGTCATTCCGAGCCAGCTGGTCACGTCGTCCACCCATTTCCACCGGGCCGTGTGGGGCATCGCACCTGCTAACGGCGTCCGCATTCACGTCGCCGGCGTGGATCTGATCCGCAACCCCGCGGGCGATGTACGCGTGCTGGAGGACAACGTCCGCGTGCCGAGCGGGGTCTCGTACGTGATGACCAATCGCAACGCGATGATCACCGCGATGCCGGAGGCATTTGCCAACCAGCGCATTCGACCCGTAGCAGGGTATCCAACCCGCCTTCTCACGGCCCTGCGTAAGGCGGCGCCACCGGGCATCGATGAGCCGACGGTTGTCGTTCTCACCCCTGGCGTCTACAACTCCGCCTACTTCGAACACACCTTGCTGGCGCGCACCATGGGCGTCGAGCTGGTCGAAGGTCGTGATCTTGAGTGCCGGCGCGGCAAAGTCTTCATGCGCACCACAGCCGGACTGCAGCGGGTGGATGTCATCTACCGCCGGGTCGACGATGATTTTCTCGATCCGGTGCACTTCCGCAGCGACTCGATGCTCGGCGTACCCGGCCTGGTGAACGCAGTGCGTACCGGCGGTGTGGTGCTAGCCAATGCCATCGGTAACGGGGTGGCCGACGACAAGTTGATCTATACCTACGTGCCGGACTTGATCAAGTACTACCTGCGGGAGGACCCGATCATCGCCAATGTGGACACCTGGCGACTGGATGACGACGCAGCGCGCGAGGAGGTGCTGGACCGTCTCGAGGAATTGGTCGTCAAGCCGGTCGACGGCTCGGGCGGCAAAGGCATCGTGATCGGGCCGCGAGCTACCAAGGCTGAACTTGATGCGCTCCGGAATCGGGTCACGGAGGATCCTCGCGGTTGGATCGCGCAGCCGGTGGTCCAGCTGTCCACTGTGCCGACCCTGATCGAGGACTGTCTGCAGCCTCGCCATGTCGATCTTCGGCCGTTCGCGGTCAACAATGGCGAGGACGTCTGGGTGCTGCCCGGCGGGCTTACCCGAGTGGCCTTGCCCGCGGGAGAGCTGGTCGTCAACAGCAGCCAGGGCGGCGGAAGCAAGGACACCTGGGTGCTCAGCCCGCCGCCGCATCGATCCTCTGCACATCATCGGACCTCAGCCGAGCATAGCGACGATGCCGACGATCATGCCAAGCTGCGGGCCGACGTGCCGCTGACCGTGGCCGAGATTCCGGTGACCGTGAGGCCCAAACCCTCAGCCACGCAGCGGCAACAGCAAGATCAGCAACAGCAGACCAACAGGCGGAGTCGGGGGTGTTGAGTCGCATCGCCGAATCCATGTTCTGGATCGGCAGATACATCGAGCGAGCAGAGGACACCGCGCGCCTACTCCAGACTCACCTGCGCATGCTCATCGAGGACAGCACGGCTGCAGAGGTCGACGCCTGCCGCAATCTGCTGGCGCTGATGAGTGTTGATCATGTTCAGGACCCGACGCTGAACGACCTGTTGCGGGTGCTTGGCTACGACCCGGCGGAGCCGACCTCGATCTACTTCTGCTACGCCGCGGCTCGGGACAACGCTCGCCGGGCCCGGGAGGTGATCCCGTTGGACCTCTGGGAGTGTGTGAACACGACCTGGCACCAGCTTCCGACCACGCCGTTCGGGGCGAGCGGTGCCCATGTGTTCCTCAACTGGGTGCGGGAGCGCAGCGCAATGTTCGCCGGGATCTCACGCGGCATCATGGTCCGCGATGACGGCTGGGAGTTCATGTCCCTGGGTCGATCCTTGGAGCAAGTCGACATGACGTCGCGACTGGTCGCATCGGCATCCCTCACACACGGCGGCAGCCAGTGGCCGGCTGTGCTGAGGGGCTGCGGCGGGCACGACGCTTTCTTGCGGACCTACCGCGGTCTTTACACCGACCGCGAGGCTTCCGAGTTCTTGATCATGGATGCGAGGTTTCCGCGGTCGATCATGCACGGGCTGATCGCTGCTACCGACAGCCTGCAGAAAGTGGCCCAGAACAATATGCTGACAGCACGCCATGCCCAGACTGCTGTCCGCTCACTCGGCCAGCTGCGGGCTCGTTTGGAGTTTGCCGACCTCGATGATCTGCTCGAGAACCTCAACCGTGAGATGTCGGCCGTGCAAGATGTCGCAGCACAAGTAACGCTTACTGTCTCCACCAGCTATTTCGCCGCTGCGGATCCAACAGCGTGGATCACAGAAGGGACACGCTGAGATGCGGCTGAGCATTGATCATGAGACGGGATTCAAGTACGCGACCCGAGTCAAGTCCTCCTATAACGAGGCGCGGATGACGCCGGCGGAGACCGACCACCAGACGGTGTGGAGCAGCCGGATCAACATCGAACCCGCAGCCTGGAGCTTCAGCTACACCGACTACTGGGGCAC
>Ga0081455_10003740_pt1 | contig 17389 bp, 13 predicted proteins | sample TabmetS3T2R1_FD_70207 | JGI IMG/M metagenome (GOLD analysis project Ga0081455, IMG submission 70207) | Tabebuia heterophylla rhizosphere microbial communities from the University of Puerto Rico - S3T2R1 | ecosystem: Host-associated > Plants > Roots > Rhizosphere ...
GATCGCGCCGGATTCGCCGCAGCCCTTGGCGCCCAAGGGATTGGTGCGGCAGGGCGCGGAATCATCCAGCGTCACCACGATCGGCGGAATGTCATCGGCGCGCGGCACGCAGTAGTCTTGGTAGCTCGCCGTCAATAGCTGCCCTTCCTCGCTGTAGGCGACGCCCTCATAGAGCGCCTGGCCGATGCCCTGCGCGACACCGCCATGCACCTGGCCGGTCACGAGCATCGGGTTGACGGCGATACCGACGTCGTCGACCGTGGTGTAGCGCACCACCTTGCTGACACCAGTCTCGGGATCGATCTCGACCTCGCAGATATGCGTGCCGTTCGGCCAGCTCGGGCCGTCGACCTCGCCTTCGCTATCGACGGAGAGCCGCGCGCCGTCCTCGTTCTTCGCGATCTCGAACAGGCTGATGCGCCTGTCGGTGCCGACCACCGTCAACCAGCCGTCGCGATATTCGATATCTCCGACCGACGTCTCCAGCACGTTGGACGCCTTCTCGCGCGCCTTCTGGATCATGTCGTTGCTGGAGACCGCGACCGCCGTGCCGCCGACGAACAGCGAGCGCGAGCCGACGCTGCCGAAACCGGTGGCGAGATCGGTATCGCCCTGCACGACGTCGATCTTGTCCAGGGGAATGCCGAGCGATTCAGAGATCATCTGGCTGTAGGTGGTCTGCAGGCCCTGACCCATCGCCATGGTGCCGGAATGCAGGATGATGCGGCCCTCCGCGGTGGCATGCAGGCTGACCTTTTCGGTGTGCGCGCGCCCGCCGGTCCATTCGATGTAGCTGGTGAGGCCGCGCCCGTAGAGCAGGCCCTTCTTCTTCGCCGCCTTCTTGCGCGCGGCAAAACCGTCCCAATCCGAAAGCTCCGCGGCGCGCGACAGCATGTGCGCGAAGGCGCCGGAATCGTACACCTGGCCAACGGCGTTGGTGTAGGGCAGTTGCGCCGGCTTGATGTAGTTCACCTTGCGGATGGTGCGCGGGTCCATGCCGATCTGGCGCGCGGCGGCATCCATCAGCCGCTCGACGATGAACACCGCCTCGGGGCGCCCCGCGCCGCGATAGGCGCCGACCGGTGCCGTGTTGGTCATCACCGACTTCACCTCGAAATGCACCAGCGGCAGGTCGTAGACGCCGGTCTGCACGAAGGGACCGAGCACCAGCGGAATGATGTTCGCCGTCCCCGAGGAGTACGCCCCGGTGCCGCCGATCGAGCGCACGCGATAGGCCAGCACGCGGCCCTTGGCGTCGAGCGCGAATTCGCCGGTCGAGGTGAGATCGCGGCCATGGGTGCCGCCGACGAACTCATCGGTGCGGTCGCCGCGCCAGCGGATCTTCTTGTTCAGCTTGGTCGCGGCGTAAGCAACGATGCCGTCTTCGGGATAGAGGCTGGTCTTCTGGCCGAAGCCGCCGCCGATATCGCCGACCAGCACGCGCACGCTGTCCTTGGGCCGCTTCAGAATCGATTCCGCGAGCAGGTCCCGGGTCGAGCCGGGGGTCTGCGACTGCACGTGCAGGATCAGCCGGCCGGTCTTCTTCTCGATCTCGGCAATCGTCGAGCGCGGCTCCATCGCTGACGGCACCAGCCGCTGGCTGACCAGATCGAGCGAGACTTTATGCGCGGCATTGGCGAAGGCTTCTTCGACCTTGGCCGCGTCGCCGTAGCTCATGGCGGCCACGATGTTGTCGGGCGCCTCGGGCCACACCACGGGCGCGCCTGATTTCACCGCCTCGACGGGATCGACCACCGAGGGCAGCACCTCGTATTCAACGGCGATCGCTTCGGCGGCCGTCTGCGCCTGCACCCGCGATGTCGCGACCACGGCGGCGACGGCCTCGCCGGCATAACGCACGATGTCATGCGCAAGCAGCCGCCGCGGCGGCACCGTCATCGGTGTGCCGTCCGGCCGCTTGAAGATCGCGAGCGTCGGGAGAGTGCCGATATCGTCCTTGATCAGGTCCGCGCCGGTGTAGATGGCCGCGACGCCGGGCATGCCGGCGGCATCAGCCGTATCGATCGAGGTGATCCTGGCATGGGCATGGGGCGAGCGCAGCAAATGGAGCCACAGCGCCCCCTCTTCCGGCTTGTCGTCGATGAACTGTCCCTTCCCGGTGAGCAGTCTCTGGTCTTCCAAACGTTTGACCGGCTGGCCCGCACCAAAACGCATATTGCCGGGAAGAATGTTCATCAGTTTGTCCTTGAAGCTTCTGTCGGATTGGGCGGGGTTTTAGCGGTTTTTGCGCGGGAGGCAACGCATTCAATTCATTGCAATAAATGCCTGCAATAAATGCGCCAGCGCGGCCGGGCGCAAGCGGGCCTGCCGTCAAAAAGCGAGGTCAGCTACGGCTGATGTCGACGATATCGATGGTGATGTCGCGCGTCTGCGAACCGCGCTTCAGGCCGATGCGGATGCTCTTGCCGGCGCCCAGCTGCTCGATCTGGTCGGTCAGGTCGGAGAGCCGGTGCACCGGCTTGCCGTCGACCTGGACAATGACGTCGCCCAGCGTACCCGAGTTGAAATCGACGCCGCGAATGCCGGCGCGTTCGGCCGGGCTCCCGGGCGCGGTGCGCACGATGATCACCCCTTCGACGCCTAACCTGGTCGCAACGGCCTCGCTGGCGGCGATGATGCCGATGCCGGGCGTCGGCACGCGGCCGTTCTTGATGAGCTCGGGGACCACGCGATTGACGATATCGACGGGGACCGCAAACCCGATGCCGGCGCTCGACCCCGACGGCGAGATGATCGCCGTGTTGACACCGATCAGGCGCCCCGCCGAATCCAGCAAGGGTCCTCCCGAATTGCCGGGATTGATCGCGGTGTCGGTCTGGATCACGTTGGTGATCTCGCGGCCACTGCTGGTCGGCAGCCGGCGCTTGAGCGCGCTGATGATGCCACTGGTCAGCGATTGATCGAGGCCGAAGGGATTACCGATCGCGAAAGCCGATTGACCGACCTTGAGCTCGCTTGAACTGCCCAGCGCCACCGGCGGCGGCATTTTGCGTGCACCCCTGATCCGCAACACCGCGAGATCGTAGTTGGGCGCGACGCCGATGATTTCGGCCTGCGCTACCTCGCCCGAGGCAAAGCGAACCGCGACCTCGCTGCCGTTTTGCACGACGTGGTTGTTGGTGACGACATGACCGTCATTGTCCCAGACGAAACCGGTGCCCGAGGCAGCGCCAGCGCCTCCGCCTTCATCCTCGGCCAGCGGATTGGCGGCGGCGGAGCGCGCGGCGACCTGCACCACCGACGGCGAAACCCGCTCGAACAGCTCGATATTGGCGCGTTCGGCATCGGCCAGCGGTCCGCGCTGATCGACGGTTCGAGCTACGGTGTTGGTCCAGGGACTGTAGCGGATGTTGGAAACGGTCAGCGCCACCAACACGCCTGCGACAATGGCTGCAAAAAGCATGAAGCGACGGTTCATCGATTACTCCCCTTGGCCATGCCAGCCGCGTGCCAGGGATGATGCCGCGGGCAAGCCGGCCCTTCAGCCGTTCGGAACCGCGTATGCAACGCTCCAGCCAGCTGGAGGTTTCCCGCCGCGATTGGGGATGTGGCCTGGCCGTCTCCTAGCCGAGATCGCGCAGGGCCGCCTCGACCACCTTCCGCTGGTCCGCCGTCAACGCCGCCTGCGGCGGGACCGGGTCGCCGACCGGGTAGCCCTGAATCTCGAGTCCGGCCTTGATGCAGGCGGCGAGATTGAAGCGCGCAAAGGCCTCATTGATGCGCCAGAGCCTGCGTTGCAGCGCCGTCGCCTCGTCCCAGCGCGCCGCCTTGCAGAGATTGTAGAGTTCGACGCTCTGCCGCGGAATGATACAGGCGGGGCCTGCCATCCAGCCGAGCCCGCCGATCAGCATCACCGCCGCCGGAATATGGGCGGAAGCGGAGAAGACCTTGATGCTCTTGCCGCAACGATTCATGATCGACAGCAGCCGGCCGGTATTGGTGGAGGCATCCTTGATGTGGCCGATGCGCGGATGTGTCGCGAGCCGTTCGATGACATCGAGCGTGAGATCGGACCGCTGAAATTGCGGATTGGTGTAGATCACGACGGGAATGTCGACGGCGTCGGCAATGGCGCGGAAGTAGGATTCGACCTGCGCATCGGCGATCGGAAAATACGCCTCCATGATCGCGAGGATGCCGTCGGCGCCGAGCTTCTGATGCGCCCGCGCCTGCGCCACCGCATCCGCCGTCGACGTCGAGGCGACACCGGCGATGACAGGCACGCGGCCCCTCGCCGCCTCGATCGTTGCCTGCACCACGCTCGCGCGCTGCACCTGGTTGAGATAGGCGAACTCGCCGGTCGACCCGAGCGGCGTCAGCCCATGCACGCCCGCCTTGATGAGATCGTCGCACAGCCTGCCCAGCACATCGGTGCGGATTTCGCCTGATTCATCGAGGGGTGATACCAGATAGGGAAAGACGCCGTGGAAATCAGCCATGGTGAAAGCATGCCTCGCGCGGAAACTCCGCCATGGCTATCCGGAACGGCCGGGCAAGGCAACGTTTCCGAAGAGGCCAGCGTGTCTCCATCATTTGCGGTCGCGAATCCAAACATCGATCGCCGGCAAGCGCGAGGCTCCCGGCGTCAGGTCTCAGCTCGATTGAATAGTTGACCGGAACGGCCGCCGTCAGCAGCCTGCCCGGCGTAGCGTCGAAGGAGAAGACCGGGTCGGCTCGCGCGGCTCCTGATACGACAATCATCGTCGCGAGCACTGCGCCAAAACAACGCGCCAGGGGCGCCATCACGATAAGCTTTCTGCGCCAGCAGCCGCCACGAGATAGCAAATCATACCGCTACGTCGCCCATCGTGAAACAGGCGTGAGCGGTCCGCAGAATGACCCAAATATGTCCACAGATGTTCACAGGTTCTAACGATTTAACTCACGATTATTTCACGACTTTCTCCGCAGTCTCATGCTCTGACCAAGCGCGAGAGCAGTTTTGATGGCTGTGCAAAAGGTCGCCGACGCATCCTCTTTCGAGGCTTCAGAACTCAACACGCGCGGCTCTGTTTCGGCAGCAACGGCTCCCGGCTTTCGTCACTTCCTCGGCAAACCCGCTCCTTCGCAGCGATTCCGCGCCTTCGGCATCGATCCGCTCGCTTCGTCGCCGGATCATGCAAAGCTGCGCGGATTGATGCATCGCCTGTCGCGGCGAATGGATGCGATTATCAAATGGCCACCGCACCAGGTTCGATCAGCGGAATACTGGGAAAATCCCTTCATCCCCTCGGGCTACACCTATCTGCTGCAGTTCATTGCGCATGATCTCGTGCACTCGGCGATTCCGCTTTCGGTGGCGGGCGGACTTGGTCGAGGGACATCCAACGCCCGCCGCATGCCGCTTCGGCTGGAGACGCTGTATGGCAGCGGCCCAGTCGGATCGCCGCACATCTATGCACTCGACGCGCCGAGCGACGATCGGCGCACCAAACTGCGGCTCGGGCGAATGCGCTGGAAGGAGAATGAGCCAGCGAGCGGCTGCCCGTTCCGCGACATTGCGCGGACGCCGGCCGAGAACCTGACGGGTATCGACCGCAGCATTGCAGGTGTCCGCGTTGCCCTCACCGAGGCGCTGGTCGCCGATCCACGCAATGACGATCATGCCGTGATGTCGCAGCTCACCGCGGTGTTCGCGCTGCTGCACAATGGGCTTGTCGATACCATTCGCCGCAGCGAAGGAAACGCCGGGCCAAACGGTCAGTTCGGCGCCGCCTACAAGCGCTTCCTGTGCGCCCGCCGCGCATTGACGGCCATCTACCACAACATCATCCGATACGACCTGATGCGGCGGGTACTTCATCCGGCGGTGCATGCGAGCTATTGCGGGCCTGACCGCCACTTCATCGACCGCCCCGATCCCGCCAGGGACGCAATGATCGGCGATTGGAAGATTCCGCTCGAGTTCTCGCATGGCGCATTCCGCTTCGGTCACGCCATGGTACGACCCGAGTACCAGATCAATGACCTCTCCCTCCACGATCTCAACAACACGCTTGAGAAGAGCTCGGTAAATGATCCGGCTAACATGCCGCTCGACGAGACCTGGATGGTGCAATGGTCGCGCTTTTTCGAGATCAAGGGCTCGAAGCCGAATTTCAGCCGCCGCATCGGGCCGCATCTCAGCGATGGTCTGGGCAATGACCAGATCTTCCCGGCGTTCGACGAAACGGCGCGCGTCGGCCTGCTCTATCGTGACCTGCTCGGCGCAGGCCTCGCCGGCATGTGGTCAGTTGACGCATTGATCGCCGAGATCGGCGCCAGACAACCGCACTTTATCGCCATGTCGCCCCTGCTGGCCGACCGCGCCTACCGTGTCGGTCAGATTCGCGCATGGCTCGTCTCGGGACGCGCCTACGGGGCCTTGACTGATGAGGACATCGAAACGCTTTCGAATGATCCGCCGCTGCCGTTCTTCATCCTGTTCGAGGCGATGCAGCAGACCGAGGGCCTGCAGCTCGGACTGCTCGGTTCGATCATCGTATCGGAAGTGATATTCGGAGCGCTCGCAAGCGACCCGCAACCGACCGGCGGCTCGCTCGCTGATCAACTGGAGCTGATCTCCCGCGAATTCTACCTGGCGAACGTACTTCAGGACATTCCAGACATCTCGAACATGGCTCAACTGGTGGAGTTCACCACCGAGATTGCCGATCTGCGGCAGGCCGTGCCTGCATTTTTGTGAAGCGGGATTCTCCGCTTCACGTAACCAGGAGGAGTATGAACGATGGCTCTCGAGAGAATGCAAGTCACCAATCATGAGCGCTGGGGCAATCTGGTGAAGACCTGGTCGACCGGCAAGAACTACCTCGACGACGATAACGAGTACCCGATCCCGACCAGCATCGATGAATTCAAGGAGCAGCTCGCCAAGGCGCAGGTGTTCATGACGGTTCCGGAGCGCTACACGAAGGTACAGTTCGTCGAGCAGCACCTGGACACGATCGTGGTACGGTTGCCGCCGGCCGTGGCGATCGCGGATTCCGAAGAGAAGCTCAGCAAGCCGGGCGCCACCTATCCGCTCCCGCCGTTCTACAAGCGCCTGTTCAACGGGATGGATCCGGTAATTCCGGAAGCCGACAAGTTCAAGGTGCACGCCGAGCGTATCGGCGACTACACGATCAGCTTCTGCGCATAGTCAGTGCTGGACGACGTCTCCGACGGGAAGCCCTGCGCCGAGCAAACCTCGACGAAGGGTTTCCCGTCGCGCGCTCACGCTGATCGGGTGAGCTTGCATGACCCACCGAACCACTGCCTCGTCGGTCGGAACGGACGGGCCGACCCAGAACGAGCGCAGCCCGTTCACGAAGCGCTGAGCTTCTTCGCGCGCCTTTTCCAACTCACCAAGGTAGAACAGCGTGGCCGTCCGCCATGCCGGCAGGATCCGCACGACGCTATTGGCTCGGTCGCAGGCCTCGAGGGCGCCGCCATAGTCGCCGCACAGGAAGCGAATGGTGCCATGATAGGCCCATTCGAGATAGGAAGGCGCCGGCGAGACCGTCAACGCTTGTTCGGCCCTGAGCCGGGCTTGCTCGATTGAGCCGCAAAAGGCGTCGTAGTGAGCGCTGGACAGCAACGTCCAGGGATCGTTGTCATTGAGCTCGCAGGCGAGCGCCATGTGCGGCGCAGCCTCCGTCTCGCGAAGCGCCATCACATAGGACCAGCCGCAGCACAGATGCGCCCTCGAATCGACCGGGTCCAGTTGAACGGCGGTCTTCGCCAGCTCGAGCGTCGCCTTGGCCTTGTCGAGATCGCGAAAGATCCCGGGATGCACCAGATGCTCGATGTTGTTCATCTGCACGAGGCTGCTGTAGCAGGGCGAGAACCCCGGATTGTCGCGGATCGCGTCGCGGAAGATCGCGACCGCCCTCCGCCAGCTCTCGGGATCGAATTTCGACATCAGATTCTGTCCGCGCAGCCAGCGGTCGTGCAGATCGAGCGATACGTCCGGCTCGCCGGCGAGCCGCATCAGCCGTTCCGTCGACAACTGCACATTCAACGATGTCGCGATCCGGCGGATGATGCGCTGCTGCGTTTCAAACCAGTTGCCGAGGCCGAGGCGGAAGCTTTCGCTCCAGATATAGATTCCCGTGGTGTCGTCGCGGAGCACCATCACGATATTGATTTCGGCGCCGGCCTGATAGGCAGTGGTCTCGATGCAGTATTGCGGCGCGGAGTCCGGCGCGGGAAGCACGACCGCGGCCGGCGGACGGTCGACCACGCTCCATTCGCGAAACCGCACGAGACAGGCGGCAAGATGCTGGGAGAACCCCTGCACCAGATGGCTGTGATCCTCATCGACGCCATGCATGGCAAAGGGGCGCAGCACGAGGCGCGTCTTGGCAGATGCATGGACCGCTGATGACATCGGGACTGCCGGCTGAACGGCGGTCGCTCTGATCATCCTGACGGCGAATTCGTCGTTCGCCGCCGACGCGGCCCGATCGGCCGGCGCGCGCTCCAGAATGCCGAGCTTGATGTTGGCGACGAGTTCTTCGGTGGCCGACGACGGCTCCATCGCGTAGTCGCGATCCAGCAGATCCCACAGCGCCTTGTAGATGCGCAACGCAGCGGCAGTATCGCCTTCTTCCGCATGCGCCCGCATCAGATAGCGGCAGGCATATTCATGGGTCGGATCGAGATTGACGATCGCAGCGGCGATCCGCTTTTTGGCATCGGCGAGGACGCTCGCGGAGGTCAGGCCTTCGTCGAGACTGCGCATCAGCCGTTCATGGATGGTCTGTCGCTTGGCCAGCACCCAGACCCGGAACGAGGGGTCGAGATCGTCCATCCCTTCGAGCAGCCGGCCGTCGAGCTGCGGCGTATCGAGCAGCAGCGGGTGAACGCGCCCGACTTCGGCGAGTTGAATCACGCTTTCGATGTCGACTTCGATTCGCCCGGTATCGAGGCCGACCAGCAGCCGTTCCGCGACGAAGCCGTCATAGCCGGCCTCCTCGAGCGTGGACCGCAGTTCACGCACGACCTGACGCAGCGAGGCACGCGCCTTTTCCTCGTCCGAACGGCTCCAGAGCAGACCGACCAGCCGCTCGCGGCTCTCCTGCTTCGCCTCCGATAGCGCGAGATAACTCAGGACGGCGCCGGCCTTGCGGGTTCGCAGTTCGACCGCACGGCCGTTGAACCGGACGCCGAACCGACCGACCAGCGATACCGACAGGCGCGGCGCGCTTTCGGGCGCCGCCGCGGCGTTGTCTGATGTCATGGCGTTGGCAATGGCCGGCATGTTTCTGGAACCGGTTGGCTAATACCGGCCAGTCTATATCAAAGCGACACCCCCGGTATAGGTTGCGCCGCCGCCGGTTCGCGCTATCGCATCCTGCAGCCTGGCCGTGACGATTTCGGATGGCTCGAGTTGCAGGCCGGGAGCGATCACGCGGACCACCGGAACGGCAAAGCGCCCGCGCGTGAGTTCGATACAAAACGTCTCGATTCCCAGCTTTTCCAAACGCTGAACGATCAATCCAAATATAATGCTCGCTTCAGTTGCCGGAAGGGGCAGATGGGCCGCGTGCTCGGTCACCGGCTGCAGCAGCCTGCACTGGTCGGCATCGATGGCCGCACGCTGCAGGTGGATGCGGTCCTGGGCGTTGAGCGCGCCGTCACCACGCTCGTTGCGTTTGGTTGCGACGACGGCATCGGCCAGTTCGAGCTGGCACATTTCCACAATCGCGGAGCGGACCGCAGCTTCGAGCGCCGGCCGCGCGGCGAGACCGAAGGCAAAGCCGGAACCATCCGCCCGGCAGGAAACCGCCGCGACGCAGGGCACGCCGATATCCGTCGTGATATCGAGCAGCCATGTCCGGCGCGGCGCTGCTGCGCCGTTGCGAAGCCGCTGCAACAACTCTTCCGCCACGAGGCCGGCTTTATGCTGCACCGGAATCGATCGCGGCAACTGACCGCCCCTCCACCACAGGCTGGCCGCATCGCGTTCGATCAATTCCAGCAGGCCGTGCAGCGCCGCGGCGTCCCGCGACGGACCCGCGGCCGAGCCGATGCTCAAGGGATATGGCGGCGCGAAGTCGCGGTCGGCCGGCGGACGCCGCAGGCAGATATCCGCCGGAAGCAACACCTCGCCGCCGTCGGTTACACGCGTTGCGCGAAACCAGGACTGCACCCGCCCCGGTTGCATGCTTCGTTCCGAAAGCACGGCGACCAATTCCAGCGTCTTCGGACCGAGTTTCCCGGCCCAATCGTCGATGCCGGGCCTGAGCAACAGGTCGGTACCAGTCTGCAATTGAGAGAGATACTCTATTCCCTCGCCGATGCAGCCCTGGAATGCTTCCTGCAATGTCAGTCCGACGCCGGAAACGCCGACCATGGGGCTTCCGTCATGCAAGGGATCGGCAAGCGCCGGATCGAATTGCGCACCAAAGCTGATCAGGCCAGGCGCATCGGGCGCGGCCAATTCGAACACACGCGAAAAACGCGAGGCGGCGATCAGCAAATGGGCGTGATTCGTGGTCTCCGAATCAATCCGGCCACTGGATTTAACGCCATATTCCAGCGCCTGCAGCACAAGTTCGGCATCGTGATCGCTGCCTGCGTCCGATTCGTTGCCAAGAAGCAACGCTGCCGCACGTGCAAACAAATTTTGCATCGAATTTTCGGTACCGCTCACGGTGACCTCACGACTTGACGGGCAGACTTCAAGCGTAAGGCAAGTCCCGCCTTCGCCCTGGAGGAAGCTTATGCTCGCGAAAGCCTTAGTCATAGCCATGGCAGCAGATATTGCCCGATCGGACTATGCCAAGCCGACCTTGATTCGCGGCCGCAGCCGCGAATGGCTGATCGCTTGCCGTTGGGGACCTGAGGGGGAGTATCTTTCGATTGCGACGGCCGGCCCGATCACGGAGCCTCTCGCGCTGGTTGCACCACAGTCGATAACGCCAATTCACAGCCTGGTCGGCGTGCTGGTCTCCGAATCGGAAAAGCAATCCACCAGCACATTCCTGTTGGTACGTCAGTTGCCCGGTGCGATCGAACTTGCCGGCACGTTTTTCCCGGCCGATGGCTATGTCCTGCTGCAGGACCACGGTGATATCCACCTCCTCTGCAACGCGCGCTACTCGCATAGTTGCGGCTGGCTCGACGGCAAGGAGATTCGCAAGGACATTCCTGATCCGGCGCCCTATTCGGCCGAGGCAATGTCCTGGCATATCGAGGCGACGCGCCGCGACTGGATCGGCGAGTTCATTCCCGGCAGCAGGCCGCCGGAGCGACTTGCGATTCGCGCGACCGGCTGACGCGGCGATCGGACGATCCGCTCCAACGGATCGGCATGAGATTGCCGCTTCTCTTTCCTTGACGAGGATTATCCCCGCGAAGGAAACCTTCGCCGCTCATCGCGATCGACAGTATTCAAAAGCGCAAGCGTGGCCTTTGCCGCGGGCGCTCGATCGGCGATGCTTTCAACCAGCTTCGCGATACAGAGCCGCACGCGCGGGCTGGTCGTGCGTGCATAGGCCTTGAGAACGCGCAAGGCGCCCGGCTCGGCGAGCAAGTTGGCCGCTGAATTCAAGCCGGAAGATCCTGGCCCGACAGATTCGAACAACTCGCCGACCGAAACACCCAGCACGGAAGCGATTTGCGACAACCGGCTGGCGCCGACCCGGTTGACGCCCCGCTCATATTTCTGCAGTTGCTGAAAGGTAACGCCAATTCGTTCCGCGAGCATGGTTTGGCTCATGCCGCGGTTGATCCGAAACATCCGAATCCTGACGCCCACCATCGCATCGAGCGGGCCAGACTTTCTCGTCGCCATCGGCAGACTCCCCCGGGCTGTTTCAAGCTGGGAGACCCTAGCACAACCTCAAGGAGATACAGACGCTAATTTGCGATCCCAGGAAGCAGCTTCACCCGCTGCTCGTCGGTGACGTGCTCGATCGTCAACCGTCCCTTCGCGTCGACCCCCGCCCTCATGGCCGGAGGATGACCGGCTTCGAGAAAATGCTGCAAAGCAGCACGACTCTCGTCCGGGAGCGCAAACAGCCCGCGCATCAGTTCAAAGAAGCCAGGCTCTTCCGCCACATAGAGCAGTTCGCGCAGTTCCGCGCCGGTGTATTGTCCCAACGCCGTTACAAGCCATTCGGTTTGGTCATTCGGATCGCTCTCAGGCACGCGATTCAGATAGTAGACGACCGATTCAGCACTCATTTCATCCCCCGGTACCTCGCGATAGCTGACAGACCGCCTGTTCGAGACGGACTTTCTGGCAGCTAACTCCCGAGCCTAACACTGCTTGGACCTTCGTGATTTCAGCGTGATCGCAAGTCGCCGGGCGCCTAAGCTTCAGTTCCGCTGTTCCCGTCGGCAAGACTGTGCCGAACTGATGTGGCCGGGCGCAATATTCTTACGCTGCGCCTGGTTTCGGCGTTTCCCGTTATCGACTTTCGACCTATCTCACCTGAAATTCAGAAAGCCTTCGCGATCGCGCGTTGGGCGTCCTGCTGAATCGTCTTCAGATGATTCTGATCCCGGAAACTTTCGGCGTAGATCTTGTAGACGTCTTCGGTGCCCGATGGCCGCGCGGCAAACCATCCCGCCTCGGACTCCACCTTGATGCCGCCGAAGGACTGGTCGTTGCCGGGCGCGCGCGTTCGTATCGCGCTGACCGGTTCACCGGCAAGCTGGCGCATGTCGAGTTGCTCCGGTCCGAGCGCCTTCAGCGCGCTCTTCTGCTTCGGTGTCGCCGGCACGTCGATCCGCTCGTAGAAGGGAACGCCGAGTTCGGCCGTCAGTCCGGCAAACAACTGGCTCGGGTCACGACCGGTGCGACCGAGGATTTCGGCGGCGAGCAGCCCCATCACCATGCCGTCCTTGTCGGTCGTCCACACCGAGCCGTCGCGCTTGAGGAACGATGCGCCGGCACTTTCCTCGCCCGCGAAACCGAACGCGCCGGTGCCGAGGCCTTCGACGAACCATTTGAAGCCGACGGGAGTTTCGACCAGCTTGCGGTTCAGCTTTTTGGCGACACGGTCGATGATCGAACTGGAGACAATGGTCTTGCCGATCGCGGCCTCCCTGCCCCATTGCGGCCGATGCTCGAACAGATAGGCGATCGCCGTCGCAAGAAAATGGTTCGGGTTCATCAGGCCGCCCGTGCGCGTGACGATGCCATGCCGGTCGGCATCGGTATCGTTGGCGAAGGCGACATCGAACCTGTCGCGCATCTGGATCAGGCTCGCCATCGCGAATGGCGAAGAACAATCCATCCGGATTTTTCCGTCCCAGTCGGCGGTCATGAAACGGAATGTCGGGTCGACGGCATTGTTCACAACCGTCGCGTTGATCCCGTAGTGCTCGATCAGCGGCTGCCAGTAATGCACGGCGGCGCCGCCCAATGGATCGATCCCGATGTTCACCCCAGATGATTTGATCAGCGCCATGTCCACGGCATTGCCGAGATCGGCGACATAGGGACGGATGTAGTCGTGCAGATGCGTCGTGGGCGCCTTCCGGGCGCGCGCATATGGCATCCGCGCGACGCCCTTCATGCCGGCCTCCATGTAGGCGTTGGCGGCCTTTTCGACCTTGGCCGTCACGTCGGTATCGGCCGGGCCGCCATGCGGCGGGTTATATTTGTAGCCGCCGTCTTCGGGCGGATTGTGCGAGGGCGTGATGACGACGCCGTCGGCGAGCCCGCTCGTTCGGCCCTTGTTGTAGCTCAGGATCGCATGCGAGATGACCGGCGTCGGCGTGTAGCCGCCGCGCTCGTCGATCATGATGTCGACGCCGTTGGCGGCAAACACCTCCACCGCGCTCGCGAGCGCCGGCTCGGCAAGCGCATGGGTATCGATGCCGATGAACAGCGGGCCGGTGAGCCCGGTCTCGCGGCGGTGATCGCAGATCGCCTGGGTCGTCGCCAGGATATGGTTTTCGTTGAACGAGTTCTTCAGCGACGTCCCGCGATGGCCCGAGGTTCCGAACGCAACGCGCTGGGTGGGATCGGAGGGATCCGGCTTGCACGCAAAATAGGCCGTTACCAGTTGCGGTACGTTGACGAGGGAGGCGGGATCGACCGGTTTGCCGGCGGCGGGATTGGGGGCAGTCACATGACCTCACGGAATGGTGGTTTCGCCGGATTATACGTGCAAGCAATAGCGCGGGCAAAATTATGCGTGACGACGCAAGCCAATGCCGCCCTAGTAAACGCCGCGTTGGCGAGGCGGTTTCCTGTCGCCATGCGCGAAATACGGATTGTTCAGGCACTGGGCCGAGCGGCCCGAAGCGGACGCGGCGCACTGCGCCAACGAATTAAAGCTGCACTCGATGTAGCTGCCGTCGATGCCGTAGGTTTGCAGGCAAACCGGGTAGCCTGGATCATAGGTCTGGGCCCGCGCAGGCGCGGCGGCCACCATCGTTCCGATTGTCAGAATCATGCAAGCCAGTACGCGCATTTGGTCTCCTTCGGGACAGGCCGACAAGCAAACGATCGCGGAAAAGTGCTGCCGCGGATGGTCGGTTACTTGCGGGCGGATAATGCCGGAGAAGAGCTTACCACGGGGTAGCCGTTCGGCTGAATTTCAATTCCCCTCAAGAGACCGGAGCGGACGATCCATTGGCGGTGTGGGCGCGGCGCAAGATCAGAGGCAGCAAGCCGCCGGCTTTCAGAATTTCGCATTCGAGACCGGTTTCGACGGCGGCAACCGCCTCGAAGCTATCGTAAATTCCACCTCTGCCAATTCGAACCCGAATCGACGTGCGCGGATGTATTTGTTCGGGCGTCGCGTCGATCTCTACGGTGTCATCGGGCCCGAGGCCGAGATCCTCAGGCCGGCGATCCGCCGGCAACCGCAGAGGCAATATCCCCATCCCGATCAGGTTCGAACGGTGGATGCGCTCAAAGCCGAGCGCCAGTACCGCGCGAATGCCGAGCAATGCCGCGCCTTTGGCTGCCCAATCGCGCGACGAGCCCATGCCGTAACGTTCGCCGGCCAGCAGGACCACCGATCGCTCCTGGCTGGCGTATAGTTCGGCCGCGCGCCAGAGCGCCATGCGCTCGCCCGAGCCGGCATGAATGGTCGTCCCCGGCGCCAGATCGGGCGCGAGCAGGTTGCGCACGTTCTTGTTGGTGAAGAGGCCGCGCAGCATGACTTCCCAGTTTCCGCGGCGCGACGCGAAGACGTTCAGGTTTCGCCGATCCTCGCCGCGCGCCACGAGATACTCCGCCGCTTCACTGTCGGGCGCGAGCGCGCCGGCAGGCGAAATATGGTCCGTCGTGACGTCGTCACCGAGCACGAGAAGCGGGGTTGCCGCGTAGTTTCCGAGCCGGGAGCCGGCGCCAGAACTCGCGAATGGCGGGCGCCGGATATAGGTCGAGGCTTCGTCCCAGGGAAACAGCACGCTCGCAGGCGCATCGAATTTCGCCCAATCAGCGCTGGCTTCCGCCGCATCATACGCTGCGCCGTAATCTTCCGGCCTGCGCGCCAGCGCCAGCGCGGTATCGATCTCTGCGCCGGTGGGCCAGATGTCTGCGAGACGAACATCGATACCAGTGCTCGTGCGTCCGATCGGGTCGTGAAGCACGTCGCGAATGGCGTCGCCTGCGAGCGCGAAGGCGACGACGAGCGGCGGCGACGCCAGGAACGCGGCATCGATCTGGGGATGAACGCGGCCCGGGAAATTGCGGTTACCCGACAGCACCGCGACCGGAATAATTCCTCGCTCCGCGATCGCGGCCGACATCGCCGGCGTCAGCGGTCCGGAATTGCCGATGCAGGTGGTGCAGCCATAGCCGACGATGGCAAAACCCAGCGCCTCCAGATCTTGCAACAGACCGGCGCGCTGCAGATAGCGTTCGGCGGTCGGCGAGCCCGGCGCCAGCGAGGTCTTGACCCATGGCGGCGGCGCAAGGCCAAGCGCGCGCGCCTTGCGCGCGAGCAGGCCCGCCGCGATCAGCAGCCGCGGATCGGAGGTGTTGGTGCAACTGGTGATCGCCGCAATCGCAACAGCGCCGTCGCCCGGCTGCTGCGCGTGCGATGACGGATTGAGTTCGCGGACGAGCAGCGGCGCCAGCGCACTTGCTGTCGCTCCGGCGGGAATGCGGTCCTGAGGACGGCGCGGCCCGGCCAGGCTGACCTCGACTTCATCGAGCGCGATGCTGATGGTGGACGTGTAACGCGGCGTCGCGGCAGGATCGAACCAAAGCCCTTGCCGCCTTGCATAGGCTTCGACCAGGGCCACCTGCTCCGCTGAACGGCCGGTCTGCGTCAGATAATCGAGCGTGCGGCTATCGATCGGGAAGAAGCCGGAATTGCCGCCGAACTCGGGCGCCATGTTCGCGACGACGGCACGATCACCGGCCGAGAGCGAGGAAACGCCGGGCCCGAAGAACTCCACAAACCGATCCGCCAGATCGACCTGCCGCTGGCGATGTTCCCGCTGCGAGTCGTTTGGCGCAATTTGATCGTGTTCATGCACAACGTCGCGATCTACTTGTTGCTCTTGGTTATCCTGCCGATCCACATCCGCTGGAACGCGCTCAGCAGCATCCTGGGGCTGCTGGTCCTGCTGGCGAACGGCCTGTGGTGCGGCATGTTGCTGGGCATGATATCAGCCCGCTTCCGCGACCTGCCGCAGATCGTGTCCAGCCTGATGCAGATCGCCTTCTTCGCGACGCCCATCATCTGGTCGGCCGAAGTGCTCAGCGGCAACACCGCGTTGGTGAGCGGCAACCCGTTCTTCCATCTGATCGAGATCGTGCGGGCGCCGTTGATCGGGCGGCCTATCGCAGTGCGGAGCTGGATCGCCGTTGCGGGCATCTCGGTTGTCGGCTGGGCAGTCACTCTTGTGGTCTTCCGGCGGTTTCACCGCCCCATCTCGTACTGGGTCTAGCCCAATGGAACCCGCCTCGATCGACCTCGATGACGTGTGGCTCGAGTACCGGATCTATGGCGCCGGCAGCCGGTCGCTGCGGCAGACGGTCGCACGACTGGCCATGTCCGGCCGTCTCGCTTTCGACGGCGGCGACAGCACCCGGGTGCAGGCTCTGAGGGGGATCAATCTCGCGATTCGCGACGGCGACAGGATCGGGCTGGTGGGCAGCAACGGCGCCGGCAAGACGACGCTCCTGCGCGTGCTTGCCGGGGCGATGTGGCCGGCGCGTGGGCATGTCCGGCGGACCGGCCTCACTTCGGCCTTGTTCGACGTCTATCTGGGAATGAATGCAGAGGCGAGCGGCTGGGACAACATCATCCTGCGCGGCCTTTTCATGGGCCTGGATGTGGCAGAGATCCGTGCTCACACCGATGAGATCGTCGCGTTCAGCGGCCTGACGCGCGAACAGCTTTCGCGCCCGGTGCGCACGTTCTCCAGCGGCATGTCGCTGCGGCTGGGCTTCTCGGTCTCTACC
>Ga0081455_10003741_pt1 | contig 17388 bp, 15 predicted proteins | sample TabmetS3T2R1_FD_70207 | JGI IMG/M metagenome (GOLD analysis project Ga0081455, IMG submission 70207) | Tabebuia heterophylla rhizosphere microbial communities from the University of Puerto Rico - S3T2R1 | ecosystem: Host-associated > Plants > Roots > Rhizosphere ...
CGCTTCGGCCCGCTCGTCCCAGTCGTGCAGCAGCGCCTCCTCGCGGGCGGGCGCGAGGCCGACGCCCGCGACGGGCTCCGCGAGCTCCAGGGTGGAGCGGATCGTCTCCTCGAGGGCACGGATGTGCAGGCCGTGGTCGAACGCCTTCGTCACGGGCGTCTCCAGCATCCGCTCCCAGCCCTCGCCGGTCAGCCAGAGCGGTAGCTCCAGCCACTCTCCGACCTCCTGCTCCAGGAGGAAGCTCTCTTCGACCCAGGTGAAGCGCGCGTCGGCGCCCGTCACCTCGCGGCAGGCGACCAGCAGTCGGTCCATCGGCATCGGTTCGCCGGCGACGTTGAACGGCCCGGTCAGGCGAGCCTCGGCGGCAGCGACGATCCACGCGCCCAGATCGCGGACGTCCACGAACTGCACCGAGCGCTCCGGCGACCCGGGAGCCAGAACCTCGCCGCTGCGCGCGACGCGGTGCGGCCAGTAGGTGAAGCGGCCGGTGGGGTCGTGCGGCCCGACGATCAGCCCTGCACGAACAGCCAGCGACCGTCCGGCGAAGGCGGCGGCGACTTCGGCTTCGCAGAGCGCCTTGAGGGCGCCGTAGTGCTCCTCGACGTTCTCCGTCTCCGGGTCGTCGACGGTCGCGAGCGGGCTCTCCTCGTGCGCGGGCTGCGCGAAGTCCCGGTAGACCGAGACGCTGGAGACGAAGACGTAGTGCTCGCACACAGTCGCGAGCAGCTCGGCGGAGGCGCGCACCACCCGCGGCAGGTAGCCCGAAGTGTCGACGACGACGTCCCAGCGGCGGCCGCGCAATGCCTCGAGGTCGCCGTCCCGGTCACCGCGCAGCTTCTCGACCTCGGGGTACATGTCCGGGTTGGTCGTGCCGCGGTTGAAGAACGTCAGCTCGTGACTACGCGCCAGCGCTTCGTCCGCGACGGCGCGGCCGAGGAACTTCGGCCCGCCGAGGAGGAGGATCCTCAATCGAGCTCGGCGAGGCCGGCGAGCAGCCGCTCGACCTCGTCGGGGGTGTTGTAGTGGACGATGCCGGCGCGGACCGCGCCGGCGTCCGGGTCCAGGCCCAACCGCTTCATCGTCTCCAGTGCGTAGTAGTTGCCCCACCAGACGGCGACGTCGCGCGCGGCGAGCGCCGTCGCGACCTCCTCCGCGCTGCGGCCGGGCACGTTGAAGCAGAAGGTGGAAACGCGCCCCTCCATCGTCGGCAGACCGTAAAGCTGGACGTGGTCGGGGAGCCCGGCGAGGAACTGCTCGCCGAGCGCCCGCTCGTGCGCCCGGATCGCATCCCACCCGATCGAGTCGATGTAGGCGACCGCGGCGACGAAGCCCGCCAGCAACTCGTGCTGCAGCGTGCCGAGCTCGAACCGGCGCCCCACCGGCTCGTCGGGCGCCGGGCGCACCTTGTACGGGCGCCAGCTCTCCAGCAGCTCGCGCCTGCCGAAGGCGAGCCCGAGGTGCGGGCCGAAGAACTTGTACGGCGAGCAGATCAGGACGTCGACGTCCCAGTCGGCGACGGCGATCGGCCCGTGTGGGCCGTAGTGCACGCCGTCGGCCCAGGCCAGTGCGCCTGCCTCGTGTGCGAGCTCGACGATCCGGCGCACGTCCGGCGCGGTGCCGACCGAGTTGGCCGCGACCGGGAACGCGACGACGCGCGTCCGCGGCGAGAGCTGCCGTTCGAGGTCGTCGAGGTCGAGCCCCAGCTCGTCGGTGACGTCGGCGAAGCGGACGACGATTCCGAGGTCGTGCTGCAGCTCGAGCCAGGGGGCGACGTTCGCGTCGTGGTCGAGCTTCGTGACGACCACTTCGTCACCGGCTTCCAGCGTGCGGGCGAAGGCGCGCGTGAGCAGAAAGTTGAGCGCGGTCATGCTCGGGCCGAACGCGGCCTCGTCGGCCGTGCAGCCGAGGAAGGCGGCTGCATGGCCGTGCGCGCGGTCGACGAGGTCGTCCGTGCGCTTCGACGTCTCGTACGGGGCGCCCACGTTCGCGTTCGTCTCGCGAAGGTACGCGGCGATCGCGTCGATCACCTCGTCGGGACACTGCGTCCCGCCCGGCGCGTCGAAAAAGGCGAGCGGCCGCTGGAGCGCCGAGAAGCGCGCCCTGACGGCCGCGACGTCGAGTGCGACTGCGCTCACTCGACGACCGTGCCGTTCACGGTCCAGCGGTAGACCGGCACGACGGTGAGAGAGGCGCCGACGAAGCAGTCGCGCTCGGCACCCTCGAGCAACTCGGAGCGCGCGCTCTCCGAGGGTGCGGGCCGGAGCTCGACGTCGAGGTCCACGTCGATCGCGACGAACGCGAAGCGCCCGTCCTCGTCGCGCCTCGTGACCGTTCCGCGCCCCCGGCCTTTCGAGCGGGCCTCGAGCCCGGCGCGCCGGGCGTGGTAGTCGAGGCTCGTCATCGTGCAGCGGCAGAGAGCCGTCAGCAGCAGGTGCTCGGGCGTCCAGTTGTCCCCGTCGTGCGGAAGCGAGGCGCCGCCACGGTCGCTGGCTGCCACCCAGTTGCCGTCGAGCTCGACCGCGTACTCGAACGTGCGGGCTCGCACCGTCGCCACGGCGGCAGCGTATCGAGCGGGTCTCGTCCGGCTCGTCGCCTACCGTTCAGCCATGGGGAGGTTGCGGGCGCTCAACGAAGCCGAGTGCTACCTGCGCTGTTACGGGCCGCGCGGGAGCGACGGGGCGGTTCGGATCGTGAAGAAGGTCGCCGTGACGAGGCAGCCGAGCCTGAACGGCGAGCGGATCAGGCAGTCGTTCGAGGCGGCGCTCGAGGCGCGCGAGCCCGAAGCCGCGTAGGCCGTCCCGGCACAATCGAGGCGTGACCGGTCCGAGCGCCGTCCCGGACGTTCTCGCGCCGGACCTGAAGGTCGTTTTCTGCGGGATCAACCCGGGCCGCGTGTCGGCGGCGGCCGCGGCCCACTTCGCCAACCCGCGTAACGACTTCTGGCGGCTGCTCGAGGCGGCGGGCTTCACGCCTCGGGTATACGAGCCGGCAGAGCAGTTCGACCTGCTCGAGCTCGGGATCGGGCTCACGAACGCCGCTTACCGGACGACACGCGGCTCCGGCGACCTCCGTCGCGGCGACTTTGCCGGAAGCGCAGAGCGGCTCGAGCGGCTCGCCCGAGAGCTGCGACCGGGCGTGATCGCGTTCGTCGGCAAGGAGGCGTATCGCGGTGCCTTCGGCGAGCGTCCCGAGCTCGGCCTCCAGGCGCGCACGCTCGGCGACACCAGGCTCTTCGTGCTGCCGTCCACGTCGCCGGCCAACGCCGCGGTTCCGTGGGAGGAGCGTCTGCGCTGGTTCCGCGCGCTCCGAACGGCCGTCTGAATCCGACAGGCCTCGACGGGACCTGCCAGGGACTGTCCCTGGTCACGTCCTTCGCAGACGTGTCCGAGGTGTGACGATTGCGTGCCGATGTTTCCCCAGGCGCGCGCGTTCGCGCAACGCACGGAGGCGAGCTCAGCCGGTCCAGCGGTTCGTGATCGGCGGGCGCCAGTCGCGGCCGAACGCACGCCGGCTCACGCGCACGCCGGGGGGCGCCTGGCGACGCTTGTATTCGTTGCGTTTGACGAGATCGAGCACGCGCACGACCGTCGCGCGTTCGAAGCCCTTCGCGCAGATCTCGTCGACGCCGAGATCGTCCTCGATGAACGCCGCGAGGATCGGGTCGAGCACGGAGTACTCCGGCAATGAATCGCTGTCCTTCTGATCGGGACGCAATTCGGCGGACGGTGGCCGGTCGATCACGCGGCGCGGGATCATGGGCGCCGTTCCGTTGCCCACGGAGTTCCGGTACTCGGCGAGCTTGTAGACGAGCAACTTGCTGCAGTCCTTGATCGGCGCGAAACCACCGGCCATGTCGCCATACAGCGTGGCGTAACCCACCGCCATCTCGCTCTTGTTGCCGGTGGTCAGCAACATCTTGCCCGTCTTGTTCGAGATGCCCATGAGCAGCACCATGCGGCAGCGGCTCTGGATGTTCTCCTCTGCCGTGTCGGGCTTGCGGCCCGCGAACTCATCCCGCAGCGTGGCCTCGGCGGCCTTCATCATTTCCGAGATCGGCAGCACGCTGTACTTGACGCCCGCGAGCTCGGCCTGCGCCTTCGCATCGTCGAGCGACATCTGCGACGTGTACGGCGACGGCATCATGACCGCGTGCACCTTCTCCTTGCCCAACGCATCGACCGCGATCGCGAGCGTGAGCGCGGAATCGATGCCGCCCGAGAGACCCATGACCACGCCGGGAAAGCCGTGCTTGCCCACGTAGTCGCGCACGCCGAGGACGAGCGCGCGATACACGCTTTCCGCGTCGCCGAGCGCGGGCGCCACGGTGGTCGGCACCGGCCGCACCGCGTTGCCCACGCGTTCGAATTCGACGCTGTACAAACCTTCCTCGAACGGCGGCGCCCGCATGACGACGTTGCCCACGCCGTCCATGACGAAGGAATTGCCGTCGAACACGAGCTCGTCCTGGCCGCCCAGCATGTTCACGTAGACAACGGGCAAGCCGAGCTCGCGCACGCAGCGGCGCACGATGTCCTCGCGGTTCGCCTGCTTGTGGATTTCGTACGGCGATGCGTTGAGCACGACGAACATCTCCGCGCCGGCCTGGCGCGCGAGCTGCGCGGGCTCTGCCTCCCAGATGTCCTCGCATACGAGGATGCCGATGCGGAAGCCGCGGAAGTCGACCACGGTCGGCTGTCCGCCCGCCTTGAAGTAGCGCTTCTCGTCGAAGACCTTGTAGTTGGGCAGCGCGCTCTTGCGATGCGTTGCACGCACCTGCCCGCCCTCGATGAGCGCCGCGGAGTTGAAGATCTGCGTGCCCGCGTATTCCGGAAAGCCGACCAGGAAACCGCAGCTCGCCTTCGCGCCACGCACGGTTTCCATGCCCTTTTCCACCGCGACGCGAAACCCGCGGTGGAACAGCAGGTCCTCGGGTGGATAGCCCGAGAGCGTGAGCTCGGGCAGCACGAGCAGATCGGTCTCGAGGTCGCGGCAGGCGCGCTCCGCTGCCGCGACGATCTTCTGCGCGTTGCCGGCGACGTCGCCCACGAGCATGTCCAGCTGCCCAAGGGCGATGCGCAGCTTCTGCGTCGCGCTCATCGCCGTTTCGTTGCGGGCGCGCTCGTCACTTCGCGCGGCGCGCCTTCGCGGATTTCTTCTTCGCGGGCGTTTTCTTGACCGCCTTCTTCACGGGCCGCTTCTTCTGCGGTTTCTTCACACTCTTCGGCTCGATGATGAGCACGGGCGGAAGCCGCGTCTTCATGGCCGGCGCGGCGCGCCGCTTGACCAGCAGCTCGGCCATCGCCTTGCCGAGGTCCGCTGGGCTCTTCACCGTCCGCGCGCCCGACTTGTCGAGCGCACGATACTTGTCCGCCGCGGTGCCCTTGCCACCCGCGATGACCGCACCCGCATGACCCATGCGCTTGCCCGGCGGCGCCGTGACGCCGGCGATGTAGGCGACGACGGGCTTCGTCACGTAGCTCCGGATGAATTCCGCGGCAGCCTCTTCGTCGGTGCCGCCGATCTCGCCGACCATGATGATGCCTTCGGTCTGCGGATCGCGTTCGAACAGCTCGAGCACGTCGACGAAATTCATGCCGCGCACCGGGTCGCCGCCGATTCCGACGCAGGTGCTCTGGCCGAGCCCCTGGTTGGTGGTCTGGAACACCGCTTCGTAGGTCAGCGTGCCCGAGCGCGACACGATGCCAACGCGCCCTTTCTTGTGGATGAAGCCCGGCATGATGCCGATCTTGCATTCCCCGGGCGTGATGATGCCGGGGCAGTTCGGACCGATGAGACGCGTGCCGGTGCCGGCGAGCGTCGCCTTCACCTTCACCATGTCGTTGATCGGGATTCCTTCCGTGATACAGACCACGAGCTCGATGCCCGCGTCTGCCGCTTCGAGGATCGCATCGGCCGCGAACGGCGCCGGCACGTAGATCACGCTCGCCGTAGCACCGGTCTTGTTCACCGCGTCCGCGACGGTGTCGAACACCGGCAGGTTGAGATGCTTCTCGCCGCCGCGACCCGGCGTGACGCCGCCCACGACCTTCGTGCCGTACTTGATGCTCTGCTCGGTATGGAAGGTGCCCTGCTGGCCCGTGAAGCCCTGCACGATCACCTTGGTGTTCTTGTTGACGAGAACGCTCATTTACTTGGGACCTTTGGCGAGGGAGACGGCCTTCTTGGCCGCATCCGTGAGATCGGTGGCCGGCGTGATCGCAAGCGCGCTGTGCGCCAGCATTTCGCGCGCGACCTCGGCGTTCGTGCCCTCGAGGCGCACGATCACGGGCACGGCGACGCCCACCTGCTTGACGGCAATCATCACGCCTTCGGCGATGAGATCGCAGCGCACGATGCCGCCGAAGATGTTCACGAGGATCGCGCGCACCTTGCGGTTCGAGAGGATGAGCTTGAATGCGGCCGTGACGCGCTCGGCGGTGGCGCCGCCGCCGACGTCGAGGAAGTTCGCCGGATTGCCGCCGTGCAGCTTGATGAGATCCATCGTCGCCATCGCGAGACCGGCGCCGTTCACCATGCAGGCGATGTCGCCGTCGAGCGAGACGTAGTTGAGGTCGTGCTCGCTCGCCTCGCGCTCGATGGGATCTTCCTGCGACGGATCGCGCATCTCACCGAGTTTTTTCTGGCGGAACATCGCATTCGCATCGATGTTGATCTTCGCGTCGAGCGCCATGAGCTCGCCGGCCTTGGTGACGATCAGCGGATTCACTTCGAGCAGCGACGCATCGCGCTCGAGATAGATTCGATAGAGGGCCATAAGGATCGACTGGAATTTCGCGACCTGCGGACCCTTGAAGCCGAGACCGAACGCGAGCTTGCGGCACTGGTAGCCCTGCAGGCCCGCCGTGGGCGAGATGTCGACGCGCAGGATCTTCTCCGGCTGCTTCTCGGCCACCTCTTCGATGTCCATGCCGCCCGCCGCCGACGCGATGACGGCGACGCGACCGCGTTCGCGATTGAGCGTGAGCGACAGGTAGATCTCGCGTTCGATGTCAGAGCCCGTCTCCACGTACACGGTCTCGATGGGCAGACCTTCGGGACCGGTTTGTTTGGTCACGAGACGCTGGCCGAGCATGTCCGTCGTCGCCGAACGCACCGTATCGAGATCGCGCGCGAGCTTGACGCCGCCCGCCTTGCCGCGCCCGCCCGCATGCACCTGCGCCTTCACGACCCACAGCGAGCCGCCTAACGACTGCGCCGCGGCCACGGCCTCATCGGCGCTGCGCGCGGCCTTGCCGGCCGGAACCGGAATTCCAAATTCGCGGAAGACTTCTTTCGATTGATATTCGTGGAGATTCATCGGGCCCTTGCCCTCGGTGGGCTTCACTGGCGGAAAAAGAGCCGCCATTCTCCCGAAATCGTGCGGCAGTCGCCAGTTGCGCGGACGGCGCAACTCGTGCAGCCCGGGCCCAACTGTTAAAGTCGCGCCCGATGCCGCTCGTCGCCAACGCACCGACCGCACCGACCGATCTCGCCTGGCGCGTCATCGGACTGGTGAATCTCTACCGGCTGCTCGTTCCGCCTGCGCTGTATGCGCTCTACTTCGCTTTCGGCGCGACCACGTCCATTGGCTCGGAGCGTCCGTCGCTGTTCCTGTGGGCCTGCATCATGTACTTCGCGGCCGGTGTCGCCATCGTCGTCGGGGGCCGGCGCGTCCTGCCCAATCTGCGGGCAACGACATTCGTTCATGCGCTCGTCGATGCCGTCGCGATCAGCCTCATCCTGTTCGCGAGCGGCGGCGTTGGCAGCGGTCTTGGCATTTTGTTCGTGGTGCCCGTGGGAGCCATGGCGCTGCTGGCCGACAGCCGCGATGCATTCGTGCTGGCCGCGCTCGTTACCGTTGCGGTGTTTGCGCAGCAGATCGGCGGGCACGTTACCGGAACTGCGCCGCCGGGCGACTATCCGAGCAGCGGCATCCTCGGCGGGATCGTGTTCCTGGTCGCATTGCTGGCCTGGCCGGTAGCCCGGCGCCTGCGCGATACCGAAGCGACGGTGCGTCGTCAGGCTGTCGACATGGCGAACCTGGCTCAACTCTCGCAGTACATCGTCCAGCACCTGCGCGAGAGCATCGTCGTCGTTGACCACGAGAACCGGATTCGCCTCATCAATGAAACGGCGGCGCAAATGCTCGGCGATCGGGCGGCTTATCCGGGCGCACTGCTCGGCGAAGCCTCGCCGCAGCTGCTCTATCTACTCGAGACCTGGCGCGCGCGCACCGCGACGCCGGCCGCGCCCTCGCAGACATTCGTATCCGCCGACGGCGGGCACGTGATCCAGCCGCATTTCGCCTCGCTCGGCGGGTCCGAGCCGTCGCCCGTCATCGTCTTCCTCGAAGACACCGAGCTGCTCGCCGCGAAGATCCAGCAATCGAAGCTCGCGGGGCTCGGACGCCTGTCGGCGAGCATCGCGCACGAGATCCGCAACCCGGTCGGCGCGATGAGCCACGCGGCACAGCTGCTTGCGGAGTCGGCTTCACTGTCGGCCGAAGATAAGCGGCTGACTGAAATCGTGCGGCAGAACGGCGACCGCGTGCGGCAGATCATCGAGAACGTGATGTCGATGGCGCGGCGCGAGAACTCGCGGCCGGAGCGCGTGGTCCTCGCCAACTGGCTCGCGGGTTTCCGCGACGAATTCTGCGCGACGATGCAGATCCCGCCGGCGCGCCTCGCGATTTCCTCGCTGCTCGGCGACGTCGAAGTCCAGGTGGATCCTTCGCAATTGCGGCAGATCGTGTGGAACCTGTGCGAAAACGCGGTGAAGTACGGCGTCGCCGAAGATCAACCGGACACGATCGAGCTGCGCGTCGGGCGCCTCGCCTCCACCGCGCGGCCATTTCTCGAAGTGGCCGATCGCGGGCCCGGCATTGCAGCGCAGCACCGCGAGCGTATTTTCGAGCCCTTCTTCACGGGCAACGAACAGGGCACGGGTCTCGGCCTGTTCCTCTCGCGCGAGCTTGCGCAGACCAACGGGGCGACTCTTATATATGAGCCTCGTACGAGTGGCGGCAGCCTGTTCCGCATCGTGTTCCGCGATCCCGAGCGCTGGGTGGCGTGAGGAGTGGCCGCGCCGCTCGTCCTCGTCGTCGATGATGAGCCCGACCTCGTCGAGCTCGTGACGCTCACGTTGTCGCGCATGCAGCTCGCGACGCAGTCGGCGGGAGACGTCGCGACGGCGAGAAAGCTGCTCAAGGCGCAGCGCTTCGACCTGTGTCTGACCGACATGCGGCTGCCGGATGGTGACGGGCTCGATCTGCTGGAGTGGATGGGTACACACACACCCGGCGTCCCCTGTGCCGTCATCACCGCGCATGGCAACGTGGAATCCGCGGTGCGCGCACTCAAGCTCGGCGCGTTCGACTTCGTCTCGAAGCCGCTCGATCTCAATGTCCTGCGCCGCATCGTCTCGACCGCGCTCAAGGTCTCGCAGGGCGCGGCGCCGTCCACGTCGACGCGCACCGGCACACACCTGATCGGCAGTGGCGGCGCAATGGAACGACTGCGCGAGATGATCCATCGTGTCGCGCGCAGCCAGGCGCCGGTGCACATTTCGGGCGAATCCGGGACCGGCAAGGAACTCGTCGCGCGCATGATTCATGCCTCCGGTCCGCGTGCCGAAGGTCCGTTCGTACCCGTCAACTGCGGCGCGATTCCTTCGGAGCTCATGGAGAGCGAGCTCTTCGGCCACAAACGCGGCAGCTTCACGGGCGCGGTTTCCGACAAGATCGGACTGATACCGTCCGCCGAGGGCGGCACGCTGTTCCTCGACGAAGTCGCCGATCTGCCGCTGCACATGCAGGTGAAGCTGCTGCGCGTGATCCAGGAGAAGACGGTGCGGCCGATCGGCGAACAGCGCGAGTCTCCCATCGACGTGCGCATACTCTCGGCGACGCACAAGAATCTCGGCGACCTGGTCGCCGCAGCGAAATTCCGCGAAGACCTCTATTACCGAATCAACGTCATCGAGCTGCGTGTGCCGCCGTTGCGCGAGCGCGCCGACGACATCCCGGAGCTCGCGGACTCGATCGTGCACCGGCTATCCCGGCGGCTCGGCATGGAGACGCCGACGATCACTGCCGATGCGCTCGACGTACTGGGAAACTTTCCGTTTCCGGGGAACGTGCGCGAGCTCGAGAACGTGCTCGAGCGCGCGCTGGCGCTGTGCAACGGTGGAAAAATCGACGTCGGCGATCTGCAATTGCGCGCCGTGCCGCGCGCGGACAACGAACCGCAGCCCCCGGCGGAGCTACTTGCGCAGATGCGTGCGACGGGCGGTGCGAATCCGCAGTCGCCGCCACGCGGGGCGCTCGGCGAACAACTCGAAGATGTCGAGCGCGCCGCGATCATCAAGGCGCTAGAGCAGGCTCGATACAACAAGACCGCGGCTGCAAAGGCGCTCGGCATGACGTTCCGCGCGCTGCGCTACCGCATCAAGAAGCTCGGGATCGAGTGACGCAATGTGACGCAACACGTCACTTTGTGACGCGGTGTTGCCAGCGACGTGCGATTCAGCCGACAGGATTGGGTTAAATCGCGCGAATCGCGCGAAATTTGTCGGTCGAAATCAGCGGGTTGGTCCGATAGCGTTCCGACTGGCACAGGCCTTGCTCATTTACACCCCAACTGGCGTCCATCGGCGCCACGTGCGCCGAGTTCCAAAAGTTTTATTCCTCAGGAGTTCTTCATGAAGGCTATGCAAAAGGGCTTTACGCTCATCGAACTGATGATCGTGGTCGCCATCATCGGCATCCTTGCCGCGATCGCGATCCCGGCTTATCAGGACTACACGATCCGTTCGCAGGTCACGGAAGGTCTGAACCTCGCGGGTGCGGCGAAGGCTGCCGTTGCCGAGTCGTTCTCGAACACGGGCATCGCGCCGGCCACTCGCGCCGCTGCGGGCATGACGGCGAACGCGACCGACACGAACGGCAAGTACGTCGCGTCGGTCAACATCGTCAACGGCCGCATCGACATCACCTACGGCAACCAGGCGAACGCCTCGCTGCAGCCCAGCGGCACGGGCCTCGTCCTCGGCCTCACGCCGTACGAGACGCCGGACCTGTCGGTGGCCTGGCGTTGCGGCGCTGCTGCGCAGCCCGGCACGAACACCAACCTGCTCGGCACGGCGGGTGGTAGCACGACGGCGGCGTATGTCGCCGGCACGCTGGCCGCGGCGAACAAACAGAAGTACTTGCCGAAGGCCTGCCGATAGCATTTCGGGGGCCGAAGGGTTCCACGAAGCCCCTCCCCGGAGGGGCTTCTTCTTTTGGGAGTCCGGTCACGCAGACGCGGCGGGCCATATGCGAGCATTCGAGGAGATTTAACAATTGCCCGACTGCGCCCCTTGGGTAGACTAGGGTCCGCAGCGGATTGGGTCGTTCGCAAGCAAACCCATGAATGACAACGCATCTTTAGCTCTGGGTGGGAATCGCTCGGGCCTCGGTGGCCTGCCGCAGCGGCTCGTCCAGGACGGCGTCGTGGAAGAAGCCGCCATGCTGACCGCGTTGCAGTCGGCGAAGGAACGCAAGTCGAGCTTCGTCACCCAGCTCATTGCGGCAGGTGCCGCGAAAGCGCGTGATATCGCCATCGCTGCGTCCGCCGAATTCGGCGTCCCGCTCTACGATCTCGACTCGCACCAGGTCGACCTCGATACCGTCAAGCTCGTGCAGGACAAACTCCTGCAGAAGCATCGCTGCCTGCCGCTCTACCGCCGCGGCAAGCGGCTGTTCCTCGGCGTCGCCGATCCCACGAATCTGCACGCCATCGACGAGATCAAGTTCCAGACCGGCATGGGCATCGAAGCCATCGTCGTCGAAGACGACAAGCTTCAGAAGGCCATCGACAAGGCCGTCGAGCAGGCCGACACGGCCATGCCGAACCTCGCCGACGACGAAACGGGTTTCGATCTCGAAAACCTCGACGTCTCCGGTGGCGACGACGAGGCCGCGGGCGATGGTGTCTCGCGCGACGACGTCGAAGACGCGCCGATCGTCCGCTTCGTCAACAAACTACTGCTCGACGCCATCCGCCGCAGCGCGTCTGACATCCACTTCGAGCCGTACGAGAAGATGTACCGCATCCGTCTGCGCATCGACGGCGTGTTGAAGGAAGTCGCGCAGCCCCCGGTGCAGCTCGCGATGAAGCTGTCGGCGCGCCTCAAGGTCATGTCGCGACTCGACATCGCCGAGCGCCGCGTGCCGCAGGACGGCCGCATCAAGATGAAGCTGTCGAAGACTCGCGCGATCGATTTCCGCGTGAGCACTTGCCCGACGCTCTTCGGCGAAAAGATCGTCTGCCGTATTCTCGATCCGTCCTCGGCGATGCTCGGCATCGACTCGCTGGGCTACGAGCCCTTCCAGCGCGAGATCTATCTCAAGAATCTCGCGAAACCGCAGGGCATGATTCTCGTGACCGGCCCCACCGGTTCCGGCAAGACCGTGTCGCTCTATACCGGTCTCAACATCCTCAACCGCGAAGACACCAACATCTCGACCGCGGAAGACCCGGCCGAAATCAACCTGCCCGGCGTCAATCAGGTTAACGTGAACCCCAAAGTCGGTCTCACGTTCGCCGCAGCGCTACGCGCGTTCTTGCGCCAGGATCCTGACGTCGTCATGGTCGGCGAAATTCGTGACCTCGAGACTGCGGAGATCGCGATCAAGGCTGCGCAAACGGGTCACTTGGTGATGTCCACGCTGCATACCAACGATGCTCCCCAGACGATGACTCGTCTCGTCGACATGGGAGTCAAGCCGTACGCCATCGCGACTTCGGTCAGTCTCATCATTGCCCAGCGTCTCGCGCGCAAGCTGTGCTCGCAGTGCAAGGCGCTCGTCGACATTCCCGCGGAAGCGCTGCTCAAGGAAGGTTTCCAGGAAGCCGACGTGAAGGCCGGCATGAAGATCTACGGCCCGAAAGGCTGTGCTTCCTGCAGCGATGGTTACAAGGGTCGCTGCGGCATCTACCAGGTCATGCCGGTCTCGGAAGCCATGGGCCGAATCATCATGGAAGGCGGCAACGCCATCGATATCGGCGACCAGGCAGCAAAGGAAGGCGTGTGGGATCTGCGCCGGTCGGGACTCGAGAAGGTCAAGCAGGGCCTGACGAGTCTCGAGGAAGTCAATTCGGTCACGATCGAATAAGCATCGCTCGCAAAGGACACAGGTCGCATGGCAACCGCAGTAGCAACCTCAGGCGCCAAAGCCATCAAGAAGGACGTTCCGTTCTCATGGACCGGAATGGACAAGAAGGGCAACCGCGTCACGGGCAAGAGCCTCGCCCCCGACGAAGCCGCATTGCGTGCCGACCTGCGTCGCCAGGGCATAGCCGTCAGTCGCATCAAGAAGCAAAGCCAGGCATTCAAGTCAGGCGGCAAGGTCAAGCCAGAAGACATCGCGGTGTTCAGCCGCCAGCTCGCGACGATGCTCGCCGCGGGCATCCCGCTGGTCCAATCGTTCGAGATCGTCGGCAACGGCAACGAAAAGCCTGCAATGCAGAAGCTGGTCCTCGACATCAAGGCAGATGTCGAAGGCGGCACATCACTGCACGAAGCGCTCGGCAAACATCCGCTGTATTTCGACGACCTGTTCGTGAATCTCGTCGAAGCCGGCGAACAGGCCGGCGCACTCGAGACCCTTCTCGACAAGATCGCAACTTACAAGGAAAAGACCGAGGCGCTGAAGAAGAAGGTCAAGAAGGCCCTGTTCTATCCAGCGGCGGTGCTCGTCGTCGCCATCATCGTCACCATCATCCTGCTGCTGTTCGTGATCCCGCAGTTCGAGTCTCTGTTCAAAGGATTCGGCGCGGATTTGCCGGCCTTCACGCAGATGGTGATCAACATGTCACGCTGGTTGCAGGAAAACTGGTACATCTTCTTCGGCATCATCGGCGGCAGCATCGCCACCTTCATATACTTCAAGAAGCGCTCGCGCCCCATGCGCGAATGGCTCGATCGCATGATGCTCAAGTTCCCGATCATCGGACCCATCCTCTACAAGGGCGCGGTTGCACGTTTCGCGCGCACGCTGTCCACGATGTTCGCGGCGGGCGTGCCGCTCGTCGAAGCACTCGAGTCGGTCGCCGGTGCCACGGGCAACATCGTCTTCGAGAACGCAGTGCTCAAGATGCGCGACGAAGTCGCCACCGGTCAGCGCCTGCAGCGCGCGATGGAAAACACCGGCCTCTTCCCGAACATGGTCATCCAGATGATCGCGGTGGGTGAAGAAGCGGGCGCGCTCGATGCGATGTCCGGCAAGGTCGCCACGTTCTACGAGGCGGAAGTGGACAACGCGGTGGACAGCATGTCCTCGCTGCTCGAGCCGCTCATCATGGCCATCCTCGGCGTACTCGTCGGCGGTATGGTCATCGCGATGTACCTGCCCATCTTCAAGTTGGGCGCCGCGGTCTGACGCAGCCGCTCAACGGTCACCGGCAACGCCGCACCCATTTTCTCGGAAGATGGGGCGGCGTTTCCGTTTGAGGAGCGCATGGAATCCCTGTCCGCACTGCTAGACACGCTCGCAGCGCATCCCCCGGTGCTCATCGGGTGCTGCGCGCTGCTCGGACTGCTCGTCGGCAGCTTCCTCAACGTCGTGATCTACCGCGTGCCGATCATGATGGACAACGAGTTGCGCGCCGAGTGCGCGGCGCTCGCGGGCCAGGAAAATGCAGAGCCGCCGAAGTTCAACCTCGTCGTGCCGCGGTCGGCGTGCCCCGCCTGCAGGGCGCCGATCACCGCGCTGCAGAACGTGCCGGTCGCAAGCTGGCTCGCCCTCGGCGGCAAGTGCGCGAGCTGCAAGACGCCGATCAGTGCGCGTTATCCCGCCGTGGAATTCACGACGGCGTGGCTGTCGGGGTTCATCGCGTGGCGGTTCGGCTTCGGCTGGCTGACGCTCGCTGCGCTCGCATTCACGTGGATCCTGATCGCGCTCACGATGATCGATTTCGACACGCAGTTCCTGCCCGATCAGCTCACGTTTCCCCTGTTGTGGCTCGGTCTGCTCGTGAGCCTCGCGCATCCCGTGTGGGGCGAGCACGCGGCGCCGGTCACGCCCGCGGACAGCATCATCGGCGCAGCGGCGGGTTACCTGAGTCTCTGGAGCGTGTACTGGCTGTTCAAGTTCGCCACCGGCAAGGAAGGCATGGGCTACGGCGACTTCAAGCTGTTCGCCGCGCTCGGCGCGTGGTTCGGGCCGTGGATGCTCCTGCCCATCCTCGTCGTCGCGTCGGGGATCGGTGCCATCGTCGGCATCGTCATCCTGCTGCGGCGTCGCGGCGGCCGCGACACGCAGATCGCATTCGGTCCCTTCCTCACGATCGCAGGTTGGGCGGCACTCGTTGCCGGTCACGCCGTCGTCTATCGCTATTTCGGCATCTTCGGCGTCCTGACGTGAGCCGCTTTCGCGTCGGCCTCACGGGCGGCATCGCCAGCGGCAAGACGACCGTCGCGAACCTGTTCGCCGCTCGCGGCGTCACCATCGTCGACACCGACCAGCTCGCACGCGAAGTCGTCGCGCCCGGATCCGCGCTGCTGCCGAAGATCGCGGCGCATTTCGGTGACAGCGTGCTCGAAGCCGGCGGTGGCCTCGACCGCCGCGCGTTGCGCGAACGCGTGTTCGCGGATCCCGCAGAGCGCCGCTGGCTCGAGGCTCTCACGCATCCCGCGATCCGCGAGTTGACGGACGCACGCTGCGCGGCGGCGCCGGGTCCGTATCCCATGGTCGCGATCCCGCTGCTCGCCGAAACGCAGGGCGCGCGGCGCTTCACGCGCGTTCTCGTCGTCGACTGCGATCCGGAGATCCAGCTCGAGCGATTGCAGGTGCGGGACGGCATCACGCGCGCGGCGGCGCAACGCATGCTCGGCGCACAGGCCACGCGCAATGAGCGGCTCGCGGTCGCCGACGACGTGATCCGGAACGACGGCGACGTCGCTGCGCTCGAAGCCCAGGTCGAAAAGCTCCATAGGCAGTACGTCGCCGCGGCGTCGGCGCAATCGGCGCAGGGACCCAAATGACCCCGGATGGCATCACCGACGGTGTCGCGCGGTTGTCGGCGGACGCCGCGGTCGCGCAGAATAGCCCGATGGCGGAAGAGGCACAGCAGCACGAACCCGTCGCGGAACCCGCGCCGCTGGTATTCGAGCAGCCGCTCAACGAGCGGATGCGCACCTTCCTGCGCCTCGATTTCCTCTACAGCCAGGCGCTGTATCACAACGAGATGCAGAGCCAGTGGGGCAGCAGGGCCGCGATGACGAGCCTGCTCGACATCCTGGCCATCGCGGCAAGGAGCGATGTACGCGCCGACGTGCAGAAGGAGCTCGAGCGGCACCTCGCGCAGCTCAACGTCTTCCAGAGCAAGCCGGGCGTGGACTCCGCGCGCCTGCGCACGGTGATGAGTAATCTGTTACGTCTGCGCGCCGATCTCGTCGCGTGCGGCTCGAACTACCTCGCGGGCCTCAAGGATTCGGAATTCCTCTCGGCCATCAAGCATCGCAGCGCGATCCCGGGCGGCACGTGCGAATTCGATCTGCCCGATTTCTTCTTCTGGCTCAATCAGGCGACCGACCAGCGCACGCGCTCGTTCAACGAGTGGCTATCTACCCTGCGGCCGCTGTGTGACGCCATCGCGGAGCTGCTGTGGATCACGCGGCAGCACGGCAAGCCGCGCCAGGAGATCGCGCGCGCCGGCGTCTACCACATCACCTTCGAGCGAGACACTCCGATCCAGCTCGTGCGCATCGCGCTGCCCGCGGGCTCCGGGCTATATCCCGAGACGTCGGGATCTCACTACCGCTGCTCCGTGCGTCTGCTCGCGTGGAACGGCCTCAACGAGAGACCGCAGCAGACGACGGAAGACGTGCCGTTCACGCTCACCTGCTGCACGTGAGCTCGCGGCTGCGGCCGTTGATCAGCTAGCGATCGTTGCCACGACTACCTGATTTCGATCTCGAGATTCTTCCGTCCGTCGAGCGCGCGATGCAGGTCCTGCATCGCATCGCGCGAGCTCGTCACCATCACCGTGCCGTCGGGCTCGGTGCGCCACGCGCGCCCAGGCCCGATGCAGCCGACGACGTCACGGGCGCGGTTCGCGACGTGGATCAGGATGAGATAGCGGCCCTTGCCGCGGCGCGCGGGCGGGATGTCCGTGTCGAGCGGAAAGACGTCGAGCTTCGGGTTCGACAGCCGCCACACCTTGTCGCCATTGGGGCGCACGAATGCATTGAGCCGATAGACACCCGGACTCACGCAGGACTTGAACGGCTCGCCCGCGCCGCCCCCGTCGTGGTGCGGCACCCAGGGCTTCTCGATCGTGAACAGCCGCAATGCGGTCTTGCCGCCGGCGTCGAGGACCTCGAGCGCACCACGGCAGCAGGCGG
>Ga0081455_10003742_pt1 | contig 17386 bp, 15 predicted proteins | sample TabmetS3T2R1_FD_70207 | JGI IMG/M metagenome (GOLD analysis project Ga0081455, IMG submission 70207) | Tabebuia heterophylla rhizosphere microbial communities from the University of Puerto Rico - S3T2R1 | ecosystem: Host-associated > Plants > Roots > Rhizosphere ...
GCGTCCGCTGGGAACATATCCAGCGCATCTACGAGATGTGCAATCGCAACGTCTCGGAGACCGCGCGCCGTCTCAACATGCATCGGCGTACGTTGCAGCGCATCCTCGCCAAGCGAGCGCCGCGCTAGACTGTTTTCGCTTTTCTTTGAATCGCGAAAACCGTCTGGATTCTTGTTTGATCGCGTTTTCTTCACGCGAACCGGTTTCCACTTCGCTCGAAAACGCGCTAAAACATCTCGTCGGCGTGGCCTTGCGGATCGGACAGCCGGTTGAGCCGGCTTGCAGCGGTCTGCGCGAAGCGCAACAGCATCGCCTTGCGGGTCGGCGCGGCGACCCTGTGTTCCGGCGCTTCGCAATGCAGATGCGCGGCGTATTCATCGGCGACGATCAATCCGACATCGGCGGGAAACACCTCGCACGGCATCTCCTGCGTAAAGGCGAAGAACAGCCGATCGCAATGCTGCCGGTAATCCTCCCATTTCTGGTCCGCGCGCAAATCCGCCAATGAGGATTTGATCTCGATGATCCAGATCTCGCCGCGCTCATTGAGCGCAACGAGATCGGCCCGCCGGCCACTCGGCAGCGGCAATTCACTGACCGCGGCAAAACCCAGCGCCCGCAGCAGCCGGCACGTGCCGCGCGCGATCGCGAGCGCCGTGTCAGATTGCCGCCCGTCAACGGGTGGCTTTACGAGAATCGATACGTTCATGAGCGGCGAGCGTAACAGAAATCGGCAATTCCCACAGAGTCCCTAGATTCGTCCGGACTCCGCCCCATTTCCGACCTCACGTGGTCGTGAAGCCGCGGAATCTTCTGCTCGCAACGGGGCGCATCACCACCCCGGAGGGGGATATATGACGCAAGACCGGTTGGCCGGGGGGCCTGCCGTCACCTTGCCGGAGGCAGCGGCTCAGCCGTCGCCGGCAAGCGTAAACGGAACCACGGCCATCGTGGCGCGACGCCACATTCAATCGCCTGGCATTCGCATTGGCGAACCCGCTGCTCACAGCAGCGCATGGTCCGTGCGCCGGCGCGGCCTGACAATGACAATCACCACAGAGGAGGAACCCGTCCGCGGCGATCACGGCGCCGCAATGACGTCGCTTGCCACGTCTCACCTGAGATCCGTGATCCCGACGCGCGCATCAAACACCTGCCAGACGATGCGTTCGTTCGATTTTGCCGTCAGAAACGCTCTGAAGCCGACTATCGAGCCCAGAGCGGCTTAAGAAATTCCGGGCCCGCTACCCCACAGCGAGCCCGGTTTCCCGGGAATGTTTGTCACTCGTCGTCTCGGGCTTCCGGAAATTGCGCAATTAGCGCGATTTCCGGAATGACGGCTATGACCAAAACGCCACATCTGTCAGCAAATATCCGCGTCAAAGAGACTTGGCGCTTGCTGAAAAATCGGCATGCTTGCGCCATGTCAAACAATTCAAACGATAAGCCGCAAGCCGCATCGGCTCCGAAAGCCCGCGCCGCCATCATCCCCGTCACCGTCTTCGAACAAAACTGCACGCTCCTGATCTGCGAAGCGACGCAAACGGCCGTCGTCATCGATCCTGGCGGCGACCTCGATCGGATCGAGCAGGCGATCGCGAATTCGGGCGCCAAGGTTGAACGCATCTGGCTCACCCATGGCCACCTCGACCATGCTGGCGGCGCCGCCGAACTCTCCGAAAAGCTTGGCGTGCCGATCGAAGGCCCGCATCTTGACGACAAGCCGCTGCTGGACACGCTGGTGCAGAGCGCAAAGCGCTTCGGCGCGGATATGCCGGGCATTCGCAACGTCACGCCCGGCCGCTGGCTCAACGAAGGCGATCGGGTCACGGTGGGCGACCTCAGCTTTGACGTGTTTCACTGCCCCGGCCATTCGCCGGGCAGTGTCGTGTTCTTCTCGCCCGAGATGCGCTTTGCTCATGTCGGCGACGTGCTGTTCAACGGCTCGGTCGGCCGCACCGATCTTCCCGGTGGCAGCCACCAGCAATTGATCGCCTCGATCACCGACAAGCTGTTGCCGCTCGGCGATGATGTGGGGTTCATTTGCGGGCACGGTCCGGGATCCACGATCGGACACGAGCGGCGGACCAATCCGTTCCTCACCGGCCGTGCCTAGTTCGGATTCATGCCGTGCCGGAACACCCAGAACTGTGCATCGCCGCAGGCAAACTCCCCTTCCGGATAGCCGAAGCGCCGCACCAGCGCATCGCGATCCAGTTGATCGAGCAAGATGAAATCGTAGAGCGGCGGCGCCTGCGGGTCATTAAGCCGATATGAGGATGATTTGAGGTCGCTGCCCCAAAACGTCAGTTCGCCGTTCGCCTCGACGGGATCGACTTGCATCCGCCACCCGGACGCCACGGTCAGCGGCCGCGCGTGCTCGTAGAGCGCGAGTCCTTGATGGAGGTCGAGGCGCTGATGCGCCTGCGCGAGGCAATTCGCCAGGGGATGGTGCCAGTTCATGAGCGCGCCCGCATGCCAACGCGATAGCACGAGCAAGCCGCCCACCAACACCACGGCCAATCCTCCCGCAACCAATCGCCGCGACATCAGGGAACGATTTGCAAAAAAGGAAAGCGGGACTGCCAGTGCGACGACGGGCCACCACATCATGGCTTGCACGTAGCGAATGTGTGTCGCGTCCACGTAGAGGAAGGCATAGGTCAAGGCTGATGTCAGCGCGATCGAGGCAGAGCCGGCAACGGCATAGAATTTCATTCGGCGTCCCGCCCCGGACCTGAAAATCGACCAGAGGCCAACCATTAGGACGATTGCGGCCGGCAGCCACGTACCCACGCTGATCGACAGCGGCGTCATCGTGAGCGCCGCATGGATCCGCGCCGGAATAAGGCCGAAGACCAGAGGCCATTCCGGCTCCATGACCAGGAAACGCTCGCCGAGCATGGCGATCGCCGTTCCCGCCGCCAGCGAAAGCGCAACCTTCAAGCCATGCGAGCGGGGAATCGCGAACGCGACAACGGCAAGCGCCGCAGGAATTGACAGCTCGAACACTGCCAGCTTGTCCGACACAATGATTGCTGCCGTCAGGAGCGCAATCCCGACATAAGCCACACGACGCGCTGCCAGCGCCATGCTTTCGCTGACCTCGCACAAGGCCACCGTGACAAGCGACATCACGAATGCGCCGCCATGCGAGACCAGTGACAGCGTGAAGTAGTGGCGGCCTTCGCCGCGCGCCGAAAGCCACTGTTCGCCCAGGCAAAGAGGGACCGTGACAGCCAGCATGATCGTGACGCACAGCCAGAACCGCGCATCCGTTATCCGATGGACGACAAAGGCGCCGGTTAGCACCAGGATCGTCAGCATCAGCCACGCGAAGATCAGCATCGCGACTTGCCAGGAGGCTGCGAGCTGGACCGGCGCGGCAATCAAAAGATCGGGAAACAGGCTTGGCGTGCGCGGCAGCTGGAAATCCGACCATGGCCGCCCCAGCACGAACACGCGGTGAACGAAGTCTGCGGCCAGCAATTTGTCGGTGTCGACAAAATGCCGAATGAGCCCTTCGAATGACAGTGCAAATGCCAGCAACGCCATCGCGCAGATGGCCGTCGTCAAAATCCCGATTGCAACGGAGGCAACCGACCGTCCCGCCCAGAATCTCGATCCAGGTTTCAATCCATGCCCCGGGGAAAGACGCGCGCTCGATGGCATCGAAAATGCCTGTCCGCGACGACAAAAACAATCCCGCCGGGCAGTAACCCCGCGTCGATTCGATGGCACACCTTTAATGGCGATAAGGGACCACCAGCTCGGCCTTCAATGGCTGCCGATAAGTTGCCCGTGCAGGATCGCCAGGGGATGTTTGTTTGGGGTCGCCGTGGCGCATGACCATCACGCACAGCCAATAGCGACGGCCCGTGACTCGCAGCGCGACCCGGGCGCCGCGGCTCCATCACGCCTTGAACTTCAGGTGTTCTCTGGCCGATCGCGGAGCGACGTCACGGGCGAATGCCGCCAACGGTCGTTCAAAAGCCGGTCGGCGGCTTCGGCTTGATCGGGTTCCGGTAAATGGCGATGGAGGTCGAATTGCAAGGCACCAGGGTGTCGGGATTGCCGTAGCGCCGGGTGAATAACCGCGTGTCGAGCCCCTCCATCACGGCAAAGTCATAGATCGGTGTCTGGTCCGGCTGATCCAGCCGATAGGAGAAGGCTTTCAGGTCGCTGCCCCATAGCCTGATGGCGCCGTCGCCAAAGATCTGATCGACCTGCAGCCGCCAGCCCGAAGATATCGTCAGCGGTCGCGCCACCCAGTAATCCGCCAGACCCTGATGCAATCCGAAGCGTCGCTTCGCCTCCTCTACACAAGCCTGCAAAGGATGGCGCCATTCGCGCAACGGCGCGGCATCCCACCGCAACAGCGCATCCGCGCTGACGACGACAAGGATCGCCATGACTCCGGCCGTCGCAGTTCGGGCGGCGCGCCCCGTGTCCAGCAGATAGACCAACACCGTCGCGAGACCGATCGCTGGCCACCACAAGAACGTATAGAGATATCGGAAGTGGCTGTTGTCGAAGTACAAGACGATGTAGGTCAGGCCTGCCATCCAGAACATCGCGGCGGCACCGGCGAGGTAGTAGTATTTGGCTGTTCGAACCGAGTCATCCTTCAAGGGAAGCACGAGCGGCGGCACGATCACGAACAAGAGCGCCGGCAGCCACAGATCGACCATGAGCCATAGCGGCGTCGTGGTCAGCATTGTCCAAATCCTGCCGGGAACTTCAATCGGCCGCAGCGTGGCGCCGATCTCGCGGACCAGAACCGCGTCTACGGCAAACGAAGCGGCCGTGCCGAAGACGATTGCGGCGATGATCCAGGATTTGTGGCTGCGCGATTTCGACCAGAACAATGCAGCCGTTGCCGCCGGAATCGAGACCTCCCCCAGTGCAATCTGGTCTGAAGCCACGACCATGCATGTCAGAACGGCGACGGCCCCATAAGCGACGTACCGCGCTTTCGGCCAATCTTCCGCCCATTCGCACAACACGATCAGCGGCAGGGACATGATGAAAGCGCCGCCATGACTCACGACCAGGAAGGTATGCAACCGCAGCTCTCCCAGCCCGAACAAGGCTTCGGCAGCAAGCGGCAACAAGGTCACGGCCAACATGGCCGCGGCGCACAGCCAGAACGGCCGTCGCGTGATCCGATGGGCGATCAGCGCACCGGAGACCACGAGAACGACCAACATGAGCCAGGCAAACATCACGATCGCCGCAGGCCAGGACAAAGCCAGCTGCGTCGGGATATAGATCAAGAAATCCGGAACGAGGCTCGGAGTTCGCGGCAATTGAAAATCCGACCACGGACGGTGCAAGCCAAAGACGCGATGCACGAGATCGGCTGCCAGCAACGCATCCGCGTTCAGATGCATCGAAGCGACGGCCTCCAAGGACAATGTAAACAGCGTGAATGCCAGGGAGCTGATCGCGATCACGCCGCACGCGAGGACCGCACCAAGTCGCGCGCGGAGAATCCGGTCAAGCGACGTCCGCAAAATATTCCCCCGATGACCGCGACGCGACAACGCAGAATGCATAGTTGCGATGAAGAATCAATGCGCCGGCCGGGCTTAGCCCGCCACCGCCATGATCAGTCGTCCGGACACGCCAACGCCTGTTTGCCGGGCGGCCCGCATGATCTGCTGCGCAACCGGCGGCAACGCGGCGCGGTTGGCCGAGGGCCGGGTCGGGTCGTCATCAATGTGAGGCTGGATTCGTCGCGCGAAAAATTGCAGGAGCTCAGGCCGCGCCACGCATATCATCGCTGCCGTGATCGCCCGCAGCGGCGGCTGCCTTCGCCAGCGACCCCGTAAATCCGGTAATCAGCCGCGTGCCGCGCTGGAAGGTAAAGTAGCTCCACAACCAGTTCATTGCGACGATCAGGCGATTTCTGAATCCGATCAGAAAATAAACGTGCGCGATGCTCCACAGCAACCAGGCGATAAAGCCGGTCAGCTTGACGCTGTTGCGTTCATAGACCGCGCGTTTACGGCCGATCGTCGCAAGCGCGCCGAAATCGCCATAGCGGAAAGGCGGCACCGTTTTGCCGCGAACCCGCGCCTTCAACAAGGTCGCGAGATACTGCCCCTGCTGCTTGGCGACGGGCGCGACGCCCGGAAACGGTTTGCCGTCACGGTCATACGCAACAGCGGTGTCACCCAGCACGAACACGTCGGACAGCCCGCTCACGGACAGGTCGGCCGCCACCTTGACGCGCCCCGCCCGATCCGACTCGACGCCGAGCCAAGTCGCGGCTGGCGATGCCTTGACGCCCGCCGCCCACATGATGGTGCGCGTCTCGATCCGCTCATCGCCGATCATGACTTCCGTGGGACCGCAGGCCGTCACCGCGGCATTGACCCTGACCTCGACACCAAGCTGTTCAAGCGCATGCTTGGCGTTGCCCGACAGTGTTGGATCGAACGGCGTCAGCAAACGCGGGCCGGCCTCGATGAGAAAGATTCGCGCGCTGCGTGGATCGATCGAGCGGAAATCGGAGGCGAGCGCGCGTTTTGCGAGCTCGGCGATCGCGCCGGCCATTTCGACGCCGGTGGGGCCGCCGCCGATCACGACGAAGCTCAACAACCGGGTCCGCTCGGCCGGATCCGGCTCGGTCTCGGCGCGCTCGAAGGCCAGCAGAATGCGCCGTCTCAGGTCGGTCGCATCGTCGATGGTCTTCAATCCCGGTGCAAACGGCGCCCATTGATCGTTGCCGAAATAGGCGTGTTGCGCGCCGGTCGCCAGCACGAGGATGTCGAACGGGATGCGCCGGCCTTCCGCAATGACTTCCTTGTTGTCGACATCGACACCGGACACCTCGGCGAGCATGACGGTGACGTTCTTCTGGTCGCGCAAGATGCTGCGGATCGGCGAGGCGATATCCGCCGGCGACAGCACCGCCGTCGCAACCTGATAAAGCAGCGGCTGGAACAGATGATAGTTGTGGCGATCGATCAGCGTCAGCTCAAACGGCGTGTCCGACAGATCTTTGGCGAGCGAGAGACCGGCGAAACCTGCACCGACGATCACGACCTGGGTTTTGGTTTCGCTCGCAGCGCGCGGCATCTCAACTTCCATCTCGAAAAGGCTTCATACCAATGACCAAAGAACAGTCATGATACCAAAATGCCGATCGGCCGGCCATAGGTCCAGCCCAAATCTCAGGCGTCCGCTGCCGCTTGAAGCGACGGCAAATCGGCGCCTCCTGGCTGAAATGCGAGGATGCTACCGCGAGGGCGGCGGGACGAGCGGCCTGAACGGGATAGCGCTAAGCGATCGCGCCGAACTGAAGCGATCGAGGCGTGCAAACATCCGCAAGTTGCTTAAAACAATTCAAGCAATTTGGTATTGTCGGAAAGTTCGCCCGGCACGCCGCGGAAAATAATTCGGCCCGATTTCATCACCACGACGCGGTCGGAAATCGCGAAGGCATCGCGGACATTCTGCTCCACCAGCAAAATCGACATCTTGCGTTCCTTCTGCAGCCGGCGGATCGGCTGCAGCAGATCCTGAAACAGCTTCGGCGCGAGTCCGATCGACGGCTCGTCCATCAACATGATTGATGGACGTAGCAGCAAGGTGCGGCCGAGAGAGACCATTTGCTGTTGACCGCCCGAGAGTGTTCCGGCGCGGCGTTTCCAGAACGTCCCGATCGCCGGCAGCGCGGCGACGACCTCCTCGGTTCGCGCCGCACCTTCTTCCTTGCCGGCCTTGATGGCGCTGAGCGCCAGCGTGAAGATCTCATGCACCTTGAGCCCGGGAAACACCCCCTTGCCTTCCGGCACATAGGCGACGCCTGCGGCCGCCATCGAGGCCGGCCGCGGCGTCACCGTCTGGCCGCGAAGCCGCACCGTGCCGCCCGATGCCGGCATCAGCCCGAACAACACTTTCAGCAAAGTCGATTTGCCGGCCCCGTTGTGGCCGGCGAGGCAAAGCACCTCGCCCGCGGGCAGGGTAAAATCAAAATCGGTCAGCACCTCGCGGCCGCCATAGCCCGCAAACACCTTGACGGCTTCAAGCGCGGCATCGCTCATACGCGTTCACCGAAATAGATGGCCGCCAACGCCTTGTCCTGCATGATCTCCGCCGCTCCGCCCTCAGCGAGCTTTCGTCCCTGATCGAGAAACGCGATCCGGTCCGCGACTTCGGTGACGATATCCAGATTGTGCTCGATGATGAGCACCGTGACGCCTTCCGTCGTCGCCCGTCGAACCATATTGACGAACTGGGCGCGCGATCTCGGGTCGAGCCCGGACGCAGGCTCGTCCAGCAGCCAGATATTGGCGCCGGTCGCCATCACGCGCGCCATCGACAGAAATTTGCGCTCGGCATAGGCCAGATCGATCGCCCGAGCGCGCGCGACACTGGCAAGGCCGGCCCGTTCGATCGCCATCTCGACGCGGCCAAGCCGCTTGCGGCGCGCTTCGCCCTCGCCGCCCTGCCAGAACCAGGAGGTCGGCTCGGTCGCCGCGCGGATATTGTCGAACACCGACATGTGGCTGAACAGGCGCAGATCCTGGAAGCTGCGAGCGACGCCCAATCTCGCCACGCGATGCGGCTTGAGGCCGGTGATGTCGGTGCCCTGCAGCAGGATCTGGCCGGAATCGACCCGCAGGTTGCCGGTGATCAGATTGAAGATGGTGGTCTTGCCGGCTCCGTTCGGGCCGATGAGAGCGGTGACGATGCCGCTTTCCAACTCCATGTTGAAATCGGACACGGCTGCCAAACCGCCGAAGCTCCGGTTCAGACCGCGAAGCGAGAGCAGACTGGTCATCGGCGCCACGCCTGAAACGCGACCAGGCCGCCAGGCCGGAAAATCATCAGCAAGGTCATCACGAGCCCATAAATCATCTGCTGCACGGCGCCGATCTCGGTCGGGGGAATGCCCGGGATGAAAGACAGCGCGGCCGGCAACAGCAGGATCAGGATCGAGCCGACCAGCGGCCCGGCGAGCGTGCCGGTGCCGCCAATAACCACCATCGCCATGATCAGCGTCGATTGGTCCATCGTGAAACTCTCGACATTGACGAACTGGATCTGCGCCGAGTAAAGGGCGCCGCCAACGCCCGCAAAGGCGCAGCCGAGCACGACAGCGAGCGTCTTGAGCACCATCGGGTTCTTGCCCAAAGCCGCGGCCGCGCTCTCATTGTCGCGGATCGACATCAGCGAGCGACCGAAACTGCCGCGCATGAGCACCCGCGTCAGGGCGAGGGCGATAACGAGAAAGCCGACACAGGCCGCCAACATGGCGTCCGGATTGGCCAATGATAGACCGAACAAGGTCGGCACGGGAATGCCAACCAGGCCGCCGATGCCGCCGGTGAGCGGCTTCATGTCGATGAAGATCGTGACGGCCAGCATCTGCAGTCCGAGGCTCGCGATCACGAAGTATTCGTCTCGCACCCGCAGGGCCGGCAGCGCCAGACACACCGACAGCGCACCGGCGGCCGCCGCGCCGACCAGCGCGTCAACCAAGAGGTCAGGCGTCACATTGAGCGCCATCTGCGCCGCCGCATAAGCGCCGACGCCGAAGAACACAGCTTGAGCGACGCTGAAAATGCCGCCAAATCCGACCAGGATGTTCAGGCTGGTTGCCAGGATCGCGAAGATCGCGATGAGCGTCGAGAGATTGAGCAGATAAGCGATCATCGCGTCACAGCGTAGCCGAACAAGCCGCGCGGGCGCAGCAGAATGAAGGCGAACAGAACGATAAAGCTCGCCGCCTCGCTCCATTGCGAGTCCAGCAGGGTGATCGACACGTTCTCGGCGATGCCGAGCAGCAAGCCGCCCAGGGCCGCGCCGGTGATGCTGCCGACGCCGCCGACGATCGTCGAGGCCAGGCTTATCAGCATGACATGCGAGTTGACCGAAGGCTGCATGCCGGTGATCGCCATCTTCAGGATGGCCGCCGGCACGCAGAGCACCGAGCCGATGGCAAAGACCAGAGCGGACAGCCTTTGCGCGGACAAGCCATAAGCCCGCAGGAGTTCCGGACTCTCCGACAATGCGCGCAGCCCGATGCCGGTGCGGGTGAAGCGGAGGAATGCCCATAACACGGCGAACACCACCAACGTCACGACCAGCACGATCCAGAACATCGGCGCGATGTAGATGCCGCCGAACATCGGTCTGGCTTGCGCGAGTGGCGTGGTCAAGGTCACGAAGCCGCGACCGAAGATCATCTCGATGAGACTTTGAATGATGATCGAGACGCCGAAAGACGCCACGAAGACCGTGAAGAACGACGCTTCGTGGCGCTGGATGGGGCGGTAGACAAAGCGCTCCATGCCGGCCCCGAAAGCGACAGCGATCACGGTCGCAGCGAGGGCCCCGCCGGTCCAGCCAAAGCCGGCGGTGTAGGCGCTGAGGAACACATAGCCTGCCAACGCGAAGACGGCGCCATGCGCCACGTGGAAAATCCTCGTGGCGCCAAAGATCATGGCAAAGCCCGCTGCCGTGACCGCATAGAGCAGCCCGGTCTGGAGCCCAGAAACGATGAGCTGAACCAACAACATCGGCGATATCTTCGATATCAGCCGATTTGCTTGAACTTCCCGTCTCCCGTGACCTCGTCGACGGCCACCGGAAGCGAGATGTCGCACACGTCGTCAAACTCGCCGGTGCCGCCGGCCAGGGCGAATTTTCGCTGCGCCAGCAGTTGCTCCCGCAGATTGTCGCCGTTCACCGGTTTGCCTTGTTTCTCCAACGTCGATGCCAGGATGCCAAACAGCACGATCGCGTTGAAGAAGTTCAGGTGATACGGCATCGGATCCTTGTTGTACTTCGCCCGGTAGTTTTCGACGAAGGTCTTCATCAGCGGATCGGTGCTGTTCCAGTTGGTGGCCTGATCGGTGAAGACGAGGCCCTTGGCTTCCGGCAGATTCAGGATCGAGGGGATGTTGACGCCAACAGCTGAAACCAGCTGCTGCGTGATGCCGTTGTTGCGCAGTTGCTTGACGAGTTCGACCTGCTGCGCGCCCGCACTCAGGAAGTACACGGCGTCCGGATTTTCCGCCCGGATCTTGGCGGCGAGCGCGGTAAACACCTGCTCGGTCGGCGTGATCGGATAGGTCGAAATCATCTGGCCGCCGGCTTTGGCGAGAGCCGGCTTCAATGCTGTCATGACGCCATTGCCGAACGGATCGTCGACATAGATCGCGGAGACTCGCTTCAGGCTCTTGCTCATCATCCATGTCAGCAGCGGATCAAGCTCCTTGGTGACCAGCGGAATCATGTTCCAGAAATAGGGCGACAATCCCGAAAGATCCGGCGCAACCGAGCCCGGATTGCACATGATCGTTTTCGCCCGACCGCCGATCGGGGCCGCCGCTTTGCAGACGCCGGTGAAGGCGAGCAGCACGTAATCCGCCCTGTCGACATTGACGAGCCGGCTCATGCCGACGGCACCGCCCTGCGGCGTGCTGAGACTGTCGACGGACCGGAGCTCGATCGGCCGCTTGAGCACTTTGGACTTTGTCACGTAGTCCACGCCGAGCGTGGCTCCGGCCATGAAGATCTCACCATACTCGGCATTCGGACCCGCCATCGGAAAGAGAGTCCCGACGATGTAAGGCGCGTCTTGTGCGCTAGCCACTCGCATCAACTGCGGTGCAGCCAGGGCAGCAGCGGTCCCAAGCATGACTTTACGGCGACTGATCACGATCGTCCTCCCAGTGCATGATTTTTGAAACAGCGCTTAAGCGCTCTTGTTGTCGGACGCGGCAAAAGAAACTGACGTAGGTTAGGATACTGCCGGCCACGAGTCCATGGTGGTGAGATTTGTTGATGTCGCGCGTCGAACGTCAAGTCCCGAATGCGCGAGCGCCGCTGGTGATGCAACATCGCGACGCCTCAGCGAACCGTAACGGCAAGCGCAGCGCACTCATTGCAGTGCACGATATAACCCTTTTGTTCTAGCGCCGCGGTTTTCGACGTTCGACGCGCAGATCCGCCGCGAAGCCCTATCCGACGGCGCGCGGCGGCAGGTCCATTCCGGTCATCGTCGTCGCCATCCGCTGGGTGATTTCACGCGCGGCGCGCTTCAGCGCGATGATGGTTTTCGGAAGGTCGACGTTCGGGAGTTCATTCTGCTGAAACGCAATGCCGATGCTGCCGATAATGAGTTGTTCGCTGTTGAAGACCGGTGCGGCGATGCCGATAACGCCGCTGTTGAACTCGCCACGGGTCATGACGTAGCCATCCTTGCGAATTTTCAGCAGGTTGCTCTTGAACTCCTTCCACGTGATCCCGAGGTCCGCTTTGGCAACCGTCGCCGCGTTGCGGTTGTAGATGCTTCGCAACCGGTGGCTTGGCAGATGCGGCAGGATGACTTTGGAGGTCGCACCAAAGAACAAGGGTCGGCGCTGGCCGCGGCTGAACAGACTGTCCGGGCTCAGCGGCGCAAGATGTTCGCGGATGCAGAGCACCGAATTGCTGAACAGCGTGCACAACAGCGCGGAATGTCCGGTCGCGGCGACGAGCTGTTCGAGGACGCCCTTGCCAGCCTGATGCAGCGGATCGCAGTTTCTGATCTGAAGATCGAGCTCGACGATGCGAGGGCCCAGCACGTAATAGCCGTTGCCGACCGCGCCGATCAGCCCTGCCGCATGGAGGCCCCTGATGTAACGGTAAGCGGTCGAGCGCGAGGTGCCCAGGCGTTTGATCAGGTCATTGGTCGACCAGATCGAGGCCTCGGGGGTAAAGAGATCGAGAATGCCCAACATCTTGGTCAGGCTGCTCGATGAATTGCCGTCGCCGCCCTTGCTGCTGGTGGTGTCCGGCACCGAACTCTGCTGACCGCTGGGTTTGAAGTCCGGCTTCGATTTCCCGCCCGCTTTGCGAGGAGCCATCCGTAATTCCCAACTCCGAAACAGGGACGCAATCTTGCGTTTCAATCATCCGACGCGTCTCAATATCTCAAAGAGTGAGATATCTCGAAATACCGAATTTTTGATTTTGGCGCTTTTTTGTTGCGGCGGTGCGGCATGACCGGGCATTGGAATCGCCGATCTCAGCACGCCAGCCGCGCGATGGCTCCCATATCCGTTGCGGTCTCCGCCTGCCAGCACGCCGCCAGCAATTGCTCGGCGCGCTCCCGGCCCACCACGGCGGCCGACTGATCGAGGAACTTCATCGCGAGGTCGTCGTCCGTCATCGGCCGCGTGACGCTGCCGATGCAGGGATCGACCGCCTCTTCGAAATGACGCCCGTCCTTCAGCGCGACACCGACCCGGGCGACATCCTGCGCCAGGTCCGGATCTGGAACGACATCGATCCTTTGACGCAGGGCGGCGACCTGCGGTGCCTTGACCATCTCGGGCCGGCCTTCGCCGATGCCGGCCTTGCCGGTCAGGGCCGCCGCCGCCACCCAATGTTGCAGGCTCATCTTTGCTTCAAGGTCATCCTTCGGATCGGGACGGAAACTCAGCGTCCTCGCCGCCTGGCCGACATGAAGCGTGATCCGCTCGACGTCATCGGCCGCGAACTGGTGGCGGCGCTTCAGCACCAGCGCGCCTTCCAGCGCGGGATGAATGACCACCGCACAAGGGTAGGGTTTGTACACATTCGACATCAGTTCGAAATGTGTCCCGAGTCCCTCGAGCAAAGCCGGCAGATTGGCCCGCTTGGCAAACACACTGGCGAAGCCGTAGCGCTTCTCGATGCTGCCTTCGCTGCTGGTAAAACCCTGTTGGGCAAGCAAAGCGGCGCGCAGTCCGGTATTCGCCGCCTGTCCGAAAATCAGCGACGCCGTCATGCTGCCATGCGCCACCCGCGTGCCCGAAGCTTGCGACATTGCGATGCCGAGCGCCGAACCGAGCTGGCGCGCATCAAGCCCGAGCAGCCGGCCGGTCGCCATTGCCGCACCGGCGCCGCAGGCGATGCCTGTCTGCGACCAGGCCAGTTCGGCTTCGGCCGGCGGGGCCGACAGGCACTTCGTCAACCGACACGCGATTTCGGCGCCAACCGCAAACGCGGTGAGGAAATCAGATCCCGCGACCGGACTGCGTTCGGCCAGCGCCAGCATTGCCATGGCGATGGCGCCATTCGGATGCAGCAGCACGTCGGAATAGGTGTCGTCGAAGGAGTAGGCGGCACCGGCCAGCCCGTTGATCAGGGCCGCAAGCAGGATGTCGACCTTTTCACCGCGGCCGAAGAGCGAGGCGACGGGGCGGCCGGAAAATTCCAGCATGGCCCGCAAGGCCACGTCGACCATCTCGTGCCTGGCGCCGCCGATGGTGCAGCCGACCGCATTGACGAGGCCCCGCACGGATTCGCGCCGGACTTCCGTCGGCAAATCATCGGCGGCAACATTCGCGACGAAATCCTGCAAAGCCTGGGTGTAATCATCGCGTGCTGTCACTGGGACCGTCCTTGTAACCATCTGCGCCACGAGCCGTTACGCGCGGCAGCGCCCGCGTGCAACGAACGGGCGCGTTCGGTCGATGCTCGCGTTGCGTAAACTGGACAAATACAGAATTTGGGATGCTCCGCGAGGCGCAGGCTGCGCGTCCGCGCTCGGCTCGCGCCGCAGTTGCGGAAAGCTATGGACTCCATAGGCATCGCTCAGGTCCCCTGCGATTTTATGCTGCAGGCCGCTTTAAGGAATCTCATTACTTGACATATTTTTCGGGATAAAGAACTATCAGGCGCGCGTCGAGGGCACGAAATGGCCTTTTGGCCATTGAGCGAGACGGTGGCTTTCTGGGGAAGTGAACGATAAGCCAACCGCGCGGTGGACGATGGTTTGATCTGCCGCTTTACAATCGGCCGGCTCTGCGGTTTTAAACCAGCTTCGGGAAGGACGCCGACCGGCTCGCGCGCGGGTGCCAACTGAACCGCAAGAAGAAATTCGGCGCGACGCACCCTTCTTATTACACGAGTTCACGGAAAACGGGTTCACGGAGGAATTCGAGAATGGCTCCAATTTTGGAGTACCGCAACGTTTCAAAGGTGTTCTTCAAGGGCGACACCCGCGTTCACGCGCTGCGCAATGTCACCGCGCAAGTCGAGCGCGGCGAATTGCTCGCGATCGTCGGCCCGAGCGGTTGCGGCAAATCGACCCTTCTGAACCTGACCGCCGGCTTGATGGAGCCCGGCCTTGGTGAGGTTCTCTACGCAGGCAAGCCGGTGTCCGGCGTCAACACGCGCGTCAGCTATGTGACACAGCGCGACAATCTGCTGCCGTGGCGCACCGTCGAAGACAACGTCACCCTGCCCTTCGAATTCGGTGAACGCGCGCGCACGTCGGCGACTGAACGCCGCGAACGCGTGCAGAAATATATCAACGTCGTCGGCCTCAAGGGCTTCGAGAAGCATTATCCAGCGGAACTGTCCGGCGGCATGCGCAAGCGCGCGCAACTTGCCCGGTCCCTGGTCTATGAGCCCGACGTGCTGTTGATGGACGAGCCATTCGGCGCGCTGGATGCGCAGCTGAAGCTGATGCTGCAGGCTGAGTTGCTCAAGACATGGGAAGGATCCGGCAAAACACTGGTTTTCGTCACGCATGATCTGACCGAGGCCATTTCTCTGGCCGACCATGTCATCGTGATGTCCACCCGGCCCGGTCGAGTCCGCGCCATCGAGCGGATCGCCCTGCCGCGTCCCCGCGACGTGTTCACGATCCGCTTCCTGCCGGAATTCGGTGAGTATTTCGAGCGTCTCTGGTCGGCTTTGCGTGAAGACATGGGTCAAGGGAGCGACGTCTGATGAGTGAGTTGACTTCGCAATCGCTGCAGAAGCTGGACAATCCGGCCGACGATCAGGTCTTCACCGTTGATCCCAGCATCAAGGCGCGCCGCCGCGAATTGATCATCGTGATCGCGTCGCGCATTCTGCTGGCGCTCATTGGATTGCTGATCTGGGAATATGCCTGCAACAGGTGGGTTTCCGAGTTCTGGATCAGCAGCCCAAGCCGCATCGGCGAAGCCTTCGTGAAAATGGTGACGACGGGCGGGCTGATGCGCAATCTTTACGCGACGGTGGTCGAGGCCCTGATGGGATTCGGCTTCGGCATTGCCATCGGCATGACCGTCGGCGTGATCTTCGGCGCCAACCGGCTGGTGGCGCGCATCCTTGATCCGTATCTCGTCGGCTTCTATTCGATCCCGCGTATCGCGCTGATCCCGCTGTTCATCCTGTGGTTCGGCATCGGATTCCAAACCAAAGTGATCTACACGGCGCTGCTGGTGTTCTTTCCGGTGTTCATGAACACCATTTCGGGCGTCCGCGACGTCAGCCAGGATCTGATCGACGTCATCCGCGTGATGGGCGCCTCGCGCATGGACACCATCCGGAAAATTCTAATTCCGTCGGCACTGGCCTGGCTGTTCGCCGGCCTGCGCATCTCCGTGCCGTATGCTTTGATCGGCGCCATCGTCGCCGAAATGTTCAGCTCCAATGTCGGTCTTGGCTATCTGATTTCGTTCTATGCCAATCAATTCGACACCGCGAGCCTGTTCGCGACGCTCGGCGTGACGACGGCGATGGGACTGTTGCTCAACGCGGCGGTCGCCCGCATCGAGAAACGTTTGCTTCGCTGGAAGCCGACGACGGTCTGATGAAAACGAAACAAAGCGGTTGTAAGGTTTCGCGGCGAAAGGTCCCGGCCCGGATGGAGGATGGCGCGGCCAGCCTCGCGATCCCCGTCGGGCGGACCAATCCGGGACACATCTGACGCGGCGCCGCCTTCCAGCGCGAACACCGAACGGCATTCTTTCCAACCATCCAGCCAAGCACACCGAGGAGACAAAATGGATCAGGCACCTGCAATTCACGCCCCGCAGGATTCAGGGGTACCCGCGCTCGCCCGCGATTTCAGCGTCAAGGGACGCGTCGTGATCGTCACCGGCGCCGGCCAGGGCATCGGCCGCGAGCTCGCCCGCCAGTTCGCGGCCGCGCAAGCCACCGCCATCGTGGCCGATCTCAGCGTCGAGAATGCGCAGAATGTGGTGAAGGAAATCGAATCCGCCGGCGGCAAGGCGATGGCGGTCAAGGTCAACGTGGCGGACAAGGCATCCACCGACGAGATGGCCGCTTCAGTGTTGAAGGCGCACGGCCGCATCGATGCGCTGATCAACAACGCGGGTATCTTCGCAACGCTGAAGAAGCGGCCCTTCGATCAGATTCCGGTCGAGGAATTTGAACAGGTGATGCGGGTGAACGTCACCGGGACGTTCCTCTGCGCCGCCGCCGTGACGCCTGCGATGCGCGCCGCCAAATGGGGACGCATCATCAACATCTCCTCGGATTCCGTGCCGAAGGGCGTGATGAACTATCTGCATTACGTGACGTCGAAATCCGCCGTCATCGGCATGACGAACGCCATGGCGCGCGAACTCGGCCCCAAGGAGGTCACGGTCAACCTCGT
>Ga0081455_10003743_pt1 | contig 17385 bp, 17 predicted proteins | sample TabmetS3T2R1_FD_70207 | JGI IMG/M metagenome (GOLD analysis project Ga0081455, IMG submission 70207) | Tabebuia heterophylla rhizosphere microbial communities from the University of Puerto Rico - S3T2R1 | ecosystem: Host-associated > Plants > Roots > Rhizosphere ...
TATGCGTGCCGAAACCGTTCCTAACGCATCAGGCGATGTTCGATCCGAGCTTTCCGAAGGGTCGTTGGTACTACTTCAAGAGCTGCGATGTCGCCGAATTGAGCGACGAAGTCATCGACATCACCGTGGAATACTGCCTGCGGATCTCCTCGCCGTTGACGTCGTTCCCGATCTGGCAGAGGGGCGGCGCTGTGAGCCGTGTAGGCGATGATGAGACAGCCTTCAACGGCCGCTCAACCGGCTTCACCTACAACATCGGCGCCAGCACGGAGACAAGCGCCGGATTCGCGGAGGAACGCGAGTGGGTGCGCGACTTCTGGACCGCACTTCGACCATGGCACGAAGGCGTCTACGTGAACTTCCTGGGCGACGAGGGTGCCGAGCGGGTTCGGCAGGCGTACGGGCCGGAGAAGTATGACCGGCTCCAAGCTTTGAAGCGACAATACGACCCGGACAACTTTTTCCGGATCAACCAGAACATCCCGCCCGAGTCAGCTGCACCCTAGACGACGGCCATCGATTACCAGGTTCCTTGACCTCAAGCAGGGCTGAGGTGCTCTGGTGGTAGACATGTTCATCAAACAGGTCGACATCGAGGTATCTGATCTTGAGAGTGCCACGTCCTTCTTCGCTGACGTGCTCGAGCTTCCCGTCCGAGGAGAACGCGATCGATCAGTCCTGACCATCGGCAGCAGCATTCTCATCCTCACCGATGGCGAGCGGAAGGCTGGGGTTCACCACCTGGCGTTTGACATACCGCCCGCGAGTTTCGCGGCTCACCGAGCGTGGCTGGAGGCCAAGCTGCCGCTGCTGAGCAGCGCCGACGGCACGACCGAATTCGAGGGCCCCCCTGGCTGGAACTCAAGATCCATCTACTTCTCCGGACCTGACAAGATGGTGGTCGAACTCATCGCACGGCGGGAGCGACCCCGGCCTGCAACACGCATCCCTGAGCTCATCGCGATCAGCGAGGTAGGTATCGCGGTCACCGATCCGCTTGCCGCTGCCCAGGCGGTCGAAGCCGAAACCGGTTCCGGCGTGTTTGGTAGCTCCTCACCAGAGTTCGTGCCGGTGGGAGACCACGACGGGCTGCTCATCCTCGTCAAGGATGGGCGCGCCTGGCTGCCGAGATTCGACGTAACGGCTCACATTCTGCCGCTCCGGATATCAGTCACGACAGACGCTGGAAACGGCGAGCGGGCATTCGACTCAGCAATTCGTTTCAACAGCCTTGCTGAAGCGGTCGCCTTTTGACGGCCAACACAGTGTCACGGAGCCCCGAAACCGCAATGTCGCGAACGGCTTCAGGGATCCCGCCACGAACGGCGGGCTTGCCGAGTTGGGCGATGGTTTACACCGCCCGTGGATGCGCAGTACGTTGATCATCTCCGGCGGCGCGACCCTAGGGAGGCTCCAATGGCCCGGTTCACCAGAGAGCATCTGTTCCACATTCGTCCTGTTGGCTCGCTGGTCGAGGAGACGCACGAGTCCGGCCACGAGCTGAAGCGTGCGGTCGGGCCTGTCAGCCTCACGGCCCTCGGCGTCGGCGCCATCGTCGGCACCGGGATATTCGTGGTGGTCGGCGAGGGCCTCGCCCGAGCGGGTCCGGCGGTGATCCTCTCCTTCGTCCTGGCGGCCGTCGTCTGCTTGTTCTCGGCGTTGTCCTACGCCGAGCTGGCCTCGTCGATCCCGGTTGCCGGAAGCGCCTATACCTATGCCTATGCGACGCTTGGCGAGATCGTCGCGTGGGTCATCGGATGGGACCTGATCCTCGAGTACGGGGTGTCCGTGGCCGCGATCGCGGTCGGCTGGGGCGCCAACCTGAATGCCTTCCTCGAGACCACCTTCGGGGTAGCCCTACCGGAGAGGTTGACCACCTCTCTGCCCGACGGCGGCATCAACCTGCCGGCCGTTTTCATCGTGCTCGCCATCACCTTCTTGCTGATCCGCGGTGTCAAAGAGACGGCCACCCTCAACAACATCATGGTCTTCGTGAAACTCGCCGTACTCGGGTTGTTCATCGTGCTCGCCTTCTCAGCCTTCAACGCCGAAAACCTGCAGCCGTTCGCGCCGCAGGGCAATGGCGGCGTCCTGGCGGCCGCGGCTGTCATCTTTTTCGCCTATATCGGTTTCGACGCGGTCGCGACCGGGAGCGAAGAGGCCAAGAATCCGAAGCGTGACCTTCCCGTGGCCATCATCGGATCGCTGGTCATCTGCACCCTCATCTACATCCTGGTCTCGGTCGGAGCGGTGGGAACGCTGCCGGCGGCGCAGCTCGCGGAGAGCGAGGCACCGTTGTCGGAGGCGCTGGAAGAGGGCGCGGGATTGCCCTGGGCGGCGGCGCTCACCGCATTCGGCGCCCTGGTGGCGATCACCAGCGTGCTGCTTGTCATCCTGTACGGCCAGACGCGGATCTTCTTCGCGATGGCGCGGGACGGGCTGGTGCCGGAGAGGTGGGCGGAGGTCCACCCGCGCTTCGGGACGCCGGTCAAGCTGACGATCGGCTTCGGCATCTTCGCGGCCCTGGTCGCCGCATTGGTACCACTGGGGGCGATCGTAGAGATGGTCAACATCGGGACCCTGTTTGCTTTTGTGCTCGTCAACGCCGGGGTCATGATTCTGCGCCGGACTAGGCCCGACATGCCGCGGCCGTTCAAGGTGCCGATTCCCTACATCTGGTGCTCGATCGGCATCATCCTCTGCATCTACCTGTCCCTGGGCCTCCCTTGGGTGACCTACGTCCGGTTTGTGGTATGGCTGCTCGTCGGGATCGTGATCTATCTGGCGTACGGGTACTCCCACTCCCGGCTGCGGCACCACTACAAGGACGCTCCGGACCTGCCGGACATCGAGTCCGACGCTCCGGAGGCGCCTGCCTCGGAAGCTCGTTAGGTTCGCACTATGGCCAGTCGAGTTGTGATCGGATATGACGGCTCCACGGCCAGCGAGGACGCGGTCGCCTTCGGGCTGACCTGGTGCCGGTCCACCGGCGACGTGCCCATCGTCGCCACTGTCTACCCCGAGGAGCACCCGCTCGGGATGGGGCGCGTCGACGTCGAGTTTGTCACCTACGTCCGGGAACAAGCCCAGATCATCCAGGACAAAGCTCGGGCGACTGTCGGTGATGCGGCGCTCTACCGCAATGTCGCCTCGACGTCAGCGGCGCACGGCTTGGCCGATCTCGCCGACGATGCCGAGGCGGTCATGGTGATCATGGGTACGGCACAGGAGGCCGGTGCCAGCCGGGTTTTGCTCGGCAGCAGCACCGAGCGGCTGCTGCACGGCGCGACGGTGCCGGTCACGGTCGTGCCGCCGGGGTGGCGGGAATCAGCACCGGATCGGATCTCCAGCATCGGGGTGGCCTACGTGGACACCCGAGACGGCCGGGAGGCGTTACGGGTGGCGGTACGAGTTGCACAGCGAATCCCGGCCCGGCTGACGCTCTACTCAGTTCTCGGTCAGTCGTCGGAGCGCTTTTCCTACTTGATCGGCAGGACGGACGAGGAGGCGTTCTGGGATAAGGCGCGCGATTCCTTCGGCAAAGCGATGGAGTTTGCTGCGGCGGGCGTGCCGCCCGAGCTCGAGGCGCAAACGATCGTCCTCGAGGGTGCAGTCGTGGAGTCGTTGGCTGCGTTGGGTCCGGACGATGTCGACCTGCTGGTCTGTGGCTCCCGAGGCTATGGCCCGGTGCGCCGGGTCCTGCTCGGTGGTGTCTCGTCGCGGCTGATTCGAAGCGCCCAGCTGCCGGTGACTGTCGTGCCGCGCCCCACTACCGGATCGGTGGATTAGCCGCCCCCACTTCCCGCAGCCCAAGAGCCCTGATTGCACGAGTCACGATCTCTTCCGGGGTGCCGGCGATCTCGATCGCGACTCCGTCTTCGTCGGCTTCTAACGGTTCCAAGGTGGCGAGCTGAGACGCGAGCAAGCTGGTCGGCATGAAGTGGCTGGTCCGAGCAGCCATCCGAGCGCTGATACTTTCCTCGGTGCCACTGAGATGGAGGAACCGCACGTTTGCCTGGGCACCGCGAAGAATGTCGCGATAGCTGCGGCGCAGCGCCGAGCACGTCACGACCGAATCGCCTGGGTTGGCGTCGATCCACGTCCGGATGGACTCGAGCCAAGGTCGTCGGTCCTCGTCGGTGAGCGGTGTGCCGGAAGCCATCTTGGCGACGTTCGCTGCGCTGTGAAAATCGTCTCCTTCCGCAAAGGACCAACCGAGGCGGCCTGCCAGGATCTGCCCAACCGTCGACTTACCGGTGCCGGCGACACCCATCACCACGACCGCGGTCTTCGGTTTTGCTGCAGCTGGCGCGTTCATCCGTCCAATCCTTCCGCTGCGGGCAGGCGGCCGTCCGGTTGGGCGGCCCCGGTCTCCGAGCCGACGTGGGTAGCGCTCCTGTCCGTGGTGGTCGTCATAGCGCCACTGTGCCCTTCGGCCAGGGAGAGGCACAAGCCTGGAGGTTTAACTCTTACCTAGCTGGGGAAGGAGATATCGGCCGATGAGGCGCCCCGGCGGACCTGCCGGTGACGCCGCAGCGATGTAGCGGAGGGCTTCGGAGATGAGCGCGCTCACCATCGAACGCGCCGACGTCATCGTTGCGAGTCCAGGACGCAACTTCGTCACCCTCAAGATCACCACGAGCGACGGAGTCATCGGATGGGGCGACGGCACACTCAACGGGCGCGAGCTCGCGGTGGCATCGTACCTGTCCGACCATGTGGTGCCGCTGCTGCTGGGACGGGACGCTCATGCGATCGAGAACATGTGGCAGTTCCTCTATCGCGGCGCGTACTGGCGCGGTGGCCCGGTCACCATGGCAGCAATTGCCGCGGTCGACATGGCGTTGTGGGATCTCAAAGGGAAGTCGGCTGGGCTGCCGGTCTACCAACTCCTGGGTGGAGCCAGCCGTAATGGTTGCCTTGTTTACACCCACGCGACCGGGCGGGACATTCCGGAATTGCTCGATTCGGTGGAAGAGCATCGCGAGCACGGTTATCGCGCTATTCGGCTGCAAACCGCCATCCCAGGTATTCCGGCGTCGTATGGCGTACCAGCTGAGGGAGGTAAGGAGTACGAGCCCGCGATACGCGGCGCCGCGCCCAAGGTGGAGACCTGGGATACCCGGGCGTACTTGCGCTACATCCCGAGCGTTTTCGAAGCGGCTCGCAACGAGTTCGGCCCTGAGCTGATCTTGTTGCACGATGCCCACCACCGGTTGACGCCAACGGAGGCGGTGCAGCTGGGCCGCTCACTCGAGCCGTACGACTTGTTCTGGCTCGAGGACTGCATGCCGGTGGAGAATCAGGCGCTGTTCCGACAGGTCCGAAACGGTACGACGATCCCGCTAGCTATCGGTGAGATCTTCACCTCGCCCTGGGATGCGAACGTGCTGATCAGCGAGCGACTCATCGACTATCTACGTGCCAGCGTCACCCACGCCGGCGGCATTACCGGGCTGCGAAAGATGCTCTCTTTCGCCGAGCTCTACCAGATCAAGTCTGGCTGCCACGGGCCAACCGATATCTCGCCGATCAGCATGGCCGCGGCCCTGCATCTAGGGCTTGCCATTCACAACTTCGGCATCCAGGAACACATGCCGCATGTCCAGCTGACCGATGAGGCCTTCCCGCACGCGTACGCATTCTCCGAGGGCAGGCTGTATCCGGGCGACGAACCAGGGCTGGGGGTCGAGCTCGACGAAGGGCTCGCGGCCCGATACCCGTACGAGCCGGCCTATCTTCCCGTCAATCAGCTGATGGACGGAACTGTGCATGACTGGTAGGCCTTCCACCGGCCACTGCACTGTGCAGAATTGGCCAAGTCCTTGCGGCGCGGCGGCGTACCTGCCGCAATGCGGGTAGGCCTAGCAGAAGTGAGCTCTGAGCGAGGTGCAACAAGATCATGACTGAGCAGAACGCACTGGTGTGGGAAGGCGGCCAGGTCGTGAAGGTTCGCCCGGTTCAGGTGCCGGAATCCCGCCCCGGCTGGGTGGCGATCGACATCGCGTACGCCGGAGTCTGTGGCAGCGATCTCCACATCGCCGCCGGTGAGCACGTACGGGCGCAGCCTGGTACGGTCCTCGGGCATGAATTCGTCGGCCGCCTCGCCGAGGAGTTCGGAGATCTGCCGGTCGGTCATCCGGTCTTTGTCAATCCGATGGTGCACTGTGGCATCTGCGAGGCGTGCCTGGCCGGCCGTACCAATGTCTGCCGCACTCTCACCTTGGTCGGGATTGACTATCCAGGTGGGATCGAGCCTCGTACCGTCGTGCCCGTCGACGGCATCTACCCGCTGCCGGAGGATGTTGATCTTGTTGCCGCCGCGCTGATCGAGCCGGTAGCGGTCGCAGTCCGCGCGGTGCGACGATCAGGACTTGCCCTCGGAGACCAGGCGCATGTCATCGGGGGTGGCCCCGTCGGCTGCCTTGTCGGGTTGGTCTCCGTCGCCGCCGGCGCGACCGTGACCATGTCGGAGCCGTCGGAATCACGGCGGGGATACGCAACCGATCTTGGACTCACCATCGTGGATAGCCCGGATGATCTTGGCCAGGGAGCAGATGTCGTCTTCGATGCGTCAGGCCACACCTCCGTTGCAGGAGAACTGCTTGGCTGGCTGCGAACTCACGGCACTGCCGTAATCGTCGGTGCCTATAGGCCTGGGCTCCATGGAGTCGATCTGCTCTCGGTGATGTTCGCAGAAGTAACGATCATCGGGACACGGATCTATCAGCGTGACGACATCGAGGCTGCGATCGAGCTGGTCACGACGGGGAAGCTGGACGCGCACCGTTTGATCAGCAAGATCTTTCCCCTCGGTCAGGCGGTCGACGCCATCGAGAGCTTGCGCCGCGGCGAAGGAATGAAGGTTCTGATCGAGCCGCGCCCGGCATCAACGACGTGATCAAGTAATGGAAGCGGCTGAGTCAGGCCGAGTGATCACCGCGGGCGAGACGATGGCGCTGGTGGTCTCGCCCAGCCCTGGCCGCCTCCGCCATGCCACCTTCGACCCGAGCATCCTGCGAGGAGTGGCATTCCTACATCTCACCGGCATCACCGGCGCCCTGTCGCCGGAGTGCGCTGACTTCTTACCGTGGGCGGCGACTACCGCGCGGGAGGCTGGTGTTCGGGTGAGCTACGACGTGAACTATCGCAGCCGGCTCTGGGGACTATCGGCAGCACAAGCCGCCACTGAAGCGCTGCTGCCGCTGATCGACGTACTGTTCGTCGGCGACGAAGAGCTCAGCGCCCTCTGGGGCTGGGAGACTGACGCTGCCCTGGAGCTGCTGTCCAAGGCCGGACCGGACGAGGTGGTGATCAAACTCGGTGCGCAGGGTTGCGCCGCATTGATCAACTGCGAGCGGCTGACCTCTCCCGGCTTCCCGGCCCGGCTGATCGACCCGATTGGAGCTGGCGATGCGTTTGCCGCAGGCTATCTGGCCGCCTCACTCTGGGGGTGGGCGCCGAGAAGCGGTTGCGGATAGCCAACGCAATGGGTGCCTTCTGCGTACAGAACCTCGGGGACTATGAGGGACTGCCGAGCCGCCGTGAGCTTGAGGTTTTTCTCGAACAGATTCCAGATCTTGGGAGATGATCATGACTTCCGAACAGCCGGATGCCCTTCTCGAGGGCGTCTATGTCGCGAATGTCACACCATTCCTCGACGATGATCGCTATTCCATCGATCACCGCTCCTACGGTGCGCATGTGCGGTGGCTAGCCGATCATGGCGTTACCGGCGTCGTTCCATTCGGCACGAATGGCGAGGGCCCAGCGATTGCGGCTCGCGAAAAGCGGCCGCTATTCGAGGCACTGGCAGCTGCGGCTGAGGACCTGCAGATCATCGCAACGGTCGCGGAGGCGAATCTGCCGGACACCCTCGATCAGCTCTCCTTTCTTGACGATCTTCCGGTCAGGGCGGTGATGGTGATGCCGCCGTACTATTTCAAGCCTGTCGAGACCGAAGGCTTGAAGATCTTTTACGAGAGAGTACTTGCGGCCACCCGTCATCCGCTGGTGATCTATCACATCCCGAAGTACGCGATTCCCGTTCCCGCCGATCTCGTCATTTCCCTTCCGGTATGGGGTGTGAAGGACTCCGGCGGCGAGGCCGGCTATGCCGACAGACTCCATGCCGCAGGCAAGGGCGTCCTGGTCGGAACCGAGGACGACCTGCCTAGCCGGCTGCCAACGGCTGACGGCGCTATCTCGGCCCTGGCCAATATCGTTCCGGAGCAGGTCGTAACGCTCTATTCACACATCCGAGCCGGGCGCACGGAAGAAGCCGCGAAGTTGTCGGTTCATCTGCTGAGGGTCCGGGCCATGACCAAGGAGTACGCCTCCGCGGCAATCTTGAAGCGCGTGGCCGAGGCGCGACACGGCCACCCGATGGGCACCGTACGACCCCCGCTGGTCCCGATCTCCCCGTCGTTCGACGTCGTCGCCGCCACTGCCCTCGCGATCTCCGGGCCAGAGAGCTAGGCATACCGGACGTGTGCGCGATGAAAGTGCAGCCCAAGACATCGTTGACTGGGCACGAACCGGGCGGCCGACATACCCGGTTGTCGACGGAGGCTAGGGCAGGTATGAAGATCACCCGGTTGCTGCCCTACGGTAAGGGCAATGGGAGGAGATGCTCATGAACATGCCGAGGACCTACCCCGAGGGCATCACCTGCTGGGTGGACATCGAAGAGCGCGAGGTCGAAGAGGCGGCCAGGTTCTACGGTGTTCTCTTCGGTTGGACGTTTCTGGAAAGCGAGCCGAAGCTCGGCTATCTCATTGCCCGGCTCGATGGTCAGGATGCAGCAGGAATCGGCCACCTGAATGCCCCAGACGTTCCAGCTGCGCGCTCCCCTGCGTGGAACACCTACATTTCCGTACAAGACATTGAGCAGGCAGCTGCCCGCATCCTGGCAGCCGGAGGCCGCATCACTGAGCCACCGTCGACCCTCGACGAAGCCGCTCTGACCGCCGCCTGCATCGATAGCGAGGGAATCCCGTTTCGTTTGTGGCAGGCCACGGAGCGGCCCGGCGCGCAGGCTGCCAACACCCCTGGAGCCTGGAACTTCAGTGACTTGCACACTGCCGACCCGGATGCGTCGATCGCCTTCTACACCCGGGTGTTCGGCTGGAAGTTCGACGACACCGGTTTCGCGACCATGATCCGCCAACCGGGATACGGTGATCACCTCGCTGCGACGTCCGACCCGGGAATCCACGAGCGTCAATCCGGGGACCAGGTGCCGCCTGGTTTCGCCGATGCCTTCGGATGGCTCGTTACCGCACCTGAGGGGCAACCACCGCACTGGCACGTGACGTTCACGGTGGCCAACCGCGACGACTCCGCGGAGGCGGCTGAGCAGCTTGGTGCGACGGTGTTGTCCACCACGGACAGCGATTGGACTCGGGACGCTCTGATTCGCGACCCGCAGGGCGCCATCTTCACACTGAGCCAGTACTCACCGCTGTCGGACTTCTGACCGTGCTACGGCTCAGCGAATACCGGCTCCTCGGCTGCCTGCGGATGCGGCTCCCCGGAAGCCGATTCCGGTCTCATCGGCCACCATGTTGCGGATGATCTTGCGCACCTGGAGGGCTGCGGCGTCGGCGCTGACGTTGATCTCCTTCCGCGGCCCGTCGGCATCGAGAACGCCCTGCATCGTCTCGAGGATTCGCTGCACCCTGCGGTAATAGGCGGTGAAGATCGGCAGCAGTACCCGTCCAGCCTGCTCACCGAGAGCGAAGTTTCGGCTCACTCGCCAGGCGTGCCGGGTACGCCCCGAAGAGATCGGCGTGACGGCGTGGGTGAAGCGGAAGGTGTGAACCTTCATGTCATCAGATCCGGATTCCACCCGGACGTCCCACCGGTCTACCCATAGACCCGGGGACGCGAATGCCCCCTGCTCATGCTGGACATGTTCGGCGTCGGCCGGCAATCCGAGAAGCTCTGCCTGCCAGGCAGGAATCGGCGCGGGTTCGTACGTTCGGGAAAACGAAACTGTGGTCTCGGTGACCTCGACCTCGAGCGGCGGCGGCGAGCTGCGCAACACCGGTGGCGCGATAAAAGGGTCGACGACCGCGACGTGGGTGATGTCGGCGAAGTTCTCATGAAGCAGCAGCAGGTCTGCCGCGGTCTCCCACACATCGCCGAGAGTCGCCCAACCTGGGTCGTTGAGCCAGGGAGTGACAGGCGGTCGTCGCAGGCCAGCCAGCGAGGGTTCACCCAACCACGCCCAAACGAAAACGCCATCCTCATGAACGGGGAATGCGCGTACCCGAGCCCCTACCGGGACCTCGCTCTGTGTCGGGACGTGAACGCAGAAGCCTTGGGCGTCGTAGACGAAGCCTGTGTAGCCGGAGACGATGTTGTCTCCGTCGATGCGGCCAAGGCTGAGCGGGTACGGCCGGTGGGCGCACCGATCCTCCAGCGCGACAGGCCTTCCATCGGTTGTGCGGTAAAGCACGACCCCGGTGTCGAGGGCGCGCCGACCTAGCGGCTCCCGGCCGACCTCTTCGGTGGTGGCCAGCATGTACCAACAGTTGCGTGGGTGGACTCGGGTGAGACTGCGGCGGGTTGGGTGGTCCAGGCTCATGCTTCTACTCCGTCACAGATCGAGAGTCAATCGGGGCGAGCGGCAGCGTGAAACGCACACCATCATGTATTCGTTCGCGGCCTGTTCCTCCTCGTTGAGGACCGAGTCACGATGATCAACATCGCCATCGATCACTTCGGTCTCACAGGTTCCGCAGACCCCCTCCATACACGATGCAAGAACGCTAACCCCTGCGGCTCGGATCACTTCGAGCACGGACTTGTCTGGCGGCACCTGCAAGGTCAGGCCGGAGCGTTCCAACACAAGCTCGAACGCGGAGTTCCCTTCGGCGGCTGGTTCCTGCGGCTTGGCAGAGAACCGTTCCAGGTGAAGCGTGCCGGCTGGCCAGTTCTCGCAGAACTTCTCGACTGCGCTGAGCAGGCCTTCGGGGCCGCAGCAATAGACCAGCGTGCCGGGTTGCGGTGTTCCAATCACGGATTCCAGATCGAGCATGCCCATCTCGTCCTGAGGCACGATCCTCACCCGGTCGCCGTAGGAGGCGAGCTCGTCGACGAAGGCCATCGAGGCTCGCTCGCGGCCGCCGTAGAGCAGCCGCCAGTCCGCGCCCGCTGCCTCGGCTTCCGCGATCATGGGCAAGATCGGCGTAATGCCGATCCCGCCCGCGATGAAGAGATACCGCGAGCTGGCGACCAGTGGAAAGTGATTGCGAGGTCCGCGAACCCGGACCGTCGAGCCAGGAGTGAGGGCGGCGTGCACGTGTACGGAGCCACCGCGGCTGTCCGGCGCGCGAAGTACGCCCACGCGCCAAGCATCGGATTTCGAAGGGCTGCTGCACAGCGAGTACTGACGGGTCAGGTCATCGCCAAGAATCAAGTCGATGTGGGCACCCGGCGTCCATGCCGGGAGCTCGGCGCCGCGCGGGTCGGCAAGAGTGAGCACCACGACGTCATCGGCGACAGTCCGTGCCTCTCGCACCACAAGGTCGGCCTCGTGCTCCCGGATGATCGTCTTCGTGGTCGTCACTGTCACAATCGCATCCGCCTGTCGCACCAGCCAACATTTGTTTGGATACGAACGATAGCGGCGGGAGTGGCAGGCGACAAGATGTGCTGGTGCGCCCTGAGCCTGCTGGCGATGCCGCCCTGAACCTGTCGAAAGGCATTCGTTCGGATCCAAATTAGACTCGGGCCGTGCGCGCCCTGATGATCCAGCATGACCACATCTGTACGCCAGGCTTCGTCGGCGAACGGTTCACCGATCGCGGCTATCACCTCGTCATACACCAAGTCGTGCCGGAAGCCCACTTTCAATCTCCCAATGTCGAGACCCAATTTCCCGAGCCTACGAACTTCGACGTGATCATCTCTATGGGCGCCCCCTGGTCTGTATATGATCATGAAAACATCGGCTCCTGGGTACTGCCGGAGCTCGCCATGTTGCGCGACGCCCATGTTGATCACGTGCCGGTATTCGGGATCTGTTTCGGCGGACAGATGCTTGCCGCCGCACACGGCGGAGCGGTAGCTCGCTCCGCGGCGCCCGAGATCGGCTGGGTTGAGGTCGAGTCAGACGATGAATCGCTGGTGCCTGGGGGTGAGTGGTTCCAGTGGCATTACGACAGCTGGGAGCTGCCCGAGCCAGCAACCGAACTAGCGCGAAATGCCAGCTCGTCACAGGCCTTTGTTCTCCGACGAAACCTCGCCGTCCAGTTCCACCCCGAGATGAGCTCCGCGATCCTTGATAGCTGGATTGCGACTGGAGGAGCCGCAGAGATGGAACGGCTTGGGATGAACGTCGACGAGTTGGTCCACCAGACGGCTGAGCGGGATGTCTCCAACCGTGAGAGGGCGCACAAACTCGTCGACCTGTTTCTCGACCGCGTTGCCGTCCGATCAGAGGTCGGACTGGGGTGATTCACGATCACGGACACGCGTTTCGGCAGGCTGCCGGACGGTTCGCTTCCGGTGTGACTGTTGTCACCACGCGAGCCGCCGAAGGTGCCTATGGCGTGACTGTGTCGTCCTTCGCATCATTGTCGTTGAACCCGCTGCTGGTCACTGTCTCGATCAACCGATCGAGCTCGTTGCTTGACTACGTACGTTCGGCCAAGGCATTCGCTGTCAGCGTGCTGGCAAGTGATCAACAGCAGGTCGCGGATTACTTCGCCACACGAGGGCGCACCCCGGAGTCTGCCGGTTTCGCGACAGTACGGACCACGGCCCGGCAGACCAACGCGCCGATCATCGACGGCTGCCTCAGCTGGTTCGACTGCACTGTCGAGGACGTGCTGCCAGGGGGCGATCATGAGATTCTCGTCGGCCGCGTAGTCGCGGCCGGCGGTCGAACCGGTGAGCCTCTGGTCTATTGGTCGGGTGGCTATCGCGCCCTGACGACTGAGGTGGCTCAGTCAGAGCGGCTGGCAAACGCATCCGATGGCCTTGCCGTGGCCTATCACCTCCTTGATGTCGGACCAGAAGAGATGCTCGATGCACAAAGTTCCGTCGAGCCGGCCATGGCTGCCCTCGCCGCCACGCGCACCTCAGCTGAAGAGTGGGACCGGCTGAAGGAACTTGTTGATCAATCGGAGCTGGTTATTGATCAGCCTGATGATTTCAACGAGCTGGCGCTGGCCTTCCACAATGCGATCGCCGAGGCGTCCCGGAATCGCGTGCTGCAGGCCACCCTCGCCAGCCTCGGCCAAGTGCAGTCGGTCCATTACCGTGATCGCGGCAGTCCAGAATCGGCTCGGGCCGCCGTTGCAGCGCACCGGCGGTTGCTGGTCGTGCTGCGTCGAGGTGATGCCGAGGCGGCGCGCGAGGAGATGCGCCAGCACTTGGATGCGGTACGCGGCCAGTTGCAGATCGGCTAGAAGATCGTTTGCTCAGGGGCGGCAGACGTAGATGCAGTTCTGTGGCCGCGGGGAGTCGAGCACCTCGACGTCGGAGAAGCCTGCGTCGGCGAGCATGCGGCGTGCGGTCTGGATTCCCCAAATCGTGCCCAGTCCCGCGCCGCCCTCGGCAAGCGAGATGGTCATGCAATGCATCGTGCTGATGCCGTAGTAGAGCGGGGCGAACGGATTGTCGATGTTGTCCTCCAGGTTGCTGGAGAACTTGAAGTCGATCATCAGGAATAGACCATCATCAGCCAGCGCGCGCCGAACATTGCCCAACACCCCGGCAGGGTCGACCTGATCATGGATGGCATCGAACGCCATAATCAAATCGATCTTGGGCTCGGTCGGCAGCCGGGCAACGTCGAGTACCTCGAAGCGTGCATTGGACAGGGCCATCGCCTCTGCCTCGGCAGTGGCCGCTGCGATGGCGTCTGGGGCGATGTCATAGCCGACAACGTTGGAGGAAGGGAAGGCTCGGCCGAGCAGGTTCGCGGCATGGCCGGTGCCACAGCCGATGTCAGCCACCAGAATGCCCGCGTGCAGGCGCTCAGGCAGCCCGGCCACGGGAGCAATGAAGCCGTCAACCAAGTGCTCGTCGTAGATGCGGCGCCAGACGTCGTCCATCCGATCGGTGAATTGCGGGCGGAACATGCCGTATGGCACGCCGCCGCCGCTTCGGAAGCACTCGATCAAGCGCGGCAGCAGCGTCCCAAAGTGGTTGAGGATCTGGCTCATCGGCGCAGCATTCCTTGCGGTACGGCCCATAAGCCATGGCGCGTGCTCAGGCGGCAGCTCATAGACACCGGTGTCGGCGTCGTAGTTGAAGACCCCGCCAGCCGTCATGGCACCGAGCCACTCACGAACATAGCGTTCTTCAAGCTGCGCGCGCTGGGCCAGCTCGACACTCGTCGCTCGGCCTTCCGCGGCGGCCTCGAACAGGCCTGTCTCATGCCCCACGCCGATCAGGTTGGTTAGCACCGCACCTGAGTAGATCCCGACTAGCTGGCGCCCGAACTCGCGTGACCGTGCTTCATCAAGCATGGTTGACCATATCCGGGCGTTAGCGTCGTCGCTACGATGGTGCGCAGCCCCGCTCACGCGGAAAGGAGCCGTCATGGACGACGACGAGCGCGCGGTACGGGCGGCTGCGGAGCATCATCTTCGCTCGCCAGGGCGACGGCCGCTGGCTCGCTGCGCACGTACACCTGTCGCCTGACCCGCAAGGTGCCGACTGAGCCCGATGCCGACCGGCAGTGATCGAGATCGGAGGATCGAGATGACAGCACGTGCCCGTCCATCGTTCGACGTTGAGCTCGAACCCACACTTGACGCTGTGCCTGCGTTCTTCACCACGCTCGAGCCCGATTCCATTGCAGACTTCCGAGCGGCGACCGCGCGTCCGCCGTCACTCGACAACGTCATCGCGGGACGGCCGGTCGAGGTCACCGATCACACCGTGGCAGCTCACGGTGGCGGGGAGATCGTCGTCACGGTGCTGCGACGCAGCGACCACGAGGGCCCGTCGGGTCCCGGTGTCTATCTCATCCACGGTGGCGGCATGGTTGGTGGGAGCCGATGGGCGCTCGCACCGATGCTCGTCGAGTGGGTCCTCGAGTACGACGCCGTCGCGGCCGCCGTGGACTTCCGTCTCGCACCCGAGTTCCCAGACCCGGTGCCCGTTGAGGACTGTTACGCGGGATTGCAATGGTTCGTCGGCCGTGCCGACGTGTTCGGTTTCGACCCGAGACGGGTGCTCATCGGGGGCCAGAGCGCCGGCGGAGGACTCAGCGCCGGGACGACGCTGCTCGTCCGGGATCGCGGTGGGCCGATGCCGGCCGCGATGCTGCTCATGTGGCCGATGCTCGACGATCGGAACGAGACGGTCTCAGCGCAGCAGATCGACGGCGTTGGGATATGGGATCGCACCAGCAACCAGACCGGATGGACGGCACTGCTCGGTGATCGCCGCGGCACCGCCGACGTTTCGATCTACGCGGCGCCGGGACGGGCGACCAACCTGTCGGGCTTGCCGCCCGCCTACATCGAGGCAGGGAGTGCCGAGGTGTTTCGCGACGAGGCCGTCGCCTTCGCGAGCGGGATTTGGGAAGCTGGCGGCAGTGCCGAAATCCATATCTGGGCCGGCGGCTTCCACGGGTTCCAGACGATCGTGCCGACGGCGGCGGTGTCGAAGAGAGCCGTGCAGACGCGCGAGTCCTGGGTGCGCCGCGTGTTGGCGCCATGACGCGAGGCGCGCCGGCGGCTGCCCTGACTAAGGACTCCAGGAGACGGTGAGTTGATCATTCGCACCGAAGCGCACCAGGTGCCGGGCTACAACGTCCTTGACCGTCTCGAGTTGTGCTTCGTCCTCAGCTTTGCCGATCAGTTCGATACCGGTCGGCGCGGCCTTGAGATCACATGTCCCGAAGTCGAATTGCAGCCTGCCGCCTTCGTCGGTGAGCTCGGTCTTCACCTTGTTCCCGAAGTGACTGACCAGTTGCTTGATGTAACGCTCCGGCCGCGACGTCACGACGAATGCGGTCGTGGAAACCGAAGGTGGAGACGTCAATTGGTTTCCACTCTCACGGGAAACTTCTTGATTCCGTTGATGAAGTTGCTCCGCACCCTCGTCACCTCGCCGTTCAGCTCGATCGAGGCCAGCCGCGGGATCAACTCGGTGAACATCAGCCGGATCTCCATTCGAGCCAGTGCGTTTCCTAGGCATACGTGGGGGCTGCCTTTGCCGAAGGTGAGATGCTCGACGTTGGTCCGGGTGACGTCAAACCGGTACGGATCCTCGAACACCGACTCATCCCGGTTGCCAGAGGCGAACCACATGACGACCTTGTCGCCTTCGGAGACCTGCTTGCCGCCAAGCTCGAGATCTCGGGTGGCCGTGCGGCGGAAGTGGTAGACCGGTGAAGCCCAACGCAGGAATTCCTCCACCGCCCCTGGAATCAACTCAGGCTGCTCCTGCAACAGCTTCAGTTGATCTTGGTTCTCGATCAGCGCCAGCATCGATTGGCTGATCGCGTGCCGGGTGGTCTCATTGCCAGCGATCACCAGCAACAGGAAATAGTTGTCGAAGTCACTTGGCGATAGCGGCTGACCGTCCTCAGGGACCTTGTTCACGAGAGTGCTGATCAAGTCCTTACCGTCCCCGCCTTTGCGCTGTCGGGCGAGCTCGCGGCCGTACTCGAACACCTCGAGCGACGCCGGTGATCGAAATGGCAGATGCCGGTACTGATCGCTGTCGGGATCGGTGATCAAATGGTCGGTGTAATCAGGATCTGTGTTGGCGACCATCTGATTGCCCCAGTTGATCAACATGCCAGTGTCGCTGACCGGGACGTCGAGTAGCCGCACCAAGACATTGATCGGAAAGTCGGCGCTGATCTTTTCAACGAAGTCGAATTCGTTGTTCTGTAAGGCATTGTCGATCGTGACGTTCGTTAGATCGCGCAGGAAATTCTCGTAGTTGCGGGCCAGCGGGCCCGGGCTGAACTCGCGCTGGATGAGCTTGCGCAGGGCGCGGTGCCGCGGTCCATCGGTCTCGAGCATTGAGCGCCGCAGATCCATCAGGTCGTCATCGACCTCCTCGAGGTTCACATACTGCGTCGACGTGAACATCTCCGCATCACGATCCACCGTGTCGATGTCCTGATACTTCGTCACCGCCCAGAACCCGGAGTTCGGCGGCGCCTCCGGAGTCCAGTGCACCGGATCTTCGGCGCGCAGGGTGTCAAACATCGCCCAACCCTCATTACGAGCAAAGGCATCAAGATCGGTCAGATCAACTTGATCAAGTGGTACGGCGCTGGGTTGTGGCACGATCTCTCCTTATCTACAAGTGGTACGCGTACTCGCGAAACTCCCAGTCGGTCACCCAGTGATGGAAGCGTTCCAGCTCATTCCGCTTGTACGTCAGGAAGGTCTCAACGAA